>Ga0100380_10004449_pt1 | contig 14684 bp, 9 predicted proteins | sample CryGeymeta201504_FD_80417 | JGI IMG/M metagenome (GOLD analysis project Ga0100380, IMG submission 80417) | Groundwater microbial communities from Crystal Geyser aquifers in Utah, USA - Crystal Geyser metaG 2015-04 | ecosystem: Environmental > Aquatic > Deep subsurface > Groundwater | place: USA... | reverse complement strand
TCCCTCGCCAATATAAATCGTGTTATTAGCTTCATCAATTCCAAATGATGCAGAAGCAAAGCCAGTTCCGCCAACTGCTAGACCATCAGTAGTTGAAGTTAGGTAAGTTACAGCTCCGCCATCGGTCCACTTGCTTCCGATTCCAGAGATATCTGACAAATACGCCACTGTTCCGCTCTCGTCTTTAAAAGTAACCGTTCGAGTACCAGTTGGATCCACAAAAGCAAAAGTTGTTTGGTTGGTATCATCAGTCAGTCCCTCAAAGACAAGTGGTGAAGCGCCCATAAAAATCGCCCCCGTGTAATCGTGATTACCGGTTGCGGTGTCGCCCGTAGCAGTCAAAAAAGTGGTTGAGTCCGCGCCATCGAGGGTGTCTGCGTTCAAAGCGTACGGCACAGACGCAATTTGTTTTCGTGGCGAAAGGGCCTCACCCGCAATGTAGACCTGCAAATAAACACCGGCGTTGTCGGCAAACAATGTATCGCTAATTCCTGCGTATGGTGTGCCAGCTGTTGTGTCGCCTAACAATTCTGAAAATAAACCACCAGTCAAAGTCACACTTCGCGCCACGGTTGAACCTGGCGTGTTAGTGTCGCAGTCTACTGAAGAGTTTGACCACAAACAAGTACCCCCAGAAACAGCTGTGTAAAACTCAAACTTCATTTCGAGCGAAGCGTCGGCCACAGGCACACTGTTTGTATTCAAAATCCGTCCCTGATAACTCACAATGTTTGGTGCCGAAGCTGCGCGCGCAGTTTGCAAATTCTGCAAAGTAAATCCGAACATCGAAACAAAAGCAAAACCGATCACAAACAGCGCTGTGATCTTACTAATCAGAGTTTTTCTTGTGCGAATTTTTTTCATATCGCCAGGCACATGCGGAAAGTTTTCCACACGCACCTCACGATACAATTTTATAGAATTCATTATACCGCTTTTTCCATCACAACATCAATTGAGATGGGGGTAGGTACTCCCATTTTCGAATAATCAATCGGACGAATTTCTGATTTTTTGTAACCCTGTTTTTCAATCGTTACGTAATACTCGTTTTGACCCGCTAAAAACGCGTAACGTCCGTTACGGTCTGTAACCGTTGTTTCGATTAATTTATTATATCTAGGTTCAAACAAACGCACGACCGCGTTGGCAATCGAAGTTTTTTTATTGGCTTCAGAAACAATGCCCCAACCTTTTCTTTTCTTCGGTGTGGCAATTTTTTTTGTTATCGCGTAAATCACAATCTGCAACACAATCATAACAACCGATAACGTAGAGGGCTTGATAAACAAGACTATGCCAGCCAAAACAACCCCGCTGATCGCAATTATATTTTGTAAAATTCGTAAGAACCGTTTCAGAATAAGACTTTTAGCGCGATGAAACTTCGGCGCGTCCGACGGATCAAGTGGAATATTTGCGGTAATAATCACATCACCACTTCGGACTTCAATTACTCCACTTGTGTAAAGATCCAAAAAAGCACCATCTTCTTTTTGACCTTTTAAGTATTGTGTTGGAAAAATAAAACCGTTCTTCATTACCTGGATCTTGTAACGACCAGGTTCGGTTTTGAAAAAATAACGACCCTCCTGGTCAGTAACCATTGTTCTAATCAATTTTCCAGCCTCGGTGTACAGGCGCACAATTGCAAGATCAATCGGGACCTTCGTGATCGCGTTATAGACAAGTCCAAAGTTCTGTCGTTTACGACGCGCCAAGAATAAAATTGGTGCCGAAAACATATACTGCAAAAGTGGCAACAAATTAAAAGAAGAGGCAAGAACTACCGCACTCGAAACAGCTGATGCAACAATTACAGGTTCACTAACATCTGCGACCACCTGAACCTCAGGTGAGTTTCGAAATTCGTTAATTGCCTGTACCGCTTCGTCAGCAAGTAAATTAAATTGCGTAATAGGGTCCTGCATCACTTCTTTCACCGTAACTGCTGTCGCTAGAGTTTCTGGCACTGAGGTGGGCGTTGGTGGAACAATCACTTCTTTTGACCGGACTAAAAATATTTGTGGCGATAAAATATTATTTTTGACCACAACAACTTCTTCAACATCATCATAACCAGATTTAGCCGCCGTAATCACATAAGTTCCATTTGGTACATACCAACCAATCGCGCCAGACTCTTTAGTCACCACTGGATTGTCCTGACCATAAAAGCCACCGTTCCACTGATTCTTTGTACCGTCCTTCATTTCGTAAATAATCGAAATCGCCCCAGTCACCGGCACAGTCTGACCGTCTAGTCGCTCAACGATTTGTCCGAGCTCCTGCACGCCAACGCTATACACCTCAGTGAGCACCTCTTGATCGTTATAATCCGCGGTGATTGTGAGCGTTTTTGTTGAAAAACCAGACTGCACTGTAGCCTCGTACAGACCAGCACCCATATCCGTAAGTTCTACAACATCCTCCCCATAAACTGCCGAGACTTTATTTAAATTCGTATAATCTTGAATATTGACGATAATATTTGAAATACGATTTGGCAGAACAGAAAAATCCCCCGCTTGGGAAGGTATTGAGATTTTTTTCAAAGCTGTGTTGATTGTTGTGGTAATTTTTCGAGTTTGGCTAGGGAGAACATCTGGCACTGGTTCAGTTGCACCGTCACCGATGACTGGAGGTGGTTCACCTGTACCGCCGGACGGAATCGGTGTTGGAGCTGGGGTTGGTGGAGGAGTGGGTGTTGGAGTTGGAGTTGGCGTTGGTTCAGGTGTAGGTTCGGGCGCAGGTGGTAATACTGGATCTGGTATTGGTTCTGGCGGTGGTTCAACAACCACAGGCGGGGCGCCAACTATAGTAAAAGCAGAGTCAGAGGTATCGATAGCAACAACCGACGACCCAGCTTTCGCTTGGATTTGAATGAGCATCTGGTCTGAATTTACGTCTGGTATCGTCCAGCTATAGCTGCCGGTATTTGCAGTTCCGTCGGCAATACTTGTATACGTACCGCCGTTATTGGTTGAATATAATAAATTAACCGAGGTCACACTACCCGTGTAGCTCCAGCGGATATTATGGCTGCCACCAAAATTCAGGATTTCTGAACCATTAGGACTTGTGACCGCCACTGAATACGTTGGTAATGGAGCAATAACTTCGCCACCACTTGATCCACCAGTTGAAGGGGTCGCAATGTAGCCTGTAACATTACCTGTTCCGTTTGTAATAATCGGAATTGGAATAATCCCCGTAGCACCAGCTGTTCCACCAATAGTTGCTGAATAAGTTCCAATTGTACTTGGATTAATGATCTGATTTTCTGGATGACCGCTAGCTGATGCGTTCGTTCCGATCTCAATAACAACCGTACTGTCACTCGCAATTGCACCCCCGTCGCCAGCACAAATGCCGATTGTTAAGGTATCAAGGGCCATCGAAACCGACGCCTGTTCAGTTCCAGAGCAATCAATGGCTGTGGTTAGATCTACTAAATCGTCCGTAATATCAACATCATTTTCAACAATTAGCGCGGTATCAAAAGTGGTTGGAAAATTTATAGTGAGCGTTTGACCCTCCAAAACAGCAGACGTAAGCACAAGAGTAAATCGGTGATTTGAGGTGGTGTTTACTTTAAGCGTACTTGGTTGGTCGTAAACACTACTAACAGTTCCAGCAAAAGCTAGAGGTGCGAGCAACCCAAAAAATATCATTAATAACAATAATGACGCCAACACTTTGTGTGATTGACCAAAGAAATGTAGCATGGGTTATTTGTTTCGAAGCACGCGAACGACCCCGTAAAATAGAGCAAAAACCGCAGTTGTAACCAGCAAAAACCTCCAAGGAAGAATGAAGATGTTGGTTACAGCTGTAATATTTTCTCCCCCAGCATAAGGCTTTAGATTAAGTTCAACTTTGAAAAAACCAATAGCAAAATGTTTGGTTTCATTTTTTAAACTCGAAATAAAACCGTCACCAGTCACTGAATCCCCCCAGTTATTAGTATAAGTCCGCTCCTGTCCGATTGGAATTCGACGTTTTTCCTCATTGACCCCATATTTACTAACCAAACCCCCAAACATATTTCTAACCGTAATTTCACCCTGCGGTTGCAAAATTCGCTGACCACTATTTCGAACCGTTGTTCTAAACGTTAGTGGTAATTGGGAAGCCACCAGTTTTGATGACGAAAAATCAAGTAACTGCGCACTACTATCAATATTATCACCTATAGTAATAAAAATTAAACTTATCAAACCTGTTTGAACATTAATGCCAGAAGATGCGCCTTGCACTTCAGTTACCTTAAGCCCCACAACCAGAGTCTGAGATTGAATATTAGCCGGCACGTTTACGGTTAAATTTACCGGTTCAACCTGCTTAGCTTGTACAAAACGCACAGTTTCCCCGATGTCGAACATTGAAGCCAAATCTGCAGATAAAGGCGTAAAACTCATTTCATCCTCGTTTGTGCCAAGATCAACATTCAATAGTTCAATTGTATATTGAGCTGGCGTATTTTTTTCATCAAAAAGATAGAATATCTGATTAACAGTATCGCCTTGCAAAGTAGAAAGATCGACCACGGACGGCGAAATTGAGGTAGCGAACGAAACTGGAGCAACTAAAAACGATGCACACAATACACCAACAACTAATAACGACTTAATAAGCCCCCACATAAATCAAGGTTAAAGTGTGACTATAATTTCCCGGTTCTTGACCAGACTGCACACCAGTTTTTATCAGGAGAAAATCGCGATTCAGTAGCGAATTACTAGATCTGCTACCGACTAATTGATGGGCTGTCGAAAAATTATAGTCCGTGGTGTCAAAAGATGAACCTGCTAGTGTTTGGTCCGAAGACCGAGCTCCGTATTCTGAAGCACCAGCACTAACACTACCATCTGCGACATCGTTAATGACATAGGTATCTGGACCTACCGTAAGTTGAAGATCATGATCTTCAAATACATAAACTGAATAACCACCACTTACATCCGCATCCACAGTCCAACCGAGCGCCGTTGTACTTAAAGTCGATGAATTAAGGACGCCTAAATCAAGCGTACTATTATTGGCCGTATAAAAATAGTCCGCACTCCCGTTTATCGTTAAACTACCACCAAGCGTTGTAATATTATCCAAAGTGACGTCATTTCCGGTAATGTCGATGACTTTTCCAAAGCCAGTTCGTTGATTTGAGCCCTGATCTTGCACGATGTAGGCCATATCTCCGACCAAAACACCAGAAACCGTGTTAACTGTAACAACATTTCCGGTTAATGCCGTAGCTGCAGTTTCCGAAACTCGGTTCATGCCATAAGTCTCAAACGTAGCAATCTGATCAAACACCCCCTGTCTGTACCCGGCAGTTAAATTGTAAGTCGCAGAACTTGCATTACCCTCGCCGCTACCCCCAACTGAATCTCGAAGTTGATAAGTAACCGAACCACTTGTATCATCACCACCCGCACCAACACTATCAAAGCGAATTTCGTAATTAGTTGAGGTCATCTGAGCCTTGGCAACATTAAAAACCGGTGCCACTATAAGAAGTAGTAAAATCAACCAAGCAGAATAGGCCCTGAGTTTCATACACAACTAGTATAGCACTGAACACAATTTTTAAGAAAGTAGCTTTTTTGCTAAAATTAGCGAAAAAGTAATTTTGCACCAAACTATTATTGTGGATAACAATTGAATTATCAACAACTTTACGCACAGATTATCCAAAATCAACAATAATTTTCACAAATAAACACAAATTTACGTTTGGCTACGCTAGCGTAGCCAAACTTCATACCAGCGCGCTTAATTGAACATATTTCGCATCTCAAATTTTGCCAATTTTTAATATAATATTTGCTGAAAATTTCTCATTTTCTCCTTGTAGATGCCAACATTTACAGCGAAGATTTAAAAAGTTATTCACAGTTAATATATCTAAAATACAACAATATATTGTCTTTTTAAGACTTCTGCTCTCACAAACTAATTCTATTCACCTTTTATACACAGTTGAGTAAACTAGGCCTCTGTATCAATCTTCACTTACAAAATAGGTATTTCATGAGTATATGACGCCAACTTACCAATTTTATTAAATTCCTTCAAAAATAACATATTTTTGAAGGAATTTAACCTATAAACATTAGAACAACAGTACTGTTGTACAAACAACCATAGTAATCGAACTTGAAGTTCTGGTTACAGTTTCTATTTTCTGTAAATCACATTTTTTTAACCGATTATATGCTGAAAATCGCTTATTTAGGTCAAAGTTCCGTATGGAACATACCAACACAACTGAAGTTCCACGTGGAACATCAAAATCAGACAAATTGCAGAAGAAATAATCAAATTATGTATTTTTTTGTATTCCTATATATTCAAACTCAAAATATAACAAAAACAACCACTTTTAGTGGTTGTTTTTGTTATTACCGATCGGTAATTTTATAAATTGTATAAATAGTGTTTCTGGTGGTCCCGACAGGACTTGAACCTGTAATCTTCTCCTTAGGACGGAGCTGCTCTATCCAGTTAAGCTACGGAACCAATCTAGCTGTTCCACACGGAACATAGGCGTCGCAAAATACTGATGTCTGACTTTACGAAGGTAGGTGAATAGTAGCAGATTTTTAATTTCTTGAATAGTCTAACTATATAGTTAGGACAAATTATGATAAAATAATTGTATTATGATCGATTTTGACACCCTGCTAATCAGTTTACTTGCCGTACTTATAATCATTTTACTCCTTAAAAACCGCAGGAGCAGTGAAAATGAGGCGTCGCAAAATATTATTCAAAATATCCAACAAATACGGGAAGAAATCGTCCGTTCTTCCTCAGATCATCGAAAAGAAGTTCAAACTAGACTTGATCGTGTAAATGATCAGGTTACAAAAGGTCTTGGCGATTCCAATCTTTCAATGCAAAAACAATTTTCCGAAACCGCAAAAATTATCACAGATGTCACCAAACATCTTACCGAACTCGAAAAAACAAATAGTCAGGTATTAAACTTTTCTGAACAGTTGCAAGGTTTACAAGATATTTTGAAAAATCCAAAACAAAGAGGAGTACTTGGCGAATACTGGCTAGAAACTTTGCTTGGTAATGTTTTACCCCCGGGAAATTACAAAATGCAGTATTCACTTGGTTTTGACGCAAAGCTTAACCAAAAACTAATTGCAGACGCGGTAATAATAGTCAGAGACCAAATTATTCCAATCGATGCAAAATTTTCGCTTGAAAACTACAACCGAATGATCGGTGAGCACGATAAAGAGCGAAAAGATAAATTAGAAAAAGAGTTCAAGGCTGATATAAAGAAACGAATAGATGAAACTAGTAAATATATTCGTCGCGAGTTTAGTACAATGGACTTTGCCTTTATGTTCATTCCGGCAGAGGGGGTTTATTATAACCTTTTAAATATCGAAATAGGTGCCGGTAGTAACGCAAATAATTTAGTCGAATACGCCTTTCAGAAAAAAGTAATGCTAGTTTCACCAACCAGTCTTTATGCGTATTTACAAACAGTTTTACTCGGTTTACGAGAACTGAAATTTGAAGAATCAGCTAGTGATATCGTAAAACAAGTAGGGGAGCTTGGAAAACATTTTCGTAGCTACTCGGATCACTACGATAAACTTGGAAAGCATCTAAATACAGCGATTAGTCAATATAATCAATCAACTGATGAGCTTCGCAAGCTTAGCAAGGACGTAAATAAAATAACCAACAGTACAGCAGAAGACGTAATTCTTCTTGAAAAAATCCAGCCAAGTGTTGTTGATTAATCATCAAAAAAATAACCCCTGAGGGTTATTTTTTTTACTTAGCATTAGCTTTTCCAAGCTTTAATGCAAGGCGAGACTTAACTCGAGCGATTTTGTTTTTCTTAAAGATGTTCTTTGTAACTGCTTTATCCAACTTCTTATCTAGAAGTGGGAGCATTTGCTTAGCATCCTCAAGTTTTCCGCCATCTACAAGTTTTCGAAAAGCTCGTCGAAGTGAGTGGATTTCATCCTTCACAATCTGATTTCGAGCTGCTCGTTTATCTGCCTGTCTGAGTGCTTTTTTAGCATTCTCTAAATTTGGCATAATATTATGTCGTTATTGCTTAGAATAGAGCGTTCTATGATTGTAGTTAATTAACTACTGCATGCAAGTGGACAGGGGAAGTGTAGTAAAGTTAGCAGGATTTGTCAAGGCAAAACTTTGAAGTAAAAATAACGAACCCGCCTAGCTTCACTCAGAGCTTCAACGAAAATTATTGACAACATAGCTAAATTCTTGTTAAGTAACAGAACTTCCTTTGAAATCAAGCTAACAATCTAGAGACGCGAATCGATATTCAAAACGTAGAGAGTGTCTGAGGTATTTGCGCGAGCGAGTACCTTTTTTATTTATCCAAGCATTTGAATTACCAACCGGTCTACGGCTACATCCATCTGGATCTGACCGTTTTTCATACCCCGATCAAATTTATAGACCATTGTATGCAGTGCTTTTAGTGTAACGAGATCAAAACTTCTAGCTTGCGCTAAAGTTTTCTGAGCTACAAAAGGATGAATTTTCAAAATTTCTGCCACTTCAACCTTTGTGGCTCTGGGGTTGTTATCTAAAATAGATCGAGCTCCTAACAACAAGCGAATCTGACGAGCCAGCATGGCAAATATATGCATATCCGCACTCCCAGATTCTCGTTGTTCCGTCAATAATTGCAAAGTTTTTTTCTTATTTTTAGCCCCAACCGCATCAATGAATACAAACATCTGATCCTCGAAATTAGCCTTCACTAAATCCGAGATCATTTCCCGCGTAACTGAAGATTCTTGTGAATAATCCCTCAATTTTCTTAATTCACTTGAGAGCTGAAACAAATCTATCCCAACCATTGCTACCACTTGGCTTAATAAATCACCGTCTATATTTAAACGCAATCTCCTGACTTCTTGTTTAGCCCAATCTTCAACCTCCGTAATTGTTTGGACTGAAAAAGGATACGTAAAAACTCCATCTTTGCTTCGAAACTGCAAAAAAATTTCCCGTTTTTCGAATTTTTTTATACTTTCGTTATCTTCAAATACTACAATAGTTGATTCTGGAATGGTCTTTAGAAAATCGACCCAGGGTTTTGAAAGTGGTTTAGTCAAAGATGAAACCAAATTTTTGATAATCACCATCCGTTTATCGCTTATAAATGGGGGGGTTTGGACGATTTGCATAACTGAACCAAGATCGATCTCGGTGCCGGGTAATGGAAACTCCACCAGATTCATTCCAGTTTTATCAAATTTTTGAGCAAAATGACCTTTAAGTTGAGCTATTTTCTCAGATGCTAAAAATTGATTGCTACCGTAAACAAATATCATCATATTAACCTCATCTTACCACAAAAGAAAAAGTGCCATAGAGGCACTTTTGTCACAGTATTTATGCGCCAACCTTAGCTGATGATTATTTGAATATTATTTTGCCTTCTATTTCTTAATTCGATGCTCGTTCGCATCTCTTCCATATGGAATTTTCTTGTTTATTATTCGATGCTCGTTCGCATCTCTTCCATATGGAATTTTCTTGTTTATTATTCGATGCTCGTTCGCATCTCACCCCAATTGTTTCCTGTTTCTGTGTCTACTAATAAGGGGATTTCGCTTTTCCATACTGATTCCATTATTTCTTTTAGTCTTGGTAGTGCCTGTACTAAGTCTGCGTCCGCAATTTCGAAGACTAGTTCATCGTGTACTTGAAGTAACATTGTAATATCAAGCTCAGAAGTACTAAGCCAATCCGCTACATCGATCATTGCGATCTTCACTAGATCCGCCTGCGTGCCCTGAATCGGCATATTCACAGCCATTCGTTCCGCAGCTGCCACCAACATATGAATATTACCGTTAATCTCTGGCAAGTATCGCTTTCTACCAAACAGCGTTTCTGCATACTCACGTTCGTGCGCAAGTTTTTTTGCCCGGTCAATATAATTGATCAAACCTGGGTGAACAGCGAAGTATTTATCGATAAACAATCGAGCCTCATCCTTTGAAAGTCCGGTACTTGCTGCCAGTTTCTTAACACCCATACCATAGAGAATCCCAAAGTTAATTCCCTTAGCCGCACTTCGTTCCTGTTTAGTAACTTCTTGTTCATCTTTGTCGAGAATATCCGCGGCAGTACGCGCGTGAACATCAGCTCCGTCCTGAAAGGCTTTAATAAACCCAGCATCTTTGGAAAAAACCGCGGCTAGTCGAAGTTCAAACTGTGAATAATCTATTGCCACTAATTTCTTGCCCTTTGGCGCCACGAAAGCTTTTCGAATCTCGTTTCCCAGTTTTGATCTAGTTGGAATATTTTGCAAATTTGGATCTGAACTTGATAACCGGCCCGTTGCCGCAATTGTTTGGTTAAACGTTGAGTGAATACGACCGTCTTTTTTGATAAGTAATGGCAGCGCGTCAACATAAGTGGACTTCAATTTTGCAAATTCTCGGTATTCACTAATAAGAGGAATGATTTTATGTTCTTCCCACATCTTTTCGAGTTCACTAGCGGCGGTTGAGTAACCAGTTTTTGTTTTCTTAATTTTTGCAGTCGGTAACGCCAGGTCTCCGAACAATATTTCAGCAAGTTGGGCAGGGGAGTTTATATTGAATTCACGACCTGCGAGTTGATATATTTTCCGAGTCAGCTCCTCGAGTTCGACGCCAAACTGAGCCGACAATTCTTTTAATTTTTTTGGATCAACCTCAATACCTGCGTCTTCCATTTTGTGCAAAATAGGAATTAAGGGCATCTCAATATCTTCCGACAATCGCCAAATTCCTTCGGTCTTCAAACCAGCCGACAGCTGTTTATACAGTTTGTAAATCAACTTCGCCCGATCAAGTAATGAAGTTGCGTCCGTTAGTGTTTGGTTAAGTTGTTCGGCTACTATTGTCTCAAGATCAAAATTTCGCGAACCAGGTGCAAGCAAATAGGCTCCAACCATCACATCAAACAGAGTGTTGTCAATATGGTCCAGTAAATGCATCGAGTTTTTAATATCGTGGCCAATAACAATCTCAGATGCATTTAAAAAGTCCACTACCATTGTTATATCCGACTCCTTTGGTGACTCGACTCTATAAGTCTTCTCGCCATTATAAAGCAGAATTTCTTTAATACTCGAACCAAATAAATCCGGTTGACCAGCCTTCAACACAAACACCATTTCGTTATTTTTTAGTTCGGTTAAAGCACTAACAAATTTTACCCCCGTTTTTTTCTGAGTAGTTTTTTTAGCAGTTTTATTTGTTGGCGCAGGTAAATTTTTTGTTTCCGATTCATACTTTGCGAGCAAGCGCCTAAAACCGAATTCTCGAAATAATTTAGCAAGATCTTCAGCTGGTACAGAGTTCACTTTTGCGTCTTCGATGTTAAAATTTTGTAGGTCTACATCCTGGATTATAGTCCCCAGCTTTTGCATTAACTTAATATTTTCTTCTTGGCCTCTGAATTTTTTTGCAAACTTTTCAGGAATTTCATTCTGTTCTACTGCTTTCAGTATATTTGCAATTGTTCCAAATTCAATTAACAGATCTGTAGCTGTTTTTTTACCAACGCCGGCAATGCCTGGAATATTATCGCTAGAGTCGCCCATTAGTGCTTTTAGATCTATAAGCTGGTCAGGTAACAAACCGTAACGCTCTTTCACCGCCGTGACATCGTAAGTCTTTGTTTCTGACATACCCTTCACAAAGGCCACCACCTCCACATCCTGATCAACTAACTGAAGTGAGTCCATATCACCCGTTAAAATCAGAACCTTAACATCAATCTGTGGGCCATATTTTTTTGCCAGTGTTCCACAAATATCGTCAGCCTCCATACCTTCTGTAGTGAGTGAAGGTATATCGTAAACCTTCAAAACATCTTTAATATAATCTATCTGCGCATAAAGTTCCGGTTCTTTTTTCGTTCTAGTGCCTTTATAGGCTTCAAATTCCTCGTGACGGAATGTTTTGCCCGGTAAATCCCAAGCAACAGCCATATAGTCCGGGTGAAAACGTTCGCGCATAGTTTCAACTGCATTTACAAAACCATACACCGCATTCACGATACGACCATCTGGTGCTGTTAGCGGGGGAATGCCGTGCCATGCCCGGTGGAGAAGTGCGTTGCCGTCCAAAACTACAAATATTTTTTTCTTTGTCATACGTCTGCATTGTACGGTGAATAAACCGCAAAATCAAATAAGTAATGGCTAAATTAACGCTTATAAAAATCTCCAAATCTACTAGTATTCAATCAATTGCGTAAGTGTCGTATAATATAGCTATGAACAAAACACAAATTCAAAAAATGATTAAACTATTTTTGGAGTATTTAGAAATTGAGCGGGGGCGGTCGGAAAAAACCACGCGAAATTATGATTTTTATTTAACACGGTTTGCCGAGTGGGCCGACTATCCGGATACTGACAAGATCACGCAAGAAATGGTGCGCAAATACCGCTTATATTTAAATCGAGATCTTGAGGGTCGCGAGGGGGAAAATCTTAAAAAAACTACACAAAACTATCACCTAATCGCTCTGCGATCATTTCTTAAATATCTAGCCAGACTGGATATTAAAAGTTTGGATGCAAATAAGATCGAGCTCGCAAAACAAAGTACTCGGCAAATAGAATTTTTAGAAGCTGATGAATTTCAAAGATTAAGGCAAGCACCGCTGGAACTTGGTGGACTGATTGGACTGCGCGATAAAGCAATTCTCGAAATGCTTTTTTCGACCGGGTTACGGGTTTCAGAGCTTTCTAATCTCCAAATCGACCAAGTCAATTTAAAGCGCGACGAATTTACTATAAAAGGGAAGGGAAGTAAGCACCGTGTTGTCTTTATCTCACCTGACGCTAAAGAAGCCCTGAAAACCTACCTCGGCGTCAGAAAGGATACTTCAAGCTATATGTTTGTCGGGCACGACAGGGCTAAAATAGCGCGCGGAGAGGTAACACCGCTCTCACCGAGGTCAATTCAACGGGCAGTTGAAAAATATGCGCTGTCGGCCGGAATCACCAAAAAAATCACTCCACACGTTTTGCGCCACACCTTCGCCACTGATTTACTACGAAACGGCGCTGATATCCGATCCGTGCAGGCAATGCTTGGTCACGAATCAATTACAACCACTCAGGTTTACACTCACGTTACCGATAAACAACTGAAAAGTATTCACAAAAAATTTCACGACAAGGGTGAGTAAAGTTAAGTGGTTGACAAGATTTATTCAATGTATTGTTCTATTCTTGTCAACCACTTATGTTATAAAAAGAAATAATAATAAAACTAACCAAAAAAAAATCTGTCACCACGAAAGATTTGGTAGGTAAGTTTAGTGTAAGTAGAACCTGTGCTCAACGCTTACTTTATGAGCTTCAATAAGATGGAACAATAGTCTTGCTTGGTAAAACCAACACAGCTCATTACGTATTTAGTACAAATAAGCAAGCGAGAAAAGCTATATGATCCATCACTTTAAAATTGAAAAATTTGAATCTTTATGAAGACTTAATCTTAAAACAGATCGAACATGAAACTGGTATTTTTATAGATATTCAGGATAACGTTTATCAAATTCTTCGATACAGTTTTACAGAAATGCTAAATAACGCAATAGATCATTCAAAATCAAAAAATATAACTATTAAATGTCGATTAGCTCACTTTTGTTATTCGCGACTCGGGTATCGGAATTTTTAATAGTGTGCAGAAAAAATTCCACTTACCAGGAACAATGTCTGCCATTCAGGAGATCTTAAAAGGAAAAACCACAACTGACCCTGAACGACATTCAGGTCAAGGAATTTTTTTTACTTCAAAAATGGCGGATCAATTCATTATTGATAGTTATGAAAAAAACTAACTATCAACAATCTTTTACCTGATATTTTCATTATGACTAGAAAAATGATAAAAGGAACTTGTATTACATTCACCATTCAACTAGCTTCAGAAAGAACAGTTAAAAATGTCTTTGATTCTTTTACCGGGGATGAAAACAATGATTATGAATTTAACAAAACTAGAATTACTGTAAATTATATCAATTCGGCAAAAATCTACTTTCCCGTTCTAAAGCAAAGAGAGTAACAATTAATCTAGAAAATTTTAAAGAAATAGAATTGGATTTTTCTGGCGTATATACAATTGGGCAAGCTTTTGCGGATGAAATCTTAAGAGTCTGGCAGAATCAACATCCAAATATAAAATTTATTACAACCAATACTAACGAAGACATTAATTTTATGCTGAGTCGAGTTTAAACAACAAAAAAACCAGCCGTAAGGCTGATTTTTTTATGGGGCGGCTAACGGGAATCGAACCCGTAATAGAGGTACCACAAACCCCTGTGATAACCGTTTCACCATAGCCGCCATGGTGCACCCGGCAGGACTTGAACCTACAACCTTGAGGTTAGAACCCTCCTGCTCTATCCAGTTGAGCTACGAGTGCAAATGACACAGGTTTTTTCAAATCCTCCCTGTGAGACAAAACTATACACTAATTAGCATAATTAATCAAGTAGTAACAAGTATCGCCCGCATTCTATACTCAATGCACCACCTCAAGGGAAAAAGCTCAAAAAGGCACGGATTTGGAAAATGTGTCAAATTTGGGCAAAAAGGAGCCCTATGCGTGGAAAGGAATTAACGTGTTTGGATAGGG
>Ga0100380_10004437_pt1 | contig 14699 bp, 9 predicted proteins | sample CryGeymeta201504_FD_80417 | JGI IMG/M metagenome (GOLD analysis project Ga0100380, IMG submission 80417) | Groundwater microbial communities from Crystal Geyser aquifers in Utah, USA - Crystal Geyser metaG 2015-04 | ecosystem: Environmental > Aquatic > Deep subsurface > Groundwater | place: USA... | reverse complement strand
CTAGTAGTACAGCAGCAGACAAGTACTACTACTATGAGTACCTAGGAGTAGTCTACCAGGTACCAGTACAGTAGACAGGCAGGTCCACCATGTTTCGTACCGGGTACTAGTAGTACCAGGTACCTGGTACCAGGTAATGATGTAGAGTAAAAATTAAATATTGCTTATTATTGGCTAAAGGATGTTCAAGAAGTCTTCTTCTTTTACCTTCTTTTTTGTTTCACTAGATCATGAAAAGACTGCATGGGATAAAGAAGTAATTTGCATGGTACCAGGTACCAGGTACCTGGTACTACTACGGTACTACTTAGGTAGTTGGATTTTCGGTATGATATCCCGAAGCAACACATGATTCCCACCCAGACCATTCTTTCCATCACTGCTTCATCAACGAAGTCCAACTACTGCTAGTAGTAGTAGACTGCTAATACTACTACTAGCTACTACTACTAGTAGTATTAGACCTACTACTAGCTAGCTCGCCGAAGTAGTCTACTACTAGATATTAGTGGACCTACTGCTACTACTACTAGCTAGTAGTAGTAGTACGGACGGAATAGTTTGCATCTTAATCATCATTAGAATTTAGAATTCATCACTCTCATTATTTCTGATTTATTTCTGATCACATGGCTACCAGTAAAGAATACGTCACTACGCTGCACCTACAACAACAGATTGCACTACAACAAACTACAACAAAACTCAAATTATTGTAACTTTAAGATGACGCATCGTCATCGTTTGGTACATCCAATGCTTGTGTTATCCTTGACATTGGTCATGGTGGCGGTACACGTTAGAGCATTCTCCAACCAAAAGTTTACTACTACTACAACAACTATTGCTACTGCTACTGCTACTGCTACTACTACTACGACTACTACTACTATCAACAGTAGTAACAATGAGAATGATAACCAACTCGATTCAGCCTTGCTGTTGCGAGAGAAACTGTTGTCACTCTTAAATGATATTCCATCCAATGCTCCAACATCACCTGAACAAACGAAAATCTTGTTGGACGTTATTCGTAAATTGGAAGACGGTAACAATAATAGCAGCAACAATAACGACAGCGGAAGAGCAAGAGTAGGTACAGATTCCTTCATAGAACAATTAAGCGGACCATGGGAACTGGTATGGACGACTCAAGATCGTTCCAGTGATGTTTACAAACAACAATTGCCATTCCAAACATGGATCAAGTGAGTAGTTTTTTATAGTTGCGTAGTTTATGGTTGGTTGTTACTTTTATTTTGAATTTTGAATGTGCACCACAAACAGCGGCTCACAAAAGGAAACAACGATACTTTCGTGTGCATATCGTGTGCATATTGTACATACGGTATTTGGTATTTCCTTCTTCCCTCTTTCATTTTTTTTACGACAATATCATTTATTATTAGTCCACTCGAAAATCAATCCTACAGTAACAATCCCCGTTCGTCGTCATCACTAGGTGGTCAGGGTGGTGGTGGTGGTGGTGGTGGTCGAATGAATCCCGTCTTGCCACGTGAAATTCAAGATCAATTGGAACGATTTGGTATTATCGATACTACTACCACTACCACTAGCAGAAGCAGCAGCAGCAGCGGCAACAACAATAGTAAATCTGACAATGATACTGTTAAATCTACCCAATTCATTGATGTCAAGCGAGGAAAAGTACGAAATGTGGTTTCTTTTGTCGTTCCAGCTTTTACTCCTCTCCGATTTGTCAATCTTGTACCATTGTTTCGATCTTCTTCTACCTCTTATCAACAACGAAGGCGACAACAGCGAGCCTCCTTGACTATCGATATTGACTTTTGGCCAGATAATGATATTCCGAATCGGGTCAAGGTTAAATTTCAATCCTGTCGAATTGTACTGCCACAATCACCCATTGATGTTACATTGCCACTTCCTGGATTTGTAGGACCAACGGGATGGTTGCAGACCAATTACATGGACGATACTTTGCGAATTACTAGAGGACACAAGGGATCCGTTTTTATTTTGAAACGTCCTTCGTCGTCATTGTGAAACCCACCACGCCTGGTGATTTCAATTCCTATGTATGTTATCATGCCAGCACAGAAAGACAGGAGGAAGGGAAGAAGAAGGAAAAGGTACACTGCAACACCATCTCGCCATCAAAAAGTGAAAATGTATCAGTCTGCACTCTTGCGATTCGAGTTAGTTCACCAATTTTAGACGAAGTGGGTTGACGAGCGTGTTTGGCTTGTCTTCCAGACATTGTGACTTGGAGTGCGTGAAAGAAGGAGTGTGTGAGAGAAGGGAGAAAAAGAGTTCTCGGCTGTCACTTGCGTGCATCTACTCTATTGCTATTACTCTACTTATCCATAATTAGCTCATGATTTACTACGTTACCAAAACCCAAAACAATACAGTAGTTGTTTCTAATTTGACTAGAGTATACCAGGTATGTATAAATACTAATAGTACCCTAGTACGAGGTAGTACCTGGTAGACTAGTACTGTGGCCATTATTTGTAATCGGAATAATAATGTCGGCGAAATTCACGATAGCCATTAATGAATTGACTGAATCCTTCTACACTGCAAGAGTACAACTAGTAATAGTGGATTACTACTAGTAGGTACCTGGTACCAGGTAACCACGACAGGTGGGCTTGGGTAAGTATTTCGACTGGATGGAAACAACGGCACAAATGAGAGTGCGTAATAATGATAATACTGGGTATTATAGTTTCCTTATGTTTACCATGGTACCTGGTACAGCAAGGTAGTCAAGTACCGGTACCTGGTATCATATGTATGGATGGCGTCAACATCGTTTATTTGCACACGCAAATGACAGTTTCCATTTTCCTCCTGGTTCGCACCTTTGAGAACAGCTTACTACTACCAGGTACAGTACCTGGTACTAGATAGTAGCTAGCCTACTACGAGTTGTTTCACTTGGTTGTCTGGATTTTCTGGTACCAGAGTGGTATCAGTAGCACTGGCTTTGGACTGCACTACCGGTACTAACTGGTACCTGGTACTAGAGGTACAAATAGATACTAGTGGTACGTAGTAGTACAAATCATACAAAGAAAGGGGAGTGTGCCCACGAACAACTCGTTGGAAAGAATAGAGATACTTACGGCTACGTGGAACGTAACATTCTAAAAAGATAATGGCCAAAAACGTTTTACCTGGTGGTACCATATTATTGGGTTGTTCGGCTTCACCTTTTCCAGCCACTGAATGGTGAAAGCGTGGATACTTCTTACTACTACAGTAGTACTACTGCTGCTTTTGATCCCGTTACGCAACTACTGTAAATATCGAATGATTTCTTTATTAGCCCTGTTCCAGGGCATAATGTTTTCAAGTTTCCAATACCGTACCTTTTATTAATGACATATGTCAAAATATTTCTACTGTTCAAAGAATTTCCACAAAATAGTTAAAAGAGTCATAAAACTCCACTCCCATGAACCGGAGAAATTTGTATCGCCATTAGTATTCTTCCGCAAAGGTTTTAAGGTACCAGTACCGGCAAAACAAGCACAAACAAAATTTATTCCATTTTTTTTATAAATTTTGCATGTATTAACAGAAATGAAAATGCGCAACGAACAATTACAAATCAAAATGAAAGATATGAGCACAAAAGACGACTGCCACCGGATATCATCGGAGGACATACCAAGATTTGTCTTCGTCCCAATTGATGGCAGACCAAAAACTCTATCGATTACTAGCAGCAACAGAAGTCAAGAAAAACAAAAGTCCTCTCAGCGTTCATTGAAACGCTGGGATTCTTCAGGCATGGAAGATTCGTCCGAAGAAACGCAAGAAGAGCGAGTGCGCAAACAACAATCGCAGCGTCAGCCACCGTTAAAACCACGACGATCCGATCATAACCTCGAGGACCTGATCGATCAAAACACACCAGAGTATATTGGCGAGAATGAAAAGCCAACACATGCAAACGCTATATTCGGTCAAAGTAACGACGAGAAGCTGAAATATATTATCCGACCGAAAGACCTGCGACTTGTAATGATGGACATGCTTGGCCCCAAGAAGTCTTTGGCAGCTGCCAACGATTGTTTGAAATAATACGAATCACTAATAGCGCTTATTTTGATTGAAGGAATCGAATTGAAATACTATTAGCTCTTAGCCATCTGTCGCCTACTCTTCTACTAATACGCTACGAATAATCGAACAGTGCATGATGCAGTGTGTAGACTAGGCTAGAGGGCGTTTGTCGTTTACACTGCTTGTCAATTCAATAGCGCACCCTACATACCCTGTACATGTCGACTGGTAGTCAGAACCGATTTTCATTTTACTACGGTACCTGGTACTAATATTATTTACTCAGTAGTAATCATAGCAGGAACTTGTATTATCCCTGCTTCCTTGTCTGGCCTCCATGCTGGCCAAGGAATTCCCCCGGAAGGCATTCTCGGTGTTACTACTAGTATCAAAATTGTAAAATTGTACCAGGTAGACTAGTACTACTTCTTACAGGGTACTCTGATTTGCCCTATGACTTAATGATCTTGTAAAAGGTAGTTGCCGAGTTTTCACTTAGAACATACCAGGGTTTGATGTTTATAAAAACGATACCAAGTACCAGGTACTATGTCAATGGTTAAAGGGATTAAATGCTGCCAATCGTATCTAAAAGTTATGCCAGCTTACTAATGGTACGGTAGTTAAGAGCCATCGATAATATTATAATGATTAAATCTGACTCTGCTCTACCTTGTAGTGGTACCAGGTACCACGTACCTTCCCTTCTCGACTCTTGTGATTTGAATCCACGACTTCTCTTGAAAGCTATGTCGATTGACTACGACAACTCTGAATGTTCATAATTTCCCCTCCCAAAGTGTCCCGAAGCAAATAGCAAATAATAATAATAATAATAATAACGATAGGGAACAACCAACAACCGTAACAACACGAAAAAACAAATCCAACTTTTGTGAAAGCGTACCTCCTGGTCCGCTAAAGTATCACACGTTTTTAAACAGCCCACCACGAAAAGAGAGAAATCCAGCAGCCGCAACGGCCTCTAAAAAAGCATAATGAACGATCAGCACAGCAGGATACCAAAAGTTGTCGTAATACCGGTTTCGGCAGTAAATGAAAGCAGCAACAAACCACTAACAGAAAGTTCCATGAGACTGGATGACGTGTGGAATAACAATAATAGCAGCAAGAATGCCACAGGTTCGAACAGGGTCGACTCGTCAAAACGTTGGGATTCTTCTGGATCTCTACTAGTACGCTCCAAGAGTATGGACAGTTCGTTGTCCGATAGTCAACGTCGTCTGTTACGACAGCGACAAAATCGGCCTCCATCGAAACCGCGACGAGTTCCCGCCGGTGATTCTATTCCTCAACTTTATTATTATGGTGGTGCTGGTGGTTCTGCTGGTGGTGGTGACGATGCCGAACGTTGACTCTTCAAGCTTTGAAATTCAAAGCAGGATTTGAGAAATCGGGGCGGGGCAGATGGGGTCTTAAATACACACTTATGTCATGTAAAATAACACCTCACTCTCGTGCTATCCTTTAAGTAGCAAAAAGATCCGAGCTGTAGCTGACTCTCTTTGAGGGTTCAGAATTCGAACAAATGCATACCAGGTATAACACAATTGTTCTGTTTAGTGAAATTACATCCAGTTTTGTGCATGCCAGATACATGGATTGGTAACACGAGGATGGCTGTCAGCCTGTTAGTATGATGTATGATACGGCGCTTCATGATTCAAAGTGGCTGCGACGTGATACCTGCGCATAAACACCACTTGATCAAAAATGGAAGAATGGATATCAAAGAGCCTAGAATGTACTACTATCCGGTCCGGTCCACAATCGAGCAGCGAACCGTAATGATGGGAAGGCTTACTTTTACAAGCGATGAATGAACTGCCTACCCGGTATTAGCTACTTCGAGCTATATTTTTTGTGATCTGTGACCAAGTGACCAAGTCTCTCTCAACTACTAGCTAGTAGTAGCAATGCATGTGTGAGATTGTGAGATCGTTACTACTAAAAAATACGCCCTTGTGTAATATGATGGTTGTATTTATAAAAGTATTGTAAATGTAGGTGCAGTCTGTGAACTTTGTTTGTCCGTGATTTTTTCATTTTTACTTCTTCTTTTGTATATACGTGTTTCATGAATTTTCTTCGTTTGAGTGCTCTTTTAGTCTTCATTGATTGTCTACTATACTCTGCTTGTCGTGGAGGCACAGACACAAGTCAAGCGCGCGCACACACGCACACAGATGTAGTGCTATGTTTTTCATTCTCTTTCTTAAGCCTCACATTGCCAATTCAAAATATCATCGTCGGGATCAACGTGTTCCGTTTTTTCGATAATTTCCTTGGCACGTTCCGTAACTCTACGAGTAATATTGGACACGGGCAGTCCGTTCAATTCTTGAACATCAGATTGATGAACGAGGAGAGTCCCAACACATTCATCGTATTTTTTGCAGGGTGGTGCTTCTCCGTCTGTTGCTTTGTTCTCTTGCACCGGCAAGTTACTGGTACCTTCGTCCTTGTTGTTATTCTTGCTCGACATTGTTGGTTTGCTCTTGTTCTTGTTATTATTTATTAATTTGTTGTGATGTTGTCGTACTATTTTTTCTGCTTGAGAACTGCGTTCTGACAATACGAATCATGGATACAGCATACAGTAAGACAAGATGACAAGACTAGCAGTAGTTAGTAGTAGCTTGCAGCTTGATCAGCTTGATAGCATGCTACAGTAGGAGGGTTCGCTTTTCGTGCGATTGAATCATTAGTAGTACTAGTAAAACACAGCTTTGAATCATGGTCGTCGTCAACAACAACAAAAAAGAATCGATGTCAATACGGGTACGCATACGGGCTGACAGGTATTACTTCTATCTTCTACTATGTTGACAAATGACAGAAATGGACTTCTACCCAGGTTCTCAATTTTGTGATTTCTTTGAAGGTTCTTCGAAATTAGAATTTAGGGTACACTGAGCGACTATCAACACGCATCAGTAGTGTCGTTCGACGCTCATTAATTTTACTAGTAGCGCATCGACTCTAATTTTGCGTCGATACGATATTTCGCAGATGTGCGTCTTTCTAAATAATTTTGTATTCAATCGGTAACTCTAATGATAACATGAAAAACCTATTTGTGTCTGTCTGTTATCCGAATTTCTGAAGATAAGATATTGTGGTGAAACAAAAGGTTATTATTGAAGAGACTAAAGGGATTAAATTGATTACAGTGTTGTCTTCCATTCATTTTTTTCCAACTTGCAATTTTTCTTTAGTCTACTACTATTATTAGTAGTGGTCCAAATATCACATATCCCTTCAAAAAGCAGTAAAAACAAACTTTTAGAAGAAGAAGACGAAGAAAGGTGAATAATAATTATTATTATAACAATAATGAGTGTTGTTGTGAAAGCAGATCCCTCTACTTGTATCGTTCGTAAGAAGGTTACATCGGTCCAATTTGGTTTTTACAGTGACCATGATGTCCGTGCCCGAAGTGTTGTTGAAATTACATCACCACAAACATTTTTAAGTGATGATGGTACAACACCGTTACCTGGTGGCTTGTATGATCCGAAATTAGGTCCCTACCAATCCTACGAAACAATGCCATGTCCGACCTGTGCTGGTCGCTTTTTGACCTGTGGTGGTCATTTTGGACATATTGAACTGTGTGTACCACTGTACCAACCATTACTACTGGGAGAACTGCTCAAGATACTGGCTAGCAAATGCTTTTGTTGTCATCGTTTGCGCAGTCCAAAACGTGCCCTGATGGTAGCACATGCCAAATTGTTATTATTACATCATGAACGATTCGTAGAATTTCATGAGTTAGATACCAAGCTGGCACAGGTAGTACGGCAATCACTAGAGGACAGTACCACTGAGGGATCTACTGCAACTGCAACAGCAACAGCAACAGCAGCATCCAGGCGTACTCCCAAGGCTGTAGCAGCCATGCAATCTTATTTGTCGACACTGATTGAAGAATTGCAAACCACACCCCTTCCTTCGTCGTCTTCGTCTTCTTCGTCTGGTTGTGCTGCTGCTTCGATGTATCAGTTGGATCTCGTACGACAGTACATCAAATCCTTGATAGCTGGTTGGAAGGCAGAACCCAAGTGCAATCATTGCGGAGCTGTGTCACCCAAGGTCAAACAAGATCAGTACAATAAAGTGTTTCAAAAAGCACTCAGTGCGAAACATCAGCGTATCAATCAAGCAGATGATTTGGTACTGACATCGGCTTTGGAAACGCTGCAAAGTCGGCGAAAACGCAACCAATCAAATAAAACTACTGCTACTGCTGCAGGTACTGCAAGTACGAATTACGATTCGGATGATTCAGAACAGTCCAAAACACATCCCATGGTAGACGATCAAGCTCAAGAAGCCACTAGTGATGATGATGATGATGATGATGATACGAATACTAGTGATTGGGAAGAAGATATGAATGACAATGATGGTTTAGCATCTCCAATTAAACCTACACGCAAACGTAAATCGACTACCAACGTTACAACCACGTCTGACAACAGCAGCAGCAACAACAACAAGAAAACATCGACGGAACAATATTACATGCATCCTGGCGAAGTCAGAGCGCAGTGTCAATTGACATGGGAACATCATGGACCACTTCTGACACTTGTTTTGTTTGGAACGTCGCAACTACCTTCGAGTAATTCCAACGGCAACAGAAAGAGACCACAAGATTCCTATCACGCATTTTTCGTACAGGCCATTGCTGTTCCGCCCTCGAGATTCCGTCCACCCATGACGACAGGAGGAATGACGGTCGAACACGGACAAAATCAGTATCTGTCACAACTGCTCACCGAACATGCCACTGTACGACAAGAATTATTCAGTCCCAACGGGAACGAACGATTGGCACATACCATGTGGATTCAGTTGCAGACATCGTACAATTGTTTTTTGGATTCCAGTAAAGATCCAAGTGTAGCAGCTCAACTAGGACAAACACCCAACGGGATACGACAATTACTAGAAAAGAAGGAAGGTATTTTCAGAAAACACATGATGGGGAAACGGGTCGATAGCTCCTGTCGATCTGTTATTAGTCCCGATCCGTACATTGGGACGAACGAAATTGGAATACCATTGGCTTTTGCCAAAGTATTAACGTATCCGACACCTGTTACGGAATGGAATATGACAGAACTACGACGCCTCGTAGAACGTGGTCCACACCAATATCCCGGAGCTAGGTGGGTAGAAGTACGTGGTGGACAGCGCATCGATTTGAACAAAATGAATGATGTACGACGTCGTGCTGTTGGTGCCATGCTCTTGAAGGAAGCGGGGGGAGGATCGGGTATTAACAACAAACCCGTGATTGTCGGACGACAACTGCGACACGGTGATACGATGCTCGTTAACCGTCAGGTACGTGTACCCCAGCACAATTTGAAATGTTTTGATGTATTGTATGTATTGTATGTAGCATTTGGTGTTGTGCTTGTTGTATGGTGTCCTTAGTACAACGAGGAAAGAGAGGGAGAGAAAATGTGTCCAAGGAAGAACTCTTAGTCATGCACCACTCCGAAGATTCATGATGGATTATGACAATCACAACCTGTATCGACGTTGGGAAACTACAGAAATGTAACTTTTCGAATGTCGTACTCGAGGACTTTTAATTTTTTCTTTCTTTTTTGCCTGGATTCATTTATTTACCTCGTATGAAATACCATGCTGTAACTAACATTGCGGAAAATCTGTCAACAATTTTGAATGCTTTCATGTACACAATCAGCCAACATTGCACAAACCTGGAATTATGGCACATCAAGTTCGTATCCTCCATGATCCTACGCAAAAGACTATTCGAATGCACTACGCCAACTGCAATACTTACAATGCCGATTACGATGGAGACGAAATGAATTGCCATTTTCCTCAATCCGATGTGGCCAGAGCCGAAGCCAAGTATATTGCACAAACGGATCTCCAGTATATTGTACCGACCGACGGATCACCACTACGGGGGTTGATTCAGGATCATGTTTGTGGCGGCGTCAAAATGACACAGCGAGATACCTTCTTCAAGCGATGGGAGTGCCAGCAACTCTTGTTTGCAACGTTGGCCAGTTTGCCTCGATTGGAGGTCCTCGAATCCAACCAAGATATTCAAATGGTGCCGCCCGCCATTCTCAAACCCCAACCACTATGGACTGGCAAACAGGTCATTACAACTCTGTTATTGCATCTGTGTAACAGTCCTCGCGGTCGAAAGCAGACAAACAACAATGTGGTCGACCACGATAATGACAGTAGAATTGGTATGATTCGTCGTGGAGGTATCTCTTTGGAACGAAAATCCAAGACCCCAGGGACTGCCTTTGGAGAATGCCACGAAGAGCATTTGGTTGTTATTCGCAATGGCGAGCTACTGCGTGGTGTTTTGGACAAGGCTGCATTTGGTGCGACGGATTTCTCGTTGGTCCATGGCGTTTACGAAGCCTACGGGCCCACAAAGGCTGGTTTGCTACTCAATTCGTTGGGGCGACTCTTCACGGCCTATATACAGTATTATTCCGGTCACTCGTGTCGCATGGAGGACTTGGTTTTGACGAAGGATTCGGATAAAATTCGCCGTGAAATGGTACAGGTAAGTCTGATTATACACTTCTTACTGGTTACATGCTCGTGTTTGTGAAGATCAAAAGGTACTAATGTACTCTTTTTCTTATAGCGCGCCTACAATATTGGTTCGCGAGCTTGCAAAGCTTGGGCCGATTCGGACGGCGGCAAAGTTGCCATTGAACCAGTTGCCGAAGCTGAAGGAGCTAACACTCCGCTGAAACCGGTAGAAGTTGCAACAGCATCGGCTAAGATTGGTCAGCTGCTTGGTGGGCCACAGGGTCCGGACAACTTTGCTGCACTGGATGGTTATATGATGAGTCAATTGAATCCCCTAGCATCCGAGATTGTTAAGGCCACGCTTCCCAATGGACTTGCTGTGCCTTTTCCTGCCAACGTAAGCATCATGTACTGACGTGGGGTCCGCCAAGAATGAAGCAATGCAACTCACCTATATTTATTTTGTTTTCTCTTCCTCTGCTTCACTCGTTAGACATTCGGATTAATGACCACGACGGGAGCAAAAGGGTCGATTGTCAACCAGTCTCAGGTAACTTGTGCCCTGGGGCAGCAAGCTCTGGAAGGACGTCGTGTCCCCAGAATGAACAGTGGTCGTACATTGCCTTCCTTTGCGCCCTACGATCTGAATCCAAGAGCAGATGGATTTGTCATGGATCGGTTTCTTACAGGTGTCCGTCCGCAGGAGTACTACTTTCATTGTATGGCGGGACGTGAGGGATTGGTTGACACTGCAGTCAAGACCTCTAGAAGTGGATATCTTCAGCGCTGTCTCGTAAAGCATTTGGAAGAATTGAAGGTATGCTACGACTATACGGTTCGGAATGGCGAAGGTGGCGTTGTGCAATTTTTGTATGGAGAGGATGCTTTGGATCCAACAAAAGCTAGTTATTTGGATTGTACGTCTCGTTCCTTTGAATTCATGGCACGAAACCACAAATCTTTCCAGCTGCAGAACACGCCTCTTCCGGGATCTAGTATTGATATTGCTGCCGCCGATGCCGAACGCCATGACTCTGTTTTATCCAAAGAAGACGAGACCCAGTGCCTTCAAAAGGGCGACTTTGTTAAGGCGAGGAGGTTGCGGTTCGGCAACAAGTGGACTCGTGGTGCTCTGTCCAAGGGCTGGCACGATGCCTTTATTACCAAAACTCATAAGCATTGCACCAGCTTTGACTTGGAATACGTCAAGGACAAGCATCGAATAGAACGGGTACCCCGAGAGGTAGATCTCGGACGCTGTGGTGGTACGGAGACACCAGCTGCATCTAGTATTTGTGAAATTGTCAAACCTGCCGTGGCTGCCCCCATTACGTCGGAACCTTATCGTGCCAACGGCCAGATCCATCGAATGGGACAAAGCGGAGCGTGTGTATCGGAGCGGGTGGCCACGGCAGCGAAGTCGGCTCTTGCCGACAAGTGCTTGGACTTAGCCATGAAGGCTTCTGGTTTGACGTCGAGAGATGTTGGCGAACTCGTGGCCGCCAAATTTGGATCGTCCTTATGTGCTCCTGGCGAAGCTGTTGGCAGTATTGCGGCCCAGAGTGTCGGCGAGCCTTCCACTCAAATGACGCTTAATACGTTTCACCTTGGTACGCCATGTGTATCCTTGTAAATGTCTGCTGTTTTCTATAACTCTTCGGACATTTTCCCCCTAACTCTTACACTCTTCGTTACCCACAACCACACAACAGCTGGTGCCGGAGCCAATGTCACTTTGGGTATTCCTCGTTTACGCGAAGTTATCATGACGGCCAGTCGTACTCTCAAAACTCCCACCATGTCGATTCCATTGCGCGACAGTGTTTCGGACGCCGATGCCACACGGCTGACTCGTTCCTTCAAGAAATTGACGCTCATGGAAATGATTGCTGGAGAACAAGGAGTGACGGTCCGTGAAACGATTGTCAGAGGCGAAAGCGGTGACTGGGAGCGGGCCTACTTTGTCACTCTGAAGCTACACCCCGCCGAGCGAATAGCCGCAGCTTTTGGTTTGACGTTGATAGAAATTGCCAAGTCAGTAGGCAAATCTTTCATTCCCGCCATGAAGGCGTTAATGACGAAGGAACTGCGTCGTTCGGGAGAGCTCATTCAGGTCAAAGGAGCTGGAGCCACGAATGACATTGCCGAAAACGCTGGTGGGAAATCCAACGACGAGGATGACAGCGAAAATATACAACAGGTGATGGACGTTGACGATGACGCAGCAGCAGCTAAAACTTCTAACAAAAAGAACAGTCCCGATGATTTATCAGACAATGACGACAACGACTCTGATGACGACGACAACGAAGAAGGTGAAGAGGATGGTGTTGCCGCGATGAAATATAGCAACAAGGAAGGTAACAATTCGTTTTATGGCGAGGGCGATGATGGAGGCGACGATTACGATGGCTTGAGCGAAAGTGACAGTAGAGGCTTGGAAGATCTTCAGTCCCCGCCACCTTCTAGTGCGTCGAAGCAACAACAGCAGCAGGAACTCCAACAAGGTTTATCATCCCTCGAAGATAAGCGTGTTGTGGTGGACAAGAATTCCAATACCATTTCGTTGCCTGCGCTAACTGTGAATCCATCAGCTCGTCCCTTATTGATGGTTGGTTTGGTCGAGATGGCTGCCGAAAAAACACTGATTCGTTTTAAGAACAGCTTGGATCAAGGCTTTGTGAACAAGGAAGAAGGTGGACGCGGAACGTGTTTGCAAACGGCGGGTGTAAATTTTGAAGAATTTTGGAGTCTGCCCAGTTCAATTGTGGATCACGAACGTCTCATGTCGAATGATATTTGGGCGATCCGCAACGCGTACGGTGTCGAAGCTGCTCGCTCAAACATTGTGGATCAAATCCGCAGTGTCTTTGGCGCGTATGGAATTGAAGTAGATCCTCGTCACTTGTCATTGATTGCGGATTACATGACGTACGAAGGTGGATACAAAGCCATGAATCGTATTGGTATGGAGCAAATGAGTTCAACGTTGCTTCAGATGAGTTTTGAAACCACTGCCACTTTTTTGACAAGGGCTGCCATGAACGGTACGAAGGATGTCTTGGAAAGTCCTAGCGCCAATATTGTGCTTGGACGACCAATTCGCCACGGAACTGGTGCCTTTGATGTTCTCGTCAAGGCCTGCTAGTTTATGTGTGTTGAGTAAAACTCTGCAGTTTGTTAGTCAATGTACTAGTACACCATTAAACTGCATACAATTTTTATCTTTTCGTGTATCTTTCTACTCTGATTTTTGAGCCCATTCACAATACTGCAAAGTACCTGGAAGAGACAGTAGTATTAACAAATGTACTATTATCCAGGATACTCAAGATTTTCAATTAGGAGCACTTTGAAAAATATTTAGGAGCGTTTTAGGAGCATTTCAATTAGGAGATTTTAGGAGCATTTCATTCTTGATTAGGAGCATTTCATTTTCAATTAGGAGCATTTTGTTCTTATTCCCCTAGATATTAAGTAGCATAATTAGGAGCATTTGATTTTTAATTAGGAGCGTTTGATTTTCAATTAGGAGCGTTTGCTCTTTGTCACAACTCCTAAACGCTCCTAATTAGGAGCGTTTTAGGAGCATTATGAAAAAAAAATTAGGAGCATTTGAAATGCTCCTAATTAGGAGCATTTTGATTATGGCTCTCTACTACCTGTTCTTCCTGGTACCAGGTAACGGAATAAAGAAGTACCCTCTGATAGTAGCTTCTCCTGTATTAGGGATAGTATTAGTAGATGATAATATACTCCTCTTTTGATAATAAGAAGTACGAGTAGGTGCTCTTTGTAGGAGGTATCAGAAATGAGTGACTGTACTGGCCTGTATCAACTTTTCTTTTCTTTCCACGTCAGCCAGAGTAGATTCCGGCTAAATACCTAGTACCCGGTACCAGGTAAATATAGTAGACTGTGTTGTGCTCGTCCTGGATTACTAGTTTAATACCAACCAATCTATAAGACTAGAAATGATACCGTAGGGAGAGTACTAGAGGCTACGTAAAAGTTGAAGGTACTAAGTAAAAGGTTAAGAGACACTAAGTCCAAAATTCAGT
>Ga0100380_10004436_pt1 | contig 14702 bp, 13 predicted proteins | sample CryGeymeta201504_FD_80417 | JGI IMG/M metagenome (GOLD analysis project Ga0100380, IMG submission 80417) | Groundwater microbial communities from Crystal Geyser aquifers in Utah, USA - Crystal Geyser metaG 2015-04 | ecosystem: Environmental > Aquatic > Deep subsurface > Groundwater | place... | reverse complement strand
TAAATTCTTACTCATTTTCAAATGCGGAATTCCATCTTCATCGAAGTAGTCACCCTCTGGCTCATATCCATTCTTTAGGTAAAACTTGACCGCTGAATCGCGCGCATGACAGTAAACAGTATAGGCGTTATTCGATAGGACTATGGCTTCACAGAAGACCATCATTTTAGAGCCGATGGCTGTATTGCGTAAGCTCTCCAACACAGCAACCCGCTGCATTTTCATGTTCTCTCCTTCTGGCACCAATACCGCAGTAGCCACTATTTCCCCATCTGAATAACCTCCAATATGAATATGCGCCCGCTCCTGCTCCAATTCATCAGGACTAAAAAAGGAGTCCAAGGGTTTGCGCAATACATTTTCGCGCAACTTTACAGCCGTACTCCAGGCATCGCTGCCGTAATCGATTTGACTAAAGGTGAGGTGCATTTTTAGTAAAATTACCCATAATTAAGAGTACCCCTTCGGCAATGATTTTATGTAAAATATGGTAATAAAAGACAATAAGGCAAAAGCCATATGATCTTCTGCTCTCTCTTATTCTTGCCGTTTGAGATTTAGTCTTCAAAAATCTATCATTATAATTCATGAATAATCGTCTAAATGCAAGCAAATAATATTTGGTTCTTATAATCAAGTGCCTATCGATTGCTATTGGCACCAAAAGCTTCTTGATTCTGAATCTAATTGATTGCCATTTGAGTAGCTGCTAAGATGACATTCACGTAAGCAATACTTTTCAAAATGCTCGTAGTCACGTCTTTTTTCAATGGATGATGTAATAGTCATTCGGACTTATTCCACCAAGAACCCCCAACGTTTGTTCACCAATTGAATATTGTTTAGCAGCGCCCCCGCTAGGACTAACCCCAGAATAAATCTGATGCCAATGTGTTCCGTCAATACTTGTTAGAATGAGTCTATCCTGACCACAAATAAAAAAACGTTCTAAACTTTCGTTCCAACAAACACTAACTAAATTAGTTGTCAAGTTCGGCGAAGATGTGATTGTTTCCCAACTAGAACCACTTGATTTCTTGGCTATGGTTCCATCAACTCCTACCGCGATAAACATTTTATTGTTTGCTTTCCCACCATAACAAATGCTTCTCAAGGATGTATTTATATTTTCTACAGGAGTCGTACTGACTACACCTAAATCAGAAATCGTTATCGTATGAATTCCATTTTGACCTACTCCATAAATACTATCTGATGAATCAGCAATTTCTCGGATTGGATGTCCAACTTTACAGGTCACATTGCACCTGATGCCCCATTGCATAGCATTACTACTTGATGTAAAAATGACATTAATCGTAGATTCAAAAAGACCTGTTTTAGGATGTCCAGCCATCGATAGCGCGATACATGCATTTCTTGAAGAGTGTAATGTTAAAACTCTTTGATAACTTGGTTCGATAGATTGGCCCGGACGAACGCTGACCCGCCTCCAATTTATTTTATCCGTAGAATAGATAGCACTTGAACCATATCCAGGATCTGGGCCATTGTTGTTTTTTATCCCGACAATAATATAATTTGAACCAGAATAACAGATATCACAAAAAAGATTCATTCCATAACCCTCAATATTTGTCGGATTCCATTCCCTATCGGAAATACTAAGAATGCCGTTTTGAATACTTATGTCCTTAAACAGTGAATTTGAATTTGCTCTGTTCACTTCGACATTTTCAACAATAGCCAGAGCCGAATTTCCGGTCCACGCCATAAAATAGATAAGCTCATCTGGAAAAGTATTTACTGTTACATTAAACTTGGTGGGGAGGAAACCAATTTTATTTATTGTACTCAATGTGCTAAAGGTTTCTGTTTGAATTTGCACACTAGGCGAGTAGATATTGTAAGTTGCTAATCCTGATTTTGAAAAGATGAATAGCGTATCTTGAAGTTTATCAAAAAATAATCCTATAAGGTTCGTCAAACTCGCAGCTACATCGATTGAAAATTTCAATTTGTAACTATTTTTTTCTAGTGTGTAAACTTGAATTTCCCCTCGTTCAGGAATGGCAACAAATACATGGGTACTGCCCGCTATATCAACGATGCAAAAATCATTTGGAGTAGAGGGTAGCTTTACTATTTGAAAAATACTATTCGTATTCCCTTTCACAACTGCAAACCCTGATGGATAAAGCATAAAAACGTCTCCATTATCTGGGTTTCCATATATTTTAGTAATGTCTGATACTTGTTGCGAAAGATCAATAGTAAAGAATAGCGTGTTACCCTCAGTTCTAAAAATTTTAATCTGGCTTGTGGTCTTGTCGTAAACATATATAAAGGGGCCAGCCATATAATAAGAGACTACTCCAGAGGATGGAATTCTAACTTGAGAACGAACGCCATTGGAAGCGAATAGTTCAATATAATCTTTCCCCAATACCGATAAACAAGCTTGGTTTTCTCCAGCAGTAAAAAGGTGATTCCCTAATTCATTCGTTTGAATCGAACTCGTCATTGTTTGAGATATTTCCCAATTCGTTGTGTCAATAACTTTTACACTAAACGGCACGACATTCCTGGGGTCGATGGTATCAATGCATAGTACATACAAGCCTCCATTCTCGTCGAAACAAAAATCTCGAATCGTAATTCCAGTATGAATAAACACCGTTTCTGCTATGCCAAAACTATTCTGCCCATTAAAATGTACAACGGCATTATTGTATTGGATGCTAAAGACTGGTCTAAATCTAACAAGAGGACTGAATAAAGGCGTGACAGGTACTGCGGAGCCTCCAATAGCGGTTACAATTCCTTGTGGGCTATTTTGATTGAAAGGAATACCTCCTCCTAGCCTAGCAAGTAAATCTGTTTGACCAAATTGAAGGGTAACTTTTGCCCCATTTGTAGACCTGTCTATGCCAGAATAGTCAATAGTAAATGTTTCATCTACACCAATATCTATAGCATTCGTTGCTAAGAAGACATCTTCTGATGGTGGGTAAGCTCCGGTCCAATAAACCAAATTCGAACCAAAAGTTACAAGATCCAATTGGTTGTTCGAATTGGTTCTCAGATTAAATACCGCCCAATGCGTATTTGCCCCGCTAAAATTTGGCATTATTGGAAATGATTGAATACCAGAATTGAGGAGGGCCCGATTAACTGAAACATAATTGTTCCCAAGTGGCGATTTTAGAGCTAGTTTGATTTTCAAGGCTTTAGGCTTTAGTTTCTTTGATTCTGAAATTGGGTCTATTTGACACAATAGCAGCAAATTTTATTGGGTTTTGAAAGCTCAATGTACGGATTAGCCTTCACATAGGAAACTTATACCTCATTTTATGTACTGACTGTATATTTAAATTGGAAGAAATTAAAATAGAATCAAGCAGAAAATACAAATCATTTTCTACGTGCATCAATAGGGCACATTATCTAGATATACTTTGAATTCTAACCTTCTGTACTGAGCTTAATTGGCAATAAATCGCAATACCAGAAGCCGGTATCATAGGGATTGTCGGCCTTTTCAGTAGCATCACAATCATAGCTATTATTGTCGACTTGTTTTGTTGACGTATATTTTCTGTATACTACCTCTCCTTTGCTAAAAGCAATTGGCGCATTAAAAAGCGGACCATCATACACAAAAGTGTGAAACTCTCCATTTTCTCCGCAAGGGTCAACATTATCGGGCAAGTCATTTAAAAACTTTTGATCAATAATTCTTCCTACAAAGCTTTTGTCTAAATATTTTTCATTCACACACGTAACAATGGTCTTAAAACCTAAATCAATAAATTCTTGTATAAGTTGCCTGGTCGGTATTTTCCAAAGGGGAAATACTCCTTTCAAATTTAATTCAGCCAGTTTGGTCTCTCTGTATGAGCGGAGATCCTCAAGAAAAATGTCACCAAATACCGATGCTGTCGCCCCTTTACTTTTTAGATCAGTCAGGGTTCTACGCATGACAGTTTCGTACTTCTCCATTGTAGGCATTTCCGGAATCTGCATTATGATTAGCGGAATTCCAATACTTTCTGCCTGCGCCTCCAATAATTCAACTCTCACACCGTGCATTGAAATACGCTGATATTTTTCACTGATACTAGTGAGCAAGCAAATGACCTCATATTTTTGTCTTTGCAAGATTTTGTACAAGCACAAAGCAGAATCCTTTCCACTACTCCAGTTAAATACTAATTTTTCTTTCATATCGGTTTCTGACAGCTTCTCCTTCATTCCTCCGGCTATGTGCATGTTTCAAATTTATACTGATCTTTCCAAAGGGCGAAATGGAGCAGTGAGCCAGCGCAGTATTAGCAATGATTTCTCAGTTTGAAAGAGAATAGTCCTTGATAAGAACACTGGCGGAAATGTGTAAGATTCTTTCCAATTCACGATTCATTTCCACTGTCAGTTTTTTCTTTTTGTTTAGAATCTCTGAAACGCGACTTTTTCCTCCAATGACGCCAACTAAATCCTTTTGTTTCAAATTCAATTCTTCCATTCGTATTTTAATGGCTTCAATGGGATCTGGTGCGTCAATCGGGTAATATTTGTTTTCGTAGTTGTCGATGAGCATAGATAAAATTTCAGCTTCATCTCCTTCTTTGGAATTCTGTTTTGCATCGAAAATTACTTCAAGCCTTTCAAGTGCTTTGTAATAGTCTTTCTCTGATTTTATTGGCCTTAATTCCATTTTCAATTCTTTTAAATTGTTTTCGCATCAATTCGATCATATTCGGCATGTGTTTCGATGAATCGAATAAATGCCCATTGCCGTTCAAAATTGAATTTGACAATCAGTCGATATGAATTGCCTTTGATGCTAAAAACAATTCGACTGTCATTCAGAATACTCGCCCTTATGTAAGTTTCCTTAATATCAATTGATTATTGTCAATTTGAAGTCTTCGCAGGTTCATACCAGATTTTCAGATACTGTTCTGAATCGACATGTTTCTCCCAAAATTCGCGCAAGGTTCTTTTTGCTATTATTAGATTAATGAAAAAGCTTCCTAACAAAGGTATTACCCGGTTCTCAATATGCGAACTTTGTGTTTCGAAATGTTGGCTAACGTTTCCCGCTCTGGTTTTAACATAGACATCAAGCTATAGCGAGATCGTCGGTGCCCAGGCTTGTCCAAACTATGCAAAGAAATCATATGGAGCGGTACATTCAGCAGCCAAGCCAGCTTAAAAAACGATGGTTCAAGGTAAGTATTTCACTTCAGTTTGTCGCAGACCCAGACAAGCGAAGCTTCGTCAGGGAAAACGAATTTGAGCATTGGGCCAGTGAGGTGTTGGCTGTAGTTTTTTTCGTTGGAGTAAGAGTTTGTCTCTGATAGTTCCTTTTTGCCTGTCAAAAAAAGAACCATAAAAAGACACCACGAAAACCAAATTTAGACTTTGCTTCGCTCAAGCCAGTCGCCACTGGGGCCGAAAAGTCCAAATTTACTCACATATATATGCATTTATAGGTGTTCGAGAACCCCAAAAAGGGTTTCGCTCTTTTCGAGAACGCCCCACCGCACTAGGCCTCGAGGATTTAATATCATTCCAAATTTCGCCATAAATCAATTTAGTGGCAAGAAAGCGGTGAGTCATGTTTTTTAATATTTCTAATTCAATAAGAATAATGTTGTAGCGCCAAAATCGAAATTTGTTAAGAGCTGTATACCTTTACTTTATCATTCAATCCGCCATAGGTTATATGCAAGGTTAGCGAGTCATTGATTATTCAGGTATAATGGTTAATAGTACGAAAAAAACAATTACATCTTGTAAAAAATGTATAAACCACGCCCAAAAAATACCTTTTGTTTCAATTATTGATTTTGTCAGCAACCATCCTAAAAATCCAGCGACTATTACACCCATAAATCCACCTGGGTCTCCCCAATAATGAACTGTCCCAAATATAAGTGCCGAAACGAATGGTATTAACTTGTCATTTAATATACCTTTTAATACCACCACAACACCTAATCGGGTAATACTCTCTTCGACAAAGGAATTAGACAAGGCAAAAACAATGCTGAATGGCAAAATTTTTAGTATACCACCGATTGATATTTCACTTTCTTTCACGAGCTGAAAATAAATAATAATAGCCGTTATAACGGAAATGGTTATCGCCAAATCTCTTCCTAAATGAAACCAATTCTCATTTGGTTTCGGTTTTATTCCAACTAATTTTTCAGACAACACCTCAGCAGAAATATTCCCTTTTCGAAAAAATTCTTGAAAATTTCTTCTTTTGGTCCACCATAAGATGAATAAGAAGATAGTTGTGCCAATCAGGGTAGTTGTTTGATATAAAATTTGCTTATTTATCGATTCAGTCAAGTTGTCAAAAATCACAACTCCATTTGTCCAACTACTTACAAAGACTAATGTTATGGTAAAAGCAACTATTGATGTAAGCAATATAAATTCTTTCAATTTTAACATATTATTTCACCTTAAATCATTGAAATTAATTGTACTTACCACAACACTAGCTAACGTTCTTGCATATAAATATTTGCGTGGTTTGACCCTTAACTTTGCAAGTACACAACGAGTTGGAAATTCCTGCGGAATTTCCAAAGAAGGCGAGGACAAGCAATAACTTAAATCAATGTTGGTAACTGGCTTTTTTTGTCAGTATTGTTAAAGATTAATTAGGTCTTTCAGGAATATAAACAACATCAACTTCTACATTATTTCCATATTTCATTATAATAGAACATAATACAGAAACACTTTTTCCATTGTGAACTGCAGGTTTCAGCGCAGGCATTTTTCGTAGCACTCTTAATATTTCTGCCTGAACGGTAACTTCTGAATTTCGAACTTTCATTCCAGTCAGGTTTCCAGATTCGTTGATTATAAAAAACACATCTACTTGCTTTGGTTCCGGAAGATTTAAATCTTTAGACACACTCAAGTTAAACTCTCTCTTAATAAATGTCGATACTTTATTATTAAAACATTCTCTTGTTTCTTCTATTGAGAGTTCTTCACAACCACTATAGACTGGGGCTATTTCCACATCTTTTAATATTATACTGTTTTCAGTAGTGTAAGTTGCTAATCCGTCATCATGTGACACAATGCTACATAAACTTAATATAGCCTGTTCCTCTACTTCTGTCATATTCCCTTGTGCCATCACTTGTTCCTGAACAGCATTTATTTTCGTGATTAAATCACTTTCTGTATCTTTTAACGAGTTGGATTCTTCCTTACATGAAAAACAAGATAGAATAATAAAAATGGTTGAAACGACCATTAAATTTTGGAATTCAAATTTTGTTTTACTATTAGATTTGTATTTCATAAGTTTTGATTTTTTGCTTGTTGCCAACGGTTCGTATACCCAGCGTCACCATCCGATAGGAGACAATGATTCGTTATTTGGTGTTGTAGTCAGAAATCCATTTTTGCCACCTTTCGAATCATCTTTATTATAGTAATTAAAATGATTGATTTGTGATGATCCAGATTATATTTCCAAGCAATTGATAGATTATATCAGAGTAAAGCGTCTTCCCTTTTGCTGGATATGCTATTTATTGTTTTGTACTTTTAGTCTGACAAGCCAAGAATTGTGAAACCTGACTTGTCTGATTATAGCTTAAAACTTCCAGCCGAGGTAAAGGTTTGGCTCAAAAAGAAAGTAGTTTCTCCATTTATCGTTCAACTGCTTAAATCCATCAGGAGCATTGTTACCAAACATCCAGACCTGACTATGAATCTGTGGTTCTATAAAAAATCGTTTTTTCTTACCAATTGAGATATGGTAGCCAAGATGCAACGAATTATAAATTTTAAAACCATTTCCGATTTTTTCACCGTTCATATCCAGATAGGTTTGAAATTGTGGAAGAACTTCAACAGTTGCAAATAGCCCTTTCCATAGCATACGTTGGTACGTTATACCTATTCCTGTTTCTCGCACATGTCCTGGATAGAATTCACTTTCTGTTTCTAGCTTGTCTAAAAGACCATCCCCCCACAAGATTCCCATTGGTTGAAACAATCTCCAAGTAGCAAACTTTACCCCCACGATGTTCTTATTGTCCAGATTACGCTTTACATGAAGCTCAATCATTTGTGTACTTGTCCGAGCTTCCCAGTCCCCAAAGTTCCGTCCAATACGATCTGTTATAATAAAATAGGGTAAACTTACCCTGTACTTATGGGCTATTTCAGTTTCTTTACCCTCAGGCGAGTTTTTTTGAGCAAAAGCACTAAGTGTGCAAAAAAACAAAATAATTGTTACTAGACTTTTCATGATAATAATATTTTTCTTGACAATTCCGATATCTACAAAGCACCTCCCGTTATCGTTAGTTCAAACGGGATAGGAATCATTATCCGATGATATTTACTCTGCTATATCGATTTGATAGTGCAAAGATGAAGTGGAAAGAAAGGTGAATCGTCCTGAAATGAAATTGCGGACTTTATAGTGAGATTTGGTACTTTTTAAACAGCCCTAAATTTGATTAGACCTCAACCAAGCTTTCGGTGTCATCCCTTCGATTTTTTTAAAGTAGGCATTGAATACCGATTTAGAATTAAAGCCGCTTTCATAAGCTAGCCCTACAAGGGAAAGGTGGCTATTGGCAGAATTTAGGGCATTCTCTTTGAAGTTCTCTACGCGAAAACTATTGATGTATTCATTAAAGTTTTGACCAATTCGTTCATTCAGCAACCAAGAAAGCTTGTTACTGCTAATATTCACGTTTTCGGCTAACTCACGTAAAGTTAAAGATGGGTTTTGAAACCACTTTTCTTTCTGGATTCCTTTTTCTAAAATGTCTAATGCTCTGTCTATTTCATTATTTGACATTAAGGCTTTAGTAGAGTTGATTTGTACTTGTCTCTCAGAATTAGGTGGCAATAGTTCTTCACGGAAAGCAGCGTTTACTAAATCCTGAAATCGCTTATGTTGGCGCAAAGGTTTAAGGAGCGGAATATTCATAAAGTTTATGATTTGACCGGTACGCATCTTGATGTTTTCTTCTAAAAAGTCCAATGCCATTTCGTGTTTCCCCATATGGACCATCAAGAATAATGGCCAGGGAAATCGTGCTGATCCAATATCCTCTTTTATCATTAAGCTCACTCTGCTGATATCAATATCGAACTTTTCTTCTGAATTGACCAACTTATACAATACTCTGCATTCCTCCGGTCTCTCAGCCAAAGGAGTTTGACCTAAGAAGTCATTTAGTTTTACATAATCTTTCAAAAGAATTAAACAAAGTTGTTTTAGTGCGATAGAATGTGTGAAATCAGGATTGATGCTTAAGGAGATCTCTATACAATCCAGAGCTTCGGTGTAGTCCTCGTTTAAATAATGAATATTTGCTTTGGTAAAATAATGATTCGTAGCAAAAGGATTGATTTTTAAAATATTATCCGCATGCCAGAGTGCTTTTCCGAAATACCCCACTGCTGTATACAATTCGCATAATCCTTCTTCTGCTTCCGTATAGGATGGATTAAGTTCTATTGCTTTTTGAAAATATTTATGCCCATTGACAAAATCCCAATGACTCCAAAAAGACAATGTCGCTTTACTAAAATACCCTACAAAGGATTGTTTGTCTAGATTAAACCCTATGCTGAGTTTCTCTTTTGTCATCTGCAATAAACCTTTATTATTTCTCCATGATATGGACATGGCATAACAATACGCCAAACCAAAGTAAGGCAAAGCAAATGAGGGGTCTTTCGCTACGCTTTGTTCATAGAGTTCCGTTGCTTTTGCGATTCCTGGTCCATCCCACATTAAATGCTGATAGCGACCTTTAAGATAAAGATTGTAGGCCTCTATATTTTTTGTAGGCTCTTTTATTAGATGTTCCTGAATATTGAGGTGACCAAAATTTTCACGGATCTGGTCGGCAATGCGTAAACTTATTTCATCTTGTATTGCAAATATGTCATCTAAATCCCGATCAAAAGTCTTTGACCAGAAATGAGTGCCGTCATTAGTACTGACTAGCTGCACTGTAATACGAATCCTATTTTTGGCTTTCCGGACGCTCCCTTCCAAAATAGTACTTACCCCTAATTGATCACCAATGGTTCGCACATCTAGATTTTTATTCTTAAATGCAAAAGAGGATGTGCGGGCAATGACTTTCAAGCCCTTAACGGTAGTTAAGGCGTTGATTATTTCTTCGGTAATGCCATCGCTGAAGTATTCGTTTTCAGGGTCGACACTCATATTAACAAAAGGGAGAACCACTATAGACTTATTGGATGATGATATGGGTAGATGGTCGCTCATTTTCTACTATACTTTATCGGGGCTTCTACGAACTGCCATTGACCTTTTAATGATTGTTCTTTTAATTGGCTACAACGGTTTGTATAAGAGCCGTAGCGGATTAAATGTACTTACTTTTCCGATAACAATATACCTTATTAAATACAAACAGCGGTTTGAATTTTCACCCAAACCGCTATTGCTCTAATACCTTGTTAACAGCTGACGTTTTATTTTTCAATGTCTTTAAACCATTCCACCATTCTATTAATTCCATCCTGATAAGAAGAAACTTTGAAATTGGGGAACCTCTTTCTGAACTTATTATCAGACATAACGTACTTATGTTCAAACTGATACTCCATTTCTCTAGCTTCTTTTATAATAGGAATAAAAATGGGTAGTATTTTTTTAAATACTGTTGGCATCACACTCATTTTAAAATTGCTGGCCATTTTTTCATTAAATATTGCAAGCATTCCATTTGTCGTTATTGGTTCTCCAACCGGTAAATGCCATACCTCACCATAGCAGTCATCATTCAAAGCCAATTCCACTAAAGCTCGTCCATTATCAAGAACATCGGCATAAGTATGTTCTATATCAGCCGAAACGAGGGTTTGTGGCCCTTTATTCTGTAGCATTCTTTCCAAAAAAGAAATATAAAAGAGACTGTTTACTGCACCTTCTCCGTAAAAATCAGCAGAGCGTCCAATGAGTCCTTTAATCTTATTATTTCTTATGGCTTTTATCATTAAATCAGCAGTTTGTTTACGCGCTTTTCCTTTTTTTGAATTGGGGATTTGAGGCGTGCTTTCATCAAACGGAACAGGTAAAGGCGAAGCGTACATATAGATATTATCTAAAAATATCAGCTTAGCTTGAGCCTTTTCACAGGCGTCAATCACATTTTGCATGACCTGAGGCCATTGAATTTCCCAAACCTTAGCACTGTATGGAAGACCAACGCAGAGATAAACGTAACTGCTGCCGTCAATGGCTTTTTCAGCATCTTCTTTAGAAAGTAAATCTGCTTGAACCCAGGTCGGTTTTGTACTAACTTTTCTTATTTGAAGCTGTCGAACTTCTAATTCTCTAATTACTGCTTTTCCAATTGCTCCATTCGCTCCAAGTACGGTATGAATCTGATATTTCATTTGTTCTAATTTTAATTGTGTGTGCTATCATTTAATTACACCACAAAGGTGGAGGGGATAAATGTCTAGCCACTGAACAAATGTTAACAAATCACTTCATACTATTTTTTCTTAATCTACTAAGGTGTTGTGGGGTAACTCCAAGAAAACTAGCAGTGTATTGTAATGGTACCTTTAAAAGGATATCACCATTTTCCTTAATCATATTTTCATAACGTTCTTGTGCCGTTTTGGATTGAAGCATTGAAATACGTCTTTCCAAAAGAATAAATAAGTTTTCAGCAATAACTCTTCTCCAGATTTGAACTTTTGGAACCTCTTTAGATAATTTCTCTAAATCTTCTCTATTAATAATCAGCATTTCTACATCCTCTATGGCTTCAATATTTTCCTTAGTTGGGGTTAGCGTTAAAAAACTAGTATATGAAGAAATGAAGTTGTTTTCAGGCATAAAGAAACAACTGATTTCATTCCCATCTTGGTCGTTATAGAATATCCGACAAATTCCTTTATTAATAAAAGCTATATGGCTACAGTACTGACCTTCTTTAATCCATAATTCTCCTTTGGATAAAGGTTTAACCGTAAAATACTTTTCGATAGATAATTTTTCATCCTTCGTGAGATTGACTACTTGATCTATTGTATCTGTTAATGGCATATTTGTTTTTTATGCTTGCTACTGTAAGCTCCCCCTCTTTAGGACATGGCTAAGTTAAAATATCTTTATCTAATTCCTCTCTGGGGCTAGCCCCAGAGAGGAATTTTGCGGCATAAACCACAGGGGGTCAATTCCCTAAACTATTATGTGGTCTAAAGTGATTGTAGTCGTGAACCAATATATCCGTTTGTTCTCTCACTTGATTGAGAAAAACGACCAAATTGCCCCTTAAAGTCGCTGCAAAATGCACCCTGCTGTGGGGTTAAATTGAGTGTGTTTAAAACGTGCTTAGACATACTTCAAAATACGTAAATTTTATTCAGTTTTCGATTTACTTTTTTTTCTCATCGATTCACCTTGTAATTCTATTCGGTGTGCATGGTAAACTGCTCGGTCAAAAAGGGGTCAATTTCAACGTTTTTTCCTCTTTTACCCAAGCTGCCATGCCACTCGGAATAAATAATAAGACAAAAAGCACTAACCCTTTCCAGAAAACAGACCAATTAAAAGGAGTGGATTTAGCCATGGATTAGTAAAATTACGCTTGAGAAATAACAAACTATCGCCATCAATTTAAACTTGGAATGTCTTCTAAACTTGTATAAACAGGCAATTTCTTTTCAACAAAAATCGCTACTTCTTCATCCGCCCCTTTGGAAGATCCACCAACCCGAAGAACGGCATCGCATTTATCGGCAATGGCTAAAGACAATGGCATCATTAACTGTTCAAAATGTTCATCTCCTACCGCTTCAATAATCGGAAGAGCCATATTCACTCCTATCACAGGTATATGTCCCTTTAAATAAACTTCATAGGCCACTCGATTGAGTTCCTTATGGTTTTCCATCCATACGGTCTTATCGCTAGAACCTGAAGTATAAGGACCAGCAATCAGTATATAAAGGGGTTTGTTATGCATTTTTACTTATATGTTTCTAAAAGACAGATAGAACACTCAATTGTTTTTCGAAATTAGTCAGTAAAGGTTGAAGCTTGAATCAGGCTAATTTTCTCGTACCCCTAGTCGATTGATCGATATTTTCTTTTTTGAGTATGCTTCATTAAGAGCGATTGTAATCTTGTCTAGCTCTTGGGCTGCATCTTTCATATAATTGGCCAATTGTTGAAGTTCATTTTTATCGATATTTTCAATTTCAATCAGGTTGGAAAGGCCAAGAATACTAGAAACCGGTCTTCGAATACTATGGGAAATATCAAAAATAATCTGTTCGAGAATTTTCTCGTATTCCTTGTAATTTGTGATATCTAAGCAAGTACCTATGATGCGTATGGGTTTTTCTGCTTTATCGCAGTAAACCTTTGCCAATGAATGAATATGGTGGATGCTCTTAGCCGGGCTCACAATTCTAAATTCCCAATCAAGGTCAATCCTCTCATTCAACAGCTTATCGATTTGTTGTTGTAATTCAGGCATGTCCTCCTCATGTACCAGAGAAAGCCATGTATCTCGATTTAAATTGAAATTGGATTTCGATACTTGAAAAACCTTATACATGGCCTCGTCCCAAACCAATATATCATTGACCATATCTCTATCCCAAATTCCCAATTTCGATCCTTTTGTAGCCAATTCAAATCGTTCATTTGCTTTTATAAGCGCTTCTTCGGCATTGATTCGATCCGTGACATCTCTGAAATTATCGACAATACCATTGATACTTGGGTCGTCCAACAAATTAGTAATCACGGGTTCAATCCATCTCCAAGAACCATCTTTATGTTTTATTCGCGACGTATACCCTGGAATAGGAATCCCAGGATTTTCAACAGTACGTAATAAAGCAGATTCAGTGCCCTTGATGTCGTCTGGATGAATCATTACCCGAATATCCATATCCATTACTTCTGAAGGCGTATACCCGAGAATATTCTTTACTGAGCGCGAGACATAGGTTGTTTTTCCTTCCGGTGAAATGATAATGACACAATCCAATCCGTTTTCTACCAAGGATTCAAAGCGTCGTTCTAGATGGGACCCATCGGAAAGGGCCTTGTATTTACGCATGGATGCATACAGTTGCCAAATAAAAAAAAAACTGATAGCGATAACGCCCAAAAGAATAAATTCAAAAGTGATTCCCATTTAGATTTAGTCATTATCGGATAAATTTCTAGGGTACACTTCTATACCTCTGGCTTATCTTATTGTAATGTTGATCGTTTTGTTAATATATTCGATTTTTATCAGAATACAAAACATGTTTCTAGCTTCAATTAAAAAAGCGGCAACCAATACATCGTTTAGAGGAGGTTACTATTTAAAAGGCTAACTGCAATTTGAATGCGATTCTTTAACCCCTTTCTAACTTAAATAGTGTTATCTCCGGACGAACATTAAAACGAACCTGCCACAAATGTCCTACTGCTCGGTTAATATACAGCGTCCGTCCATCTTCTAAATCGACCTGACCTTGTGCATAGCGTTTGTTCTTTACCGGAAGCATGGGAGCTGCAAGAAATGGGGGCTTGCACTGTCCGCCATGGGTATGTCCGGATAAAATCCATCCATCGTAGCCATTCCATACCGGTAAATCGCACACATCGGGGTTATGACAAAGCACCAAATTTGCTTTGGATGGTTCGTAGGCATTCATTACGTCTTCCGGCTTAAAGT
>Ga0100380_10004429_pt1 | contig 14717 bp, 10 predicted proteins | sample CryGeymeta201504_FD_80417 | JGI IMG/M metagenome (GOLD analysis project Ga0100380, IMG submission 80417) | Groundwater microbial communities from Crystal Geyser aquifers in Utah, USA - Crystal Geyser metaG 2015-04 | ecosystem: Environmental > Aquatic > Deep subsurface > Groundwater | place... | reverse complement strand
TCTTTCTTGTGTTTTGTTTAAAACATTTTTTGGTTTGTGTTTTTTTTTTTTTTTTTTTTGTAAGGGGAGTTTCCCGTTTGTGCCGCCCCCCCCCCCCCCCCCCGAGGATACAGCAATACGGCAACATGCCTTAACAAAATACAAGCAAACTGAACCAAAAGCCATAAATTGATTGACTACACATGAGTAGAGCAAGATGGCCCTTGATAAGGATGACTGCAGTGCTCTTCATGAATCGAGGCTTGGTTGTAGACTCTTGATGAGAAGTCGTCCGCAACAAAATCAACACGCTGAACGCAGAACTGCACGTGTGCCACCTATATTAATCCACATTGGAGTTTGAAAGTTGTTCCGAATGAAAATATGGAACGCCAGCCTTTCAAACCTAATCCATCAAAGGCGGTCACCTCTGACGTTTGCTGGCATTAACGCCAATGTTGAACGGCTTCTATTGGGTAAATAGAATTGTGTGACAAAAGCACGAGAAACATAATCCTGGCAAGCTAAGACGACCAATTTCAACCTATGGTCGTTCTCTAATGGCTTGCAGACAAGGAGCATCGAACCTGTAATCAAAAAGACGAGGGTCTTGGATCTGAACTACTTTTTTCATTTCAAAGATAGGACTACAAAAGATGCTTCCATGGCATATAATTCTACGACTTGTAATGAGGTGCGCAGACAACTGATGAGCCAACAATAGCAACAGCGAAGAATGCTGAGATTGTCGTGGTGACACCAAATAATGGAAATGCCAGTGCTTCTATAACTTGTATAAATATAGAAAGGGACAAGGGACGTCTACGTACTGGACACGGATTGGGTAATATTAACAGGTGAGAAATTTATTTTGCAATTGTAGGTACAATCTTGAAATTGTATGCACATAGGTTGACTATAACAATTAAGTAAGAGAACAACTGAACTAAGAAAACTGCATGATTACATGTTCAGATTGATAGAAATGCAACTCATATCCCATTCAAGTGTTGATAAGGGACATATGCATTAGCAATAGAGCCGCGACCAACCTCCACGGCCAGTCGAGATGGTTAGCTGATGGATTAGCTGGAGTTGCCTCGGGTTTTATTCCTTTCCGCTAGCATAGCGTTTCTAGTCAAAGTAGAGTTTGTATTTTGTATGCTGTTACTCTTGAAAGTGAGAATAGCTGGCGGGCCTCGATCAGACCGAATAGAAACGCCCAGCCTCAGTCGTCTCTCAAGGTTATGCTACGGAAGATCGATAACTCTTCAGAATTATGGGGTACAGAGGGGCTCTCGCCAGCAGCTTGCTGTAAAGAGAGTCCACCAGGCTGGACCAAGGACGGCGAGGCATTCAGGCGGAGGTTAATCATTTTCTGCAGTGCCTCGGTTGTCTCGTTGTATGCGACCAAAGAGGATGCATTGTCGTCTTCGTTAACTTCAAATACACGAGTGTTTGTGCTGCAGACACCATTTGCGGTGAGTAAGATTTTCCTGCTCAGTTTACGGCGATCATTCGCCACTTGAATATCGCTCAGCATAATGAGAGCAGCCATGTACTCGTTGGTCCTTTCATATCCCACTTGTCCATCCATAATGCGGACGTACTCTTTCAACAGGTAAGCCGCATCACCATTTTTATTCAACATGAAATTTACCATACCCAAGCTCCGAGAAGCACTGGCAGTCTTGCGATGGTCAGGCCCAAACGCGTTGTTTCGTATAATTACAGCTCGCTGGCAATAAATGGCAGCTTCTTCGTCTTGTCCAAGTCCGAAATAAGAATCTCCAATTGCTAGCGTCACCGTCGCCAAAAGTGGGCTGTCATCTTCGACAATTGGCTCTAATATTGACAAGCTCTGTTCCAAATGAGAGAGTGAAGTGGTAAAATCGCCCTGCATGCGATAGGCGATTCCAATCTGGTAAAGCGTGTCTCCTTGATTCCGCAAGGAGTTGTGCTGCATGCGAATCTCCAAGGCCTTGTGCAAAAACATGCAGGCGCTCTCATAATGAAAGTTTTTCATTTCGACGAAGCCCAAAACGTCCAAAGTTTCTGCCAATAAAATTTCGCGGGAATCATAGTTTTCCTTACGAATCTTGAGAATTTCTTCATAGATTGACTTGGCATTACGAAAATCGGATTGCAACAAACTGATGGCTCCTAGACGTTGGAGCGGCCTGGCGAGGTCCAAATCGTCCGGCATTCTTTCCAATCTCAGTCCTTCGACGCATTCTTTATATCGTCTCTTGGCACCGTCAAGATTACCGAGTGCTTCATTGCATTCACCCAGGAAGAAAAGAATACCAGCAATCTTGTCTGGCTCGCTTCGAAGCTTTCTTGCCAAGGCCAAGGCCTCAGAATAAACTGCAATGGCAGTTTCATGCTGCTGCAAATGAACATGGAGGTTTCCAATGGCATCCAGAGTTTCCAAGACCTGTTGGCAGTCACCCAGCTTTGGCCGCTGAATTTTCAAGGCCAAAGAAAAGAGTTTGAGAGCAAGCTCGAACATTGTCTTTGCTTTGCTCTCGTTCTCATAAGCCTCGCCTTGATCCATGAACGAAATACCCAAATCAATCAGGCACAAGGCACGTTCCAGCGACTCCGGTCGGTCAGCCAGCAACTTGAGCGTGTCTTCAATGATGGATACAGCTGTATCATGTTCGTCAGCTGCCATGAAAGCACGAGCCATACATCTGGAACAAATCAAGCTAGGTGAGCTTTGGCGTGCGTGTTTAAATAAGAAGGAGAGCGCTGCTGTAACTCACCGTAAATCATATCCTGTGCGATCCATCAGCATTACAGGATCTGCTAGAAGTTTCTTTCGTATTTTCTCGAAGTCAGCGCCATCATTGGGTATGTCTGGCCGAAGCGTCTTCCATTTTGCTGTCAAAAGTTGAACATCAATGTCAATTTCGCTCTCTTCATCGTCATATCTCAGCTTGGGCCATTGGTTCTCAACCTCTTGCATAGTTTTGAGGGCAGTATCAATGTGCCGCCTTGCATCAGACGGCTTATCTGTTGCAATGTAAATATCCGCCAAAGTACTGTGAGCTGCAGCTAAATCTCGGCTTCTTTCCCCAATGGATTCTTTCCAATGGATGCACTTAATGATTTCTGTCTTTGCCTTATCTAAATCACCCATAACTTGTAGCAGCCGTCCTTTTCTATTCAAGAGAATTCCAAACTCAATTTCACTTTCGAAGCTATCGTCGTCGTGCATCTGGTCAAGCGTCTCCTCAAATTGACTGAGAGCAATTTTGTAGCTGCATTGCGCCATGGAAGCTTCACCTTGAAGCCGTGATACCTCTTGGTAAAGCGTGTGTTTGGCTTTGCCGGCAACATCTCCATCCTCTCCAAGGATCGTCATGCATGCTATTGAGCCCATAAAACTCTTTATCGCCTTCCCAGGATCATTCAGAATAAGACTGACAGAGCCCAGACCATAAAGAATGATTGCAGAGAAAGAATTTGATTTTGGGACCAAAGTATGTGCTTGCGTGTAGAGATCTAGCGCCTCTTGATACTTTTCATTTTCGGCTAGGCCAAATCCGATAGCGTAGAGATCTTTCGAGAGTTGGAGTGCGGAGCTTTCCCTGGAGGTATCGACTGTTTCAACCAGCAATTGTGCAACTTTCTGAAAGTGTTCGGAGGTGATTTCCTCTCGCTGATCTCTGGGAATAGTTGGGTCGCGGCGTACATTCTGCATGAGGAGAATGCAGTCCTCAACGTGCAAATTTGTGGCACGATCTTTGCCAAACGCAGAGATGCGCTCTTGATAGAGTCTCCCATTACTCAGGAGTGCGATGACCTTTGTCTGCAAGCCACAGTAAAGCATGTGTTTCGAAAGCTTCGACAAAGCATATTTGTGACAGCTGTCTGCATTGTCGCCTTCAAACTTTCTTGTCAAATACGCTGCAACAAAAGCTTTGTGCCATTGTACAAAAACATCTTCTGCGCGCTCACCAAGTCCCATTTCCACGACGCTGTCCAAACCATACTTCACGTACATTTCATGGTGAATACTGACTAAGGCTTCGCCAGAGCTATCCTCTGTAAACGAAAGAAGTCCCATGTGGGTGAGTCCTTCTGCAATGGACCAGACCCGTTTTTTAATTTCCATTTTTGTAGGGTTTTCTCCGCATTCTTCAATTGCGTCAGGTTCCATTGTAAAAAGTTGTTCCCATAGAAGAAAAACTGCCGTGAGAGGAATTGGCTGAAATTCGGAAAATACAGCAGCAAAGGACGCCAAGCATAATTTGAACAATATGGAAGGTTGCCGTGTCTTTATTAGCATTGGGCTCAGCAAGGTGTCTAGCATATTCTTCAGCGTTCTTGGGACTATAGACCTAGTTGCCCTTCCTGCTGTGCTTTGGTCCGAGGTGGCGATGGAACGAATGGACTCTGCTGTCAATAATTGCCGTTTGGGCTTGATTGTGTCCTCGTTGCCTCCAGCTAGTTGCAACGACCCCGTCCTCGCCACGCAGCTCACTGCAGGAGAGAACTCCTGGTCGGCTTCTTCCAATGCCTGAACCACACCAGCAGTAACCCGTTTAAGTTTAAAGAGGCGAGCTGCTGTGCGGACAATTATGGGATGGAAATAACTTCGTGCGATAATCTGCTTCAATTCAATAGTGTTTGGCAATACTCGCTCCTGTTTTTTATTACTGCAACCAGCTTCCAACAAAAAAAGTTCCATGCTTTCATCTTCGCCCCAAGGATCTAAATCGACCGAGAAATCGACATCGTGAATGGGAAAAGGACTTGTTGCTAAAGTGGACTGCCGTTCAGTAAAATGGAACCAGGTCAATTCGTCTTTTCCGGTGGCATCATCCAGGCACAATAATATATTGCGACCCGTATCTTCGAGAACATTGGCCATCAATGCTTGAGCTCGTCGCATCATGTTTTCTTCTCGTCGGTGTCGAATAGCAGGCTCTTCTAATCGCTTTAATGTATGTGCCTCGGGCCATCGTGGTCGTTTCAAATTTGAAGAATGTCCAGCACACCCAAGTTGATCACACAGGCTGTCCAGGTATTTGATATACATTCCATAGTTCATCTTCCCCTGTCCGTTACGTTTTGATTTCTTTCCTTCGTTCAAAAACGACGGAACAGTTTGTTTATTATAGTCCATGTTCAGCCACAAGACTTGAAAGCAGCTGAGGATGAGCGGATGTACAGCTACGAGTGCCGCCACGGTAGTTTTGCCAATGCCCAGGCTGGACACTTTATTGAATTTAGAGGCTGTAATTACTACGGATACATTGGTTTCGTCTTTGAGTCGATCCAGGACCTGATAAACAGAATCGTTCCGTGGCACAGGTCTTCCTGGTATCTTTCCTAAAATTCTTCGTGCCTCGAGTGGCGCATCGGACGACAATTGGACAGGTCGATTGTCGGGTATCGAACACGCCTGCAAAAGGCCCTTGGACGATGGTACCCACGACAGAGATACTAGGACACCATAGGCCTTGCGTCGGAACCCCAATGGCGACATATTAGGGTCTATGGGCTGTTGCAGCCGTACCCAAAATCGCTGGACATGTTCCGACGGTTTCCACTGGTAGACAACTTTTGAGTCTCCTTCATTACTGGTGACAACACTCTGGTAAGAGAGTGCTACTTCTAGAATAGTGACAAACCGACATTCGGTGGATTCGTCACGATGATGATTTCGAACAGTGTTGGTCAAAAGTAAAGCCAGATGGTACTGATGACGGAACCAGGCTGACAGCGAGCTAGTACTACTGGCATCTTCTTCTTCCTTTGCCGGCGGGGATGGTTTCTCACAGAGTTCCCGAAAGGCATCTTCCAAAGAATGGACGTAATCCATAAAGACACCTTCCTCGCTGATAGCCAACACCAAATCATGCCAGGCTTCGATTGCATCTAGTTTTATTGTATTCTTCTTGACACGAGGAGATATAGCTGCCGTAGCCGTTGCATCCTGTATGCAATCATTGTTGCCTTCTTTCCAAAGTTCTCGAATGGATTGAAATTTGGAATTGTTATGATTTTGATGGAAGAAAATAGTCATTGACTTTTGATTCTCTTCGTTCTCAACAATACTAGACTCTCTCAATTCCAAAGCACGCGCCGCTCGAACATCACGGTAGAGAGCTTCCAGTTTCTTAGGAACTTGCGGCTGCTCATCCCCTGAACCTACTGGTTGAACCGCAGGGATAGACAGTGGTGGATTTTCCTTTGGTAAGCAGGATGCTTCCATCTTACCTCGCTTGTCTTGTTCTTCTTCTTCGGGTAGTAACTAATAGTGCCGTATGTACATCTTTCGTTTTGTTTTGGGCACTAAAAAAAAGAATAATAATAATATGTTATTATCTTGAAAAATTCATGATAGGTGAATTAAAAAAAAATCATAATAAAGCCAAAACAACAGTAGGATTATGGATAATAAAGATGCTTACTCGTACTCATGACTAAAGACTAGTTTGGGACTGAACTCAAGCCGCAGGGCTGTCTCAGCTGTTCGTTCGACGATGATATTCGATGAAATACAACAAACAACATCGCACTCACACTCATCGAAGACGGACGTACTGTACCACTCGGCGGTGATTTTTCAAGCATCAAGAGCAACGCAATACTGTACCTAAAACACAATCTATACCATGAATTTCTTTGGAGGATCCGAACCAGCCAAGCCCACGGGTCCTGATCCGCTCTTTGCTGGTACGTGACTAGCTATAGCTGATGAGAGATGTGTTACCGTTTACCGTTACTGTGTCGAGACTCTGCTGCCAAATTGCAGCTGGCTAGCTATACTTTATGTCTACGAACTAATGTTCTAATCTTTTTATCGCTGTCCTACTACGACTACGACCACTACACTACTACACCAGCTCAAACGGAAATGGAAATGTATACGGATCTGTTCAACAAATTGACAGCGTCCTGTTGGACCAAGTGTTCCTCTCGCAAGCACAAGGAACCCGATCTTTCTCTAGGAGAAATGAGCTGTGCAGGTACGTATTTTCCGTTTTCTTGAGAGAATGGAACGTGTGTTGTTAGCGATGAAGGGTGGAAGGATCCTTTAAAGTTTCGCATTCAAAGGATGTGGCTTACATGCATCTTTCTCTCGCACCACACATAAACATAATATGCAGACCGTTGTGTATCCAAGTACTTGGAATCGCAACAGAAAATTGGACTTGTACTGCAGGCAGCCAACGAACAGCAAGCTCAACAGCAACAGCAAATGATGCAAATGCAACAATCTCTGCAAAAGTAATAACTACTATGGACTATGAAACACAATAATACGACTAAATTGAGCTTACCGTAAAATGAATTCACGAAGGGTAGATGCAATAGTATTTGATTAGTTTACAGCAATTTGTTTGCAAATTGAGTATGTACAGTAACAATCGCCAACATTTGAGCCAAGCGCTTCAGCTAGCTTCTTAGCTACAATGCTAGCTACTGGTAGTGTCGCGCCCGTTTGATTTGTCAACGGCATCCGTCCTGCTTCGTATTCTAGCGGCAGGTTCGAGGGCTTCAAATTCTCGAAGAGCTTTCTCTACCTCCTTTTCTGCTTGAGATGGATTGTACAACTGCAAGAGGGCCCAGTGTCGATTTTCTAGATCGTTCAGTCGCTTCTGAGCAAATTGGACCTGATCTCGGGCCTTTCGAAGGGATCTAGAAGCGTTTTCCACCTCCAACTCTAAATCCCTGATGTCCTCTCGGAGTCTTTGAGCTTCCAATTTGTTGGCAGCCATGCGTCGTTTCTTGACGCCTACATCACTGCAAATATTTTTAAAAAATGCAGAAAGTTAGTACGGGTATTGTTAATCCACGAATGCACCCCTGCTCTTGCACTGCACACTCAGTGATACGTACACTTTGAGAATGGTAATGTCGTCCATTGCTTCTTGTTCTCGCTTCTTTCTCTGCTCCAATTTGTTCTGGGCCTCTTGAATATCATGCAGTGCGTCGATGGTGGCTTTCATGCGAGCGTCCATTCCAAGATCTCCTGAGGGCCCCCAGGCAGGTATACCTGGAGGCGGGATCTGCTCCATGGCCAAAGCTCGCTCCTCCCAACTCTTCTTATTTGTCGGTGACGACGTGCTTCCTTCGTCAGTTTTGTCTGCCTTATTCACTGTCTTGGTAGTATCGCTGCTCGCATTTGATTCATTTTGGACGCTCCTGGTTTTCATATCTTGTGCGCTGCCTTGCGACGACTTTTCTGATTTCTCGGTTTCATCATCTGCAATGATATCGGCATCCACAACGTTGTCATATTCCAAAGTATCCACATCATAGCGATAGGCGTATCCACTGCCTCGGCGCTGCCTACGAGGTTTGCCAGACGGACCGATTGTTTCCCTATCGTTTCTCTGCGACCCCAGACCCATTTGACGATTGTACATTTCTGCCTCGTAGCTCATATCCCGGTTTTCTTGGACAAGAAAACTCTCCAATAAATCAAAAGGAGCAGCCCAAAATTGTTGTTGCTTTCGCCCTCGTCGACCGTGACTCCTAGTAGTAGTGGATTCCATTGCGTACTCGTCATCTTCGCCGTCCACATCGTCGCGGAACCAGTTAGCGACCTTGCTTGAAACCCAGTTATTATCGTCCTCGCTATAATTGATTTTCCGTCTTTTCCTTCTTCCATCGACATTCACTTGATTGTCGTCCTCTTCTTCCTCCCAAGGACTCTGTCTTTGTCGACGCCTTTTTGGTTGATTTTTTATTGGTGAACGTTGGGTAGTGAAGTTATCAACGGGATAGATTTGAGGGTGATCATTGGGAGGTGTAACAAAATAGAAGTTGCCGTTAGACGTTGGCAAATCTTCATTAAACACGAAATCATCATCAACATCAGCATTCATAATACGATTGTAGCGCGACGCAAACCTTTTTCTGGGAGGCTCCTCTTTGTAGACATCATCATCATTATCATCACGATCCTGGTCGTTTCGGGCTCGTGTAGGTACGTTGGGATTGAGATTGCTTTGCTGTCGCGACAATTGTTCTAAAGTATCTGAAAAGGTCCTTTCCTCTTTATAGTCGTCAATATCATCATCGTCATCTTCGTAGTAGTAATTATCACGTCGCCGTGATGATGGACGACTGGATGTACGTCGGGGTGCTGGATCTTTTGGTTTTGGGACCAATGCATCGTCGAGAAAGGCCAGACCATTAAATTTTCCCTTGGTACCACCAAACATGGTTTTATCAGCTGGCGATGTCGTATCCTCGGGATCAAAACCGTACCAAAAGAGTTGATTGTACAAATCTCCAATCACTGGTGGCGGAGGAGGTGTGCCAGATCGCAAGGTGGTTTTTCTGTGGATACATGAAACACAAAATATTGTATTGCAGATGAGATAGTAGATCATATCAGTCAAATAATGCAAAACAAGTAACAGTGAATGCACTTTTTTCTTATTGTCTAGTTGTACCGTACCTTCTTGGACGAGAATTGGTCTTAGCAGCAGGTCGTGGTCTTCTTCGAGCTGGTGCTGGTTCATCGGGACGAGGAACTCGTCGTTTGGGTTTTGCTGTGGTCGTCGTTTTGGGCGATTGAACGGGATCATAACGACCCAATGGATTGGACCAAAAGTTTCCAGTTGTGTCATCCTCATCGTCATCGTCATCGCCATCGTCATCGCCATCCTCATCGTCACAATATTCATCAACATAATATTCTTCTTCGTTGTCGTCCTCGTCATCATCATCATCATCATAATAGCGTTCAACAGGTCCACCCGGAGACCGTTGATACCTTTGAATAGGATCGTTGGAATACTCTTGTTCCATACTTCGAAAATCCATGTTGGGATTGGAGGCAATTCTTTGGTTTCGATCAGGATCGGCGTATCCAATGGGACGTTCTGTTCCTGACGATGATTGTTGTTGTTGTTGTTGTGGTGATGGTGGTGGTGGTGGTGACTTCTGGGACCAATAGTCGTCATCATCTTCATCTTCTCGGTTACTACGTCCATAGTAATTTGAATTACGAGCCGTTCTCAGGCTCAGTACATGATTATACGTTGATGAGGAAAGGTGCCATCTCGGTCGAGTTGCTTGCAGAGTCGATGGAAGTGATGCTTGATAAGCAGAAACACAGGCAGCTGACAGAGAAAGCCAGAACGAGAACAAGACTTGTACTGTGGACGAGGAGGACATTCTTATTATTTTTCCGAACCGACGTCGACGGAACATCTGTTTTAAAGTACAGATAGCTGTTCTAGTTGATTTTACCTCCTCATTCACGATCCTTCAACAATCGGTGTAGCGAGCTGTACTTTTGCGGGAGGTCTTTGCTTTATTAGTTATTTTTATTAAAAAAGAATTTGGTGGCTTTCTGTGTTGATTGCTTGTATTTGCAGCAGTGAGAATAATAATGGAAGGTAGACAAAAGATCTGAAAAACTTCCACGTGGAGATTTAACAAGACTACCCGGGCATACAAAATAGGAAACCCAACCAAAACACCATCACCACCAAACAGCAGTTAGTTAGTCTACTACTAGTAGTGCCTCAGCCATAGATATTTACTCCGTATCTGCTCGTATCTACTACTAGTAGTTGACATCTATAATTGCTGCATCTACCGTATGTACTCAATATCTATCTGTCCAAACAACTAAATAATCAGCCAATCACACCTTCAGCCAACCAGAAGCCAACGTAACTGAGCAATCAAATTAGTCATCGACAAGTCGAACGCAATTACTTTACAATCGAGCCACACCATTGCTGTGACGAAACAAATCTACGTATTACGTATTCTCCCACTTACTCACCACTCACCTCAATACAAATACTGCATACAGCAGTACTGTTCGTGTTCAGGTAATTAATCATGGCAGACTTTGAGGAAGAACAGAACGATAACAACATTGGAGAAGAAGAAGATGAAGAGGAGGAAGATGCAGAAGAAGAAGAAGAAGACGACGATGACGCAGAAGAAGATATTCTCGATATGGAAGACAATGACGGCAATCATATACAGGATGTCCTCCTGATGAGATTTTGTCCCCACGATTCCTCTATGCTGTATCCACAAGAAAATAAACGAGAACGGCAGCTCCAATACGCGTGTCGACTTTGTCGCTATGCAGAACCTGCACCCGATCAGCCCCTCATATATCGGAACGAAATGAAAAAGGAAGTTGGTAACATTTTGCACACGGTCCCATCGGCCGTATCGGACGATCCGACCTTGGCCCGGAGTCAGAATGCCAATTGTGCCAATTGTGGACACAATGAGGCCGTATTTTTTCAATCGGACATCGCACAAAGCGATTCTTTGGCACTCATCTTTGTTTGTTGCAATTGCGATCACAAGTGGGTCAACTAATAATAAACGCATTTTGTTGGGGGGTCAGTTTTCGGAATTAGTTTTACAGTGGATATCAAGAAAGAGTCATGTCATTTTTAGATCACGACGATGCAGCTGGTGCTTGGCAACTCACTCAAAATTTAGAGTACAAGAGAATAGATTATTTTCGGCCCAATCAAGTTCGCGCCCAGAAAATCGGCATCAACTCTGATAAAGGAGCTAAGCCAAATGGGGAGAGCGACAAATCGTAATCATGCAATTTGGAGCCAGCACTTTAGGTGGCCTTTATCGGATGCGAACCTTTGTGAAGCACTTCGATTAAAATCAGCTGGCTGTTTAGTTAATCATTTACACTGCCTTTTTGATGGAGGTCTTGAACAACATGTGAGAAGTGTGATGCGAAGTACACTTCTTGAGTCTTATTAATCTCGTTCTTTGTGCATTGTCTTATGTCTTTGCCATTGCCATTTATTTGATTGCTGTATCATAAAACATTTCAGTGATACGTTACCATTTCAAAGACTTTGTCAACAATCACAATCGCTGGGACAGCTTGCCGACAAACAAAAATCATCACTATTTTGAGGCCGGTACAGGTGTTTCACGCTCGTGGCTTCCAAACCAAGCCTTCAATTACTCCGGAAAATGTCGGCAACATTCTGAAGAAACGCGCCCGAGCGGATAAAACCATTGGTTGATCCAACAATCTCAAGAATAGACGAACGGTTCTTAGGTGTGAGATGGTTTACTCTTTCTAAACACGACTTAGCTCCTTAGACCGTAGCCGTTGCGTATTATTACCCGGCCTTCTTCGGAGCAGCATTATTGCTACTACTAAGTAGCATTCAGTAGTAGCTTGGGAAGCACGTTGGCAATGCCAGAAGGCCCCAGTTCGGCTCTTTCCAGGCGAATCGGTTAAATGAAAATTATTCTGGCATGTGTTGAACCATATTATGGTTCTGAACTCGACCGGATCTCTCATACCAGTAAGCAGCGTGCATAATATTAGTCTACTACTCCGAGTAGTCTAGTAGACTAGCTAGTAGGGTCTACTCTATTACTATTATTAAAGTAGCTAGCTAGACTGCTGTAGTAGTAGTGGTAGTAGCTACTACGGTAGTAGACTAGCTAGTAGAAGTAGTCTACTCTAGTAGGTCTAGTAGCCACCAGCCAAATACCGTGGTACAGCATTAATATTTTTATCTTCGCAATACTATCAAGCAATCGATCTTAAAATATCATTCAAAAGGCCTTGTAAGAACACCTAACACTAGCTAGCTAGTAGTACCACGGTAGTAGTACCACAGTAACTACCGTACTAGATAGTACCTACCAGATACCTAGTACCTAGAACCAGTATCAAAAGGAAAATCAAAATATTGTTATTCAACCGACACGACTAATAGCTAACCTGTTAGTAGTAGAAGCAGAAGCCAAGTAGTGCCAGGTGGGTCGTCCCCGTCAAATTCGGCAAAGCCACGCGGGACCACAAACTGACCAAACAACAACTACTAGTAGTAGTAGTAGTAGTAGTGCTAGCTACCACTACTAGTCTATACAGTAGTAGTACTACTCTAGAGTACTAGTAGTACTACTAGTAGGTACTAGTAAAGGTTTTTGACAAAACTAGGTGGAAATTATTTGTAGGTATGGTACCTGGTACCAGGTAACTTTTTTAAAGTACGATCGACCTGTGACTTCCCTGGCACATTCGTAGAGAGACTACCAGGTACTGTAGTAATAAACAATATTCACGTTCACGTGGCTTTGCATTTTTAAGAGAAAGTAGACCAGACAAATACAGTAATACACTAAATCCGAACGAAAGCATCCACTAACGTGTACTAGTATTTTTTTACCAGGTAATCTACTAAAAATCAGTCATCCTTACTTCGACTGGAGAGAAAAGACTTGTTTGAATGTTTCAGACCAGCAATGACATTCGGCCAATCTGCACGCGAACGACCCCAATAAAATTTCTGAAACTAGTCTACTGGAACCAGCATAAAACTCATTGATAGCACCCACCATGGTGTCCTCCACTTCGTCTGCACCCACTTCGTTGACTTCAGATGTCACGAGGAATATGGAGCAAGCTTCCGTCGATACGATTAGTTCTGGTAAAGGCAACGAGGAAGGCAGTCTTGCCCGAGAAGCTGTTCCAGTGTGTCGATGTTGGACTCGATGGACGACTGTGTTGCATACTCTTATTCGGAAATTCGTTGTTTTGTTATCAGGGCATGCTGCTCGGAATCCAATACCTTATATTGCTGGAATTACTTGTGTCTCTTTTTCCGTTCTAATTGCTGGTTTCTATACCAACTTTCGGGTCGAAGTTGACTACGATGTAATTTATGCCCCTCACGATAGCCGACCGACGGAGCATTTGAACTGGATGATCAACGAAGCAGAATTTCCACCAGGAAATCGCCCCTTCGCTTTCGTAGTCCACAACAACGGCGATAATGTCCTAACTGTAAGAGGAGTCCGGCAACTTTTTGATGTCTTGGATGTTATCCAGAACACTGAAGGCTATGCCGATGTTTGCTCCCAGAGTGGTTTTGGTATGATGTATCCGGATGGTACGCAAATTGAAGACGCGTGCAATATCATGGGCAGTACTCGTTTCTGGTATTACAATCGATCCCTCTTTGAGGAATCGGTAGAGAACGACTCTCAGATTATACAGACAATTTCCAAAGACGTATACCCGGATGGTGTTCCAGTGAACCACAACTACATTCTTGGACAGCAGGACTGGACCAACAAAACGATTACCAACGCCCAAATGTTCATGGAAACCCTCTTGGTTCCTGACGTGGAAGGTGCAAAGGAGTGGGAGCTTGTTGTCATTGATAATTTACTTGCGCTACAAGAAGAATGGAACATTGCCGCGGAAGAAGATGCTGGGACGATGCAGATGGACTTCTTTACTCCAATATCCTACGAGCAAGAATTTCAAAGAGCCATCTATAAGGATCTTCCGTTGACAGGCATGGTCGCAATTATTATGATCATCTTTACTACTATTGTCTTTTTTAAGCCCCACAAGGTGCAATCGCGCAGCCTCTTGGGCATCTCATCTATCTTCACAATTACAATGAGCGTTTTCATGGGACATGGGCTCATGTTTCTATGCGGTAAGTTACTTGCTGCCGCTGAACGCTTTTACGGATACATGCGAATGTGCTTCAATATGGTTTCAGCGCTTACCTCTGTCTCTCTCTCGCTCGCATATTATTATTCTACAGGCGTTCCGTACACGCAAATGGTAATGATGTTACCGTTCATTGTATATGGAGTTGGGCTTGATGATACCTTCATTATCACGGGGGCTTATTTCCGCACCGATCCCACGAAGGATGTCGTCAAAAGAGTCGAGGAAGTGATGGACAACGTGGGTTTAAGTATTTCACTCACTACCATTA
>Ga0100380_10004428_pt1 | contig 14717 bp, 12 predicted proteins | sample CryGeymeta201504_FD_80417 | JGI IMG/M metagenome (GOLD analysis project Ga0100380, IMG submission 80417) | Groundwater microbial communities from Crystal Geyser aquifers in Utah, USA - Crystal Geyser metaG 2015-04 | ecosystem: Environmental > Aquatic > Deep subsurface > Groundwater | place... | reverse complement strand
TGGGGACAACTTCAAATACACCAACGGAGACAATAAAATAAAAAATGTCTCTCTGGAGACAGAAACACATGATTGATTTAAGATTATCAGGCAGCAGCAAAAGAAATTTTATCTAGTTCCCTATGATCGGACTGTCTGTATGAGTGGGTCTTTCGCAACACTAGCTAGACGACTGGAGAACTGACAGACAACATAATTATTTTTTGATAGATAGAGTGAACTGAACTAGTAATCCAACAACTAGACGCACACTTCCTCTTAAATTCTCACAAATCTCTGACTCACATACATCCAATTCAAGGATTTTCAGTTCCTTCCACCTTTCTCCAGAAGTAGATAATTCCTCCGTATTAGACTACTAGTAGACCTACTTGTAGTAGTCTAGTAGTCGACTACCAGGTAGTATTCTACAGCTCACAATTATTATTATCCCATCCTGGACACAAACACACACACACAAATCAGCATGAGATATTATTTCCTTTCCACGGCAATATGCTTAGTCCTGATTATGTTCCCTTTCCAGGTATTGGGGTTCAGTGCCCCCAAAGCCACCTCATCCTCTGTTCCTGTCACAGCTCGCAAAACGGACGAAACGAATATTTTCGAGTATCTGAAATGGGGTGGTGCAAAACCCAAGTTTGACGTTCTGAAGAAGACGCAAGAGTACACCTCTGTCTTTGAACGAACGGGAGGACCACCGGGACCTGAGTGGTACGATAAGGACTACGTTCTTCGAGGGGGTGTCATTGGTCCGATTATATTGAAAGATCTTCGAGAAACTCAGGGTGATTTCGATTTGCTGACGGCGTTTCCCGACTTGATTGTGACTACGTTTGGACACACCATCGATCCCGAAAATCCCTTTCGATGCTTTTACTTTCAAAAATGGCGTGGTACACACACTGGAACCCTCATGGCGGGTGGCCAAGCTTTCGAAGCCACAGGCAATTATTGTGAAACTCCCGTGAGCATGTTTACAGCAGTGTGGACTCCCGAAGAAAAAATCATTTACGAACAAGTAGGTTCGCCCATTGATCGATTCGAGGGAACGACCAAAGGCAAGGCTGCCGTTTTTGGCTTGTTGCATACAGCTGGATTGGAATTACCGGCGGCACCTGGCAGTCTTCCTCTCAGATTTGCACAGAGAATTGGTCACATCTTGGGAACAGGTCGGTCCTTTTCCAGAGAAGAGGACATTCCTGCATGGTGGACCAGTGCCAGCCGTGGAGCGGATGCTACAGATTGAAGCATGTATGAAAATCAAGATCTTTGAATCATTAGAACTAAAAGATGTTATTAGAAAACTTATTTCTTCGATTCATTCAGACATGGAAATGTTCTTCAGGCAAATGCAGCCATGAAAATGAAGGCATTTAACACATTTCAACACAACCCAATAGAGTATCAATCAATTCAATTCACAAATAAATTTGATCATCACAACATTTTTCTTTGATCTCATTTCAAAACAGTTCAATACTCCTGAACAATTCAATGTTAAAAATTCCAACACATACAATCCAACACATTTTAAACAATAATATTTTTTTTAGCATGACACAAAGTTCTGCTTGTTTTTCCTGACTCAAAAAGATATGACCACCCGGGCAGGAGACGGTATTCGATCTTCAACGAACAAAAAAACAGTCAGCTTCCTTTTATTTCGATTTTTTACACACTGTTTGACTGCAACATTCTGAGTTATTTTTTGTGGTAAAACAGCAAGATCCGTTATTAGAGACCTGACTTTATTATTCACGCTAAGAAACTACTACTAGTTCACGTCAAACATGTCAGACTTCAACTTATCAATACGGCTAAGCAATGGGCAGCGTTTGGAAGTTAGCCTCAACGCCACAGAGAGCGCAGCAATTACTGTCTCTCAAGTGAAAGACTGCATTGCCACGAAGGATGCTTCTGCTCCTGCCAACCGGCAGCGCCTCATCTATAAAGGACGAATCCTCGAGAATGATCGAACACTGTCGGACTATGATATTGCAAACGGCTCTACCTTGTTCATGGTCAAAGCAGCTGCTCCTCCAGCAGGTACCAGTACTTCATCCACTCCGGCTCCGGCGTTGTCCAGTAACACGACTCCCAGTGCGAATTCCACGGGAGCGTCTGTATCTCAACCGTCAAATGTTGTCAACAATAACCCCTTTGCTGCTGCTGGTGGCGGTGGCGGCGGTGGTGTCAACCCCTTTGCCGCCATGATGGCTAATAACAGTAACAATGGCAACCCTTTTGGTGGAACGTCGCAGCCGAATCCTCAGCAACTGCAAGAAATGATGAACTCTCCCATGATGCAAGGATTGCTCGATAACCCACAAATGATGGGCAATATCCTCGAACAGTCCATGAACACTCCACAGTACGTTTTTATTATTTGTTCACCTCTATTGTTTGCTTCTTTCTTAATCCGCTGGCTTTTTTGTTGTGTTTCTTTATTGCAAACCTGCCTCTTTGCTCAATCACTTCTTCCTTCTTCCCATATTACCGCATTTGTTTGAATGTTCTTTCCTTCTTACTTTAAATTTACAGAATGAGACAATTATTGGAACAGAATCCTGAACTGCGCCAAATTTATCAGGATCCTGCCATGATTCAACAGGCTATTCAAATGATGCGCAATCCCGAACACATGCAGCAGATGCAGCGACAACAAGATTTGGCCATGTCCCAACTAGAAAATATGCCGGGTGGATTTGCCGCTTTGAGCAGTATGTACCGTAATGTGCAAGAACCTATGATGGAAGCACAACAGGATAGTCGTCGTCCATCGGATTCGACGGTAGAAGGACGGAACAGTGGAGGTGCGGAAGGTGCAACCGGCGCTCCTATGCCCAACCCCTGGGGCTCACCGACTGCTGCCAACAACAACAACAACAACAACAACAATAATAATAACAACAGACGCAGCAATAACAACAACTCTACCAACACTAGTAATGCATCTGCACAGCCGAATCCCTTTGCAAGTATGATGGGAGCAGGAATACCCAATCCATGGGGTGCAGCAGCAGCTGGGAATGCGCTCGACACAGGCGCCAATCCATGGGCCACAGCATCTGGAACAAGCGGAGCTGGAGGAAATCCTCCCAATCCATTTGGGGTGCCAGGAATGCCTCCCGGTGGAGCTCCTAATATGGACCAAATGATGGCAATGCTCGAAAATCCTGCTATGAGTCAAATGATGAACGATATGGTGCAAAATAACCCCGATATGATTCGAAACATGCTCGAAGCACAGAATCCAATGATGAGACAAATGTTTGCCGGAAATCCTGAAATGGCCAATGATTTTATTCGAAACATGTTCAATCCGGCGAACATGCGAAACATGATGGAGATGTCACGTTCCATGCAACAAAATGGTGGTGGCATGCCACAAGGTAATCCCTTTGCAGCCATGGGAGCTGCTGGTGCTGGTGCTGGTGGAATGGCTAACCCCTGGGGCGCCATGGGAATTATGCCAGGTGCAGCTCCCGGAGGTGCGGGTGGTGAAATCGATTTCTCTAATCTCTTGCAGCAATTTCAACAGGCAGGCTTGAATGCCGGGGGCGCTGCTCCTGCTCGACCGACCAACCCTGCCGACCGCTACCGAAATCAGCTTCAGTCACTATACGGCATGGGTTTTGATGACGAACAAGCTAATCTGGCGGCCTTGCAGGCCAATCATGGAAATTTGAACCGCGCTGTAGACCAATTGCTCTCTGCTCCAGCACCAGCACCGGAGAGCAACAATGGAAGCGGTGAGGCCGACAACAACGACAGCAACAGCAATGAAAGTGGTGACAAGAAGGAGTAAACAATAATACATTGCACGAAGAAAGAAGAGACAACATAAGTAGAGAAAAGAGAACGTTGACCAGTATTTTTAGAAGTCTAGTTGATCATGATAGGAAAATTGAACTGGTTGGGGTTTTCTAAAACAATTAAAGCAGCAAGGCAACTATTACTTTCTTCGCTTGTGCTTGGCTTTTGATTTGAAGGCCTTGTTTCCCTTCTTCTTGCCTTTCTTTTGCCCAAACGCTTCAGGCTCGCTGTCGCGAAATTTGTAACTGCTCTTGACGGCTCTGAAATCAATACTCGCTTTCTTCGAGTGGGCGACATTCTCGTCGTCAAAGAGACTGCTATCACCAACAGCATCGCCCGTCTTTCTCTTCTTTTTGTACGCCTTTTCCAACTTATCAGTGAGACTTTCGTTGGCCGCTGCCTCCCTGTCCTTCTTTTGCTGTTTTCGCTTGGCTGCCTTGGCCGTGGCTTTAACAATATCTTCTGGGTCCTTGCGGGGACCTTCGTCGCCCGAATCTTCATTGGTAGTGATTGCTTCCAACGCCTCGCGCTTTCTCCTCTTTTTTCTCGTCATTCGATGCACTCCGGTGCCAGCCTTTTCACGTATCATTGCTTGTCGTTCAGCGACAGCCTCCTTCGTGAGTTTCTTCTGTTGGTTCGAAGCAAACCATTCCCGTCGAGGGCGTGCCTCAATTTCGCTGGAGTGTTCAATTAAGTTTTGTGCCTTTGCTGCTTCCATATCGGCAAGTCGGTCCAAATGCGCCACGGCTTCTGCCTGCATAACTTCAGTTACGTGTGGCTGCATGGCCTGGATTTTCTGCACAAAATGAGCTACCACTGCCGACGGAACTGATCTGGAACGAATGGTTCCCGATTTGAATTTGCCGCCGGACAATCCAGTATTTTGTTTCTTTTTCTCGGCCGCATCTTTGATTACAGACTTCATCAAATGGCGCCTGCCCTCACCGATGAGGGTACAGGCTCTTCCACCTCGACCTGCTCGAGCTGTTCGCCCAATACGGTGAATATAGTTCGACACTTTGGCTGGCATTTCAAAGTTGATTACCGTTTCGACATTTGGGATATCAATACCTCTGCCAGCCAAATCAGTGGCGAGCAAAACGTTCACTTCGCCTTTGCGAAAGCTTTCCAAAGCGGTGAGACGCTGTGCCTGAGTCAAATTTCCGTGCAATTCAGTGCATTTAATCCCACATAATCCACAAAGAATCATGATACGGTGTGCAATGACCTTGGTATCGAAAAAAACGATGGTCTGGGATGTAAATGTTCTCGTCAAGAGAGCCACCAAAATCGCTTCTCGGTTCACTCCCTCATTTCCCGACCGGATTCGAATAAACTCCTGTTCCAAATGGGGTGCCACTTCCACACCGCTTGCAGACGACCCTTGGGCATTCTTGTTCTTATCACTGACACGAATTCGTACTGGTCGCTTCAAACTCAATTTAATAAGATCGTCGACTTTTGTATTCATGGTCGCCGAAAACAGGAGGGTCTGGCGTTGAACGGGACAAGATTTGATAATTTCAAAGATTTCTTCCTGAAATCCCAGATCCAGCAAGCGATCTGCCTCGTCGAGGACGAGAAACTCCAGATCCTCCAACGTGACTCCCGACGAATTGGTAACGTGATCCAAAAGACGCCCTGGAGTTGCGACAATAATGTCAGGACGAGACCGAAGCTCGGCTGCTTGCGAGGCAACATTTTTGCTTCCTCCCACAATCAAGGCTGCCCGCAAGCGTGTGAATTGGGCCAAGGAACCAATCATTCCAAGACATTGGGCTGCCAACTCACGTGTTGGTGCAAGTATCAAGGCTCGCGAGGATCCCGAAGTGCGGTGCAAAAGACGCTCGAGAATGGGTAAACTAAAGGCTGCAGTGCAGGGATTAGTAAGAATTGATCGTGTCAAGTGAGATTGGAACAATTTTTCTTGGGACAACAATAGTAGTAGCAATACACAAGAAATTAAATACATACCAGCGGTCTTTCCAGATCCCGTGACAGCACTGGCGCAGATATCTCTCCCTGACAAAGCCACTGGAATACAAGATGCCTGAATAGGAGTTGGCTTAACAAAGCCCATGGCCGCGATACCACGTAACAGAGGCCGAGACAGTGTCAGCTGCACAAACAGTTCCACTGTTTCCTTGCTACCAGAAGGAGCAGATTGTGATTCAAAAAATGCATCAGCCTTTTTGGCTTCCTGTTTCTCTTCCTCGTCCTCTTCGTCTGATGATGGCGCCAAGTCCTGGTCATCACCGTCGTTGTCGTCATCATTCATATTTTCGTCGGCTTCTTCTTCATTTTCTTTCTTTTCTGTATCGCCAGCTGATTTCACTTTCAGAATATCCTTATCCATGTGGTGAGCTGCATCCTCCTCTTCCTCCTCCTCCTCATTATCATCATCGCTATCACTGTCACTGTCATCTTCAGAATTTCTTTCACTACCATCTTCACTGGATGATCCACTACCATTTTCATTTTCATTGTCGTCTTCCTCCTTTTTTTCATTTGCGTCGGATTCGCTGTCATCATCACTGGCAGTTACTTCGGGTTCTGGTTCCTCCTCCACTTGTTTGGTTTTCTGTTTCATTGCTCGACGTTTGGCAGCAATAATAGAAGCAATATCGGTCCGTGGTACAGCTGCTTGGATTTGGGATTGGCCGCTCTCGACGGCATTCAAGGCTGACTGAAAGGACCAACCTGAAATACCACCCGAGCTCCTGTTGCTGTTGAACGGTCCCTCCTCGGTCCCATCTTCTCCCTAGTATAGTTACCAGTTAAAATTGAAAGAGAGTGAGATTTTCGTGTGATTCGCATAATTGTAGCTACTGCAGCAGCAACAAGCAACCAATACCAACGAGCGAGTTCATTCAGCTTACCAAAATGCCTCCAAATTCAAAGGATCCATCCATTTCTCCCATTTCGTTTTCGTCATCGTTTTCGGATTCGCTATCATTGTTGGCATCTACCTCTACCTCTTCATCAGAGGCCATGGATGGCAAAAGATCGGCCATATTGAAATACTACAAAAAGTACCAGTTGAATACCTGCTATAGCTAGTCTAGCTCGCTAGCAAATTTCAAGATAATGTCAAACTCTAAAGAAAAACAATACTAGGTCTAATATTATGATGAGGATGTTTTGTGCTTCTTGATTGATGAAAGAAAAAAGTAACTTACTTTTCAAGACGAAAACCTATGGCCTTCAGAGGAGTCTTGCCAAGGAAGTCACGAACTTGGTTCTTCCTTCGTCCGGTTCCCCTATCCTCTATCCTTAATAAGGACAGTAGAAGAACAATAAATTATCATGGCGTATACGACAGCTATACGTTGTTCCTTGTTCCCTCGAGAAATGCTAGCTAACCTTCTATTCCACACAAATTCCACACTGCAGGCAACAAGTAGCTACAGCACTTCAGAAATTGGTCGATAACAGCAATTCCAATCCCCGCAGCCACACCACCACCTATTAGTTTCCTCTTCCTGAGCTTTCTTCTTGAAGGGCACGACGAAACTGCTGCAATTCTTCTTCGCTCCAACATTGTTGAACCCTCATTGCGTCGATAAACAAGTTGACAATATCTACCATCCATGGTATTTCTTCGTCTTCATTTTGTTGTTGTTGTTGTTGTTGTTGTTGTTGTTGTTGTTGTTGTTGTTGTTGTTGTTGTTGTCGCAACAATGCCAAGACATGTTTACGAGCCTGGTTGACTTTGGCGGTATCTTGTTTGCGACTCATTATTTGTGCTATCAATCCTACCCATTTTCTCGACCGTTGATCACAAGCGTACAACCAAGATTCTCGAGTTTTGCGACGCTCTTCTTCCAGCTCTTCGGGACTCACAAGAAGTGCTGCTGCTGGTGGTGGTGGTGACACTGGTAGATAGGGTTCGTTTCGGCACGTTTCGGTAACAAACTTGTAAACGCGGCTAGTCCTGTCGGGAGTTGTTGTTGCTGCTGTTGCTGTTGCTGTTGCTGTTGCTTCCACGGATAGGCGACAACAGCATCGTTCAAACGCATATCTTTCACCATCGGGTGGTTCCAAAGTATCGTTCATTCGTTCAATCACGTCTTGTGGAACTCGAGCATTGGTGTGTCGCTGTTGATTTCGTTCCAAGCATGTTTGTTTGGAAATGTCTAACCAAAGTATTGCAAAATAAATCTGATGATACCTATTAGCACTGTTGTTGTTGTTGGATGCAACAAATTCTTGACAAATTCGGTACACTTCTCGTCTCATGGAACGTAAATGAAAATTGTCGTCCAAGAGAATCAATTGTACTCCTGACGTCGCAGTCGCACTTGTTGCATGTGGCCGAGCATCGGAGGAAGAGATTTGTCGAGAAAAGTGGTACTCGTGTAGGGCCGTCTTGAGGAGATGCAGTGATTTAGCTCGACTCTGTTTCCAAACGTTGCGACTGTACTCGGAAGTTACAGCTGTTTTCGAATCAGCAGTTGCAGTTGCAGTTGCAGACGACGACGACGACGACGAATCCTTCAATGACATTAAATTGGCTTCAATCTCATCGTATTCAATATGAACAACCCGGAAGATTTTATTTTCTGAAAGCTCTTCTTCTGTTTGGTACTCTTTGTGTTGCTGACAACGATCGGCTAGCTGTCGCGAGAGAGTCGATTTTCCAGACCCTGGTAGCCCACACAAGAGTGTCACAATGGAAGTTTTCGGGGGATTAATAAATAGATGATCATTCATTTTTAGTTGGCTCGTTTTGACATAATTAGTTTTGGTTCACAAATTATTTTTTCTTCTGGTGGGTGGATTGATGGAATTACTATTATGTCCTATGTCCTATTATGCTCTTGCCTTCGCTCCAGCCAAAGAAAGAAAGAGTCCATGACACAGCATGCAAGGGGGGGTTGTTTTTGTTTTACTTTTTTTTTAAAAGTTTGTCCTTAACCCGAAAACTGGTATTCGTGACCCAGATAAAAGATACCTTTACTTTTGTACGACACAGACGTCACCACGCACCAGTTTGCATTCGTGTTATCCAAATACACATCATCATCATCATCATCATCATCATCATCAGATATCTGCCTGACCAAACTCAAGCTGAGTAGTCTAGTCTAGTAAGATGTATGAATAAGCAACATGAGTCATTGAAATCAAAAACATATACCAAAAGCCTCGTGTACTACCTGTAGCAACTAAGCTCTTCACAAATTCATTATTATTATTATTACTATTACTAGTACACTTCGGGCAACAAATTCAATTCATTTCGATTATTACATCTATTTTCAATTTTCAATATGGTCAAGCCAACACTTTCCCTCCTCGCTACTACTGCTTCGGTTCTTGTAGCCTCTACGACGACTGCCTTTCAACCTATTTCTAATAATGTGGCCCTTACTCTTCAACAACAACAACAACAGCAACAGCAACAGCAACAGCAACAGCAACAGCAACAACAACATGCCGCTGCAACCACGAGGAAATCTACTACCAGTAATACACCTCTTTTCATGTCGGATAATGATGGTGTAAGTTTTTCTTTAGTTCTTTTATTCATTGTTTACATTTTTTCGTTTCAAGTCTCTACTAGTAGATTTTATCCGGCAACAATACTATTGTAATATTATAATTATCTCTCTCTCACACACGCACACATTAACCTTTCATCTTTCATACATATTATTGCTGTTATTATTCACAGTGGGAACCTTCCAAATCTGCAATGATTGGAGGAGCCGGAGTCAATAACGCTGGAGAACCACCTTTTGAAATTCGTGGATTTTCTTTGGGAAATCTGATCATCGGAGCCGGTATTGCCATCACGGTCGCTTCCTTTGCCGAATACTTGGGTAATTCAAACGAAGCCCTCGGTGTGTCCGGTTTGGGTTTCGTGTACGGTATTCCCGTATTTTTGGCTGGAGCTGCGCTCAAGTACGCCGAAATTGAACCAGTGCCGTGCTACAGCACACCGGGAGGAGAACGCACGTTCGAACAAAAGGCCACCGAAACCATCAAAAAGATCAAGCAGGATGTTACTCGTCACCGATATGGAGACGAAGCTCACTTGGATACTACTGTTAAGAAGCTTGGTTTGGTCGTGCCTGGAAAGGCGTACCCTCAATTGCGAGAAATTCGCGAAGAAGAAGTTGATGGTGAACTTGCTTTTACCATGGTGTGGCAATCATTGGATACACCCTACAAAATGTGGGCCGATGAACGTCGTGTGAAAAAGTATGAAGCCTTCTTTGGACCCGGTGTGAATGCGGAGGTCGTCAAGATTGATGCAGAGCAACGATTGGTGGGAATTCGTCTGACCACGGGACCCAAGAAAGTTCAGACAGAAGAAGAAACTGCCAAGGAAACCTCCAATGCGTAAATACATTTTACTTTCTGCAATTATCCGAAATTCATGCATCCATCAAACCGGGCCTTGAAAGCAACAACACGACACAATCCGCTGTCCAACTTATTCTATTATTTCATTTTCAAAATAAATGATAACACTATAACTACTTAAGATTTGCACATACTAATAATATGAACTAATGATCTTTGCAATATGTTACACCTTTTTTACGGGCTAGAGTCCCAACCAGCTTGACAAAAAAACTCGACTATTCCAGAGGCCGTGGACCAGAATAGTGGTCCAAAGATTGTCGCTGGCCATGTACAATCCACACCACGTCCAACCTAACACAGCCAAGGGTAGTGCAGCAGTCATGCTCAAGTGATGAGCCGAAAAAATAATTCCACTGAAGAAGACACTAAACCACACAGGAAAAAGGAGAGATAGCGCAGGAAAAAAGAAACCTCGATACAGAATTTCTTCCCACCAAGGCGCTGTCAAACACGGAGCAATGTAACCCACTAGACTTGCCAAAAAGTCTCTATTTTCTGGGTTGATGAGTTGCGTGACAACACCTTCCTGCAGAATAGCATCCTCCAAGACTTGTGCCGGCAACGCGTAGAGATTGGCAAAGTCTGCCACGTTAAATAACCATGCCGACACACTGTAACCGCCAATTACCCACCAGATCCAGTTACCACTCGACCGCTGCCCCCGAGCCATGGTGGTTCCCGAAGAGCTGCCGACCGACTTGTCGTCTGCTGTCACCGAGACCGGTGGCCGCGTGAACTGTCGGTACCATTTATTGTTTGGTCCAAAAAATTTGGGTCGGACAACAATTCTAAGAATGGCACTTCCTGCCGCAACCCATGTCAAATGTCCCAACAAGACACAAAGAGAGCGATGCATAGCGACTGTTAGGGGGAAACCAACACCTGCCATGGCATAGAGCGTGTCTTCCCAAAAAAAGGAGAATCGTCCCGTAAAGAAATACGTCTTTACAAGCAACAAGCAGGCAACCAGTGACGTCCCCCGGGGTAGCATGTAGCGACGCTGTTCGGGAGTTGGAAGGGTCAGATCTGATAGATCCGGACCTTGTGTACTAATGCGTGTCGTATTGTCGGGACCTTGGGTAGTGCTAATGCGTGTAGTATTTTTGCTGTTGCTGTTGCTGCCGCTAGTAGGAACCACCTTAATCTTTTCAAATTGTTGTTGCAAACCCTTTTTGAAGGCATCAATGACTCGTTCTGACAATTCGTCCATCGTAGAAAGCTGAGATGTTTCAGGGGATATTGGCTGGTTCTGATCAGCATTTTCAGTACTGCTTTGGCCATTTGCATCCTTGTGTTCTGTAGTTTCGGCAATGTCATTTGCATTGGTTGCCAAGAAATTACCGTTTACTTTTGAGAATTCTACAGTGATGTCTTCTTGCCGTGGCGTCACTTGTGGAGAGGAACGCAATGTAGTTGTTCCTGTTCTGGTAGAGTTGGTTGACAGAGAGATAGTTTGGGTTGCAATCTTCTTAGCGGAAGCTGGAATGGGACGTGAAGCTGAATGAAATGATAATTCGCCTGATGACGAGAAAATGTTGTCTCTGCTTTCTTGTTCCTCGTCTGCTGATATACCTGCCTTAGTGGTGTTATTCTTTGACCGTATGGTTCCGTCGGCTTTCCTTCTGATAAACTCGTCGGTTTTGTTAGCTAGCGTACTGTCGATTCCTCGACTTAACAAGCCGAAGTTTTCCATTGGACTCATCTCTGATTTTTTCGTCGCAGGTTCTGATCGTTTCAAAAGCTGTGTCCGAGGCAGTTTTTCCAAGACTTTCGAAGCAATCATATTGACCTCTTCATTTGCAGCGGCAGTCTTTTCAGCGATGGTTAATTGTTGTGATTGTTCATACTGGTATGTCTGCTTTGTTTTGTTTTTGTCCGGAAGAGAATCTGCGATGAGACGCCTCCAAGGTGTTCTGAAATAAACAGAACCTCGTTTGATGTAAATCCAAAGAGCAAAGAACATGATTCCGATAACTCTGTAACGAGGCAAAGCAGTTTATGAAAGGGTTAGAAAAATGGCGCCAATAGATGACAGCAAGAATACACCGGCTTTGTATATACGTACGAATCCCATCCGACACTGCAAAAATGTCCATTAGGATTGGGAATCAATTGCCAGCCAAGGAGTATCGTGTGCTGGCTGAGCACCATCAAATGAAAAAAATAAAAGGCCAGGAGAATGGACCACTGCTGGAGCTGCGACAAAGGTCGATCACAAACTCGAAGGATCGTTTGAAGATAGTCTAGGCAGTTTGGCAGAATGTTTTTGATGATAAATAATGGGTCTTGTTCACTGCTGGAGGAAGAAGAGCTACTCAGTGCAGCCCTTGCGGTGGAAATCTGCCTGACCCATCTTCGTCGTTGAGTGACAGTGAACGACGACCGCGACCGCAGAGGCGTGTTCATCGGAGAGGAATCCTTTCGCCGAAACAGGGAAGATGTCGATGACGACGATAATGATGGTGATCTGAGTTCGTAGAGATTTTGTGAAGATAAGGACGTGAAAGATTGTTTCAGAGGTGGATTGCCGGTGGGAAAGTGAGCTGTGGAAAATCCAAGGACGGATGGTGGTGATAGCAACAGTATCCCTGCTAGTATCGTCTCAGCGATTAATCTCATGCTTAAAGAGGGCAAAAACGGATTGCTGGTTTTCGTGATTTTTAGATCTTATCTTGTGTATTGTATTTATTATTCAGAAGCATCGAAGGCTGCATGGCAAGTACAGAGCTTTAATGAGCACCAGTGTAGAGCTCTTGCAGTAAACAAGAAAAGTTTCCGGTGCTTCTACTAGTAACACTGGTAGCTACTAGTAGTATTAGTTACCAGTACTAGTCTAGTAGTACTCTAGTAGTAGACTGGCCGTTATTAGTAGCTACTGTACTACTAACTGGTACTACTACTAGCTAGTCTACTCTAGCTAGAGAGTAGCTACCCGAGTACAGCAGTAGTAGACTCTAGTAGGCGAAGGACGAAGTTAATCCGGCCAGGCGTTTGTAGACGCTCATTCGGCCTGAATGGTACTACCACTCCGGGGGAGTATTATTGTTCCGACCTAGAGTGGTACAACTCTGAGATGACTTTTCTAAAATTCTGTAGAGGACTTTGATTACCAAGTACGAAACTAGCAAACTATTTAGCACCCTTCTTTGGTGGCGCGATGTAAGACGTCATCAACCTGCGGAAGATCTGAGAGAAGCGAAATCCACGTGATCCAAATTGTTGGACAGACGATTTCGATTGCCACGGTTCTCTGTCGTTTTCTTTCGCCCAGCTGATTGGATTTTCTTCGTCCGCACAGGCGATTCACTTGTTTGGATTCTTCCAGGAGAAGCGCGCCTTTTTTCATCTTCTTCTTCGCTGCAATTGTAGAGCGCATCGTGTCTTTCTGAGCTTTCTTTCTCCTTTTGTGTTCGGCTGTTGCCCTCTCCACATGAGCAACCTCTTCTTCAATGTCTACAGCATTCATCAAGTCACCTTTCACCCCGAGAGGAACGAAGATGGCTTTTTCGTAGAAACTTTGAAATACTCTCTCGAATTAGAGGCTGTCACATGTATTGACAAAATGATTTATGAGCCGTTTCGATTGCTGAAGCTATATTATTATCACCAGTGAAGTCTTCGTCGCTTTCATTGTCACTGTCACTGAAAGAGCCATCCATGAATGCAAGACGTGGCGATTTCAGCCCCCTGACAATGACATCTCGGTTAGAATGCTTCGCGGAGACCAAAAGTGACCTTTTTCGCATTATATTAAGCTTGTTCAAACTAGAAGACCACTTCAACCTCGGCGGTCCTGATAGTGCTGTCTCTTGAAATTCTTCTTCGACCAGAGCCTCCTTGAAACGACTCATAGGTTTCGCAGTCGGCGTAGTGACTCCATCAAAATTGCTTTTGATCATTCTTATCGGAGACACAGACACAGACACAGACACAGACACAGACACAGACACAGATGGGCACCGAGGTGAAATACTTCGGCGTTGTTCTCTATTCACTGGAAGTATTTGTGTGGTTTTAATAGGTTTCCTGTGCTGTCTGGACCTGTCGCTGGGCAATTCTTGCCACGGTCTTGATCGATGGTGGTCTTTGTCGCCCTTTTCATGTTCACTCTGTGTTGTTGTTTTATTTTGGACTTTTCGAGTAAAATATTTTGCCCTACCTCGATTTTGTCCAAAATATCCACCGGAACGGCAAGACTTCCTCGCGTCGCCCGAGGTTTTGCCTTTGGATTTCTTTCAACCGGCTGCTGTTGCTGCTTATCTATCTCTATATTCTTCATTCTGCACTTGCACATTTCTCAGAATAAAAAGCCCAGGGTTGAATCTACAGTACGAGAGACTAAGGGTCAACTTGTCTAGCTACTTCCTGTTAGCTTCGATTGTTAAGTAGCCCAGCCAACCACTGATTAGAAGTACCTACATCCACAAGGAACCATGGTGCTCTTTAAAAAGGGGAGGAATCATGCTTTGGGTCGTCTGCTGATCTATTCTTCTCGGCAGTAGGGCCCAGAGTTAAAATGCTTG
>Ga0100380_10004426_pt1 | contig 14719 bp, 9 predicted proteins | sample CryGeymeta201504_FD_80417 | JGI IMG/M metagenome (GOLD analysis project Ga0100380, IMG submission 80417) | Groundwater microbial communities from Crystal Geyser aquifers in Utah, USA - Crystal Geyser metaG 2015-04 | ecosystem: Environmental > Aquatic > Deep subsurface > Groundwater | place: USA... | reverse complement strand
TAGGACTCAGGAGTTAGGTCTTACTCTATTAGGTCGTGTGCCTATGCCTGCTTCCTATACACACCACTAGTCTAGTCATAATATTCATATTTACTCTTTATGTCTCCACACTAGCTTTTTACGAGACTACTACCAGGCACAGTAACCTAGTAGTAGTCTACCGTACTAGACTACTAGGAGTAATAATTTAATTTTGTTCTTGTGCATAGACTTTGCTCGCTATTGCTAATGTCGGACAGATCTGTCTCTCAGAATAAAAAGTCCCGGATAAATGAACTGTGTAGAAAGCACATACAGTAACTGATATTGCAAGTAGTCTACTTGTGTTAGCGTAGTACTAGTAGTGGCTAGAGAAGACTATTATTTTTGGTTGTAACGTACTAGCTAGTAGTAGTATCTCCACAGGCAACCACTACTGTGCATGCAAACATAAGTAGAGAAGAATAACATTGCAGTCATGGGAAAGAAGAGTAAAAACCCAAACAAAACAACAAAATCGACAACCTCGTCGTCAGCGGCAGGTGCACCGGCTGCTGCTGCTGCTGCTGCACCTATGGAAGGTGTAGCCTATCCACCTTCCGATGGTCCCTCGAACGAAGAGCTGGATTGCTTACAGACCTCATCGGATTCCTTACAAGCAAAATTGGATCAGTTAACATCGCATATAATGGCAAATGACCGAACTAGTTACGTACACCAATTTGTACCTCTCGATTTAAGTCCAGCCGATACGGACGGATATTTGAAAGACTTGACCACGGCACCGGAGGCCGATGGTCAGTGGACCAATCTGGCCGCAGAAATTGCGGCTCTGGCGGCAGGTAAGGGTGTTCGGAAGATTGAAGGAGACCAGCAAACTCGGGCTGTTTTTTATTTTGAACATCCTCTCCTACCGGGATGCGATCGAGAGGTTACCTTTGTTTGTAGTGTTGGCGAGTGGAGAGCCGAGGGATAATTCATAATTCCATGCAGATTTATAATGAACATGTCAAAATAATATTATATCATATCGTTGTAGTGTACTTACACTTTTACATTTTGTAATTACAAAGATGAATATTCTAGATTTATTAGTAGTCTTCGTTTTGCAGCTGGTTCAAACGCTGTCTTGCCTTTGCCAACCTTACCGAAGTTTCACTAGTAGTCCTGTCATCACCGTTCACTTGGGTGGTTGTTGAACTCAATTGCAGTGGTTTTCGATTGGTCTTTTGTTTTTCGCGAGAAATGGCAACGCGGGGGGTGGTTCGGACGGGGCCGTCCCCAATGAGAAAGGCGGGATCTTTCAATCCGGGAGGAGATTCTTCTGCGCGGGATCCATTGGAAATGGGAAAGGGAGTATCCAGAGGGCCCAGATTACGCGCTTCACCCGGAAGCTTGACGCGTTCACCCTGGTCTAATTTGTCAGCCGTCAACTCCAGAAGCTTTTGTGCAAACCGTCCGCCCGTCTGTAAAACACCTTGACGTTTGTCCCACACCTTGCGCACAAGCATGGACGCAACTTGTACAACCTCGTCTCTTGACAACTTAGTGAGATCAAAGTCAGGACTGGCAGCATTGCTGGCCTGGATCTGTTCTTGGAACAAGGCAAGCAGTTTTCGAGTTGTGTCCACCATCTTGGCATCCATATCTGTCCTGCGTACCAAAGGACTGGTTCGCCAGAAGCCAATAGGGTCGATCAAGGTTCCCAACAAGGAACGTCCAGTCGCCAGGGTTCCCGAACGTTCGAGCAAGTCATTCCACAGCGTTCTACTACTGGCGGCGGTAATCTTGGCGAGCTGTTCCAATAATATTTGCTGCAAAGGTGTTTCCTTCTCTGTAAAGACCAGATTCAAAATTTGATCGGCAGATTGTTCCAACACTTGCGTTCGACTCATATCTTCCTTGCCCAAGAGAGCACCACTAGCACTTGTTGTGTAGTTTCCAAACCCAGTCACCAATTGTTCCACGCGATCGTAGTCGACAATGCGCGATTCACTGTTCTTGTTGGGTCCAAAGATAAAAGTATTCAATGCCGACTCCATGGTATCACTGTCCGTCAAAAGCCGTTGGGAGATGTAGGGCAGGCATTCGTTAATGATGGAATACTTTGGGTCATTGCTGAGCCCGATACCTTCCAAGACAGAGAACGATTTAGCAATGTAGGCAAAGTAGGGTGGAATCTGAAAGAGATTGCCCTTTTTGGACGTCAAATCCTGAAGCTCAGAAATGACATCGTTGACATTGAACGCGGCGACACCGCCTCCACCAGTCCAGGTCCCGTAGATACCTGCCAAAACTTCGACGACACCACTGTCGTTGATCAAATGTTTCTTTTCTTCGGGAATGAATCCCAACAGTAACAAGTCACGAGGTACTTCTGCATAATCGGCACTGGTAAGATGTGCCATGTGTTCGATAAGAGTCAATTGCAAATCGCTATCCAGTTCTGTAATCATGCCCCAATCCAAAATGGCCAACTTTCCATCATTGGTTCGTAACAAGTTACCGGGGCTGGTGCATGGGGGGATTAATGAAGGGATATGGCAAGGGTATATTAGGATGGCGTCGTCGTGTTCTAGTACAACCATTTAATGCCAAAGGCCAACACCAACCAGTAGCTACAGTATTTTCAAATCAATGCAGTGCGTTGCACACGTGCACCAGGTACACTTTTTTTGGTACTTACTGTGGATCACAGTGCAACATTCCAATTTCCAACAACATGGTAAGATAGGTATTCATAGCAATACTGCACAATTTATTCACATCTTCTTGTGACGATTTATCGAGACGTTCACCATCGACCCATTCCGTTACTAGGACCTTATTGGTAGAATATTCCGAAATGACCTTGGGTGCAAAAACAACATTTTGGAGTGGTGTTGCTGCAATTTTTTCGGAAAAGAACTCCGAATTCTTTGCTTCTCGAATGTAGTCCAGTTCATCGACAAAACCTAATCCCCAGGCATCCACAGTCCCGATCGTATCGGAATTCAAATTCCCAATCTTTTTGACCGCAGGTGCAACATATTCTCGTAACAAGTACATATCGAGTGCAATGGTTTCCATAATATTTGGACGTTGGATCTTAATGGCCACTTCTTGTTGTAGTTCGAAGCTGTTGTCAGTATCGTCATTATTATTGTTATTATCATACGTTTGTTGTTGTGGTTTCCTGAGAAGAGTTGCCTTGTAAACTTGTCCTAAACTTGCTGATGCAATGGGCAGGGGTGTAATATCGGTAACAACCGTATCCAAGGATGCTCCCCATTCTTCTTCAATCATGTCAAATGCTTGTTGCGAATCAAAGGGTGGTACCTGATCCTGTAGCGTCTGTAATCCTCGAATATAGGGTGGACTCAACAGATCTGTACGAATCGATAAGGATTGTCCAACTTTAATGTATGTACTACCCAGACGACACAATAATTGTGCCAATTGTCGTCCCTGTTCTTCTTCTTCTTCTTGTTTTTGTTGTTGTTGTTCTTGATGTTGTGGTTGTTGCGAGAACAGTGCTGGTACCAATATTGTTGCAATGGCAAATTGCAAGGATTGTACCAGTACTTGCAATCCCCGTGATGCGACCAATCCTGGTCGTCGATCAAAGTACGTTTTGGCAGAAACAGGATCGTACCGTCCCTTTGGATAGGGTACATCGGGACCCATATTGCGAAATGGATTCATCATCGATTGAATAATAATGGTCGTAAGGACAATAATTGTACCTTGTAGTACCATTGGTGACAGTGACACCGACGACATCTTTGATGCTAGTGCATCAGCGATGGATTGATAAGCAGAAACCAGATTGGATAGATACTTGTCATTGGTCAGAAAGACGTTCCAATCACTCACGAAAGACTGATACTGCTGATATTGCTGTTCAACATTGGGCAAATGCAAATGGAAATTGAATGCTGACAAATCCGTGGTCGTAGTAGAACTAGTACTTGTAGTACTAGTAGTAATAGGGGTGTGTGCTTGCAATTTCTGTAACAGTCCTTTTACTAACAGCTCATCTCCTACTGATGAAGAAGGTGGTGGCGGTGGTGGAGGAGGAGGAGGAGGTGGTGGTGGAAGAGATCCTCGAAAAGCTGACAGAGCAGTTACAGTAGATAATCGTGATGGTGACGGAACAAATGCACTTGTCGTCGTGTGAATTGTTGTTGCTATTATTATTGTCAAGAAAGAGAATAACAGGACTCGTGATGAGACAGCCGAGGTAATAAGTAATCTCATTTCACTCATACTTCTCCAGACTCCCCAGAGTAGTAGACACAGTGTATTAGTAATTAGTACTCTAGTAGTGGAAGGAAGAATGGAGGGCACTGCAGACTGTAGACTGTAGACTGTAATAGTGTTGGTACTTGATACCAGTAATGGATTCTCGTTTCAGTTGCTGTTGCTGTTGTTGTGGATGTTATTATATTATTACTGGTAATGATAATAAAATAATAAAATAATGGTTATAATATTATTGTCAAGCGTTCAACTAGTACGTGTGCTGCTATGTTAGCTAGACTGCTACTAGAAGTACCAGTAGGATCTAGGATTGACTCAGTTCAGTTCATCTCAGTTCCAGGTTCCAGGGACACACTGAGAAGTTGATTAATGACGACGATTCGGATGGAGAAGGTGGCTCGAAGAAGAATGATGGATCCAGAGAGAAGCCAGCGTCTAGCTAGCACTAGCTAGACTACTCTAGTAGAGTACTAGTACTAGCTAGCCTGCTACTGCCAGTAGTCTACTAGTTGTATGGTAATTCTCCATTAGTAGTAGACTAGCTTGCTACTAGTACGGAGTAGTAGCTACTAATGATGTACCTGGTAACACATTACTACTCGTTGTTTTGTGATGAGTAGTACTGTAGGTCTCTACCTCTACTAGCTATCTAGTAGCTACTCGGAGTGCTACTAGCTAGCTAGCTAGTAGCCAGTAGAGTACCAGGGTACCAGGTAGCTACTACTACTAGCTACTACTAGCTACTAGCTCTAGAGACACTACTAGCTAGAGTTGTAAAAGTATCAAGTGCGTGGAGGTACAGTCTAGCTACTGTAGTTGAATGAGTCACACTACTTTGTCGATGCTCGGGTGAGTGACAGAATCTTTCAATTGCTTACCAGGTAGAACGATAAATCTTTTGCCTTCCACTCTCATCATAATATTATTATTATTTCTTCCCGCTCCTACGACTAGCTAGTAGTACTACTAGTAATAGTAGTACCTTACAGACAACATTAACAGCAGTAGGCAGGTTACCTGGTAATACACCACCAAATTAAAAATACTACTGTACAATAACCACAAGCAAAATATTCGTATAAATTATAAATTAGAGCTAACGTCCAGGTCAGTCGGTTTCAGTCCAGTCGTCCAGTCGTCCAGTCGTCCAGCGTGTGCCAGCCCAATAATAAAATTGCAAGATTCAACAAAACCAAAAATGCCATCCACTACTACTAGTAGTACTGTTAGTACCGGTACCTCCTCCAACAAAACGAATGTTGAATTTTACAAGCTCAGGGTAGGATTATTACCCGATGAATTATACCGACCAGACGTTCCTGTAGAAAAATGGTTGGAACATTGTGAAGTTACTACCAATGCCAAGGAAGGATTTCCACCTCATTCGCTATGTACGGTAGATGCACTGGAATGGGATGTGCACTTGGAACGATTGGTTGGAATATCACTGTACATGTGGATGAACGTGTTACCATTCTTTTTGATGCTACTAGTACTACCAGTCCTACTCGGCGTGACCTGTTATCATTATTTTGTGGATAATGATGTTACAATAACAACACTTTTTCCTCGTGCCAAACTCATGATACTGGTCGTATTGGGTTACACGGCTATACTCGTCTTCTTAGAGACCATGGTCTTTCAACCGCTCTTTCAACGAAAATACAAACAAAACATCGACAAAGAAGGATTCTTGAACAGCAGTAGCAGTGATAAAGATTATCGACGCAATCAGTACGTCTTTACCGAACGTAATACTACCAAGTACATGAGCACTACATTCGTTTGGCCCAAATCGATGCACTTGTCTAACAACAACAAGGATACACCAGTACTCTTTTGTATTGTACCACATGGTGTAGCACCCTTTGGAATTACAGCATACCCTGTATGGAGTAAATTATGGAATTCTAATTTGTGTCGATGGACGACCGCACCCGTTGTTTTAAAAATTCCTATTGTGGGATATTTGTTGTCCAAAATTGGATACATTCCTGCCAAGGCACCATCTATTTTGGAAGCTTTGACCAAACGGGATGAAAACGTTGGAATCATATTAGATGGAATTGCTGGCATGTTTCATCAGTCCGCAACACACGAAACGGCCTACCTGAAACAGCGAAAGGGCATTGTGAAAATTGCTCTCAAAGCAGGCGTACCGTTAGTACCTGTGTACGGATTTGGACATACCGCAGCCTACACGGTACTTGTAGATCCATTTGGAATTTTGCAACGATTGTCCAACGCGTTGCAAACATCTCTGACGCCTTTTTTGGGACGATGGGGATGGTTGTTGGGACCACCGCGAAGAGTTCCAACCACTGTGTGTCTTGGAAATCCAGTGATTTGTCCCAAAATCGACGATCCGACGCAAGAACAAATTAATCAATATCATGAACAACTACTGGAGAATTACAGACAAGTTTTTGAACAGCACAAGGCAGCGTACGGATGGAAAGAAAAGACCCTCAAGTTCGTTTAGTGGTACCAATAATAGAGACTGTCAAGCCATTGCGACGATCAATAGTGTGTCCTCGGTGGCGCAGCTCGCGAACGCCTGTGAGCGGTAGTATTGGTAGGAGCAGACAAGGAATAAAAGAGCTTTTAATCATGATTTGTGCCGATCTGCCTCTAGTAGTAGAGACGCTTTCAGAAAGTGAACATCTCAGGCTCTCAATGGAAACTGAAGATACTTAATAATATAGTCCTAGCACTATTCCTTTAAATGGTCCCCGGTACCAGTCATGTTTTATTACTACAACAAAACGATTTTTGCTTTATGATATTTTACGCACACCCGACCCGCTGGTGGTGGTGTTTCTTGTTCCAGTAGTAGCAATAGTGTGATGGTTGTCGTCTTGAGCCTACATCAGCGCATATATTTGACATCAGCTAAATCAAGGAAAAACTCCGTGAAAATATCGACGAGATCCAACACAAAATCCAAAAAAGCGTTTCCCGTACGACTAGTTTCTGGCTGCGGAGTTGGACGTCTTGTAACGGGAGCCGATGTTGTCACAGGAGATGCACTTGCTCTAAGTACCACTGGCGATGGCGTCTCCTCAGTTAGACGACGGTGTCGCGACAGATTGGGAGCAGGAGAAGGAGCCAGAGCAGGAGCCAGAACAGGTGCTGATACCTTTGCTTGATCCTCTGATCGATGATAGTCATCATCAAAACCATCGCTTTCATCACTGGCAACTCCAATGATCTCTAGAACAAAGTCGGTAACAGACTCCGTTAATTCCAATATAAATTGGAAGCAAGCAACGTACCGGGGTGTCTCCGGTGCTGCCGTAGGAGCGTTCGTTGGTCCCAGTGTAACAGGAACGGGTCCTCCCGTGATACTATCGATCCAGGATTCATAGGCAACGACGTTGGTCCAGACGTCCCACCTATTCGTTCCGGTGGAACAACCAGCAGGTCCAAAGGACAAAACTCCAAACACTAACCAGTCACCACCGCCTTGCAGTCGCGTCAATGGTCCCCCACTATCCCCAGGGCACGTTGACTCGTTTGGATTTAGAGCACACAGTTGAATTTGAGCATTGAAAACTGCTCCTACTAAACTCTGGCATTCCTTGTCTGTTTTTATGGTTGTACCAGCTCGTTGCAAAAAGACTGACAGAGTTCCGACAGCATCAATCTGGCCGAATCCATAAGACCTGGCTTCAATGGGGTCCACTCCTGTCGGAAGGGCTGGATTGCGATTAAAGACAGCAGGTTTGATATCAGTAAAAACAGTTTCCAGCGTCACAACAGCAATATCATTGTATTTTTCGGAAACATTATAAGAAGGATGAATTCGAATACTATCAATATCCGAGAACACACCGTCAAAGAGGTTAATGTTGCCAACACGAGCACCAATGGGATTGAGCCGCGCGGCGCCGTTGGGGGTGAAGAAGCAGTGGGCTGCCGTCAAGACGTGTCGGTCGGTAATGAGAGAACCTCCGCACCCACCGCAATTTGTGGTCGTGTCATAACAAAAGAGAACAAAGGCAGGAAATTCCTCTTCATTGGTCACCCGTGTTCCATCAATAATGAGATTGTCAGGTTCCGATAAAGGCTCTTCTTGAGCTCGACGAATCAGAGTCGAGGTAGAATTTTCTGTGTGTGCTGCTGACAGTGGTAATGAGGAAGTTGCAAGTGTCTGAAGGACACGGCAGCTCAGCAGGAAGAAAAAGATTCTGTAGGAAGGCGTGATGGCCTTCATACTTCTTTTTTATGCACAGGTTAGCTTGGATAAAATGGCCCAGTGCAAGTCAATCACGGCAGAAAAGACTCTTGTTTGCCTTTCTGGCAAGGTAGTGAAAATGGTGTTTATTAGAGGCAGTTCTGCCGAAGCGGAGCACAGAGTGAGTGAGTGAGATCTGGTATTATTTTATGTTTGTACTCCGTACTGTAGTACCAGGGTAGTTTTTATGTCAATTCAACGCATCACAAGCGATTGGAAACCGACAACATACAAACGACTCAAAGTCATCTTGAAAGGTTTAAATACGGCACCATTAATCCACCCTGGCGTAGCGAAAAGCACAGATCAAGATATTATTGATTCTCCTATTTAATCCTTAGCTACTAGTAGTAGTCTACTACTACTAGAGTACTAAGCTACGAGTACTAGCTACTCTACTAGAGCCCATGTAGAAAGCTTGCTTGAGCTAGCTAGCTACTCTAGTCGAGTATTTGCCAGTCGTTGCTTCTGTTCAAAGTAACTGGACTTCCATGCTTTCAACCAGCTATCTTACGGACTAGCTAGAGTATTTCAACATGTCAGTAGGGTTAAAAGTAGGGGTTTGGTGAACTATTTTAGGTATATAAAGTTGCTTTCGTATTCGACAAAATGACAAATTTATGACAAAATTTTCTGCTCTTTTTGGTCTCTTCAATTGCTGGATCCAGGTCTAGGCCCTTCCTCGTTTGGTAGGGATTTGACGCTGGGCTACGAGTCAGGCCTTGGCTTCGGCAGCCTGGCAAGTGGATCTTCTTCCCCGAAGTGGGAATAGTCGTATCCGATTTCTCCCAATGTGTTCCTGTTTCTGAGTGGGAGACGGGATGGGACAGCATTTTGGGTCATTCCGGTGACGTCTGGTTCGGGTCTCCTTGTCTCACGTTGCCTTCTCGGCTGGCTCTGACCAGAGTCTCAACAATACGTGGCTTGATCTCGTTACGACGCTGGGCCTGTCCGGGTGGAGCAGGGCGGATCATCAAAAATAATAGAGTAATATTATTATTATGTTAATACATTGATTGATATTTTCACTTTTTTCGATTGCTACGCAATAAAGGGAGGCAGGCAACTCAAACAACCATCGCAAAACCAATTATTTCGAGCCTATTATTTACTCAAATAAATATAAATAAATAAATATATACATCCGAAAATGGCGTGCCAAACAAAAGCCAAGATATATCGGCAATGCTTGAAAAATGCTGCCATCGGGGGTGGTGGTATCAGCGATTGTATGCACGAAGCGAAAATTCTAGAAGCCTGTCGGGAATCTTGGCGCAATGAACACAATATAAGTCACGAATTTGATGGCCGAAGATATTTGCCGAATAAAAGCTGTCAGTCGCTCAACAAACAGGTCAAACGATGCATGAAATGGAAACAAGACGACCAATCCAAATGTCAAGAACCGATTCTTGCGCTCAAGGATTGCATGGATCACGAAGAAAGAGTCCTTGCGGAACCCACAGAGAGCGATAAAGTCTGGTCAGACTATAAGGGTCCTACACCATACGCTGGACGGATGGTATCTTCCAGTGAGGAGAGCTGTGACTACTAATTTCGCATAGGTTGGTCCGTCGGAATTTAAGTTTAAGCTCGAACAAACAATCTAAGAACGCAGCATTCCCTCCACATGGCAGACTCCATAGTCTACTCATCTCTGTACGGCTCGTTCCTCATCCACAATTGCACAACCGAGGATCCTTAGTCCTTACATGTCGTACCAAGCTCTTTCTGCTTTTTTGTTCGGTTTTCAGTATCGATTTATACCTAAGTTCCAAGCAGAGGATTGAGGTTTTTGGCTTCTCTGCTAAATCAAGGAGAGGAAGAGGGAAGAGATATATGATGGCTTCCATTCCTGTTACGTAGGTTCAATGAAGATCTCGCTGTTTGCTGCCTGCTGGCATTCCTCGTTTAGAGTTTTGTCAATACCAAGTAAAATCTATTCTTTAGATACGAGTACCAAACCGTGCTAACCTAGTGCAGTGCTAATGAAATATAAAGCCAATGAGTATATACAGTTATAATCGAAGTAAATGATTTTGAGGGTGCAAAAGCAGCGGAGGAAGGAGTTTTGTCGGTGCCAGTCTCTTATGTGCAGCAAACGTTCCGATGTATAATATAAAATTCACGAGCATCTCATATTTGAGCCTGTTGTGTGGTCATGACTCCTTGCAACTGGGGAGTGACTGTCATTGTTGCGGCGCCAGCGCCTGGTGGCTGCATTTGACCAGGCAAACCAACAGGTTTATTTTGACACATCATCGCGAGTAGTTGTTGCTGCTGTTGATGAGGCACCTTGTTAGTGCCTTGAATGTCTTGGCCCTGTTGCTGTAATATTTGATGCATCTGGCCAGCCGATGCATTTTTCGTAGATGTCGAGGCACAATCATGCGCCGCAGCGTTCTGCTGTGCTTCAGCTCCATTCGCGGCATCAATAACTGGTTGCGAGGCCGATGTTGAATTAACACCGTCGCCACCCATTCGTTCCGTGAAAGTTGTCAACGCGAGGTAATGGGTAATTCGAGAGTCGGTACTCAACGGGAAAACAATAATGAAATTGCGAAAACACTCTCCCGATTTGTTGTAATTGGTGAGCATAATCGAAGCGGGTCTCTTAAATCGCACCTCGTTCATCAATTCTTGCAGTGATGCCTTGTCGGTTTGAGGGCCTTGGAGGACGCTACAGGATGCTTTTCCGACAACATCTTCAGCGTTATATCCTGTCATTTCCTCCCAAAGGGAGTTGGCCTTCACAATCGTGTAAGGACCCTCGGCTAGTGTCATCACCATGGGCTTGTCAAAAGCCCGCTGGCAAGTCTGAACGGTGTTGGGAATGACAGAAAAGCTCTCCGAACCGGCCGCCTGCTTGAGCTGCAACATGAGGGCCATGACATCAAACATGAGCTCCAGTCCAGTAATACGGTGAGCACTATTAAACTTGCAGCAGAGCATGCCTTGCTTGGCGACTTCCATGCGAGCACCAAGTTCAACCGCATTCAATGTCGTCATGACCCAACGGGCCATCATTTGATTTCCCGCAACGACAGCTTCTTCGGTTACCAACGTATAGCAGAACTCAATCTTGCCATTAGGGAATCTGGAGCGGTCGACTAACGAGCTCAACAACACATGCAGTGATGCAGTGTCGGCCATCATACTATCGATACCAAGAATCGTTCGCTGACACTTTGACACCTGGACCTCACTTGCAGGAAACGATCGGTAGGGTGTTACGGGCATTGCGCAGGCAAAGCAGCTTTCATCAAGGATGCTGGACCATAGGTTCCGTCGCTTCTCGTTAGTGGAACGCAAAGCAAAGAAGGACATTAAAACTTCGGTTCTTGTATTGTGCATTTCGACCAACAAGTTGGCCGCTCCAGCACGTTCCGACACGAGCGTATCGCGTTCCTTGCATAGCTCGTCCACCGTTGTCTTGAGCTTTTCCAAGTAGGCCTTTTTTCGCAAACGAGTATTTCTTGCGTGCTCTCGATTTCGGTCCCGATTGGCCTTGGCCTTTTGGGCAGGAGTCATATTCGTCGTATCAATCGGCTCCGGTGCTTTACGCTTCTTGTTCATGGTCAAGGACGACGCACTTGTGATGGTTGTCTTTCTTTGACTCCGCATCGAAAACTCACCATCGGTATCGCTTGCAGATACGATTCCAGTGACTGAGGCAGCCTTTTTCCGCGACGCGGCCTTATTCTTGGCTGTCGTCTTGTTTGGTGGCGCCTGGGGCTTGGGAACATTCACGGGAGCAGATGCTGCTGCACCAGAAGGCATCAGTTGCTGCGATTGGCATTGGGAAGCAGCAAGAGGCATCTGCCCTCTCTGCAATTGCTGGAGCTGTTGCTGCAGAGCTGCCTGTTGCTGTGCCGCCCCGAGAGATGACTGAGCTAACCCTGCTTGCTGGTGCTGCTGCTGCTGTTGTTGTTGTTGCTGCTGCTGAAGTGCATTGAACTGCTGCTGGATCTGAGCTACCTGTAGCTGCCGAAGAAAGGCATTGGCATCACCGGAGATCGAGAACTGTTGAGTGGCTTGAGTCTGCAACTGTTGCTGAACTTGTTGTTGTTGCATCTGCTGTTGTTGCATCTGTGGAATTTGCTGTTGTTGCTGCTGCAAAGGTTGCTGCTGTTGCGATTGTCCTGACGAAGGTTGTTGCTGCTGCTGTTGTCCAGCTAGCAACAGACCGCCGGTTGAGGGTGCTATCGGCTGCTGCTTACCATTGGCATTGGCCTGTGCCTGTGCTTGGGCCTGCAACTGCTGCAATAAGGCAGGATTTTGCTGAAAGATGGCAAAATTAGGATTTTCTCCGGACAACAACTGCTGTAGCTGCTGCTGAGTAATCTGTGGCGCTAGCTGCTGCTGCTGGTGGTTTTGCTGTTGCCCATGAGGTACAGTCGCACCTGCAGAGGTTTGAGGAGCTTGTTGCTGTTCTTGAGCGAAATTGATCTGCGTCGGATTGGGTAGATTCAAACCAGCGGTGATATCCGCCGAGTTGCTTGCAACAGCAGCATTGGCATTCATCTGAGGGAAATATAGATGTCCATTGGAATCCTTGGAGAGAGCAAAGCTTACCAAGCCCGGAGGCATGGGGGTACTACTCTTCGAGCCATTGCCGGCTAATGTTGGCGCAGGGTCGGCCTCCGATGTTCTCCCGGCGTGGTCATCTTCATCGTCCCAAGAAAGTATGGATCCGAGGGCGCCAATATCGTCATCGTTGTCCTGTCGTAGTAGAGAACAATAATATTATGAGCGAGTGAAGCGGTGAGAATCTGTGTTGTAATAAAGAAAGCGAACACTGTCAACAATTCCATCATTATTAAAGTTCGGGATATTTGCATGTCGCTGTGACATTGACGTCAAAGTTTGACTTAAGGTCCAATAACACTATGTCACCGAAATTCCTTAAATGCTGACGTCAATCTTCAACATATTTTGATAGGCAGCAGGAGGCGGAGAAAGCCGTCCATCAACATCCAGTACCAGTATGCAATCAAGAGATGATAGGAGAGCACGATCGACCATGGTGCTTTCTGCGGCGGCCTTTTCATCGTCTCTTGATGCAATGTTAATGGATGTAAGTCCCTCTAGCGACTCCCCATCATCATCCCGTTACAAACAAAACAAGCAGGTTAGCTCTTGATATTCGTACCTCGAGATTGTCGCTGTCATAGTCGTCGTAAAGGTCTGTCATTCTGTTGCTGATTTGGCCGGAGGTCGTTTTCTGCGGTCGGTATCAAAGCAATGTAATGCGTCCGTATACTTTATGGATGTAAACTTGTTGATGTTGTCTTAATATTGTGATTAAGAGAGGTTAATGGACGCGGTGTGTGGTGCTATGTCTATTGTTGGTTGTGGTTGTCGATGTTTTAATTCACTATGATAGTCAATTCTTTGTGAGGCCAGATGCAATTTTATCCGCTGCTTATCCAACTCCAGATGTTGCCCTGTTGGCGCGTTATTTACCGGTGGTGTTCGTCAACAGATTGTGTTGCCCTTCTGGGATCTCGGCAGCTGGCATGAGCCTCGAGTCATGAATGTGATTGGCCACCCCGGCGTCGAAAAAGAACTTGGTGGGGGAGCTAGGTGATGATAATAATATGACTGGGTGGCTGGTGCATAACTTCGTAGAGTTCTAATAGCTTTAACCCTAGAGCGAATCAGCGGCATTCGAAAGGGTACTAGCTAGTAGTAGACTACTGGTAGTCTACTAGTAGAGACCCGCAACCGCTATCGGTAATACTACTAGCTAGCTAGCTACTACTAGGTCTAGCTAGTAGAAGTCTAGTAGTAGTAGCAGGTCTACTGTACTACTACTGGTAGCTACTAGTAGTAGTAGTAGTACCGTACTACTAGTACTATTAGGAGGAGTCTATCCATTGTACGTAAAGAGTAATTATTTTTTCCCGGCCGCCAAACTTTACCTTCACACTATTATTTTTTACTCTAGTACATCACAACTACTCGAGTGCTTCACAGCCGAAACCGATACAAAAACCACCACCAACAACAACAACACCTCCTCCATATAATCCTCGTATATTGCTTTATCACCACAGTCACTGCTAAAGAAGAGGAGGAGGATTACGCGCTTCACGAGCTTCAGCAAAGTTCCGGCTCCATGGAGACCCTCGTCGTCAGACCTTAGAAAATATATATTCTTATTTATTCTTACCTTCATACCTGTAGAATATATATACGCCATTCCCGGACATTAAGAATGAATATATTAGAATTTTCAAGTCAGCCCGTCCATGTATT
>Ga0100380_10004417_pt1 | contig 14738 bp, 18 predicted proteins | sample CryGeymeta201504_FD_80417 | JGI IMG/M metagenome (GOLD analysis project Ga0100380, IMG submission 80417) | Groundwater microbial communities from Crystal Geyser aquifers in Utah, USA - Crystal Geyser metaG 2015-04 | ecosystem: Environmental > Aquatic > Deep subsurface > Groundwater | place... | reverse complement strand
ATGACATTGCTTGCTTTTAGTTTACTACTAATTACTTTTCTATCTGCCAACTTCTATCTAATTGACTTGAAGTAACTTTTGAGCAGGACGTCATCTTCAGGCTCATCATAGTTGACAATAGCATTCATGTTGTAGGCTGAGAAGGCACCCGGAAGCACATGAATGAAGCCGAAAGCTGCTTCAAAAGGTTTATCCATCAAGTGAGCAAAGTGATACTCAACTTGCTGAGTTCTCTGGATGTCTACAAACTGAGTCATGACAGATGAGATAAAATCCATTTGCTCGGATTTTACTTCATCCTCTGCTTCTAGCTTTTCCATCTTTAAACTCATGTATCCACATACACCACCAATATTGGGATGGCCTTTCATATACTTGTACATTTTCATGAGGGCAGTTCCTTAAGTTCGAAGTCCAACATCGAGTAAAACTGCAAATTTTGGTTTGAGTTATTGACAGAAACCATTGAAGAACCAATTGTGAGAAGAAAGCTTACCCGCATTCTGATACTTCGTGCAGAGAAAAAGGTTCATATTTGTATAAGGCCTTACGAAAGTTTCGTCTTATTCGATAAGTTCCTCCACGCTCTCTGGATGTTTTTCGCCCAAATATCTGCTTTTGGTCAGAGTGGTGAAGTCAAAATAGACCTTTCTCCTGAAGAAAGCCAAATAAGATAGGTCCTCTTTGTTGGACATGTAGCTTGAACAGAATTAGTTTGCTCTCTGGATAGCTTTGGCAACTAACGGTCGTGCCTGGTTGATGTCATTGGCATACCTTTCCAAAATGACACTATCTTTAAGGATGTTGACTTGCTCGGCCGTTTAATTGAAGTCCTTCATTCTTTTCTTCTTGGCCTCCTCCAAGTAGTATTACTGAGCTTTGGCAGGCAAATCTTACCAGAGAGCTTTTTTTGTGTTTATCTTCTTCAAAGAATTACTAAGAGCTTTGATTGAATGATATTCACTATGCATCGCTTCAAATCTAACGCCATTGCGTTAGTCCAGTTCAGCTGGGTCGAATAAGAAATTGTTAACATTTTTCATCTCTTCATCATTGATTTCTTCTTCCGTCATATGGTGAGCTCTCTCCCTTAATTGTTCAACAGTCAATGAAGGTACAATGTTTTCTCCTAAGTTGATATTGCTGCTCCTTTCCAGTTCTTAAAAATATCCAATGATGGATTTATCAACTTTCTCAATGCCGTCCATCATGACGACAACTGCAATATCATCAGGATCGAGCCCTTCGTAGGCGACAAGGTTCGCGATGTTTTAAGCAACTCCAGCCAACGTACTTTTGAGCATAGGCTTGGTTTAACTGTACATGCAGACACAGATGCAAAGTTAGATGCCTTTTTTCTTCTTCATCAGGGCCAACATATTATCCTGGTTTTTTTCGCGAAGGTGAAAGAACTAGTTCTTTTCGTTGATTTATTCTATGTTGACCAACACTCTTCTTTGACTTTCAGCAGATGAGTTAACGGCAATTTTGAGACCTGCAGGCAATGAGGAAGGAGTGAGATTAGTTTCCCCTGATATGAATTAAGTTTTGTATGTTTTTAGGGCGATTTCGATAGGCTTGAGGAAGCCTCTATGAAAGATATCATCCTAAGTGATCATGGATTTTGCTAGCTTGACCAGACGATCAGCTTCATCTTGTTGACTCATATCTAATTAATGGATAAACATCGAAGAACGTTACTCTTCAAATACCAAATTGTAGCTAAAAATCAATGAAAACTAAGATCATTCCGATAATATACAAGGAACACCCTCTTTATTTTTTTAATAATTTTGTCTTCGACCTTAACAGTCAATGGAGCATAGAATGCTCGAAATAATTTTTTTGAAGTTACTTTCTAAAATCAACCCACCGAGATTTCGATTCAGAATATTTAAACTCAAAGGTCTATATCTGAGATGCTTGTGATTTTAATTCAAGAAAGATAGACAAACTGAATCAAAAAAATATTTGGTGGTTTTTGCAAACATATATTGAGTCAAGCATTGTTTTTCTTCGGCAACAGCAAATCAAAAAAAGATAACATCAAAAACACCTGACTTTATTTCAAACGATTTGATGATTAAGTAAATTTATGTATCATATTTATTCTCTACAAAAATGAAAAAAATAACACAAATTGGTCATTTGCCTTTTCTTGGCTGATCTTTGGGGTCATTTTTCTTTAGGTTATTCTGACCTTGAACATTGTTGTTTTGCGGTCTTTGCTGCTGAGTGTTTCTTTGATTTTGAGGGCGTTCAGGGTTGTGGTAGTCGTCTTCATCTAGATCGACTCTATAAAGGTTCTCATTCGATTCTGCTGCACTTGGCTGGAAAGCTTGCTTTGATGGGGCTTCTTATTCATTGTTTTTGTTCTCTTTCTTTTTTCCTTTTTTGATAAGTTTGGTTGAATGCTGGCGATTGATAGCTGATCTTTGTTTCTGGATCCTACTTTGATTGTTGAGAGCTTTGTTGATATACCTATTGGTTCTTGAGGCCTGAATAAATGAACCTTTGTATTCTTCTCTCATATATTCCTATTTAATGTTGTCAAGGTTTTTTCTTACTTCTTCCAAAATGGCTCTCTCATATTTTTTGATAATGCCGTTTATCCTTGAAGGAATATCTATTTTGGGATCGTTATTTACACCGATGCTCCGACATCGATACACCAAAAGATAGATCAGGCCAATAAACGTCTTGATTATAAGAGTTAGACCAACCATGGTCACAAGGGAAAAAGTAATCCAAAATTTATACTGTTGGTACTAACCCAAACTACAGAGGACTGAAGCAAGGATTATGTTCCAAATCAAATATTTGATGACATGAATATACTTGATGAGCTTCCATTCCTTTGCCAGAGAGTTGGAGTCATCTGCGTCAACATCCAGACCTTTTGTACCCCAAGACATATCGTCTATCTTGCACAAAGAGTATATATTAAGAATGATAAGGTATGTTGGAGTGTAGAAGAGGAAAGCTGGGAATCCGAGCATGACTTGGCAGAAGGGATCGAATCTGCAGAACATGAGCCAGAAGAGGAATACTGGAACGAAGTAGAATACAAAGGAAGCAATAAGCATATATCTGAGGACTGTTACCAAAATAGCATCCACTAGAGTCTGACCATCAGCAGCTGAAATAGTTAAATCTAAATAAACAAATTCTTACATTCAGAGTTGGTAAGCAAACCTTGAATGATGTCAACAAGTACTACTGCCACAACGAAGTAAATTAGTAATCCGAACACATTTGCAACGATGTATATGAGTGGCTTGAAAAACTTGTTACTATTTTTGAGATGTAAGCTGAACATGAAGAAGACAATTATCAACAGAGTATAGATGAAATCGATTGTGTAGACGAACCAGTCTAAAATTTACTGCTTTACATGAGGCCCAAGCCAAGGATCAAGAACATCTTGACGCAGAGCCAGGAAAGCGATGTGAAAAGTAAAGAGAAATATAGCGGGAGCAAAGTAGACCAAGGCATTCATGAAAGTTAGATATAAGATCTGAATGTTGAGACCCAGCTAGCAGCCATGTCTTCTTTCAAAGGCAGACAGCTCTCTCTTGACTTTATCAAAGGCAAAGTAGCTTCCATTCATCCATCTCTTCCTCTGGCCCATCAAGTCAGGAATTGAAGTCACAGGATCGACCTCAGCATAAGCATCAGGCAAAAAAGCCATATCATATCCTCGTTTATGAATACCCATACAAAGAATACGATCCTCAGCGAGATATACATTTTCATTGTAAAGCATAGCCTAGTCGCTCTTTGGATCGACCTTGACGCAGCAACTGTTGATAGCTTCAGGAAGAACAGTTCTCATGATGACGTTTGCTGTTGACACTTTACTTTGAAGAGGCTGTCTATCTGCTATTTTGTCGCTGATTGATTTGAAGTAGTTTTTGAGAAGAATATCGTCTTATTTGTCTTCGTAATTGTGAATGGCATTCATGTTGTAGGCTGAGTAGGCTCCAGGAAGAACATGAATGAAACCAAAAGAGGCCTCGAATGGTTTGTCAATAACGTGAGCAATGTGATATTCTACTTGCTGGGTTCTCTGAATTCCGATTATATTCGTAATGCAATTTGAAAAGCAATCGTGACATTAGTTTCTGACTCCATCTCCACTGTCTGCCATTTCCATCTTCAAACTCATGTATCCACAAACACCTCCAATATTCTTGTTGTCACACATATACTTGTACATCTTCAAGATGGAAGTTGTATCTGGCTTAAGGCCCACATCCATGAGCACACAATATTTGGGTCTTAGCTACTTGCAGAAGCCGTTCAAGAACCAGTTGTGAGATGACAGCTTGCCTGCGTTGGCGTATTTGCAGCACATGAAGAGGTTCATTACAGTACTGGGTCTAGATTAGTCGAAATGGGCATTAAAATGATCCTATCCGTGAGTCTTTTTGATCAATTTAGTGCCTTTGTGAGTTGTGCTTTTGTCAAAGTAAATTTTCTTTCTGAAGTAAGAAAGGTAAGACAGATCTGCTTTATTGCTTAAGTAATTTGAACAATATTTATCAGCTTCTTCCAAAGCTCGAGATACCAATGCCCTGTTCTGATCCACATCAGAGGCATACTCCTCCAATAGCACCTCAGGAGATAGCTTTTGCACTTATTCTTAAGTTTAGTTATGATCTGATCTTCTGAGTCTTCTTGCCTCATCAAGGAAAAATTCCTGTATTTTTGGAGGAAGGTCTTTATAAACGGCTTTTGTTTTGTTGACTTTCTTACATTATTTATGAAGATCTTTAACCTCATGATATTCATCCCTGACTGTGTTGAATCTCAAATTATTCCTTTCGTCAAGCTCAGCAGGATCAAAAAGATAGTTACTTACATTTTTGAGCTCAAATTAATTAATTTATTCTTTCGACATTTTATTATACTTTTTGTTCATTTGCTTATCATTGAGAGAAGGAACCACGCTATCTCCAAGGTTTATATGGTTGCTTTTTTCCATCTCCTCAAAAAAATCAACAATAGTCTTGTCAACTTTTTCAATACCATCCATAATGACAAACACTCCAATGTCATCAGGAGCAACATGCTCGTATGCCACCATATTGGCAATATTCTCTGCAATGCCAGATAAAGTGCTTTTTAGCATTTGGTTGGTTTAACTATACATGCAAACACAGATGGCCAGTTTCATTCCTGATTTTTTTTTCATAAGAGTCAGCATATTGTCCTTATTATTCTCTCTAATTTACTCGAAGGTCTCCTTTGAGGATATCTATTAAATATCCTGAAGATATTTCTTGGAACTTTAGGGAGACGAACCAACTGCAATTTTGAGACCTCTTGGTAGAGCGCCAGGAGTTATAGTACAGTCCTAGTATATCATCTAGGTCCTGTGAGTCTTGAGAGCAATTTCAATAGGTTTCAAGAATGCTCTATGAGCTACATCGTCGTAACTGATATTCTCCAGAGCTTTGTTGATGAGCCTTCCTGCTTCTTCTTCCTTGTTCATTCGAGATCCAATCAATTATACCGGTAGTATAATATACTCTCCTTTTAATAATATCGCCTCAGAACGGTAGGCTAATATCTCTAACCATTTTTCATTCTTAATTTTTTTTGCCCAACAAATATAACCTCTTCGATTCTCACAGAAAAGACTTCCAATGAGGGTTTTATGGCAAGGAATTATTGATTAGAGCTTGACAGTTACCAAATGAGAGCGTTGTCAGGATTGGATTAGAAATAAAATAGATAGCTTAGAGGAAAATGTTGCCTTGATATAGAATATCACAAATATGATTATTTTTGATCAGCTTCCCAATTTTTTGGACAAAAGAGAAGCTTCTTGAATTGATGATGAGTAGGAAATTTAGCCACTTAAATAGACCAAAATGAAACGTTAGAATTACATGTTTGTGATCAATAGAGGAAGCACAATCAGTCGTGTTGATGTAAAACGATGATCAGCAACCTTATTGATGATGAATGATGCTAAAATTTCTGAAAAATAAGAGGGTGAAAGGAAAGGAAAATCACTCATCAGGTGAATCTAAAAAGACAGTGTTCATAGACAGGAAATCAACCAGCATGTCAGTTGATCGAACGAAAGATAGAAATATGATTAAACTTTATTGCATGTTTGCTATAAACTGAACAAATGCTATGCAAAGACAAATAATCGAGGTAATGACAAATTATGGTAGCCCTTCATATACATTATCAATATTTTTATGCTCGGCTCAACTTATAATATTAATAATGTCAAAAAAGCAAACCTCCAATAAGTATCCCAGCATCTACTCAGCCAAAAAGACGTCATCGTCGATGCCTTTATGCTCAATCAACCCACCTATGACATGACACCTCCTTGTCCACTTCCATACCCTAAGCTCTATTATTACAGTCTCGATCCATCCCGCCATTACCAACATCGCTTCTCATCAGCCTTCGTATCATCAGTCAAACCGTTACTGATAGGAGCTGATATGGGCATTCCTGTGGACTAACTAGTTTTCTTTTCAAAAGAGTACAACGAAAGCGAGGTACAAATGGTATGATTAAGGGAGTGGTTGATGAAGCTGACTAAGCTTTGATAAACGAGACTTTGATGAATGTGGATCACTCCAAGAAATGATAGTTGTACAATTCTGATAAAATTGCAATCATTCCAGAGGTATACTCTGCACTTCTGTCTTAATTTTGGCATGCGAACGCTTCTCAATATACTACTCGTAATAATGACTTGCCACATCGATTTCCTCCTCTAAAATGTGAAAGAAAAGAACAGGAGATGTGTTTTGAGAGTACTTCAGCATCTTGAGGCCCTAGTTGAAAGTACACATCTTCAACTCCACCTCGTAGTATTTTATCAACGCTATTCCCACCTTGAATAGATAAAGCTCACCTTCTAGAACAAAATTGTCCCAAATTCTGAGCAAAAATTCATCAGCGAAACATAAAGCAAAGAGAGAAAGGAACCAACCCACCAAGAACATTCTTGTCTAAAGTCTTAGACCTTTGAAGTGCTCTTTGACTGTTGGTATATTTTTCTCCATCAAAAATTAGAAAAGCTGAATTCGAAGGTCTATCTCGCTTTTAGATCCATGGTAGAAACTGAGGAAATGGAAAGAATGAATAAAGTTAGCGATACAGTTGATATTCTGATTGAATTGCTCCTTGGGAAATACACTCGTGAACACTTTAGATAAAATTAAAAGATCTCTAACTGGAGGTAAATCTGGTCTAAGGGTTATTAACATCTCTCCAATTTCCACCAACTCAGGTTCAAAGCCAAAATTATGAAATTATGGCACATGTTTTTTCCTTTTTCTGATATCATCGACCACAACGGGTGTCAAGTGAAGATTATTACCGATTATCAAAGGCCAGAGTGTTTTTCGACCAGCTTGCGGGAGTCCATGACGCCATAAACCTTCTAACATGTTTCCTGATAATTTAAGTCCAGTGTTATTGGACTTTTCAGTCAGGAAATCATTTTTTTTTTCTGAACTGAGGCAGGAACAGAGAGCCTCTAATCCTCGAGCAATGTAACCTTTTTGCATAGGTTTTTTATGCTTGTAGTCCCAATGCTTATCCCAATGTGGAAAAATTTAATTGTTCCATATTTATTCAATCGTCTAATTGTTGATCGTAGCTTTGTAATTCTCTTCCAGTTGGATTCTTCTTGCCTCCCTTCTTTGAATCAAAATCGCTCTCAGATAGTTGATCCATTTTCCTCTTTCTTTTGTGGTTCTTGCCTTCAAATCAAGAGTTCTATGTTTTGTTGTGATAGTGAAGCAAAGAGAGTCAAAGTTGTTTGGTACTTTATTTTTCTGCATCACCGCTGAGCCAATTCCCAGAGTCAAGTCAGTAATATCGTCAATCAGCAAAAATCGAGGAGTTTAATCTTTGGGAGGGTCACAAACCCACTGAATTTTAGTTTAATCCTAGCTAAGAAAGACCCGCCTTTGGACAAACTGATTCGAATCTCGACAGCTCTTCAAGAAGATATGTCCTTTGATGAGCTCTTTACTGATTTCAATAGCTTCTTTGATGTTCGAAACAGCGAGGTCTTTCAACCGACCATATATGGTAGCAAAGTAGTCAGTTTCTGTGGCAAATTATTCTTTAGTTATTCTTTCATAGATGTGGGTCAGGTATTGCTCGCTAATGGAAGGACAAGGCCTTCTAGTGTTGGTGACGAACTACTCCATCGTCATCTTCTTTTCTTGTTTGGGATTGTGTGCGTCTGTTCCTAGCATGATAATGGCATATGCCAAAGGAAACAGTTCATCTGCATTGTCATATAGATCTGAGTTTGTTTCGTAGAAGGCAAGTGCAAACTACCAAATGACTCTCTCAATTTGCTGAGCCTCACCAGGCAATCTGAATTTACTGAGCAACAATCTCATAGCTTTATCAAACTCCATTTTTTTGAAATTGAGAAGATTGCAGAAAGAGTGAAGAATAGAGAGAACCTTTTTGTCATTTTTGCCAAAATACTATCCCAAAACTTGTTTGTCAATTCCTTCCATTTTTATCAAATACTGAGCAATGGCATCAGGTGTGTCTTCGTGAATGAACCCCTTTGTCACATAATCCTGAATGGCGTGTTAGGGTTTTTTGTTGAACATTAAAATGAAGAGCTCAGTTTATTGGTTGAACTTTTCGTTTTCCTGAATGTTATTAAGCTCTGCCATCAATTTTCCGTCTCTATTTTCTTCATCATCATTTCCTCTTTCAACCTTGTTGGGAATATCATTGTTCTCCAAATAATGCTCAAGCTTCTTTTTGAACTCATGGCCTCTTTTTTCTGTTTCAGTGCTCACCATCGACTGTCCAAAGGCATTTTAGTCAAATGCACTCAGTTCCTCGAGGTCTTATTATGAAAAGTCAATAAGTTCTGGTTCTTACTCTTGCTGGACTTCGACCTTGATTTCTAAGTTATCGAAACGATACCTTCTCTGTCGATGGGTTTCTTAAATGTCGTCATCGAACTCTATATTCAAATATAATATAGTTTAGAGTTAGGTCATAGGAATGTTTCATCATTTCATTTCCTGCTCATAGTTCTCAGGCTACTCGGTTATTATCACTGATTTTTCGAGCTTTCTCATGTGTCTGCTTTGCTTCTTTGTATCATTCAGAGTATTCATCATTCGCAAGTGAGTCTATCTGTTTGACAAACCGGTCTCACTGTATAGATTCAATCTTCTGACGACTGTAGTGTAGGATGGGTCGGTGGGACTCGTGACAAACTTCAGTTTTTCATAGACAACTCTTCTCAAACTGAGTGAAATTGTATGCTTCGAGCTCAATTCTTCTAGGAGTAAAAGAGCTCCTTCTAAAGCATTTTTAGCTTAAAGCATTTTTTCACGCTAAATATCCAGACCAGCCTGAAGAAGATAGGCATCAACGATTCTGATTGTATTGGTGGGAGCTTCTGGCAAATTGCTAAATGTTTATAATGCTCCTTTGATGCTGGCCTCAGCAAGTCCAATGTACTTTGGCTTAGGGACCTCATCTCTTCTCTCTTTCAGATACCTCAAATAGTGATACCCCTCAATCATGAACAAATCTCCTTGCATTTTTTTGGCTTCATTTTGAGTGACAAAATTTCTCCCTTTTTTGTTGATCGAAGCTGCCTTTTCAAGCGTTGCTTATGCAGTTTACCATCTTTGACATGTATTTTCCACCATAGCTTTGGCAAGGAGCACTTCTGCTTGAATTCCAAGTTCTAATGAATTCTATTTATGAGCCATGTTCAGAAGAGCATTGAGTTGCTAATTGGCCTAATTGATATCTCCTATTTCTAGGCAGGAATAGACAACTTCAACTTTGAGTGCAATTCTAAGATCACTGCCTCTATATCTGTATTTTTCCATAAGTATCATAGCCTTTTCAAGATACTCTTGATGATTTTCCATAAAATGTTCTAATCTGAACTCTTTGGCCAAACTGAGCACCAGCATAATTTCTTCTTTGTAGTAATCATTGTCTGCAATGCCGATGCTTTAGTAGTACTATCCAATCTGATGTAAAAGCTATAAATTCAATTCTTTTTTGTCGCTTCTCTAATTCTACTCCATTTTCTCGAGCAGGTACTTGTTAAAGGCATCTCTTTTGTGCATGAGCAGCAAATTAGACAAATAGACCCGTCCAATCAAACCTCTATGATAGCGAACCAGCAATTTTTTTGATAAATCAGCACTGATTTATCTGTCAATGTCGAGCAATGTGTTAGTATTCACACCTCTACTGTTTATGGTTTTCATCATTTGTGACTCGAGATCGGCTAGTTCATTTGTACCACGTGCTGATCTGATTTTTTTGATATAGTCTCCTAGTCTCTAGTTTAAACATCTGTCTGTCTACTACAGAGGATCGACGTTGAGAATAGCCAACATCATTCTGCTGAGACAGTTGATGTCATGCTAATGAGGGTCGTAGTCGCTCAATTACTGACCAGCTTCAATGTTCCCTTTCAATCTGCCAGCAAAGCTGCTAACTCCTCTGACTGTAAGAAGCTACCTATCTTACTAGACAAGTTCGGAAGGAGCCATTCTTCGAGCTGACGAAAGGTTGATATAGTGAAGAGGTTCACTGAGATTGGCAGGAGTGAATAAAATATTTCCTAATCTGATATCGCGATGGTAAATATTGTTTTCTCTGAGTTAGCGATATCCTTTGATAAGCTTCATCCAAATATACAGCACTTCCGTTTCGTTCCATCCATAAGTCTGTGCTGCTTTCCTGTATTGCACTAAATCAAGCAAACTGTTCTCGAAGTAACGAAATACCATCACCAAAGCATTCAAAGTTCCCCTGCTCATTATGAAGTAATCAACTAACTGATTTTTGCTCAAAGACTGGTGCAGGGAAATCTAATAGAGACCTTGCTTTAGACGAGGGTCTCGGAAGCTATCAAATCTTATAACTTTCGCAATATAGTTATGTTTACCTGCCGTTGTGATGTGGAAGTATGTTTGTGTGTTTTCTTTGTCATATTGGTCGATGATGGGACTGATGGATGTCTCGAAGTCAAAATTTACACCTTCATACAGTTAGAAGTCAGCGAGGGAGTTCATAATCCTGCACTCGACACTAACTGTCTACATTTTGACCGTGTTCTTTCCCAATTTAGCGGCCATCAACAATCTGTATATCCCTTCCTTTCTGGTACGCAAAGACTGGATCTCACCGAAACGATCGCAGGTCGGATATGCCATGACAGCCTCAGAATGAACGTATGCGAAAAATTTATCGAGCTGGGTGTAGGAAACATTACTTTGGAGATGGGAGGACGGTTCTCGTTGTAGCCACAGGTCCCCATACCAACTGTTATTATTAATCAAACAACTGAAATCATTGATAGTTCTCGGATTACTCACGGTAACTCTAGAACTCCTGTTTGTACATATTCTCATCATCATTCTACTCGAGGTCCTCCAGTAGCTTCAATATGTTCTTCTTTTTAGGAGATTCTTTCTTTAGGGCCTTTTATCGAACTAGCTCAGAAGGAGTCTGTCTGAACTGTACTGATTAATCGCCTTTCTTTGTCATGAATGATTCCAGCTCTGAGAATTTCTATTCAACTGATTTGTAGTTGCTGCTATCGTCCACCTTAACTCTACACTACTTTGCTAGTTTTCGGGCTTCCTCCAAAGATTTCCATTTGTTTTGAGGTTGACTTAAACGTGACGAAGTGGGTCTCGGTTCTTATGCGTTCTTCTGGATGTGATCATCTTCTCCTTTTGGAGTCAAAATTTCGGGCGGATTAAATTCGAGTTGTTGTTCTTGGCTCTATCCACCGAATGGTTTGTTGGCGATAATATTAGCAGGAGCATTTCTAAATTTGGCAACTTCTATGCTTTCCTCGTAGTTTGAGTCATATATATTGGAGTCAAATTTAGGGTAATTCGGCTCAAAGGAAGCAGAACCATCCAAAGAACTTCGAGGCTCATAATCATGTTGGAGTTTGCTCCTTGAAAGACTACTTTCCTTCTTTTTGCTAATGGACCTTCTCTTGGGGTTGGGAGGCTTTCTTAGTTTAGAGCTACTCTCTTCAACAGATTATACAGTCTCAGAATACCTCATTTCATGTCCTGAAGCATTCTAGTTCCTCACCTCCATGCTCTCAGCTGGTATCGGGGCCAAATCATTTGGAGAGTTCATATTGAATAATTTGTTGGGTCTTTGAGATAGCTTAACTGATACTAGCTCACTTCGAATAGTTTAGAGACTTTATTCGTAATGTTGAGGAGATTTAACTGGAGATATCTAGTTGTGTCCAAAGTAGTCACTTCCAGGATCCAATCTACTAGCTTCCCTAATGCTTAGAAAATCCTTCTTTGATTCTTAACTTTTTTCGTATTTGCTTAGGACCTGATTGTTCATTTTGATGAAATTCAAAGCTTGACTTGGATGTGTTATTTTCTATTCGTAATCCTGAATCAGACTCGATGATCCTTTGTACTATTCTCTAACCTTTGGCTCAGTCTGATATTCATCCTGTTCAAGAATTTCCTTTTTAGCTACAGGTGAATATCCGCTCGGAGAGCTTACTTTCATGCCTTTTTCATTGAAAGTTAATATATTTTAATCCTGAGAAATATGCTTTTTAAGGTAGGGGTTTCCTTCGAAATTATCCTGCTTGCTGCTAAGATATTTTTAGTAAGGTTTGGAACCAACTGCTCTTATTTCAGGCTATACCAATCTTCTTTTGTCACTGTATGTCGAATTTCCTTGCATTTTGCCTGCGAATTTCTTGAAATTGTTATCACTTTGCAATCTCTTCAACTCAGCTAAATCTTCTTCAGCTCTGGCTTTGAGCTATTCCTTCGCATTTTTTGCTCTCAAATAGCTACTTGTCGAGGGAATTTCAGCTTGAGATTGTGTCGCATCGATCAATATATTGAACTTCTTGAGTGGCTTTATCTTGTAAACCTTGTTATAAAACTAGTCCAGCACTGATTGTTTGAACCTTTCTTATCTGGGCTCATCTTCCTTGGTCTTTAAGCGCTGATTCAATGGAATTTTGCTGGCTATTGCCGAGAGACTTTTATCGTAGTATTCTGAAGCATCACTTTATCCAAAAGGGATCGATATACTTTCGTTACTCGGCATGGGTCTTTTTTTGACATTAGATTATTTGTCAAAATACTAGCGATGTTGCTTGGCATCCGAATAGAACTCCTTTTGCAAATAATTCGGAGGAATCGGTGCAATATTCTGAGTCAATAAATTTTGCTGTGAATTCATAACCAAAAACTTGTTCAGAGTATCCTGTAATACATGATTTTGATTCATCTGTTAGTTGCGGACATCTCTAACCTCTTTGAACATGAAGTCAAACATTTTCTTTAGCAACTCCATGTACTATGCAGGAGGAGTGCCTTGAAAGTATGAAGGAGGAACCATGTTCAGAAGATTAGGTGGGTACATGTTCATGCTGTTCACATTGTTATTTTGACTGCTGTGGTAGTTCTGAGAATGGGTGGGCATATAGTTTGAAGGGGGAGCTTGAGAGGTTTGCTGCTGATTTAGTTGGCTAGGCATGAATTATGAATAGTTGATGCTTTCATTTCTGATGGGAAACTTCAAAGCTTCATGGTTGGGGTCATCTAAACTTTACATGGATGGAAGTTGAACCTCAGGTATTTTTTTGGGAGAGTCTACTTTTTAGTAACTAGGTGAAATTTGTTTTCTGGGAGGATTGTCCTATTCAAGTAGTTCTTCAATATCTCCAGGATATTGTTTCTTAAAATTATTCAACTCTCTTTCGTATTATTCATATATAATTTTCCCTTTTTTGAATTTAGTCTTCAGCTCGATTACTTTGTTTTTTATCAGAGTTTTATCAAACTGGCTATAGTTGCCCATTGCCCTTTCTATTTTGGGGGGTTTGCTGTTAGGATCGATTTTCTTCATCACTAACGGCTTCTATTGAACATCAACTTTAGCTTGAGGCAAATAGTTATCGAAGTTGGCAATTTTAATTTCCTTCTCTTCTCTTTCTCTTTCTTTTCTCTGTCTTTCGTGCTATAGTCTCTGTTCTTCGAGAGCTTTCAAGTATTATCGGTTTTTCTCCTCTTTTCTCTGTTTTTAAACTGCTTCATCAGGAACAAATGGATTGTAGGAAGGATCAAATCTGGCTCTATCATCGCTTCTTTCATTTTTTCTGGGCGATAAGGGTATATTCTGAGCATTGTCTTTTTTGGGACTTAAAACCCGATCCTGTTCAGGAATGTGATTCTGTTTTCCAAGACTTCTGACTTTATTATGATCACTGCTATTCGGAAACAACCCTTCATGTTTCTGATTCTGTAATTTATTTTTTTGCTGCTCTCTTTCATTGATAAAATAATTTTGTCTTTGGGGCTGCACAGGCTGTTGATTTTTAGGCTATCTCACTACTTCTCTGTTAGGAGACTGATATTTAGCAGGTTATTGATAATTCATTTTGGGAGGTTCATACAGTGGTTTTTTGGGTTCGCTAATCAACTACTTCATAATTTAATCTGCGAGTGATTACTTGCTCACTTTAGAAGGAGGTTTGTCTTTGTCTTAGTAGAACTTTGATATAAATGGTGATACCTATTCTTATAGTTTGAGCCTTTCGAATGAATTTTTGTCTTTCTGAAGGTCCTTGTCTAATTGGTTAAGCTGAGAAAGGAGCTACTATTTTCGACTGTTGCCATTGAAATGATAGTTCATCGATAGTTATGTTTTATTATTTAAATTTTAGGCCT
>Ga0100380_10004394_pt1 | contig 14765 bp, 9 predicted proteins | sample CryGeymeta201504_FD_80417 | JGI IMG/M metagenome (GOLD analysis project Ga0100380, IMG submission 80417) | Groundwater microbial communities from Crystal Geyser aquifers in Utah, USA - Crystal Geyser metaG 2015-04 | ecosystem: Environmental > Aquatic > Deep subsurface > Groundwater | place: USA... | reverse complement strand
CGCTTCAGCAACAGGGAGGATCAACAATGACTGTTTGGAAAATTATTTCCTCTATTTTAAAAGACCGTCATTTTCTCTTTTTTTTTTTTTAAATGAAAAAAGAACCGATTGTTTGAATTGCCTGTTTAGTTTACAGCAGGGATGATCGTCCTCTCTCCTGTTCGGCTTCCTGATACAATAAGGACTACTGTACTAGCTGCTACTAGCTACTACTCGAGTAGTCTAGCTAGTAGCTGATAATAATAATAATAATAGTGTTTGTCTGTTTTTGAGTAGACCTCTACTATTCTACTACTAGTAGGTCTACGTAGTACAGTAGTAGCTACTCGAGTAGTAGTTTCTCGTGGAGTCAGTCCCCTAAGAATAAGGTTTTTTCACGTTCGTGATTGAGCGCAGAGGTACGAATGAAAGATTTCAACCAAACAAGGATTGATTTCTCAACCACAACAATTGCATCCATCATTATTATTTTATTATTATTATTTACGGTACAGTTCACAGTTCAAAGGAATCAATAATCACAGCATAGACTACTAGTAGTTTAATCTGTTATGATTCGTGATTACCAGTATAAGATGGTCGCTTTGTGTGTGATATTTTTGTTGTTGTTGTTGTTGTTGTTAGAGCAGAAGACTGTGGCAGTTGCTGCCTTTCAACGTCATCATAGCAGTCATCATCATGATCCTTTGCTGGTCACCACCACCACCACCACGACTACTACTACTACTACTACTGGTACTACTGGTACTATAGCATCAGTAATAAACCGACCAAAATCCTACCTTTCGTTTTACCAACAAATACATCAACCGTATTATCAAAGACACGCATTCCGTAACATGAACATGAAGCCGGCAACGACAACAGGTGCTACGACAACAGCATTATCAATGTCGGTATCATCTTCTTTGCCAGCATCCATAGTACCAGTACTACCAACCTGTACCAAAGCACCTTTGTTAGTAGCCATCAAGGCAGGTGCCATTACATTGGGAATGCAATTATTGTTGGGACGGGTATTGTTACGTCAATCTCGTGTACCATCGATTGTACAAGATACATCCGATTATACGGCACATTCCATTGTAGCAATGATTCTTATGATTTTATTATCAAGCTTGGGACTGTACGGTTGGTTTGGAATGTCATCAGTATTGTTTTCCAGCAGTGCCAGCAGTAATCTGATTCTCCTGAGGTCACCGGAAGCAACTGTACTGTCGGACCTGGCACGATGGATGGCAGCTGTTGTATTGGGTAGTTTTTGCTTTTGGGACATCCCGACATCCTTGCGTGTTCCGGCATTGCGAAAACCAGATGTCATTCTTCATCACGTTATCATGATGATATTGGCATTGTTAGGTTGTACGGTACTACCGACACCCTATATTGTGTTTTATTTTGGTGTGGTAGAACTCAGCAGCATTCCACTGATTGCCTACGATCAGGTATCTCATTGGTTAACAACAACAAGTACTACCAGTAGTAGTAGTAGTAGTAGTAGTAGTAGTAGTAGTAGTAGTAGTAGGAATAATGATGAGAAAAGTACTAGCAATGACAATGACAGCGCAACCATAACCAATCATGATGAAGCGACCAAAGTGCCGAACAAGGATAATACTACAACGCGACAACAGCAACAGCAACAGCAACAGCAACAGCAACAGCAACAGCAACAGCAACAGCAACAGCAACAGCAACAGCAACAGCGCCTAGTACTGGCATTGGAAACGGTACAAGGCAACCTAGGAATTGTAGCGGCTTTGACATTTACGTTGGTACGTGTGTGGAGCTTTACGAGAGTCACACTGATTCATTTCTTACCCGATTGTTTACGAGTACTTCGTGACAGCACCAGTCGAACCTTGCCATCACCACAACTGCTCATAAGAACGAGCAGCTGGCAAGTACTCTTGACCCTGCGGTTTCTCGCTGTTGCTGTGGTTGGATTCAATATGTTACAATTGTTCTGGTTTTCCAAAATGGTACAAGCATTCCGAAACAAAGAGTAAATAAGGGATAGTAAATAATAATACGTACAGTACGTTATTATTATTCAGTCTATCTCCGTGAACATGAACCACCATTACGTACAGGAGATACCATACCGCCACAATTTACAGTACAATACCAAACGAAACCACCAAAACAAACCATTGCAAGAACAACAAATACAACAAACGGGGCAAAAAATAATAGTAATAAAAAACATGATAATATATGATCGACCAAAGCTATTTTATATCCCATGATAAAAAACAATCGATCAGAATGAATTCGTTCCTGTTATTAATAATAAAGAAGAATATTGTCTACGGAAATATCACGAAGACGGTGTTTGTTGATTTCATGCCTTATGAAACGCCTTTCATTTACTAGCAATTATTTTTGGTTTTGTATTGGGAATGAAACGCCTTTCATCTTTTTTCTTCTTCTTCTTCTTTTGTTCTGATTTTACCAAACACTGGCCATGTCCGTGTCTTGAGTGGCAATCACATCAAAGACACAGGCCTTCTTGTCAGCTTCAGAAGTCAAATGAGCACAGGCCTTCTCGGCAACAGCCATGTCCATACCACTGGCAAGACGACGCTTGCGCAGAGCAACCTTGGCGTCCGCGGTAGGAGGCAGCACACACTTGTTGGGCAACACAACGGCTCCTTCGTACGAATGGAACAACTGAGGCTCAGACGCATTCACCTGCCACTCCTGTCCGAATTCATTAAGGTCGGCAATAAAGCTACCATCACGACCAAGACGCTTTCCATCGTCGGCGTGACTTCCAAGCAATCCAGTAGATCCCTCGTAGTTGCTGCTGTTCACCCAGTCAATGTCAACATGAACAAAGTTCTTGAACGTGCGCAGGATCACCGGCTCCTTGTCGCCCTCGAGATAGATGTTGGCCTCGCGATTCTTGCCAGACGACTTGTACCGGATCAAGAGTCCCGAAACGCTGGATCTGTGCCACTTGCCAACTTCCTTGTCCGACGTAACCGCTTCTCCATTGATCCAGAGCCACTCATTAGAATCTGGGTTGGCATGGATTTCAACGGCCTCGTCACCAATTTTGACAGCAGCGGATTCCACAGAGGACCAGAAGTCTTCGATCTTGGTACGAATGTGAATATCCATGCCCAAGTTGTCGTGGAATTGAGGGTTGTGAAGCAGAACAAGGTCGCACTCTCCATGGTAATCGTACATTTCTCCTCCAAAGGTCTTGAAATGAGGATCGCCCTTCACAAAAGTATTGGGGGTAGTAAGGTCCGTCTTGGTGAGAACGTCGGGTGTGGCAGATTTGGAAGTAACTTCCCTGTCACCAATACAGTCTTTCGAGTAAAGGTTGAACCCAACATGTTCTTGCTTCTCTACGTCGGTAATGCAGCCCATGCACACATTAGCATAAGTTCCTGCTTCAGCAAAGCTATAGTAGTCACAGCCTTCAGTGTCAAGACACTTTTGACGACAGCTTTCTAGGGTCTGGTCTTCCAACCTGTAGAGTCTATCCTTGTGAGGGTCTCCGTTTGGATCCTTGTGGGGACACTTGACGTTCACTCGCATGTCCTTACACTGACCTTCAAAGACAAGTGGTTCTGGTTCTTTTTCAGACTTTTCAGCAGCACAGTCAACCGGATAAAAGTCAAAGCCAACGTGCTGCTGGGCATCACTCTCAGCACCACATCCCATACAAACGCCTTCAAATTCTCCTTCATCGGCATAACTGTAGAATTCACACAATTCGTTGTCCTCACAGGCTTTTCGGCAGTCATGCAAGTTAGTGTTGCGGTTATCAATGAGTCGAGATGCTCCACTCTTGCACTTCATGTCTTCGAACATAGCATCGCAGAAGCGCGGCGTGATGGGGGCGGGAGGAGCAGGTGGAGGAGGTGGAAGAGTCTTGACGGGGGTGTCATCAATGGCAGACTTGGTCGCAACAGGCGCATTAGCATCACATCTGGATGCATCAAAGACAGTCACGGTGTCCTTGAAGGCTTGGCAATCAATAACACCTCCCTCAACACATTCCAGTAGACAAGCGTTGGAGGTTGCGGCATCACGAATGTCTCCACAGCACGCTTCACATTCAGGAGTAGCTTCCTCTATGAGATTTTCAGTATTGTCTTGGCTATACTGGCGATCGCAACCATAGAAATCAGACCATTCTTCATCAGGAAGGTATCCGAAGATAGACTCTTCCTGGGAGACGCACCAGTTCTCGGTACAGTATTCATAGGCTCGGGCACCCTTGACACTATTCTGGTGAAAGAGATTCTTGTCCTCCTTGTTCATCCAATCGTCCATCTTGTTTCTATTAGGGGACCCGAAGAGACCAACAATGGTTTCTTCTTGGGCCAGCTTGGGAGGAATACAAAGGTCGTTCATCATCACGCAACCAAAATTTCCGTATCGGACCAAGACACTGTAACTAATGCCAGCATCAGGAAAGTAGAGCAAGTCTTTGTTTCCCTTGGCGTGCAACTCGATACCATCGATTTGGGCACCCGTTTCTGTGATAGGATGCTTGCCATCAGGCCCCCACTGGGCCGGTTTCCCATCAATAAAGTAGTTCAAGATACAGGCCTTAGGTCCTTCACCTTCTTCAGCAATGATATCAACACTGGGAACGCCTTCAACACCAGCATCAATCGAAATACCCTTTGTAATGGTAATCATCCTGCCATTCTTGTTAGAACGAGCATCTTGAAAGCGTCCTTGGACTTCAAAGGAGGATTCAAGAGATCGGGCAAGAACAAATTCTCCATGGCCTTGGCAATCAAACTTCAAGCCATCAAAAGTCGTGATGTGAGGATCTCCTTTGACAGAGGCACACACGTGGTCATCAAAGCAAGCTCCCTCAATATCAGGAAACGAGTCCTTTCTTCGGTCACCACGATTCTTGTTTTTGTTGTTCTTCTTGTCAGTAGCGGTGTTACCGCGAAGACCCTCATTACGACCAAATGCACGTTGACGAGCCTTTTCGGCCTTGCGAGCCTCACTTTCGGCAGCACGCTTCAGAGCAGTCTCAACTCGTTTATAGATTCGGGCAGCGTGGTTGACGTTCTTCTCGGCACGACTTACGGCTTGCTTCAAGAGGTCGAATTCCCACTTCTCGGTCTGGCCATCTTCGAAAATTTCCTCGCCTTTCTCAAGAGCCTCCTCAGCTTTGGCCAAGTATTCCGTTTCCGACTTGACGAATGCCTCGGCAGCGACAATGTCCTTGGTGGCAATGATCTCCTTACGCAAGGCTTGCTTCTCGAGATCATTCTTTCGAAGCTCATTCTTTTCGACGTCGGCAGCAGCTTGCTTATCTTGTTGTAGCTGTCAGCATCAAAGACCGCATAGAACACGGCGTTGTTAGAAGTGATGCGTATAAAGATATATGGTATACAGAGCAAACTATTCGACAGCGTACCTTTAGGGCGGCAGACTTTTCGGCAGCAATACGGGCCTCTTGAGCTTCGCATTCTCCCATATGCTCAACACGAGCGTAGTTATCCTTGTGAGAGTATTCAGGAAGAGTCCACTGCTTGCGCTTATAGAAGGATTCACCTTGCTGCGCGTATTCGGCACAATATTCTGTCTTCGCAGTACAGACTGAGAAGTCGTCGACAATCTCATCAGCCTTTACGGCAGCCGTTTGCTTGTCCCAGCTGACTACACGGTAAGAAGGTGTGGGCTGAATGTCTTGGTTGCGGGGAGTGTAGGTGGTGCAGTATTTTTCTTTCTTCAGGTACTCGGAACACTTCTCCAAGGTCAAAGGGGTTCCGTCGACATCCAAGCGCTTCTTGGCATTTCGTGGATCATTGGCTTCCTGGCTGTGCCAGTTAGCGTACTGGTACCAAGGAGTTTTGCCTTCCTTGTCTCCGTAACGGTTGATACAGTACTTTTCCTTGTTAGAAAAGACCTCCTTACACTTTTCCATGGGAACGATATTGGCGGCATTCTCAGCCAATTCGGCAGTCTGGTCGTCCCAATTCTTGTACGTGTACCAGGGATCCTCGTCGCTTCCAGTGTTGACGCAACGCTTGGATTTCTCCAATTTGACTTCACAGATGGAATCTTCGACGATCAAAGCGGCCTTTTCTGGATTTCGTTCGACCCACTGCTTCTCCCAGTTGGCTACATGATACCAAGGTCTGCCTTCGGCGTTGCCCTTGACACAGTACTTGGTCTTCTGCATGGCAACGTCACATTCAGGCATCGGCACAAGCTGGGCCTGGTACTTGAGACAGTTGGTCTTGGACCAGTTACGACGTTGGTACCAAGGCTTATCGGCGGATCCAGTCTTGGCACAGTACCGGGTCGTGGCGTCCTTGCACAAAGTGCCGTCATCTTCGAGGTCCGTTAACTGTCGACCAACACGGAGGGTGCCCTCAGCGGCGACAGAGCCAGCCAAGGCCACCATCAAGAGAGATACCATAGTATACTTCATTTTTACTTTTTTAAGTTTTCTTGGTTTGTAAAACTTTTTAAAGGACAAATCGTTTTCAGTTTTTGAACTTACTTGTTTGTGAGCACATTGCACATCCAACAGCAAGCGCAAAAACACACAAAAATTACGGTATTGAACTGGTACAAACTGGTACTGGTACGAGAGTCATTTCGCTGTGTTACAGTACCAGGTATACTGAATTTAGTATTGTTATCAATGACCTGGATGATGACCCAGTTTCACCATTTGTCGTACCGTTTTCGTCGTACCAGCTACAGTACCACTCTGGTACCAGGGTACTTGGTACCTGCTAAAGTACCTGATACCTAGTACACGGTGTCAGTAGGGAAAGCTGAACACTTATGAAAATTTATTTAGGAACGAACAGAAAGTATGATCTAGTCTGGAACCATTGATCAGGTCATGTAGTCATTTCATCCTTCACGAGTAGGCACATTTCATCTTCCAATTGATTAGTACCGGTACCACGTACCGTTACAGTACCAGGTACCTGGTATCTGTGCAGTTTAAAGGTCATTCTAGATTATTGACAAATGACATATTTGATCATCGAAAAGCACAAGGACTTCCAACACGAACTTTCTTATCTTAGTGTAAGCCAAGTACCACCAGGGAACTAGTAGTACCAGTACCAGGTACGGTAACTGGTAACCAATGAAGAGGTGGAAAAGATAATTCAAAGAATGAAAAGTAAATTTGGTCACATGACCGTCGACGGAGTACCAGGTACTACTCTTCGAGTGGTACCTGGACTTGTAGAGTACCACTGTAACAACACGTAACTCAAGTGCTCGGCAGTTCGCATTGCAGCAGGCCAACCAATGATAAACAACAAAAACGCAATCCAAATAAATATGTTCTTTGCTCATTCTACTAGCTAGTAGTAACAGCTAGCTTACGTACTTGAGAGAACTAAGTGGTAACCTCGTGGAGTAAGTTAATACCTGGTAGTATTAGTAGCTGCTACTAATACCAGGCGTAGTGTTGAACTGCATCCTGTCGTCGCACATGCAAGACCAACGATCGCCACTGTTTTCAGTCCTAGTCTAGTAGATTAGCTAGAAATTATTAGTCAACCCGCCCTGCACTGTTCGTCATGGATAATCGTGGATTTCTTGCTAGTGTCAGGCACAATCTGGCACTGCAACATGTAGAATTGATAAAATCACCAAGTAGCTAATCGAAACGTATAGACTACTGAGACGTAAAGGTGATACGTTATTATTTATTATTGGCTTAAAGAATAGCAAAGAATAGTTTGGAATCACAAGTGCAATGTGCAATAATATTGGTCTGCTACAAGAACATATTTGTTTGTTGTCGTTTAGTCGCCCTGGACAGCATCCTTCACATCATCGATGACATCTTCGGCGGCCTTCTTCACTTTTTCAGCAGCATTTTGGGGACTGTTGACTTCGGTGTTGACATCTTGATCATCCGTTGAGGACGTATTCTCCATGTCGTGTTTTGTTTTGGGGCCATTATCCTTGCCATGACTGTATCCTTCTGCCATGCTCAACGAAGTGGTAGAGGGACGCGTGCTAATAGCGGCATTAGGAGAAAATGCAGTGGCCGAAGCGACAAAAACGGTGAAGAGGATAGTACGGAACATGGTTCTTTTTCAAATGTAAAGATTTTGTTGTAAGCAGCTTTCTCTTATTTAGCAAGTAAGCGTTTGGCGCTTATTATAATTTGTGAGACTTCGCTGTAGCTTATTATCCAAAAGGTAGCCTTGACGTCTGCCTTCAAACGGAAGAATGATCTATTGAAAAATCTTTTCCCGAACTTTCTAGAAGCTCCTGAGTTTGCATTTCGGGCTCTATTATAGTCGCTTTCCTATCTACGATCCATCAATATCTATCGGGCTTGACTTGTTGTTCCGTTTGCTGACAAATTGTTGTTCACATCTGTCTTCATAATAACGCCAACGGTATCGTTTGCTCATTTCATCAGGCTCGAATTCATTCGTATCGAAATCCACACTACTACACCGGAGTAGCTAGAGTAGCTGCAAAAGAATCTTCCAGAGTGTTGTATCCTTGTTTCCATGGTTTAGGGAGAAGGATCAGGTGAGTCGTGAAACTTTCAAGTCTCGAGTCCAGTTGTGCTGGAAGAGAGTAGTTAGTATCATCACTCATCTCTCATCACTCCACGGATGTATGATCTATGTTTCTTAGTGTGTACCCTTTCGATCTGTTTCTTCCATAGCAGCTGCTGTTAGGAACCATCTGTCCATACAAGAGTGTCCAATAATTTCATGAGAGTATCGACGGTCTTGTCTTTGGCTGCCTTGGCTCGGCCGACGTTTGTCACATCCTTTCCAGTACCCCGCGAATATCAGCGGATCCATGATGACTTGTACAACTTTCTCAAGCTAGCGCGTGACAAAACCGACGTCGAAACGACCCATCGAGCATATACGATGTGTCAGAGCGTCTTTCAAGTATTTCGTCGACGACTCGATGTCAAAGACGCCATCCGATTTTCTTGTGCACTGCCAGCCGGTATTCCGGCCCTCTTTGTGGCGGAATGGGACAAGGACTGCTTGGGTGGACGAACCAAAGGTACCATTTTCAAGTCGAATCAAAATGACAGAAGCAGTATAGAAGTTGCGACCGACGCATAATTTTGCTCCCAAAACAGCTATAAGCGATGTTGCCTACTATGCATTTCGAAAGATTGCAGACGAAGAGAAACTGGACCAAGTCTTGACAACTCTTCCACCAGAAGCCAAGGAATATTGGACTACAATAGAAGACAACGCAAATGATACATGATTTATGCTTCGATTGTGATGTGTTGAAAGCTTCCTTGCACAGTTCACAGAGAGGAAAGGTCTACCTTAAATGGCATTTCAGGACCTAGCTAGTAGCCATCTTCATGAATGAGCACTGAACAGTAGTAGTACCGCTATTCCGCTATTCCGAAAAACTGCAGTGTTTTCAATTAGTGATCAGGCAGTAGCGGATGGAGTAGTCTACTAATATGATGTGAGAGGTGTTACTGCTGTACTAACCTTGTTTATGCTGGATGTGGATCAGTTGAATTATATTCCATTTCTACTTAACAAGTGTGACATGTCACATGGGACATGAGTGCAACGAGCGAAAAAAGAGGTGGCTACAAAATGTGATGCTTAGTCTAGTAGAGCTACCATTCTAAATATTATTGTTACTTTGTACTGTGCTACTAGACCAGTCTACTAGTAGTAGCTAGTAGGAGCTAGGCCTAGCTAGTAGTACCAGGTACTATCCTCAGCTACTACTAGCTACCACTGGTAACGGTACTGTCAGACCGCTACTAGCTAGTACTAGTAAATTTAGATGAGGTTTATGTACCCGTAGAATTGTTGGTAACGATGTCTGTCTTTTTTCAATATGTACGTAGAACCTGGCACTCGGAGTAACAATTACAGTACCTGGTATTGGGCTTTATTATTGTGCATACCTGGTGTCATCCATTTAACCGATTGGAGGATAAGTAAATAAAATGAAATGATGACGACGACATCTGTCGAGGACTAGACTACAGCAGTACCGGGTAGGAGAGTGCCAGCAAAGTTGTCAATCACTACGATGACTGAAACATAATAATAACAGTCATAAAGCTAAGAAGCAGGCACAAAAAATATCATCACCATGCCAAATAACAATAGTAATAGTAACATTGACAACGATCTGCTTTTGCAAAAAGTAATCAATGAGCGTGGTAACAATGTTAATGATGATGATATTAATGATGACGGCTTAAACCTGGCTAAGGAAGAGAAAAAAGAAAAGGTCGCAGAGGAATTAGTACCAGGACGAGCTGGGCAGGTGGACGCAGACAAGACAAGTAGTGATGGCGCGGGCGCGGTGACAAACGAGAACGACAGCAATAAGAAGAATAATATTAACAAGAAGAAAGGTCTGCCAGATGACGAGGACAACATCAACAGCAAAAAGAAGAACGAAAATGACCATTACGATGATGTTGATCTTTTACAAATTGCCGCCGCCAGAGCTGATAATATAAATAACGAAGTTGCTACAGAACTAGCGTGCAAAAGTGGTAAAAAAGAGGGAAAAGAAGCATGTACACCGAACACTACCACCGCAACTGGTACTACTTCTACTGCTACTACTACTACTACTACCGTCGCCACTTATCTTGAAGCACCGACGTTGCGCAGGCAAATGGCGGCTCAAGTTCACGATTCGACACCTGGTGCATTTCGAGCCGGGCCGGGAAGGTTCGAGCATGTGAGTGCTACTATCGAAGACCAAGAAGAAAATAGTAACAGCAACAACAACAACAACAACAACAACAACAACAACAACAATAATAATGTGCATCCTCCAGTAACAGCAGTGGAACAAGTTGACAGTCCTCTATTTCAGATTGAAGCACGTCAAGTTCCTGACGATGGAGATTTGGAAATGGCTGAACCTGTAAATCTTCCGGAGATTCAACAAAAGAAACAAATGATTGACCAGAAACACCGGAATAACATCATTTTGATTGCTGCTGCGGTTTTACTCATCGTTGTTGCTGTTGCGGTTGGAGCGGCAGTGGGTGTGCAGAAAGGTTCTGAATCTACTTCTTCTTCGTCGACGTACGTGCCACCCATTTCGACTGATGATGGAGAAACAAATGATGTCACAACTATTGCCACAGAACGCTTGATGTCATTGTTGCCCAATACTACAATTGCTAGACTGCATACTGGTTCCGTTCAGGGCAAAGCCTTCCGTTGGATGATAGGCGATCCTAACTTTCAGAAGTATTCGAATTCTCGTGTACTTGAACGATTTGCATTGGCAACCTTTTATTTTGCCACATCTGTTTCGGGAAATTGGGACGGTGATGATGAATGGCTCCAATACGAGTTGCACGAATGTCAGTGGAAACACTATATGCCTCCGTACACAAATTTTTACAACAAGAGTCTTCAATTTCGACATTATCAATACCATAAAATTGATGGTCCATGTATTGTTCAGAATGACACGCAGCGGGATGGCGCTAATGCTGATGGTGAAATACTATATTCTGATTACCAGTACTTGGCAATGGTGGAAAGAGAACTCACTGGAGAATTGCCACCAGAACTTGAACTCTTGACGTCTCTAAAGATGCTTCATTTAAGAGATGCCACTCTAGGTGGAACTGTACCAGGAAAGGTGTTATCAAAACTAACAACTTTGCAAGAACTTCACCTGGTTGACACACTCATGACAGGGCCCATCCCCTCCGAACTTGCTCAATTAACAAATCTCAAAGTTTTGCATGTTCAAGGTTCTGGAATCAACGGACATTTACCTTCCGAGCTGGGAACGCTTCCAAATGCAAGTGTTCTCAAAATTACTCAAACAAACATTACAGGTACTCTTCCTACAGAGTATGCTGAATTAATGTCTGCCAAGGATCTGATTTTTTTTTTCAACATGTTCACTGGAACACTTTCTACTGAATTTGGCCGTTTAACAAACAACGAATGGTTCATGGTCGACAACAATCAACTTACGGGTACAATTCCTACAGAAATGGCACTCTTGGAATCATCAATGGTCCAATATTATGATTGGAATCAATTCGTGGGTACTATCCCTACAGAATTTGGGATTTTGACCAATGTAACTCAATTGTACTTTCACGACAATAGGCTCACGGGAAGGTATGGCACTGTCGCATTTCGTCTCTCGTTGGCGTTCTTTCGTGCAATCGGTGTCCCTGTTGCTTATTGTTGTTGTTGTTGTTGAGAAATCCTTAACTCCCTCTTTTTGCTGCGTTATTGCAGAATTCCAACGGAAATTGGAATGCAAGCTCCAAATTTTTGGAGGTTCAGGGTTGACCAGAACTCTTTGGTAAGTTATTCAGATATATACTTTGGTATTTAGTTTTTCTCGAAAGTGTTAGTCAAAGTGGTTTGTCTCGTCGCTCAACTGAATCATGTTCCGCATTTTAAAATAAAATTGCTAGACTGGTCCACTTCCTTCAGAATTTGGCAGGCTTTCCATTCTTCACACGTTGCAAGTCCGCAATAACTTGTTGACATCATCCATCCCACCCGAATACAATGCCATGGTGGGGATGGAGTATGTAGGTTTTTACGGAAATCAGCTCACGGGAACAATTCCTAACCTGACCAATATGGAAAATTTGCTCTGGCTTGCTATCGATCAGAACATGCTCACTGGAACATTGAAAACAGAGCTTGGACTATTTGGCAAATTGACAAAGATAAGCATCCATGAAAACATGCTAACAGGTACTCTTCCTTCTGAACTGGGATTGTTGGAAAAATTAAAAGAAGTCACAGCTGGTTTCAATGATCTAAGCGGAACAATCCCACAAGAACTGGGTCATCTATTGGCACGCAACGAAACATTGAAAATATTTAATATTTCTGGTGGCAATTCAGGATTCTTTGGTTTTCTTCCCGAGGAGCTTTGTGCACTACAAACTGATGTTGATGGCGTTTTATCTTTTGATTGTACCGACCAGCTTGGTGGATGCAGTTGTAATTGCAGCGATGCCATGAATGCCACGTTTGTGTAAAAATTCCGTACTCGGACAGTGTACTGTGTACTCTATGGATAAATATAGTGATGGATGGAAATGCCACACATTTTAGGTTTATATTATGACATTGCAGACATACCTTTTACAAATATGAATACAACTCTTGTTCTGTTAGCGGCCAATATACATTCTGAAATTCATTTATGCTGAAATTAATTTGATTTCTTTGATTGGATGTACCCGTAGTATATTCCAAAGAAAAAGGCTCCAAGCAACAAAAGCACGCCCACAATGGAGCGATCCGTATCCGCCACCGATCTTTTCCAACAAGGAAGAAAGAATACTAGGTTTGAAAGTTCCTTGAAGATCTTCGTCGTTGTTGTAGTTATATTGTCGTTGTCGTCGGCATCAGCGGGAAAGGTGAGAATCAGACATGAACCTTTAGAAATTAAAACGGGATTCTCAAATACAACCATTCCCTTTTGAAAAGATACGACGGAAACACCATCTTTCTTCCCATCAAGAGTTGCTACAACCGATGTCGCGCATGTTTGTACCTTCCATTGACCCAGTTGAAAGCGACCAAACAAACAAGTGAGGGAGCACATGCCCTTGGAAAGAATGCATGTACCATCATCTATCCCAGCCTCACTGTTATCAACATTAAGAACTGCTGCAGTGCCCTGTTGTTTGTATCGTCCCCAACCACCATGCAAGGCCACAAAGCAACCAAAGTTGGTAGCATTAAATTTGGGACTATAGGACAACGTTCCACCATTATTGCAAGAATTGTATTCGAAACCACAGGCTTGATCGTACATGTTCCAGTGTGCCATAGTACGAGCATAGTACATACCACATTCTGGTTCATTCCACGGACCAGCAGTACGTCCATTTTGTCGTTGTCGAATATGTTTTGCCAACGTACAAGCTTCTGTCGTGCGACCATTCAACAATAGTCCTGCAATGACGGGAGATGTAAAACCACTACTAACAATAGTGTCGTAATGCATACCATCACCAAGTTTACCATTGGGATACGAACAAACAGCAATACCTGTATCACCATTGTACAAATGATGTTGTAAATCTTGAAAGGGTGGTTTCGTCACCGTATTGTACTTGACAATGGATAACAGTGCCGATGTCTCGTGTTTTGGATTGAAAATATGTCCAAATCCACATGCACTGGACAGACCAATGGCGCATATTTGATCAACAAAACAACCGATTCCGTAACTGTTTTGACAATCGTCTTTTGTGACAATGGCAACATAATATCCAAACGATTCCTTCCAACAAAGGCGTTCATAATTGCTTTGTGCAAGTTTCGATCGTTTCCAACATTGCTTTGCAAAATCAGGTTCTTTCATATATGTTGCCATTTGTGCTACTGCCTTGAGTGCTGTTATGTAATATGATCCAACAAAGGTATTTGGACCGGCCATACTCGTATCGTACGTATTTCGTTGCCATCCACGAACAATACCATCATCTTGCTGTTGCATATCGAAATGGTGTTGAATTTGCATCATTTGATCTTTCACGTTACTCCATACCTTGTTTAAAAATGTCAATGCTGGATCCGATTGTTGCACCACAAGATATGTTTTAATAATACATGCCAATGCACCATCAATCGCCCAACCTCCTGTTCCAAATCGCATCGTACATCCACCAACCATGCCATCGTTGTTACTGTTGTTGTTGTTGTTGTTGTTGTTGTTGTTGTTGTTGTTGTTGTTGTTGTTGTTGTTGTTGTTGTTGTTGTTGTTGTTGTTGTTGTTGTTGTTGTTGTTGTTGTTGTTGTTGTTGT
>Ga0100380_10004389_pt1 | contig 14770 bp, 11 predicted proteins | sample CryGeymeta201504_FD_80417 | JGI IMG/M metagenome (GOLD analysis project Ga0100380, IMG submission 80417) | Groundwater microbial communities from Crystal Geyser aquifers in Utah, USA - Crystal Geyser metaG 2015-04 | ecosystem: Environmental > Aquatic > Deep subsurface > Groundwater | place... | reverse complement strand
TAACCAATCGATTATTTAATTATTCTTTTATCCTCAAATTATTCACTTGGATAAAGGAATTTCATTGCTCTGTGGAGATATAAAAAAGATGCATCAATCCAAAACCTATCATTCAGACGACGGATTCAATCATTGCAATCCCTCACCCACTGATATTCACTCTCAAGTCAAAGAACTTATTCCTGGTGAAATTCGCGTCATACGCCGAAATAATGAAATTACTGCCTATAATGAAGAAAAAATTGCTGTCGCCATGACAAAAGCGTTTCTTGCTGTAGAAGGAAAAAATGCCCCCGAATCCACTCGTGTTCATGAAAAAGTAAAACGACTTGCCGCGCAAGTCACTGCAGTTTTTAATCGCCGGATGCCTACGGGCGGAACGCTAGATATTGAGCTTATTCAAGACCAAGTTGAACTTGCGTTAATGCGTGATGGTGAACACAAAGTGGCTAGAGCTTATATTCTGTATCGTGAAGCGCATAGTCGAGCACGTGCGAATCGAACAAATGATTCTGAGCCCATCTTACATGTGATACTTGACGATGGTTTGCGAATTCCGCTAGATATCCAACGACTTCATGACATGGTCAATGATGCTTGCGCAGATTTGACTAACGTAACTTCGAAAGGCATTGTTAGTGACGTCAAGCGAAATCTTTTTGATGGTGTTTCAATAAAAGATGTCAATCGTGCTTTAGTGCTCTCGGCACGGACTTTGATTGAGCAAGAACCTAACTATAGCTATGTTGCTGCTCGCTTATTACTAAGCGACTTGCGAGGCGAAGCATTGAATTTTTTGGGTTTAAATGCAGGTGCCTCTCAAGCTGAAATGGCTCAAATGTATCCACAATATTTCATTCATTATATTACCAAAGGGGTTGAATTAAATCGTCTTGACCCAGCATTAAAGAGTTTTGATTTAGAAAAATTAGGCCAAGCACTCATACCAACGCGAGATCTAAGTTTCACTTACTTAGGTTTACAGACCCTTTATGACAGATATTTTATTCACTGTGATAAAGTTCGTTACGAGTTACCACAAGCTTTTTTCATGCGTGTAGCCATGGGCTTAGCACTTAATGAAGATGACAAAGAAAAACGCGCAATTGAATTCTACATGCTACTGTCTTCGTTTGATTACATCAGCTCAACACCAACCTTATTTAACTCGGGGACCATCAGACCTCAACTCTCAAGTTGCTATTTATCGACTATTCCTGATGATTTAGATGGTATTTTCGCTGCGATCAAAGATAATGCCTTACTTTCTAAGTTTGCTGGTGGTCTAGGTAATGACTGGACCCCAGTACGCGCCTCAGGATCTAAAATAAAAGGAACAAACGGTTTATCTCAAGGCCCTATTCCTTTTATGGTCGTAGCAAACGCAACTTTGGTGGCAGTGAACCAAGGGGGCAAACGCAAAGGTGCCGGCTGCGCTTATTTAGAAACCTTTCACAAATGTATTGAGTCATTCTTAGAGCTACGCAAGAATACCGGAGACGAGCGACGCCGTACTCATGATATGAATACTGCTAACTGGATTCCTGATTTGTTTATGAAAAGAGTCTCAGAAAATAAAGAATGGACTTTGTTCTCACCTGATGACACTCCTGATTTGCATGATTTATACGGTAAAGCCTTTGAAGAAGCCTACTTAAAATACGAAATTGAAGCTAAAAATGGCAATATTCAAAATACTAAAACTATTTCTGCAATCGCATTATGGCGCAAAATGTTAGGCTTGCTCTTTGAAACTGGCCACCCTTGGATTACCTTTAAAGATCCTTGCAATTTGCGATCGCCTCAACAACATATGGGCGTCGTCCATAGCTCTAATTTATGCACTGAAATCACCCTAAATACTTCAGCAGATGAAATCGCTGTGTGTAATCTGGGAAGTATTAACTTGCCTGCACATATTACTGAAAACGCGCTTGATAAAGAAAAATTGGCAAAAACAATAAAAACTGCAATGCGTATGTTAGATAACGTTATAGATATTAACTATTATTCAGTTCCACAAGCACGGCACTCGAATTTAAAACATCGGCCAGTAGGCTTAGGCATTATGGGCTTTCAAGATGCTCTATATGAATTAGGTATTGATTACTGTTCTGACGAAGCTGTTAGCTTTGCGGATCGCTCGATGGAACTCATTAGTTATCATGCAATATCTTCTTCCTGCGAGCTTGCCGATGAACGGGGGGCTTATCCTACTTTTGAAGGTTCATTATGGCAACAAGGTATATTACCGATTGATTCAATCGAAATTTTAGCCAAAACCCGTGGGGAGCAATACCTTGAGATGGATCGATCAATGACGCTTGATTGGGAATATTTACGTCAGCGAGTTAAAAACATTGGCATGCGTAATTCCAACGTCATGGCGATTGCTCCTACTGCAACTATCTCTAATATTGTTGGAGTTAGCCAATCTATAGAACCCACTTATCAGAATTTATATGTCAAGTCTAACTTATCGGGCGAATTTACTATTGTAAATCCGTATCTAGTAAAAGACTTAAAAGAATTAGATTTATGGGATGAAGTCATGGTAAACGACCTCAAATATTTTAATGGAAGTGTGCAAGCCATCGAACGCATTCCTGAAATAATCCGTAAACGTTACGCGACTGCATTCGAAATTGACCCTCGTTGGTTGGTTGAATGTGCCTCACGCCGACAAAAATGGATTGATCAAGCGCAATCTCTCAATCTATACATGGCACAAGCTTCTGGCAAAAAACTTGATAGATTATATCGTTTAGCGTGGCTTCGTGGGCTAAAAACAACTTATTATATGCGTAGTTTAGGTGCAACTAATGCAGAAAAATCAACTATTAATGACGACAGTTTGAGTGCAGTAAAAAGTCAACCCATGCCTAAAGCATGTTCGATTGAAGATCCAGACTGTGAAGCCTGTCAATGATTAAATTTTATTAGAGTAAGAGGAGAATAATATGGAAGCAATAGCAATTAAAACTGCAAGCGGAGCAACAGGTTTAGAATCTTTAGATATGGGCGCAGCTAGAGTGCAAGTTGATGATAAATGTATTATCAACTGTCGTGCTGATTTGAATCAACTTGTACCATTTAAATATAAATGGGCATGGAAAAAATATTTAGATGGGTGCGCCAATCACTGGATGCCTAACGAAATTAACATGTCAGCAGACATTGAACTGTGGAATTCAAAAGACGGATTAAATGATGAAGAGCGCAGAATTATCAAGCGTAATTTAGGCTTTTTTTCAACCGCAGACTCACTTGTGGCCAACAACTTAGTACTCGCCGTTTATCGTCACATCACCAATCCTGAGTGTCGCCAGTACTTATTACGTCAAGCATTTGAAGAAGCATTACATACTCACGCTTATCAATACGTTATTGAAAGTTTAGGCTTGGATGAGGCCGAAGTATTTAACATGTATAGAGAAATTCCTTCAGTCGCTGAAAAAGCTTCATGGGCATTACCCTACACTCAAAGTTTAGGTGATCCTGAGTTTAAAACTGGCACAGCTGAAGCCGATCAGCGATTATTGCGTGACTTAATCGCTTTTTATGTCATTTTCGAGGGCATCTTTTTTTATGTCGGTTTTGCCCAAATATTGTCGATGGGCAGACGTAATAAGATGACAGGAACCTCAGAGCAATTTCAGTATATTTTACGCGATGAATCAATGCATATGAATTTTGGTATAGATGTGATTAATCAAATAAAAATAGAAAACCCTAATCTGTGGAATCAAGAGCTTCAACAAGAAGCTATTCGAATGATTCGTGAAGCTGTAGATTTAGAGTATCGCTATGCAGAGAATACCATGCCAAATGGCATTTTAGGTATGAATTCAGCTATGTTTAAAGAATACTTAGAATTTATAGCCAATCGTCGTTGTGCTCAAATTGGTTTGCCCGAGCAATATCCAGGAGCGGAAAACCCGTTTCCATGGATGAGTGAAATGATGGATCTAAAAAAAGAAAAGAATTTTTTTGAAACCCGTGTTACTGAGTATCAAACGGGTGGCACACTCAGCTGGGATGATGAAGACGAAGATGATAACAGTTTATTGTAATGCTTATATCAAAATAGCTTGAGCACTTGTCTTTCAATAATTAAGGTTTTAGTTTTGATAGCCGGTGTTCCAGCTATTATTATTTTCTAGTATAAGTGAGATAAATGGATTTAATTATTTAATAGTTGAGAAATCAGATGCAAAGAATATTGATCATCTTGTTATGCACAAGTTTACTAAGCGGCTGTAACCTTTGGTTAGCTGCAGCTCTTGGCGTTGGTGCAGCTGCTGGCTATTACTATAAACATGACAGTCGATCATTTGCACAAATCAATACTGATCAAAATATCAGTGCAGAAATAAACACTGCACTATATCGCCAACCTGGAGTTACCCCTAGTAAAATTCAAATTTATACTTACAATGGTAAGGTCACCCTAGAAGGCACCGTCGATACTGAAGATGCAAGAATCCGAGCACTTGATATCGCCAAAAATACACGCGGAGTTAATGAGGTACAATCTTCAATAAGAGTGGTATCTCCTTATAATTAATCAAGGGTGAACATACTTGCACGCTTCATTGCTAGTCAAAAATGATCCAGGCTCAATACTATTCGTTATCCATTGACTTACCTACTTGGTTTCCAACGGCTCCACCAACAATAGCACCACCGATAGTCGCTGCAGTTTTACCAACGCCACCACCAAATTGGCTACCTACAACCCCACCAACTAAAGCGCCCCCAACGCTACCTACTTCTTGCTTATTACAAGCAGATAAGCTAAACACTATAACTGTCGAAATTGCAACAAATTTAATAATTTTCATATTAAAACCTCATGCTTTGTTATGTTCTCATTAAAGAGTATAGTTATAAATAAGCAAATTGTGGTTATTTTTTTAGCATTTTTTAAGAATGATTTGTTGAGTGAGCTGCGGGCGCAAGTAAAATCCCCTTGGCAAGGTTAATATTTTATTTCCCTGATTATCTAAGCCTTGAGTTAAGATTCTGCTATTTGCAGCTTTAGGTCGTACATGCAAATACTGGCCTATGCTTGCATTTAATTTTGCTAGACGACCCAATAATACATATTCCATTAGCTCTTGCCAATCAGCACGTAATATTGCTTCGATGTGCGTAGGCATTCGCCACAATACTGCATAGCCGACTCGTCGATCTGCTAGCTTCAAGTGTTGATCCGCTTCCACAGGCAACCATAAAACATGTTGTAGTTTTAAACGGACTTCAGAACTTTCCCAAGCCAAATTGGGAGCACCTAGCATAGGAACAACTGTTATATAAGTTGATTCTTGAGGCAATCCTCGCTTATTAATTGGAATTGTTTTTAATTCAATGTTCAATTTGCTAAAGTCTGGCACAGCTAAGTTACCTGAATCTGCACCTAAAAAAGTCTCTAAGAACTGACCTACCCAGCCCTTGTGTTGCCTAAGATCACCAGGGATCGGAGAATTAGTGCGATGCGCCAGCTCGCCTAGAGTCAAACCCGCAATAGACTTAACTCGGGAAAGCAATTCTGACGTTGTTTCCGGAGGCAATGGTTTCATTACCGTTAACCCAACCAATTAAATGAAATACTTTTTAAAACATTTTAACAATTGGGTCACTAAATACAATCATTAATAAAATCCAGCTATCGGTACCCAGATTATCAATCACTTTTATCACAAAACTTACTCAAGCTTAACACTTTAATACAAATGTGGATTAATATATAATCCATAAATTGATTAACAATATAAGTTTTATATGATATAATACGTCACTAAAATTTTCAGGTGTTAAAAATTATGCCGGCAAAAAATATCAATATAAATACCAAATGTGAGACTGCTTTCAAAGGTATAACATTTGATAAAAACAAAGAAAAAGCTATTTTAGCATTAAAATACTATTATTTAAAAAATTTATACTCTGAGGAAGAAATAACCCTTTGTGATACAGCCCATGCGTATAAAAAACATTTAGAACAGTCTCTTTTTAAAAGTTTAAATATTAGTCGCTGGAAGATATATTTAGTACAAATGGCTGGATATTCAAAGCAGTTTTTACTAGAGCAAAGTTTGAGTAAAAAAAATATTATTTTTAACAACTACAGTCCCTACGACTACGTTATTAACCAAAAATTAACTAGTCTAGCAAAAGAAATTGTAGAAAATGGTAGCTGCAATTCAAAAAATATCTTTTATAAAATACTATCCAATTATGAACTAGAGCCAACTAGTGAAATATCCGCTGAATTAGTCAACATACATAAAACACAAAAACATGAGAATTACCGGCTGATTCGATATAGGCTAAGTGCGTTAATTAATCCTAAATCTGTGGAATTCGAAAAAAAGTTACCTGCGGATCCTAAATTAGATAAATTACTGAGATTTTTGCTCGATTTACAAGATTCAACTCACTTGGAGTTTAGTGGTTTTGATTTATTATCTTACATAAAGTCTCGATATTTTCAGGAATCAGCTGATGCAAACCCTGACTTGAAAAACATCGATCATTTTTCAAAATTTTTAATTGATATTTTTCATCAGTTCGAACAAGAGCCGACTAAAATCTTCGATCAAAAGCGAAAAGACGCTCGACTAAAATATTTAAAAACTGCAATTAACCAGTGCTCTGATTTATACCACTGGCCATATCGTATCGAAAAGCTTAAATTAACCGAGAAAAATGTCTTGGTTAATAGCTGTGAACAAATGTTCAAGCGTTTGCGTGCAAATAAATTAATTGATTGTTCAATTGATAAGCCTGCAAACTTAGAGAATCTAAGGCTGTCACAACTTAGATTTTTAGAGCAAAAACTAGCCGATCAATTAGATTATTATCAACAAATTAATACCGTTAATCAGCAAATGGTCAGCATTCTAAAACATTTAAAAGGTTTACGTCCACCTTATGCAGCGCAAACTGACGGTGATTACCCAAGCATATATATGCAAAAATTTGATGAGATTTTACTGAAAATTAAAAAAACCCATCAATTTAAACACACCAAAAGAGACGCTAAGGACAAAACTCAATATACAAAAGATCTCTATCACCAAATAAGTAAACTACACGAGGAATTATTATTTGACATTAAAGGATATGCAAAGCATTGCAACAACTCAGAACTTATTGAACTTGCCAACAAATTATTTTTTGCATACCCTTACGTAAGCCAAAACACTTACAGTTATAAACAAAGATTTTCAAAAACGCTCTATGAGTTACAAGCGCCGATTGAAAATCAAAATGAACTATTAAAAAACAAAGAAAAACTTTGCCGCTTGATTAGTGACATGTGTGATAGAATTAGAGCCCTACACGAGCAAAACCGTCCTAAATATCAAATTAACACTACGCCCATAGGAAGGAATTACAGGTATGTTTATAAAACACGTAAACATAGTTATTCAAGCAAAAAAGCCAGAAGAAAAGATAAAGAGATCGTCAAAACCTTTAGTTGGCCAATTAGAATTCCTTTGGCTTTGTTCCAAGCTCTTGTCAATTTTGGTGGTATGTTTTTATTTACAGCTAATTTTGTTACTCCTGGCTTAGCATTTGGAATCGGTAGTGTCTTTTTCGTGTTTAGTTATATTTCAAATGATCAATTAGTTGCTAACCCACTCTATCGTAGGATGATTGATATCTTTGTCGATAATCAAATTAGCCATGCCGAATCTACTACATCAAAATTTATCATTAATTTTGTGGCGTTTTTGTGCTTAGGAACTGGTTTGACAATGTCTCTAGTAGCGCTTGGATTTAGCTTAAACCTTTTTGCTAACCCAGGAATGTTATTACTTATATTTTTAGCAGGATTAGATGTTCTTCCTACAACATTGGGTTTTGGAGCGCTAATGTTGAAAACATTTGAAAGTGTGTTATTTTCTATTGGAGAGATATTTTCTGATTTCTTTGCACTTATCAAATCTTATGTAAATGCGATAACCCTGACAAATTTCATCCCTAAATTTTGGCAAATAGTGGTGTCCCCCATTGTTGATAACATTGCTTTTAAGCTTAACAACCAAATCCGTATGCTCAAGCGTTCTTCATTAGAAGATAATTTAGTGGCTTTAATGACTACCTTACTTACCCCTTTCATTTTTGTCACAACTACTATTTTTACCGTATTAACAACCGTTGGAATGATCGGTGCTTGGTATAAAAAAGTAGCTGAATTTTTAACCCACTTTTTAAAGCTCACTCCATGGGTTGCTGAATTAGTTTCATTAAATTTAACGGCAACAGCAGTTCCACCTCGAAGCGTTTTTAATTTTAAAAATATGACTTGGGGCGGATTTTTTATTGCTGAAGTAGCTTGTAGGTATTTAGTAGTCAAACCAATACTTGCTCCATTCAAAATAGCAAGCTTTGTTTATCATAATTATGGCATATTGTTAGACTCAATATGGCATAAAATGACTTATCAATGGCAAGCTTTAAAGAAAGACCCATATTTGAGTTTATATCATCTAAGCTATCGACTTAAACGAAGTATAAGCCTCAAGAGTCATCATGCGTTAATTGTCAGTGCAGTTGGGATAAACTGTATGGCTACGGGAACAGCTGCCGCGGGAGGTGGTGAAGCGATTCAAAGCATGACAGGTTTAAACTTAAATTACGCCACCCTACTTTCAATTGCTGTTAACACAAGTTTATCAGGAACAACAAATTATGGCGCAGTTCAAAACATCATCGATACAACACCAGCAGCTAGCAATGACATGCCTCTAGAAAAAGCCATCAGTCAAGCTGATAGAAGTATTGTTGGTTCTTCTCAAATCGCCAATTCTGAATCAGAAAACCTAGTTGCAAAGTTTTCCATGCTAGCGCCATACCAACCTAATTTCAAATTAGTATCTGAAGCAGACAAAGCCTGCGCTAAAAAGGAACTATATACTGGCTGTCATGAAGAATTTGAATATGAACTAACACGTCCTATTCACTAGTTTAGGATGAGCTTATCCTATAAAACATCGAAATTTTACTTTTATTCTGACATACTACACCCTAAGCATCTGAAAAAAGTAGCTTTCGCAGGAACTGCTACTAATTTTTCGCCTGCTTCACTTACATTATTTCCCAATATGCTCAATGGTAAGCTGATAACAAATAAACCTGTTCCAATAACCGTTGCAGCTAAAAGTAGGGGACGTGCGATTAAAATATCCGCGCCCATTGCAATGGCGCCAGGGCTTCTTGCTTGTGAATGAGTGGTATAATCATAGTCAGCAACGGCAAAATTACCTTGGCTCAATTTTTGAGCCTGAGTAGCGGCAGCTGGTGTCAAAATAGTCGCTACACATATCATTAAATTTAACGCTTTAAGTTTGATTTGTTTAATCATAAGACATCCTTTATCTATTACTATATTTACTACCGTAAGAATAGCATATCGTTTCATTAAATCTAGATAGTCGACTTTAATATTGCATTTAATAACCATATAAACCTGACAAAAATAATTCTTTTAAATGGTAATTAATTATTATTAAATCAATCACTTAGCTCATCTATCATTTCTAAAACGATTATCGGTTTACAATCCTCAAATTTCTGATACCCTACTGCTAACTTTTGTTGTAACAAGGGAAACCTATGGATGAAAATAGTATCTTTAACGATCAAAACTTAAACAATCTCGAGTTTCTTTTTAACTACGCTGAAACCTTCCAGTTTGGTCAAGTACATATTGACATTGAAAAAAACACTAGAGCCATTATTATTATCGCAATACATAATACAAAACTAGGACCTGCATTAGGTGGCTGTCGGTTTATTGAATATACATCACGCGGCGCTGCAATCATTGACGCATTGCGACTCGCACGGGGCATGTCTTATAAGGCAGCTATTGCAGGCTTGCCATTAGGTGGCGGAAAGGCTGTCATCATAAAACCCCCTGGCAGCATTGATAGAGAAGCAATCTTTAGTAGATTTGGTCAATTGATCAATAATTTAAATGGTCAATACATTACAGCTAAAGACAGTGGTAGCGAAATGTCAGACATGGATGTTATTGCAAGACATACACCATATGTAACAACCACCACATCTACCTCTGAAAGTATCGGAGATCCCTCATATTTTACGGCACGCGGAGTATTGCGTAGCATAGAAGCAAGCGTTTCACATCGTCTCAATAAATCATCTTTAGCTGATATCCATGTTGCCATTCAAGGTGCTGGCGCTGTGGCCAAATTTTTGGCAAAAGAATTAGTCGCTCGTGGAGCTAGAATCAGCGTGTGTGATGTTGATTCGACACGTGCCAGTGAGTTTTCTAAACAATTTAACGCAACTGTTGTCGATCCGAGTGCAATTTATGATGTCGATTGTGATGTATTTTCTCCCTGTGCCTTAGGTGCGACAATTAATCATGCGACTATTCCCAGGATCAAAGCCAAAATTATTGCTGGTTGTGCAAATAACCAATTAGAAAGGCGTGAGTGCGGCATAGAGTTACATCGACGCGAAATCATTTACGCGCCTGACTATTTAGCAAACTCAGGCGGATTAATTTTTGCTGCATCAGAATATTTTAAAAATAATCAAAACACTGTGATTGCAAAAGTCGATGAAATTCATGATACCTTACTACAAATTTATCAACGATCCGCAGAACAAAATGAAGCATCGAATGTTATTACAGGTAAACTTGTTGAAGAAATGATTTATTAAGGTTAGCCATGCAATTTGCCATTCGCTATCATGAATTTGTTAATGTTGAAGGTGAATTCACTCAAGATTTACCTGAAATGATTAATAATAGGGCGCTAATTCTAGAGCTTTATCAAAAAATGGTTCTTACTCGAGCTTTTGACTCTAAAGCTATAAAATTACAGAGAACTGGAAAAATTGGAACTTACCCAAGCACATTAGGTCAAGAAGCTATCTCTGTGGGCTACGGTAAAGCCATGCGCACCGATGATATTCTTGTTCCTTATTATCGGGATTATGGCGCTCAACTACAACGCGGCGTATCTATGGTTGATATTCTAAGTTATTGGGGCGGAGATGAGCGTGGCAGTTGCTATGCTGGCAACACTGAAGATTTTCCAATTAGCGTACCCATCGCAACCCAAAATTTGCACGCAGCTGGTGTCGCAAAAGCAGTTCAACATCGAGGCGAACCAAGGGCAGTATTAACAACTTTAGGTGAAGGGGGAACCTCAGAAGGTGATTTTTACGAAGCGGTTAATGTAGCTGGAGCTTGGCAGTTACCATTAGTTTTTGTGATTAATAATAATCAATGGGCTATTTCTGTTGCAAGAGATGTGCAAACTGGCTGCGAAACTATTGCTCAAAAAGCAATTGCCGGCGGCATAGATGGCCATCAGGTGAATGGCAATGATGTTCTTGCGGTATATTATGTTGTCAGCCAGGCTCTAGAAAAAGCACGCCAAAATCAAGGCGCTAGTGTTATAGAGGCAATTACGTATCGCTTGTGCGACCATACCACTGCAGATGATGCCAGTCGCTATCGTCCTGATACTGAATTACAAATCGCGTGGCAAAATGAACCAATTACTCGATTAAAAAAACTGCTGACCAAACACTATCAATGGAAAGAATCAGATGAGGACGCTTTACAACAGGATTGCTATCAACAAGTAGAACATGCTGTGAAGCAATACCTAGCGACTCCTCGAGCCCCAGTCAGTGACATGTTTGATTATTTATACGCAAATTTACCTAAACAGATGGAAGCTCAACGCGAAACTGCACTCTACTACGGAGAAACAGATGACTAATATAACCATGGTTGAAGCAGTCACAAAAGCGTTAGCCTACGCGATGGAGCATGACCCAGACGTAGTTATTTTTGGTGAAGACGTTGCTAAAAATGGTGGCGTATTTCGGGCAACACAAAGTTTATTTGAACGTTTTGGGAGTAAACGTGTTCTAGATACTCCACTAGCAGAATCAATGATTGCTGGTCTAGCCATTGGCATGGCTGCTCAAGGTTTAAAGCCTGTCGCAGAATTTCAATTTATGGGGTTTATCTATCCCGCTTTTGATCAAATTATTAGTCATGCGGCACGGTTACGTAACCGTACTCGCGGAAGACTAACCTGCCCTTTAGTTTTTCGTGCTCCGTTTGGAGGTGGGATTCATGCCCCTGAGCATCATTCTGAGAGTACTGAGGCCTTATTCGCGCATATACCTGGATTGAAAGTGGTTATACCTTCTTCACCTGCACGTGCTTATGGATTACTGTTAGCTGCGATAGCTGACCCTGATCCAGTCATTTTTTTAGAGCCTAAACGAATTTATCGTTTAGTAAAGCAACAGATTATTGATGATGGATCCGCTTTACCTCTAGAACAATGTTTTGTTTTACGTGAAGGTAAGGATGTGAGCCTCATTAGCTGGGGAGCTGCCTTACATGAAACCTTACAAGCAGCCGAGCGATTAGAATCACAAGGTGTGGCCGCTGAGGTAATTGATGTGGCAACTATAAAACCTCTTGATTTTGATACAATTTTAACATCTGTAAGTAAAACTGGTCGTTGTGTGATTATTCATGAAGCCACTCAAACATGTGGTGTTGGTGCTGAAATCGCTGCACTTTTAGCAGAACATGGGCTTTATTACCTACAAGCTCCAATAATGCGCGTCACAGGCTATGATACAGTAATGCCTTACTATCAGCTTGAGCAACACTACATACCGAGTGTCACGCGAATTATTGATGCAGTAACCAATGTCTTGGAGTAATTGAATGAAAATTTTCAAGTTGCCTGATTTGGGAGAAGGATTACCCGATGCAGAGATTTATGAATGGCACGTCAAAGAAGGCGATAAAATTAATACCGATGAACCTCTCGTATCAATGGAAACTGCCAAAGCATTAGTAGAGGTCCCCTCTCCTCGCAGCGGTACTATCGCTAAGCTCTATGGTGCTCCTGGTGACATTATTAAAACCCACAGTTTTCTCGTTGAATTTACAGATGGAGATGAGGATCAAACACCGATTAAACATCCTCAAGCAGCAACCGTTGCAGGTAATATTGAAGTCGGAAATACTATATTGCATGAATCAGCCTCAGGCATTTTACCGCAAGTTTCTCAGACTAGAAAAACACCCGTGATCCCAGCATTAAGAGCACTAGCGAAGCGCTTAAACGTTGATTTAGACGCTGTTGTAGGTAGTGGCGCCCATGGTAAAATTACTGCAGACGATATCAAACGTCATGCTCAACAACCATCATTAACTTTAACTCAAAGTATTAACGGCACTACTGAAACTATCCGTGGAGCTCGAAAGACTATGATTAAGAGCATGGTTGAGGCCCATCGCACGATAGTTCCTACAAACATCGTTGACGATGCTGATATATACCGCTGGACTGATAACACAGATTTTACAGTACGAATATTACAAGCGATTGTTTATGCATGTCAGTCTGAACCAGCGCTCAACGCCCATTTTGATGGCATGACCTTCACGAGAACACTAGCCGCCGATATTAACATTGGTCTAGCTTTAGATTCTAATGAAGGCTTATTTGTTCCAGTTATTCAACAAGCTCAAAATATGTCTAGCCAGCAACTGCGAGAAAATATTAACCGCTATAAAACTCAAATTAAAGATCGTAGCATTCCAACCACTGATTTTCAGAATGCAACTATTTCACTGTCGAATTTTGGGGTCTTTGCTGGTCGTTATGCGAGCCCTATCGTTATTCCACCAATGGTGAGCATTATTGGTATCGGTAAAATGCGACAAGAGCCAGTTTTTGAAGCTGGCATTGTAAAAAATCATCCTATGTTGCCGGTTTCATTAACGTTTGATCATCGTGCCGCAACCGGAGGAGAAGCCAGTCGCTTTCTTGGTTCTCTAATCGAACACTTAGAAAAAAATGAAAGTTCTTAATCACAAGCATTGGAAGTAAGCGCCTTGAAATTACTTAACCAAAGTGGTGGTATTGGTAAACAAAAACCCACCCCTAGACTGCAGCAGAATTTTTTCCAAATTTTGGATAAGCTCAATGTCGAAATCGAAAATGCATCTGCATTATGTTATAGCACTTTACTATTGCACCAAAGAAAAAAAACTCTATCCACCAAGCAACTTCATGATGATGCTCTAAGCAATTGTAACCATCTAAAAAGACAATATCGAATACTCTATTACTTACTATGTAAAAGCCCAAATTTTAGTCGACACATGAATGATCCTAAATACCTTCATATTATGCAAGATTATTATTTTGATATTTATAATATTTATAAAATACATAAAATCAACCGTAAAAAAACCACACCGAACAGTTTACAAGCAAGATATGAATCCTTAAATATCCCAGGATTTTTTGAGTATATTTTTTCAAATCAGCTGATACGTCCACTCATGGCTATCTTTCTTATCAGCACGGTAATGATGGAGTATATGGCTGTTACCGAAATTACTACTGGGGGGTACTTTCTTCTATTAATAGTTGGCGCACAAGCTTTATACTACTCTTTTTGTGAGCAGCAATATAATAGTGATTTGCTAGCAAAAATGGGGCGGTCACTTGATGATTTTTTTACTCAATTTCCATGGAATATTTTTGACCTTAATTTTTTATATCATTTATTGAGTTTTTGTTTTGGTTTAGCGGCGAGCGCTGGAATAGCATTTGGCATACTAAGTCTTGCGCCACCTATTATTGCGATTAGCACATGGCCTATCACTTTACAATATGCAGTACTTATTGGCATTAGCCTATATCTTTTTAAAATTATACACCAAGTT
>Ga0100380_10004380_pt1 | contig 14789 bp, 15 predicted proteins | sample CryGeymeta201504_FD_80417 | JGI IMG/M metagenome (GOLD analysis project Ga0100380, IMG submission 80417) | Groundwater microbial communities from Crystal Geyser aquifers in Utah, USA - Crystal Geyser metaG 2015-04 | ecosystem: Environmental > Aquatic > Deep subsurface > Groundwater | place... | reverse complement strand
TATGAGAAGTTTCACCTAATTTAGTGATGCAAAAACGCAATTGGATAAAAATTTTCGCCGTGAAGATACAAATAAATTAAACAACAACATTAAGCCCGTTTGCCGGAATTTCATTCTTTGAAAACTGTTTCAACATTTCTGGATTGAAGCAACTAATAGATAAGGAGTTAGGTAGTGTATGTTGAGAACCGCGATGGCAATGCCAATGTTAAATTCGAGCAGGCCTCCACCCTTAAAAGGATGTATAACTTGCTGGGCGAAAATAATATATCAATAAACCGTTCGCGCATGGATGCAGGCTCTTACAGCAAAGAAATAATAGACGTGGTAGCCGCCAACAGCAAATATTTTTACATCCGCTTGAACAAATCGGCAGAAATGTATGAGCAAATCTGCCAGGTTACCGAGTGGAAAACTGTAGAAATCAATCCCGATAAGTATCGGGATAAAATACGAAGTAGCGTCCATACCATTTACCCAATTTTACACAGACCGGAATTACCGACAGGTAATAATGCGCGAAAAAAGCAGCACACAGCAGGCAGATTTGTTCACGGGCGATAACCTGAGCTATCGCACACTACTCACCAACGATTGGCAAAGTTCTGAAAAAGAAGTAATTGAGTTCTACAACCAACGGGGAAGCAGCGAAAAAACCTTCGATGTGATGAACAACGATTTCGGGTGGAAACAGATGCCATGTTCCTTCATGAACGAAAATACGTCCTTCATGATACTGATGGCTATGGCCAAAAACTTCTACAACTATTTCGTGGAAAAGGTATCAAAAGTTTTTACCAACATAAAACCGACCACAAGGCTCAAAGGGTTCATATTCAGATTTATATCTGTAGCAGGCAAATGGGTATTTAAAGCACGGCAATGGGTGCTCAAATTATACACCGACAGGCCTTATGATAGGCTGGTGTTCTGAAATCAACGACATTTATTGCAACTTCAAAGCAAATCGGGGATTACTATGTCCGGATTTTTATGATGTTAGAATATGTAATATACTGTATATTTGCGTATTAACTAAAAATAAGCATTCGAAGAGAAAAATTAATGTGTGCTATAAAGTGCATTAGGAAAACAGAACGAAAAACGATGGATAAAAAATGGACAATTACATCAGCTATAGCCAATAAGATTGAATAAATTTGGCCTATTTTTGAGCAAAAATATTTTGCTTGCGGATTTAAGGGATAGCTTAAAATTAAAGTTTCTATTCTATGATTTGTTATATAATATCTGGAGTTAGAAGCTGATACCATACTCAATTCCAACAGCGAACTGACTTAATCCGTCCGGCCTCACTTTTCTGGAAACAACAGGAGCTCCAACGGTTAATTCCACCAATTGATTTTCAGCCATCCGATACATCAGGAAAGCATTCAAATTGAGCGTCAATCCTGCTGAACCCAACCTGTCTGTTAATTCACCGGTTTTATTTAAAAACCGATCGTTACCCAGGTGATAGATGGGTAGAGCACTTGTAATGAGGGTGAACTTGTTATTTTTTATGGGTATGCTATAAGAAAAGCGAAGCAGCGCATCACCCTTTCGTTCATATCCATTGGTGGATAGGTATTTCGATTCAGGCCTGTCCGGTGAATAGTCTTCGGCCACAAACTCATTTTTATTTTGGATGAGTGGCTGCTGATACCCAACCGAAAAGCCAAAAGCTTTCACCTTAAAATTCGCTCCAAAGATGATGTCATAAGTACCAAGACTGGTTTGGTAGGCCATGGGTAAATCTTTTCCTTTTTCAGTCAGAGTGGAATAATTAAAAGGAATTTTTACGCCCACGAGTGCGGTGATTTGATTCCAAATTCTATGGTTCACCTGGAAAAGGACATCCGACATTCCAACAGTAGTGGCCAGTTCCCCTGAATGCAATCCTGCAAGCAGTTTAACCGAAGCCTGTGTTTTGTCTCCAAAACGGCGACTATACTCCAGATAAGGTGTTAAAACAGATACTCCGTATTGTGCCACTCCGAAACTAACTCCCGTTTTTACCTGATGTTTAACATTTTGAGTTTCTGTCGCTTTTACGTCTGGTTTAATGGTTCCCACCGTACAAAAACCTGCATCGCTGCAACCTTGCGACAATCCGGAGTACGAGATGATTATGGCCAGATAAAATAATCCATACTTAAAAATACTCTTCAGCTTCATCACTTTTGAAATTAGAAGTAACTCTCAGGCAAAAAACCTAAGAGTTACTTTAAATCACTTATTTTTTATGGCTTGAGTTACCAAACGATTCAAAGAAGTCGTTTTTTATAAAACAATTACTTTCCTGGTCACAGTTGAATTTCCGGTCTTTACGCGAACAAAGTATATACCGCCGGGCAATCCATTCCTTTTCCATGAAATTTGATGAGTTCCCTCAGTCATGGGCTGGTTGATGATGGTTTGTACTCTTTTTCCGGTGATATCAAGGGTTTCGATGAAGACATCAGAGGCACTTTTAACCTGAATGGCGATAAATGCACCTTCATTAACGGGATTGGGATAGATTGTAATTTCATGCTCATTATTTGTTACAACATCCTCAACCCCTGATATTACCAGATTTAGCTTGGCTTCGGCAGCAAAAACCGGTGCCAGTTGATCGGGCTGCTCGGTCAGGTAAGGAATGCCATCTTTATCTGAATCATTTCCTGTTTCACCAGAGGCATCGAACTCGGCCAGTTGCATGGAGTTAGCCACTTTTTTGAAAAAGCGGGTGTAAATGGCTGCTGCTTCTGTGTGTCCGCCCACCAATGCAGCTTCGCGAAGTCCACCGGCAATTACAGCAAAGTTGAAAGGTGTGTAGGTTGCTAACTCATTTCCAAACTCAGTTTTAAAGGCCATTAAAGCTTCAACATAATAATTGGCAATCAAATAATGATAGGCGTCATCGGCAGCATCCAGGTAGTCAGCATTTCCGGTGAGCGAATAAGCTGCATATAATCCACGTGCAGCGGCAGCTTGCGATACAGCCGTCTTTACCAAATTGTCCGCACCCTGATTGAGGGTGTACCCATTGTAATATCCCCCTGAAGGATCTTTGAGTGAACCGATTATAAATGCAGCCTGTGAGTTGACCGCCTCCAGAGCCATTGGCTCCAGCGGAGTGCCGGCAAATTCTTGCACCATTTTGGTCAACACCATAGTGATGTATCCTGCATTCACCGTATTAATTTCATTTCCGGGTTGTGGTATTCCACCTGTTAAGCCAGAGGTATTTACAAAAGTTCCGGTTGTTATGTCAAAGTGCATAGCCATCAGGTTCATGAATAGGATTTTACTGGTTCCCATCATCAAATCGAATGGGCCGGGCACACCTGTTTGTGACATGGATGCAGGAAACGGATTGCCATCAAATACAGCATGGTAAGCCAGGTGTGCAGGATGGCTGCTGTTGTCAGGATCCATCATGTTTTTATAGTTTAATGTACCCCATAAATACGACAGTTGGTCAAAAAGATCGCTGCCGGCATCGGTAACCTGAAGTTGGGTAGCTTGTGGGGGTAGCATTTCGCCAACAGGGGATTCTGTTACGGAAATCCTGTGTGGGAAATACTTTATTCCGTTTGCAGGATCATAAGTGGCAGGATCCACACTCACCAGGCCGGTACCATCATAGGCTAGTGAATTAATTAAAAACATGGTTTTGTTTATGGCTTCAGCAGTAAGTACCTGTCCGATAAATCCATCTAAATTGTTACCGCCATAAAATACATTGTTATTTGGGTCGAAATTCGGACTACCCACCGAATCAGGAGTAATGATTCCGTCAGGCTCAATGCCATTGTCATCGCCATCGTGAAAGGCACCCAACATGTCCTGAGCCCACAGGTATTGCTTCATCATCGATTGACCCATAGCACCCGGGTTCAGTGTTTTGTCCATCAAATCCCTGTCCCAGCGCAAAGTTGAGAAGTCCATCTGAAAATCAGGAGCAGCTGGTTGTGCCAGGTGTGGATCTCCATTCTCAAAGTCGGCATATTGTGGCCATGGATTTGCAGGAGCCATTTGATTGGCCAGCATTCCAAAATGCATGATGTTCTTCATTAATTCATCATCCTCGTTAAATCCATTGGCGATACCTCCTGTAAAAGTACCATCAAATCCTTCCGGTTCCATGGCTGCCATTTGTGCAATCATGGGAGCCCACATCATGTGAAGACCAATCCCTGAACGAGAGATTACGGTTCCCAACAGATACCTGGAATATTCATAATTTTCGATTCCTAAGGTATAGGAAATCGAGTCGGGAGCATTTAAGACCATCGGATCAAGTAAATCCAGATCGTAACCCAGTGCCTCGGCAAAGGGTTCCCCACTTTCGTTAATTTCATTGGCGAGCAGCATCTGGTCGCGTGTATTGAAATTATCGGTGGAAGTTACAACTACCTGAGCCTGCGCAATGGAGGCGGTAAGTAGTAAAGCTAAAAATAATGTACCAAGTGTTTTCATAGTATGCAAATGTTTAATTGATTATTGATATTTGATCATTCAGTCGGGCAACTGATCGAGTCCTGACAAATATTGTTTTCTCATCTTTATCTAATTGGTTTGCTTTTGTATGGGATGTGTAAAAAGCACATAACCAAATAAAATGGCAAATAACACATAGATAATTGTCAAGATATAAGTATAGGCTGAAGTCGTATTGCTGTTTATCGAAGCCTTTATAAGGGCAATTCCTGCAATGAAAAAATGGGAAAAATTTTAGATACTTAATGGTCTTGAATAAATGCCACCAATTATAGCAGCCTTTGCCATCCAGTTTGTCATAGCAAAACTGAAATATAAAGATCCCGTCAATTGTAATGTCAGAGTTAATATTTCATTAGGCTCCTGACCAAAGGTTTCTAAAACTTCGTTTGGCATAAAGCTTAAAGCAATTCCAATCAGTCCCATATAAACTGAACTTGTCGTCATGAGTAATTTTGTGTTCATATTATTACTCTTTTTATATCTGTCAAATATTCTTGTGTCAACTTTGTATGTGTTGTCTTTTACAATGACCGCCAACAATTGCATTTGATCTTGTAGGAATTTAGTACAATTCTATTTTTTGTTTAATTGTTCAATGCCGGCCTTTCCCAACTCAATAAAATCAACTGATTTTAAGTATCCGGCATAATATACCAGTGGTTCACCCGATGAACTTAATATGAACAATGAAGGATAAGCCTGAATGTTCAGATCGTGTGCCACTTGCACACCATCACCTTTTTCGCCATCGAGACTTACATTTATATACTGGCTGTTAAAATACCTGCCCACCTCGGCATCCGGAAAAGTATTGTTTTTTAACAACTTACAAGGTGCACACCAGGAGGCATAAACATCCAGAAAGATGGGCTTGTTTTCTGCTGCTGCTTTTTGGAGGGCTTCTGCCCACGTTCCCTCAAAAAACTGAATACCTTCTGCATCGGCTCGATTCTGGGCAAAACTTAAAACTGAAAGGCTCATGAACAGCATGCCGAGTAGTGTTGTTATTCCCCTTTTCATGACTCAATCCTTCGCGAAATCAGGTGATCCAGACTCATTTTTCCGGCTCCATTGACTAACAATGCAAAGAGCATCAGCAAATAGTACAATGGGATTTCAAAGCCATTGTCTCCGGCCTCGAAGCCGTTGCCAAAATGTACTGTGGCGATAGCCACCACCATGGTGATCATAAGGGGGATTGAAATAATACGAGTGAACAATCCCAATGGCAACAATACAACGGCAGCCATTTCGGTGGAAGCCGCCAGATAGGCATTGAGTGTCGGGAATGGAATACCCATTCCGGCAAACCAATCGGCTATGCCACTCAGGTTACCCCATTTCATCATGGCCGGGCCATAAAAACCATAAGCCAGAATAAGTCTGAAAAATACCAGGGAAATATCCCTTAATCCATTTATTTTATCGGTAATCCGTTGATAAAGTTGAATAATTTTCATTTCAATCGGGTTTTAATGTTGATAGTACCTTATTTATCAGCCTGTTTCAATTCTTCCAAGGCAGTTAATATGTCTTTTACCGACGACCTGTTTTTATAATCACGATCGAACTGCCGCCACGCAATCATGCCCTGCTGATTCACAATATAGGTAGCCGGTATGGGCAGTTGTTGCGTATCGTCGGAGTGTGTTTCCTTTAGCTTCCCACCCAGCACCACATTGTAGGTAAAGAGCTGCATTTTGTCGGGGGCAAAATTCACATCGTATGCGTTGGCAATTTGATACCCTTCATCATACAACAAGGTAAATTCAGCACCGGTTTTTTCGGCCATCTTATCAAGATATTCAGGCTTTTCGGGCGAAATGGCAATTACCTTTACCCCCGATTGTTCTATCATTTTCAGGCTGTCCTGAATCGCACCCAGGTGTTTATTGCATACCGGGCACCAGAATCCCCGGTAAAAAATAATGACTACAGGTCCGTCATTTAACGCACGCTGCAATGTAAAAAGATGGCCATTTGCATCCAGAGCTTCGAAAACAGGAGCCACTACTCCCACACTTAAACCTTGAGCCTCTTCTACCCTTTTGGTAGTTTGTGATTTTGCATTGTTCATGAATATTGTGATTAAAAAGGTGATTACGATCGTTTTTAATGCTGACATGGTGAATGTTTTTAGTTTTTTATAAATTGTACCGTTACAATGCCGTAAACAATGTGCCCAATGATACTTCCCATCATAATCAACAACATATTTCCTTCGGGAGAGGGCATTCCCCCCATTACAGCACCCATTACAGCCATCATGACTTGTGCGAATATAAAGACTGCAATTCCAAAAATAGCTCCCTTCAACACCCGGTTGTTGATTTTTCGAACCCATTTTTCAAATACAAACACATAGCCAAGTCCGAACACGATACCGATCATAAAGTGCATGACCCATCCGATTACAATGGGCAAACCCATCATGGCTGAAAGCGTTGCTGCCGGGTTCATTTTGGGCATTCCCATCATTGGAGCTACGAACATAACCACAGTCATTACTGCTGTACCGATGATTCCGCCAAAGATTGATTGTTGAATTTTTGATTTCATTTTTTCTATCATTTTACGTTTATAACCCTTGAGTCGGATGGAAAATGATTTCCTGACAAAGGTGGATGGTAAATTGTGAAAAGTGTAACGAGTGGCAAATTCCATTGGAAAGGTTATTCCAGGCTGGCAACTATATAAGAAGAGGCAGAAACTGGTTTATTTTTGGTTCTAAGCCTGCTTTTGCATGATGGAAATAGTACAAAAAGGGAATTGTCACCCATTAAGCGTTGGATAAACGGGTGTCAGAAATGGGGACTTTATTTCTCGAGCTTACCAAGAATTGATTTTTTAAAGCTTTCCACATCCATCTCGATTTTATCTGCCTGAGTATTTTCCATGTGTGAAATGGCTTTTTCAATCAAGTAACTATGCTTTTCATAATTGGTACAGGCCTGGCACATGGATTTATGTACTTTCAATTGCCATTTTTCCCTGATCGAAAGCTTAAAATGAATTTTCTTTTCAATAAGCTCAGTGGCTTTCAAACAGGAAAGAAACAGTATGTGCATCAGTTTCTTCATAGTTAGTGGTAATTTCTGTTTTTTATACGATAATTGGAAGAAAGGAGAAATGGAATGTTGGAAGGACGGGGTGGTAAATCCATTTTTGAAACTTCTCTGTTTTCTTGCTATTATTTTTCGAAAGTATCATTCCAGTTACCATCCTTCATTTTCTTTTGTAATGATTTTACCAGTTGAATAAGCCCTCTATTTATATTTTTTCTTTCCATAATCCAATTTCCTCATTCATCCAATCATCCATACTTCCATACTCCCATTAATCCTTAAACCATTTATTTTCAACACAATCGCGCAATTGCAATTTGGCTCTGTGCATGATTTGCCAGAAATTCGTCGGGCTGACCCCCAATTCCTGACATATTTCTTCGCTTTCTTTTTCCATTAAGTATTTTAACTTAATGCTCAGGCTCCATCTGTCGGGCAACGCATCCAGGCACTTTTTAAGGGTGGCATTAAACTCAGCATCATCCAGTAAATGGCCATCGTCCTCGTTCCAGTGACCTGGGATTTTATCCGGACGCCAATCGCCCTCTTCAGTAAAGAAATTGGAAAACGATTGCGTATTATAATGATAAGGCCTTACTACTTTGGCCCTGTAATAGTCGATGATTTTATTATTCAAAATGGAGAAAAGCCATGTCTTTGGGGTACTTTCGCCTTTAAAGGTGGAGATTTTTTCAGCAGCAGCCATAAAAGTATCCTGAACCAAATCTTTGGCCATTTCGCTATCCGATACCTTATAAAAGGCCCTTTTATATAAATCACCAGCATACTGTTCAACCAGCACTGAAAGGTCAGGAGTTTCGACAACTGTCATTTTTGAAAATTAATACCCGGAAATTAAACTGTTAAATAAGCCAACCGGAGCACAAATCTAACAATATATTTAATAGAAACGCATTTTCACCATATTGAGATCTTCAATGCAAATCAGCCGGATTGTAACGCTACAATCCGGCTTTTTCCTGATCATGTTGCATGCTCACACTTGCCTCAGTTAGCTTATTTGGAATACACATAATCCTTCGAAGAAGCACCCTGATGACAACCGATACACATGCCATTCATCAAATTGGCTCCTCTCATGGCCGTTCCTGATGCGGCATCCACCGCTATCGACCCATCGGAATTCAACATAAACCACTCCCAATCGCCTCCGGCGGCGTTAAAGTTGTTTCCGCGCTTGACCATTGCCGTGAATTCGTTTACCGACTGGGCCGGATTGTCCGAATGTTTTACGATGATCGTTCCAACAGGATAGCTGCCATTCACCAGCGACTGTCCATTTTTAAAGTACACCTTTCGGGTAACTGTTGAGTCGTTTCCGGCATGGGCGCCACCGAGAGCAGGGTCGGCACCCTGGTTTGCTGCATCGAGCGACCAACTCATAAAACCTGCAAACGAAGCATCCGTTGCAATATATTCTGCCGGGGTTTGTTGATCGTTGTTGTCTTTCTTGCACGACTGCAGGAAAGCCAACACCGCGAATGACAACAGGAAAATAAAAAAGAATGATTTTTTCATGGTAGTAATGTTTAGTTAGTTGGTATATTAATTGAGCATTAGACGGCAGCAATCATCAAACCTGACAACCGAAATCATCAATTTTTAACCCCAATTTAAAACCAATAAAATAATTTCCCGGATTTACGTTTCCAAACACCCGATAATCCAGTTACAATGAAAATAAGGTGCTGATTTAACTGATTATGAACGGTTGAAATTGGGTAGGTTATTAATTATTAAGAGGTTAAAAAAAAGTTAATAGATAAATAAACGCTAGAGGTGGATTTATATGCTCGTTGTGCACAAGCTTGAAAGAACCAAGTAATTTAGTTCAGTAAAAAATTAATAACTCAGGGCCAAAGTCTGCTATACTGTAGGCTCACCAATTAAAATAATCTATGCGAATTTGAACTGAAATTTAGACTTAAATAGTTTTTGATAATTAATTCCAAAATTTAACATTAGTTAATAACAATACATATACTAACACTTTAATTATTGTTGTTTGCAATTAGTATACACTTAAAAAAAAACGGTATCTAATTGCGTAACAATTGACAAATCAATACTAAATAATAAAGACTAAAATATGAGAACTAATACTACTTTACCATCTATTCTGTTGGTATTCTGCACTATACATCTACTTGGACAATCTGGAACCTTAGACATGGACTTTGGTGAAAATGGCATAGCAATATATGATTTTGCATCTGTTAATTATGCAAAAGATTTAGCAATACAAGAAGATGGGAAAATTGTCGTTGTCGGGGGTTCCCGCGAGCCAGTCAATTTTAACGAGTGGCATATTTCAATGATACGTTTGAATCCGGATGGATCTGGAGATAATACATTTCTTAATAATGGAATATTATACGAAGTCGCAGGAGAAGGTAGTGCAAATTCAGTTGCCATGCAGGCAGATGGTAAAATTATTATTGTTGGTACTATTGAAAGACAAAGTACTAATAATATCGTCTTAATCAGACTCAATCCAGACGGTTCTTATGATACTTCCTTTAATTCATCTGGTATCACTTATACAAATATTGAAGAATATAGTACAGGAGGTTCTTCAGTATTTATACTTCCGAATGGAAAAATTCTAGTTGCTGGTACAGCTTATAGCACAAATGACAAAGGGTTTGCAGTTTTTCTATATAAACAGGATGGCACTCTGGATAATACATTTGGAACAAATGGGTATGGTATTATCCAATTTGAAAATTATTATTCGGTTAAATCAGCAGCTATTCAAACTGATGGCAAAATTGTTTTAATTGGTTATTTTTATGATGGAACTGAATACGACTTTGCCTTGGCACGCTTCACTTCAGACGGTTATGCTGACTTATCGTTTGGGACGGATGGCAAACTCATATCCGACTTTGGAGGTAATAATCTAGCTGAAGATGTCGTTATACAAGATGATCAAAAAATTATTATTGTCGGATACTCCGGCTGGTACTATGATGAACCCTCCCATATAATATTAGCGCGATACAGTTCTGAAGGTTCACTCGACGAAACTTTTGGGGCGAATGGTATTATCACTACTGTTGTTGGATATAATATTGACGCAAAAACTGTTGTAATTCAGTCAGATGGAAAAATAGTTATTGCAGGCAGTTCAAGATTAGAGTATGAGAGTTACAAGTACTTTACTCTAGTTCGATATAATTCTGACGGCTCACTTGATAATTCTTTTGGCATTGAGGGCATTTCAGGCAATGAAATTAGGGGTTCTATTCTTTCATCAGCAATTCAGGCAGATGAGAAAATTATAGTTGTTGGGGCTAATTCAACATATTCTTCTGATTCTCCTTCTTCTAACACAGTAGCAAGATATTTATCAGGCCTAAATACAGGTGTTATTGATTTTTCAAAACAAAGTAACACAAGCCTTATATATCCAAATCCAATTGAAGAAACAGCTACCTTGGAATATGAACTTATAAAAAATGAAAGACTAAGTGCAGTTCTGTATGATATATCGGGCAAAATAATTTCAACATTTTTTGCACTTGAAAATAGGAAAAAGGGTATGCATAAAGAAATTATTAATTTCAGTAACATCCCGTCAGGAAAATATATATTAAGGCTTAGCAATCACTCCTCAAGTATGAGTATTAAAATAATTAAATTGTAGAGTAACTACAATGCCCGTATAGTTAATCTAATCACAAAAGATTATCGTTTTATGCCATTAATAGAAAGCATAGTTTACTTTAAAATAATTTATTAATATTCATCAAATTTAATTGTATAGGACAATTGTAAAACAGTGATTCTACAAGTTTGAATAAAAGCCAGTGCACAACAAAGAACTGAGCTAAAAAACAACAAAATTTTCAATACTTTTTCATTTTTTTATCTCATAGGGTAAATGAAAACAGTTTATAAAAACCTAAGCCCTGATCAAAACGTATTTGTAGTTTTCATCATATGGGATGCCAGATTGGGAAATGGCAAAGGATTGTTTAAGAAGCTTGTTAGACCACTTCAATTATCGCTTGGTTCGAAAGCTATCGCAGACTTGGTAAAGAATATGAGTATCATACAGAAACCAGTAAATATAATTTTATGACGGGTCACCCGCCTAAACTTCTTTGCGGTTTGACAGGTAATTGCCATGCAATCTGCCAAAACTCAAACAATTTACCGTGTGTGCAATCAGGAAAAGTCGAACTGCTAAAAGCCAGTTGTATTCACTTAGTTCTTCAAGGTGAACCTGACCGGGATATTATATGAAACCCTGACCTTGCGGTTGAATTGCATACCGGGATTCCAGTTGGGCATCGACTTAACCACGCGAACAGCTTCTTCATCGCAACCACCGCCAATTCCACGCAAGACTTCAACATCAGTAATACTTCCATCTCTCTCAACAATAAACCCTATGTATACAACGCCCTGAATACCTGTCTGCATGGCCATATCAGGATAACGGATTATACTGCTCAAAAAAGCATACATTGCGGTAAGCCCTCCCGGAAATTCAGGTTTGACTTCGGGTACTTTTACGGGTGTGTTATCGATAATGGGCGCTTCCTCGGGCAATGAAGGCACAAACTCTGGAATTTCTGTATTCTCCCCCGCATTTACATCGATGATGGGTCCATCTTCAATTTCCACGGTATTATCAACAATGGTAAGGACAATGGGTTGCCGTTGAGGTTCTGGTGGAAGTTTGGTTTTCTGAACAGTGATATCAATAAAATCTTCGGGAGTGTTGTCAACCGATCTCGGCATGAGTACTGTGTTGACTGGTTCGTAACTTTTGTATTCAAAGGCCATGAATACGGCGATCAGGGTGAGGATCAAACCAATTTGAAAGAACAAGGACCGCTTGTTTTCCAGGTCGGCGTTTTTTGATTTTTTTGCTTCCATCTTCGTACGTGTTGATTAATAAATTGAAATCGTCTCCAGGACTTTTTCGATAATTATCTGATACTTAGAGTAAAGCTATTGTCATCCTTTAAGGGTTTTATGAACTTACACTATAGACGAAAATGCCTGCCGTTTGGTTTCCCGCTCCCTATAAATTTTCTTTTACGAACACTATTGAACAAATTATTGCTAATATTGTTCCTGTATCTTCCATAAATCATACACATGGTTTCAGAAATAGTACCCAATAACGATGACTTTTTAAACCGCCTGACTTTCGAGCCCTTATCGATAAGTAACTGGGAAAAATTTGTTTACCTTTTTGGTGAAAGGGGCGCTTGCGGCAACTGCTGGTGCATGTGGCCACGTCTCCGGAAAACAGATTTTGTGGAAGGAAAGCAAAACAACGGCAACAAAAACGCCATAAAAGAATTGGTTTGGGCTGGCAAACCCACCGGGATTCTTGGGTTTTATGAAGGTCAGCCCATTGCATGGTGCGCCTTTGCCCCACGCGAAGATTTCCTCAAACTGGAGAAATCACGTGTTCACAAGCGCATCGATGACTTGCCTGTCTGGTCGATTCCCTGTTTTTTTGTTGACAAGCATTTTCGGAAAAACGGCGTTTCAGTTCAACTTTTAAAAGGCGTCATCCATTACGCAAAAGCATCAGGAATTCAAATTGTTGAAGCCTATCCCACCATTCCCACCAAGGAAAAACTACCCGATTCGTTTGCCTGGATTGGGCTCTACAAATCCTTTGAACGAGCCGGTTTTAAAATCGTTGACAACACCTCCAAAAACAGGCCCATGGTGAGGTTTTATATGGAGGAAGCGTGAATAAACCGGTTTTAATGGGTAGTTTTTGACGAAATGAAGCAAAAAGCTTCAACTTTTTAAGCCTGAAATTGTAAGTCAAAACTTTCGATTTCGGTTGAGGTAACCCGCAACCGTATTTTTTTACCAGTACGGTTTTCAATCTCCAATAATCATGTCTATTTTTGTGGTTAAGTAAAATCAATCGCCATGCAAAATCTCAAACTGAGTGCGGCTCTGTTGCTGACCATTTTCACCCTGTTCAATTCATGTCAAACAAAAAAACCTTTGTATATGTTGAGTACCGATTCACCTGATGGAAAAATAAAGGTGGCGTTTACGCTGAATGAAGCCGGGGAGCCTTTGTACGCCGTAAATTACAACAATCAGCCTGTGGTACTTCCTTCGTCAATGGGATTTGATCTCGAAGGACAACCTGCGTTGGCAAAAGATTTTGAGGTTACCTCTGGCAAAAGGCTTCATAATTTTAGTCAACCGTGGGAAATGCCCTGGGGTGAGAAGAGGATGGTAGAAAACAACTACAATCAGTCGGTTATCCAATTGACCGAAAAATCGGGCCTGCACCGGACCCTGTTTATCATTTTTATGGTGTATAATGATGGCCTCGGATTTCGGTACATCGTTCCACCACAGCCGAATATAAATGAGCTGCTTATCATTGAAGAAAACACCCAATTTAATATGGCCGGTGATTACAAAACTTTCTGGGGGCCCGGCGACTGGGATATCTATGAGCACTTGTACACTACTTCCAACATCAACCAAATCAATTCATTCAAATATGTTAACAATGGATTGGCTCAATCACACATTCCTAACAATGCCGTGAACACTCCGGTGACCATGATCACCGAAAATGGCGTCCACCTCAGCCTCCACGAAGCCAACCTGACCAATTATTCCGACATGACGCTGCTGGTGGATACTACCAACCATCGCTTTAAAAGTTGTTTGGTGGGATCGGATAACCATACTTACAAAGTGAAAGTTCACACCCCATGTTACACTCCCTGGCGCACCATCCAGATTTCACCTGATGCGGCTGGCCTCATCGAATCAGACCTGATTGTCAACCTCAATGAACCCAATAAACTGGGCGATGTATCCTGGGTAAAGCCCATGAAATACATCGGTATCTGGTGGGACATGCACCTGAACCGAAAAACCTGGGAGCTTACCAGTGGTAACCATGGAGCTACTACGGCTTATGCCAAAGAACTCATCGATTTTGCCTCCACACACCACATTCAGGGATTGCTGGTAGAAGGGTGGAACACCGGTTGGGAACACTGGATTGGTTTTGAGGACCGTGAAGGTGTGTTTGACTTTGTAACGCCTTATCCTGACTACGACCTGGAAGAGGTGGTTCGCTATGGAAAACAAAAAGGGGTGGAATTGATTATGCACCACGAAACCTCCTCAGCAACCCAAACTTATACCAATCAGTTGGAGCCTGCTTATCGATTGATGAATAAGCTGGGTATTCAT
>Ga0100380_10004374_pt1 | contig 14802 bp, 11 predicted proteins | sample CryGeymeta201504_FD_80417 | JGI IMG/M metagenome (GOLD analysis project Ga0100380, IMG submission 80417) | Groundwater microbial communities from Crystal Geyser aquifers in Utah, USA - Crystal Geyser metaG 2015-04 | ecosystem: Environmental > Aquatic > Deep subsurface > Groundwater | place... | reverse complement strand
ATGTCCAAAACAACTTCAATACTGGTAACCCACTGACGGTGCCTTGCCCGCTTCCCCCTTCCTCTTTTGACAGCGCTGTCGAGCGAAAGAACAGCCAAGAAATGCCTCCTCCTGCCTCCCTGTTGGAAATAAACGCCGAAAAGAAGAAAGTGACGATTGCACCAGAATCAGAGGTCAATGCCGCGCGTGGGCGCATTTTTTCTATCGACTTGGATCGTAAGTTTTCTTGTCGGTGCGACAAGCGTTTGGCTGACTGAACCTTCTCTTACCCCTTTGAAATGCACGTTCCTCTCTGTACACTCTCTACAGCTGCATCGCTAGATTTTTCTATCTTGGATTCTGGTGAGTCTGGTACATTGGCCCCAGTATCAGCGGATCTCCCCTTGATGACTGGTGGTCCTCGCGATCGCGCATTTTCGTTTGAATGCTTTGCTTTTGGTATCAGCGCCGACGAGACTCTACCGATGCTTTCTGAAGGATCTACGGCGTCTGCAAGTGAAGCGCGGCAACAAGAAATTCTCGATTTTTTAAGACCTAGAGGCGACTCCATCATTTTTGATCCTGTGAGTTTTCAAGAGGGTGGGATCCACGAAGAGCATGCACTGACCACGAGAGAATCTCGGGGAATGTCGATGGATTTGGATGCCGTCATTTTGAATTCCTCGGCTTCTGCGCCTCCTCCTGCGGTAGCAGATGCCCGGGCGCACTCAGGAGCCAGATACTTCACGGCTCCAGTCCCTGCTCCTGACACCTCGACGAGTAGTACACATCCAAGAGCTGGCGGAAGAGCTCGAAATCATCAGTCTGCATCTGGGCATCATACCTATCCCGACAGCACGCACTCCAATGCACCTGATGGCTCTGCAACGAACCAGCGTCATACCGGCCACCATTACTCGCCTCTCCATCAAGCCAGCTATGCCAATGCTTCTGCGCTTGGACAAGGTCAAACTGGTTCGCACGTAGTTACTTCGAACACCTTTTCCCAAGACACGAATGATCATAGTGCCGCTGGCATTGTTGGCTCCTGCGCAACATCACAGGCGTTGCAAATGGAATTGTTAAACAAGGATGGACGCATTGGTATCTACTTGCCGGAGGCTCGCAGGGAGCGCATTGCTCGTTTTCATGCCAAGCGCAAGATGCGTATCTGGCGCAAACGGATCAAGTACGATTGCCGCAAGAAGCTTGCTGATAGCCGTCCTCGCATCAAGGGTAGATTTGTCAAGCGGGTGGATGATTAGATGTTGTGACATTCTTCGTCCAATTTTGCAACGTTAATGGATGAAAGGTGGAACTAAACGCTACGAAAACACCATCACTTTTGCAGATCATAGAATTTTGTAAACATCTACCACTATGTTGTACATCTTAATATCGTATTTCAAGTACTGTGTAATTGCAGGTTTGGAACTCGGGTATAACTTGTGAAATTTTACTCTCCGTGAACTAGAGAGTTTTTTTAACTTGACTGTACAGTTTCACATAGTTCAGCAAACGGAAGCGGTACAGTAGATTGTTGTGAAATAATAATGAATTCTTTCTGTGACGATTAGCTTTTGTTCGTTGCGTATTTTGGTCTTCTTAAAATGCTTAAAGGACAGCCCTGAGGAAATCCCAAAAGTCATGAGTAGGATCACTAAAGGCGTAGATTGTATTGGCACTTAAGAATACCACAATGGTAGACCAGACCAACGTCAATGTCAATTGTTCTGTTTTAAGGGTGGTGTAATCGTACTTGGTTCCTCTCTTTTCCATTTCAAAGCGGTTGTAAGCCCAGTCGTTGGGGTTGCTGCTCATGTAGATGGAGAAAAAGGAGTGATTTAGAAAACGATGAAAATATGATAAATATAGTGCGTGAGAGTTACAAACACACTCACAGTAAAGACCATATTTTGGCAAGACAGTTTCAACAAAGAAGGAATCCAAAAGAATGAAACAAGGCAAAAAACAGATTTACTTAGTAATAACGAAACTCACGCCAAGTAATAATCCATGTTTCCTTGTGCTTCAAGACGGCTCACTTTATCTCCAGCCATGAATTTCAAGACCGCTTGTTCATAATCAGCCTTTTTAAATATGCGATTGTAAAAGGGAATTGGACCATGCAACAGCAGTGTTTTGAGTGGTCCGTAAGCGTCTGTTCCTTCTTCTTCTGTGGTGGGTACCCAGCTTTTTCCGTCCCACTTTGGCGCCATATTTAAAGGAGCATTTGTTGTTGTTGTTGTTGTTGTTGTTGTAGTAGTAGCAGCACGAGATGATAACAGCGTGATTTGTTGAGGAGCAAATGCCGAGGTCACGACGACCAAAAGGAAAGCGCACAAGATCTTCGTTGAAGAAATCATTGTTTTGTATATTTTGCTTGTTGTGAACACGTGTATGTAGATGCCAACTAAAACCAATATTAATATGAAAGATGAAAGCTAGACTAGACTACCTCCTGGATGGTAGCGACGAGGATATTTTCCGTTTGCCTTGTTGCCTTGCGTGGAGAGCGTATCTTTTTTCGGTCCTCATCATCATCGGCATGTGTAAAAACCCTTAATAATAATAATAAATACAGCAGTTAATTAATTAATTACTACTAGTAGTATCAGTAGTTTCAACCATTTTCTCTTTCTGACGTCATGTTCACGAACAACTGAGATTCAGAATGATTCAATGGCCACCTCAAATGCGATAGAATAATATCTTCATCGTTGCTGCTTGTAATAATAATCTAAAAATCTCCACTGCTTACTCATCAACCCTTCAATTTAATTTATCCCCGCACATTATTTATTTGTACACTACCGTCGCTCCCCTCATCACAGGTTAAGACTTTAGTTTGCTTTGTTCTGCACTGGCACTACCAAGATACACTAGCATTTGGAAAACACACGAAAAAAATGTCTGCCAAAACACTCTCATTTGTACGAATGGCTCCCAAGGCCTTGGTGACAACACCAACTACAGCTGCAACTCGCTTGGTCGGAGTCGGAGCCGTCCGTCGTTTAACTAGTAGCAGTAGTAGTGTCTTGAGTCGACGATGTGCCATGCCCTCCTCCTCTGCATCGAAAAAACTTGCGGCAGCTGCTAGTGCAAACGACTTTACACGAAACTTTGCCACCTTTGATCGTAAAAAGCCACACATTAATATTGGTACCATTGGACACGTCGATCACGGCAAAACGACGCTAACCCAAGCTATTACCAAAGTCCTGAGTGAAAAGGGATGGTCCAAGTCGCTCTCGTACGAAGACATTGATCGTGCACCCGAAGAAAAGACTCGTAAGATTACCATCAATACGTCTCACATTGAATACGAAACCGAAAATCGTCATTATGGGCACATTGATTGGTACGTCCGACGATTTATTTATTTATGCAATTTACCATTGTTGTTTGTTGTTTTGTTGCTGCTGATGTGACGGGAATTGGGTGATTACTGGCAAACCTGGCCTTGTTGATCATCTGAACTTTGAATGTCATGATAGATCTTGGTTTCCGCTTGACCTATTGAATCTATTTGCTAGTGCTTTCCCCCCTTTAATGCGACACTAACGAAAAATATCTCTTTTAGTCCTGGTCATGCAGATTACGTCAAAAACATGATTACCGGTGCTGCCCAAATGGACGGTGGTATTTTGGTGGTTGCTGCAACGGATGGACCCATGCCTCAAACGAAGGAACATATCCTATTGGCGAAACAGATTGGCATTCCCAACTTGGTCGTCTTTTTGAACAAGTGCGACTTGGTCGATGACGAGGAATTGCTGGAATTGGTCGAGATGGAAGTTCGGGAGCTGTTGGACTTTTACAATTTTGATGGAGATAAAACTCCCATTATCCGTGGATCAGCATTGGCCGCAGCCGAGGGCACCAATGATGAACTGGGGAAAAATGCCATCTTGGAACTCATGGCTACAGTGGATGAACACATTGCCGAACCGGTCCGTGATGTCGACAAGCCTTTCTTGATGCCCATTGAAGATACTTTCTCCATTGCCGGTCGTGGTACTGTCGTGACTGGAAAGGTAGAATACGGAAAAGTCAATGTCGGAGACGATATGGAGATCATTGGATACGGAAATGACCACAAAACCACAATTACTGGCGTGGAAATGTTCAAAAAGAATTTGGATTACGGTATGGCTGGAGACAACATCGGAGCTTTGGTGCGCGGTTTGAAGCGAGAGGATATCCGCCGTGGGCAAGTGCTGTGCGCCCCTGGAACACAAAAGGTCGGACAGAAATTTGAAGCTGAAATTTACTGTCTCAAAGCAGACGAAGGAGGTCGTCACACACCATTTGTTGGGAAGTACCGTCCTCAATTTTACATTCGAACATCAGATGTTACGGGATCCATTGAGTTAAACGAGGGAACCGAGATGGTTATGCCCGGTGACAATGCTACTGTTTCTGTTGAATTGATTGCCCCCATTGTTTTGGAGGAAGGAGTTCGTTTCAATATGAGAGAAGGAGGCATGACTGTCGGAACTGGAGTAGTCACCAAGGTTCTTGAGTAAAGAGACAAATAAGCAATTGCCGACGTAGAAGAGAACATGATAGTAGGCACTCGTACAGGAGACGCGGAAGGTCGGAGATGTGATCTAAAATCGACTTGAAACTAAAATGTATAAAAGAAAGAATTACCGCCCAAGGTCTGGGATATCGAAAAAATATTTTGCCTCTTTAATGTATGCTCTAATTTTATGATCGGATTGTTCCGTGCAAATGTCTGCGTACTCTTCATGACGTACGGCGCCTCATTGTGGTATCGTGCTTTGAAAATATATATATGGGTGTTCTCCTCGACTGTGTTTTGGAACAAATGTTGCAATACAACAGACCAGGGAATGTAAAGAAAAACTGTGCATGTGATATTTTGTTGCTTGGTAGACTTCTGCTGCGTGGCAATGATTATGAATGTGGTAGTGCTTCTTGACTTGCCGTTGCATGACAGATTTGTGGTTTAACATGTATTGTGCAATGTATAGTGATATGAAATAAAATTGAGGGGATAGCCATTACCTCGTCGCTATAGCATCTTGCCTATTTCGACAATTCAAATGGGCGAGTTACATGCAAGCCGTGTCGTCACTTTTCCATCCCATAAGAAAAGATCTTGGCGAGGTAACGAACAAGCTTCCTCCTTCCGCTATCATTTGGCGTTGATTATCAATTCGGTCTGATTGACACTTTGCTGTTTGCATTGGAAGAAAAGAATGACTCTCGGTATGAGCACCGAAGCCATGGTCAATTTTAGTACGATTATCCTGACTAACTCCGTGAAAATCAGGATGGCTTTTCTCATGGCCGTTGCTTTTTCCGTGGTGCAACTGTTCTAGTTTCTGGAACTGGTAGTCGTATCTTGAGTGTTCGCAGGAATTGTAGAAGCCGTGCGCAGCAGGATGCCCTTGCCGGTAGTTGTAGTCTAAAGAAGGAAAGGAGGACTCATTGCCATGATTGCTGTTCCCCATGCAATTGTGAGCGAAAGAGTAGCCATTAGCGTAGCTGCTGTTCTCGGCTTGCTGTAATGCATAAATGTTCCTTCCCTGGATTTGATGATGCTCGGTGGCTTCTTGATGTTCATGCATAGGAGGTAGAATCTGCTGAGTGACCTGATTACCGACGGGACAGTACTCAGCTCCTAATACACTCATTTTGTTAGGAGGAACACCGCAGCTGTTGTTTCTCATGTAGCAACTGATGTCGCTAACTTTACTCGTCGTGATCGGGGCTCGTTTTTCTCCTTTCAGGGTCAAATCCAATGGGCGATTTAAATTCGATGAGAGTGGCATGTAATTGGTCCACTGCTTTTGCTGTTGAACCATGGTAGCGCGCACAGTTCCAGCATTCTCGTCGGACACTGGCAAACTCAACTTTCTCTCAGTTCCATAACCATAATCATCGGCAGGATTGTTGCTGCTTTTCATGCTTACCGAAGACCCCATGATTTCATTGGGAACTTTGCCTCCACGTCTCTTCTTTCGCGACGAACCTCCACGGCATCCTCGGGGACGATGGCTCCTGCGTCTCTGGGATGATTTGCTTCGGTTGCTGCTGCTGCTATCTGAGAAGCTATTGAAGGTGGATCCGCTGTCTGTTCGACTGCGATTCATCATAATGGGTTGCTGCTGTTGCTGCAAGTGAAGGTGTCTTTGGCTTGCTGAATGGTTGAGTAGGTTCATCGTCATACCTGTCATTTTCTATAAAATAGTCTTGATACTTAGCTTAGGCAAAGTTATGAACGATGTTTTGTATTGATAGCATGTGTAATTTAAAGTCAATGAATGAGACTTGTCTGGCTGTCGGAGTGGAGTGCGCCTCACGAAAGATTGTGTAAAAGAAGAGTGTGAGCGAAGGTATCTTTTCGCCGGAAAATATGACGACTTCGGCGAGAGAAGCAAAGCTTGTTTTGTACATAGGCTTACATGTAAGCCGTCCTGCTTTTGGATTCACGCGAGAGATGATGGCAAATGAATGCTCATATATACAGACTTAAGTGCATCATGATATGCCTGCAATTCCGCAATCATTAATATTTATTTTTGCTTACGTGGTGCTGTATGTTTTGTCGACATTGTGAAGTGCAAGCAGCCCAGTTACCATCAAGCACAGGCATGTCATCAAGTTTTGCTTCTCTAATCGTGAGGAATGATTATGGAAGGTCGTCTCACTTGTAAAATTGCCATCGATTTCTTTCAATTTTCAATACCAATTGCAGGATGAGCAGGTTAACCGACTACTCTAAATTTGATCACGTTGGTGAAAGCAGTTCTGAGAATGAAGAGGGTGAAGAAGAGAAGATTCAATCGCTTCCTGCAGACATGGCGTCTCCGGGCAAAATCAAATCATTATCACAGTTGAAGCCAGCTCCTAGCAATCCGCAAACACAACCTGCACAAGCTACCGCAGGTTTACCTCCACCCAAACCAGTTGGACTTATCATGCGCAAAAATCCTAACAACGGTCGCTACATTTACGAGTATAACGGGAGTCCCGTCTATGAATGGGAACAAAAGCTAGAAGATGTGACAATTTACATTCCGGCTCCTCCCGTTCCAAGCCAAGAGATCCACTGCCAAATATATCCTCATCATCTTGAACTGGGTGTGAAATCCCTAGTGCAATCACAAAAACAATACTTTTTGAACGAGGAAACCTTTGGGTTGGTAGATGTTTCGGAGTCTACATGGTACTTGGAGGATGCGACGACACTAATTGTGTACTTGGCCAAGGCCAAGAAAGGAGAGGTTTGGGAACTCGCTTTGAAGGGCAATACGACCGTCAAGGCAGAGTCTCGCAACAGCAAACAATCATTGCAAATGGATCCGTTATCGAAACGAGAAATCCAGAAGGAAATGATGCTGGAGCGTTTTCAGGAAGAGAATCCTGGCATGGATTTTCGAGGCGCAGAATTCAATGGTAGTGTCCCAGATCCGAGAACCTTTATGGGCGGTGTAAAATATTCCTGATGTTTATCTACGAAAGCTGGCTGGTTGCGAGTGCATTAAAACTTTAATTTTGATCGTAGTAATTATGGAATTTACGTCCTTTTGGCGACCTAGGCTAGAAGGTAGTCTTATCCAATAACTTACGGTGCTCGCCATGGACAGCTCTCCCGGTGACATTAGAAAAAGTAATCAAGTGCTCGATTTAAAAATTGCTTACTTGCATTCTACCTCATCCCTCAGATTTCAGAACTGGATTTTTTTTCTCGTTTTCGCAGTTGCCGTGGTTAGATGGCCAAAAACGGACCTTCCAAAAAGGAAATAATCTCTTCTTTGGCAGATCCCTTTTCTGGACTAGCTGATGCCGCTATTATTTTCTGACGATGTTGCTCGAGAAACATGGACCATTCGCTACGTGGCAATCCCAGCAAATTATCGCGAGGCTGCTGCCAAATCTGCATTAATTTGGGAAGCAATTTCACGCATACGGCCATCCCAATACTCTGGGCATAGTCCTTGTAAGGCGCAGGCTGGGTTGTTTGGAGGTACGTTAGCTGTTTCCAAGTGGCGGGCATGTCCATGATCATCAATGCTTGGCCCAATTTCCACCATTCCGACAACGCTGCTTGGACTTGAGGATTGGAAACGGCCTCTCGATGGCGGCGCCAGCAGTGGCGAGCATGTATATAATCACCCATGTACAAGAGTGCAGCAATTTCAACTATCTGTGATTAAGAATAATTTGATATTAGATAGAAAGGGTGCGTTAAAATAAGTGGATCCAATCCTCACAATGGTTGTGACAATTGACAATCCAGGAATAACATCAAATCTTAAGCGTGAAACATACCGGTACTGCTGGATCATTGTTCGGTGTCATCTCCAGGATTTCACATTCGTCAACGATTGCTGCTGTATTCACGGCAATAGAAGCCGGAGGGAAGACAGAGGTGGACATAGCTCGAAAACCAAAGAGAGTAATACTGATCACAGATCAGAATGTTTGAAAAATAATATTACGGAGTACTCGAGTAGTCTACTACTCGGAGTACCTAGTAGTATTTACAGTAGTATTGTTATGTTGTGCTGACTGCTGACCCCAAGATTATAATTCTGGACTTATCAGCTAGAGTACTAGTAGACCACCTCCAACCCTAATACGAGACAAGAGAGCGTTCGGAAGTGGTAGTCTACTAGATTCTACTAGTCTAGTAGACCTCTCTAGCTAGTTAGTTGAGTGGTAGTAGCTACTGTAATAAGTAGTAGTAGCAAGTAGACCAGTCTCCTAAAATAGAAAAGACCTAGTAGACTAGCTGAAGCTAAAAGACAACTCTACTACTTTACTAGAGAGTTCAAGAAGACAAGTGTTCGGAATAGGTAGCCTCTTATTATGAAGTACTACGGCAGACTAATACAATAGTTACTTCATTGAGCGAAACCTCATTTTCCTGTGAAATTATCCGGTCTTCATTAGTAAGAAGATGGCCACCTAAACATTCACAATATACAACTCTAAACTAACTACATTAAATGGAAATGGTTGGCTGGACAATTACGTGCGCAAGGTGGAATTGAACCACTGGGCTTTCACACCCCCACAGGTTTGAAGCCTGTACCCACCACCAGGCAGGATCATGCACACATTGAGTTTGTGTCGAGATTAACTGCCCAGCCAACCATCCCAATAAAAAAATGTAAAATACACAGAAGAGTAAACCTCTGCAACCACAAAAGTGGCGCGTCAACGGTCAGCAAAAGCGTACAATAATGTACATTTGGGATTTAAACTTCCTTTATATTGTTTCGCAATCCAATATCCAATCAAGAGACGGCAACTTCACAACACAGAAAAGTACTTAGGCTTTTCCCAGAGTAGCAAGTTTCTTGGCTTCCTCGATAGCCATAGCCTTAGCACGCAGGTCCAGTTTGGCTTGAGTCTTGAGACCCATGATACCTCCTCCCCACTTTCGGATAAGTTCAGGGTTGTTGTTGTATTTTTCGTTGGCCAGATCCTTGAGAAGGGTAAGCTGCGAAGCATCCGCCTTGTCTACACCAGTCAAGCAGACGCATGCAGCAGTCTTCTGGTTTACCATAGCTCCAAGACGAGCCTTGTCTTTCACGATCATGAAAGGAATTTGCATCTTACGGCACAATGCAGGCATCCACATGACAAGTTCGACAGGGTTCACATCGTTGGCGATGAGGACAAGCTCGGCCTTCTTTTCTTCGATCAACGTAGTAACGTGCTTCAAACCAAACTTGATTTGGTGGACAGCACGTCCACTGTTGTCGGGCTCCTTGCCGGCGGCCTTGGCAGCAGCGGCGGCCTTAACACGTTGTTTCTTGGCAGCAGGAGACTCGGGACGGTACTTGTTGAGGAGAGTAAAGACAGTGGCGGCTTCGTTCTTGGAAAGAGTCTTGGTGAACTGGTTGATCGCAGGTGGGACCTTCAGGCGCTGATACAAGACAGCACGTTGACGCTGAAGGCGAACATACTGAGGCCAACGGACAAAACGAGACAAATCACGTCCCTTGGGGCGAATGTCTCCTCCAATTTGGAAGGTGCGAGGACGAGCTGGGAACAAAGGATCCGCAGCCTTCTTATTCACCTTGGGCTTGTCGCCACCCTTCTTGCTTCCTTTCTTGCCTGCCTGTTACGTAGAAAAGAGAGGTTGAGGAACTTTTGAGTGAAACTGTAAAGACAGGATAACTGCGGTCGATCAAGTTTGGTTACGATTGACTTACCATTTTATTTATTATTTATTTTCAGGCTAGTAATAACGAAAGTTTTAGTTGAATGTGTCCATAAAAACTTGCAACATAAGAACCGTAGTCTACTACTAGTAGTAGTGGTACCTGGTAGTCTACTACAGTACCATGTACTAGCTGGCTAGTAGTGCTCTGTCTCTCGGCTGCAGTGCGTGGAGTAGATCTTGATTTTTAGTAAAGGAGGTAAGTCTAATTGCGAGCTATTCGGCCGAGCTCTCGTGATATCCAATCGTGCTTGTCAGGCTGTGCCTGGCAGAGGTCTTGCTTCAAGATCGTTCCACATAACATTATTAATTTTTCTCAATTGCAAATGGCAAGAACATCAACTCTACAAAGAGTAATTCAATAGCAGCAACAACAGGAAATAGTTAAGAGACCGTCGTGGGATGAGATTTTTTAATTTGTTACCGTGATGGCCCAAAGTGCCCTTCTCGAAACGGCGGCAGGAGGAATGACGCACGTGCTGGCAACGAGATACGAGAAACAGTAGTACAGTAGACAGTAGACAGTAGACAGTAGTAGTTTCGCGTCCTTCTTCCTTCTTCGACAAGGCAGTTACCTACTTGCCTGTTTTGATAACATGGAGTTTTTTAGAATGGTGGCGCTTATCTTGAGTGCTGCTTCCAAATACAAAGCGGGAGAAAACGCGAACTCGGTGAAAGCGTCCAATATTTGTCATCATGGTGGATCAGTACCGGCGTGCAACGACCTCGGCCTGCCATGCGAAAGCCAGTCGTATCTCGTAATCAACCCGGTAGAAATGGACGATGGATCACGATAGCTCGCTCGATTTTAAAATGGCCTGGTATTCCTTTGTCAGACAAATCTTCACTAGATTTGGACGGTGAATATGAGCGAGCTGGTGTGCAGGAGGCTTTGGATTAGATTCCAGAGGCGTCATATCGATTTTCATTGTCGCAAATCGGCTGTCTGTGAACGTGAACGCGGATGTATCTGCTGTCGTGGAAAAAGGATGAGTGACGGAACAGTGAAGCCACAACGAACTTTCAGCCAGGAGTGTAGCCTACCAACAGCCGGTCAAGGCGCATTGCTGTCAACGCGAATGAAAATGTCTTGGGAATGGGAACCGCGAAGAACTACTGTCCAAGGAGGAGCGAACAGGGAGGAAGCACAGGCTGCAGCGAAATTGGTTTCAGTCGATGTCGGAAATAGTGAAATTGATCCGCTGAGCAACGCAGGTTCGAAAAGTCCGGAGGGAAGCACATGCTAGATGTAAACCTGCTTCAGCAGATGACTACTAAAATTTTGAAATCAAAGCTTTCTCAGAATTCAAAGCTACTAGATATTAGATATACACCTACAACGGAATCCAATTAAGTGCAAAGCTCGATATTGTTGGACACTTTTATAGAAGGCTGAACTAGAGCGAGTGCAACCGGAAAATGCTGCGCCAAGGGTACCACGGCGCTCGTCTATTTCAACAGGGACACTCACAGAACCCTTTAGGTTCCAACAACAACAGCCTTCCTTAATCGGACGTTTTGGCGCAGGTGGAAACTGGAATAGTTGGTTTTTGCAGTACACAAAGATTGCTTGTAAGGAGAGGGGACCTGCATACCTACTTTCTATTTTTTTTTTGCTGAAAAAAGTAAAAACAAAGCATTCTATTGGAGTGCTGTAGTACATTGCATTTCGAAATGGATTCTGATGCAAAAAGAACTCTTTGGCCGACACATGTAACGTGCTTCTCTTACCATCGGGCATGCTTGAAGAAAATTCCTTCCACATACTCCTCAAAAAATACCCCCATTCGTTGCTATTAGTACCTTCGTTTGCCAGCTGTTTGAAAAGGGGAGGTGGAAGTAATAGAGGAGGGAATCCCAGTCTTGCGAAATTTATTTCTTCCGTGAAAACCAAAAACGGAAAGCACGACGGCCAAAAACCTCATTTTTGCTGTTTTGTTTCCGACAGCACATGCCCGATTGTCACTCGTCAATCGTACACCAGAGATCCGCACATGCCAAAAATCTTTCCATAACCACCCAAACGTCTTGAAAACAAAAAGTTGTTGAAGCAAATAATGTGGTCAGTCCCCGCCGCACCAACAGAAAGTACGCGTTCAGACAACACAGACCTGGAGGAAGGTAAGGAAGAAGAAAGGGAAGTGACAGATTCGCCTGCCACTATCACTACTACTACTTCTACTACTCCTATTACTCCTGCTACTCCTACCAAAAGAATAACTGTAGCGAGTGATCATGACAGCAGCGGTCAAGAACCATGGACTCTTGCCGGTGCTCCCGACAGCCCTCGTCAGACAGAGCCATCAACCTTTGCCAGCGCTACAAGCCATCCTTCTATACCCGAAAACCCTCACCGCGATTCAATGGCAAGCCACGTTAGTGAGACCCGCGAGATAAAGACCATGGCCAAGATGTGGGACGAAGAAGATCGCATGACCAAAGACAAAGCCCGGCGAACATCGGTACCGACAACTCAAGCTGGTGCTGTGGCTAATGTGACTAGCCTCATGAGCGGCAGCAGCCACAGTCAGCCATCTTCAGGTGCATCAGCCACCGCCCGTCGTACCGCATCTCAAGAAAAACTACGCTCGACCTTTTTGAGTACTGGTCTCAAACCAGGGGCCTATCCTGACCACGGTCCCTGCGAAAGCGATCGGGCCTTGGTGTCCCGTCAATACGGAACCCAATTCAGTGCAAACATGGACGATTCGAAAACAGCAACCAACATGGATGAAGAAGAAGGTGGTGGTGCTTACAACAACAATGGCCCTCATCTAGTCGAAGCCTTTGTGGTTCACGATCCAGAAGATAATAGTCATGTTCTCACGCCGCACGAAAGCACCAACCAGATTGCTCATCCACCCATCAAGAGTGGCACGGCGCCCATGATGTTAGTGGAAGGCGATGAGGTTCAGAAGCCATCCAAAATTATGGAAGCTGAACCTGTACGTATGGCGGATTTATTGCTGCATCGGAATATGCTGATGCTGATCGGAGCCCTCGTGTGCTGTTTTGTCATTGCCGCGGTGATTGTAGTGGCGGTCGTCATGACGGTCGTGGTTGGAGGCAGTGACGGTAGCTCGACGTCAGCTTTGAGTACTAGCAATACTGGCAGTGATGTTGGTGTGGTTGTACCGTCCCTTTCACCCACGCTGGGTCCGACTATTCTGATTCTTCCCGATTTGAATGGTACCATGTCTCCAACGGTCGATGCAAGCGATGGAGACGAACCAGCAGAAGAAATAACTGAGACACCCTCAGAGCCCCCCTCAGAGGCGCCCTCAGAGACACCCACGTTCTCGCCCACTGCAGAGGTGACAAGTGAGCCAAGCCAGGAACCCAGTCTTACACCCACCATGAAAGCCACTCCGGAGCCGACACAGGATCCCACTCCAGCACCCACCCCAGAACCTACGATGAGAGTGACACAAGCTCCTACCCCGACGCCCACCATAAAAGCCACTCCGAAGCCGACTCAGGAAACGACTCCAGCACCCACCCCAAAACCTACGATGAGAGTGACACAAGCTCCTACTCCAACGGGACCAACTTCGTCCTCAGGACAAACAGTTAGAGTTGCATTCACAGTCTGGTACGCGGTCAGAAATGCTAATACTTTTAATCCCTCTCAGAGCGAACAAGATGCCCTCGACGATGCTATGGTGAATTTGTTTGCGAATGCCCTCGATCAGGATTCCAACTCGGCTTTGGACTTGGAGAGCAAACGGGTATCGTCGACTGAGCAGAAGCTTACAGGTACGGAGTGGCAACAAGATGCAGTGGTGGAATTTACGTTCAAGAATGGGCTGCCATCTCCGCAAACTATTGTTGGGGCTTTTGATGACAATGTGGACCCACTGGATTTCTTGAAAAATGTTGTAATACCAATTGGTCCATCCTTTGCCACTAGCAATGCCATCCGTTTTTCGTATGAAATTGAAGAATACGAGGTTTAGATGTGCTGTGGGATGCGGTCAACGACGACTATAGGGACTTTCTAATTGGAATCTTCGTCATCACATAAGTGGTTGCACGAAAAAGCAACTCATTTGATAGATTGCGAGTGTGTTTTCTTCAGTCCCCTTGTTGCCCAACTGGGTCACACGGTGGAGCTGATGATATTAGATTCATAGATTTACGCTCGTCAGCTCTGCCGCAGCCACATTAGAATTACAGACGTACACTCTTTTATCTTGTGTACTGTAGAAATACATGATTTTCACTCTCCTAATCGTGTGTACTGTACTGCAGAATTACAAGAATGGAAAAGAACATGTTCTTTTTGAATTGGAAGCAGAGCCCTCATTGGTTTCAGGTCTCATCATCCATTGTTCTTCCTCTCTTAGCTTATTGTTACACGCTGCATCTACTGGAAAAAATCCTAAACGTTGAAATTTCCGCTGTCGTCCTTATAATAACACAATCTCGATTAGCTAGACTACTAGTACTGGTAAACAACTAGAGATCGACTCATAAAAAAATGAAGATAACAATCAGAGCCAGCCGAAGGGAACGTGAGACAAGGAGACCCGAATCCGACGTCACCGGAATGACCCGAAATGCCCCATCCCGTCTCCCACTCAGAAACAGGAACACATCGGGAGAAATCGGAT
>Ga0100380_10004371_pt1 | contig 14810 bp, 11 predicted proteins | sample CryGeymeta201504_FD_80417 | JGI IMG/M metagenome (GOLD analysis project Ga0100380, IMG submission 80417) | Groundwater microbial communities from Crystal Geyser aquifers in Utah, USA - Crystal Geyser metaG 2015-04 | ecosystem: Environmental > Aquatic > Deep subsurface > Groundwater | place... | reverse complement strand
GACACCTATGCTATTTTAAATGTTCTTGGCATGCAAGACTCTGTTGCAAATTTTCAATTGTTTGAGTCAGCTTCAAATGAATACCTAGGATTATTGAAATGGTCAAAATCATTTGGTCTAATTGAATTTCCGTCATTTCCAGAAATAAATTATTCTCAAGGAATAGCTTTTGAAACCTATTTTTCAATCATAGCATCTAAAAATGGAAACCAACAACTAGGAATTGATTTACCTAACATCGAATACTTTTTAAAACCATCAAGTTCAACTGACAAACAGCTTTTTGAAATAGAATATTCTGGTGTAACTTATTTTCCTATCGAGCTCTCTGTACCTAGTTGTAAAGAATTACAAGAATATAATAATGGATCAGTCTACTATTATGAATTAAATGGAATAAGCAAAACTTCTTCTTGCTATTCTTCGGGCTTTAGTGGACTTATCGATCCCTTTGAAGGTGATCTAGACGATCAACTCTTCAGTGCGAATTATTTCAATGGAACAGTGATCATATTGAATAGGCTTTATTATAACGGGGTCAAATTCGAGTTGAAATACGAATACACTTTTGGCGACTGCCAAGGATCATTCATTGATGCTGTCCAATTTTCAGGCACTTTGATTAAAGATTTTGGCTTTTCCGTTCAAGCATTTTATGGCGGTTATAATGGAGGAGATGGAACGAGAAAACTAAAGGCCGCCATTACTTCAGAAGGTAATTACGGCACATGGCCAATAAATCTTGGTTTGTACGATCTCGAAACCAATGACATTCGGGTATACCCAAACCCATCAAATACAGGTGTTTTTAACGTTGATTATGACGTGCCTTTCCATGCAAAAGTGTACGATAGCCTTGGCAGACTTGTGGTAGAAACAGATAAAGGAAACATCAATTTACAGCAGCAAGCTGACGGAATATATTTTCTAGAAATCGAAACCAATCAGCACGCCAACACCTTGAAATTGATCAAGCAATAATCTAATACCCCAACATCGCCTTCATTGCCGCATTCACTTTTTCTTCATTTGGAAGATAAGTGGCTTCCAAAATTTCGTTGAGCGGAATAGCCGGTGTGTTTTCTGAACCGATTACACGCACAGGTGCATCCAAGTATTCGAAGCAATCTTGCGCTACTCTGCCCGCAATGCCTTGTGCAAAGCTGTTTCCGACAGGCTCTTCGGTCACTACCAACACTTTTCCATGGGTTTTGGCTGCGTTGAAAATCGCTCCTTCATCTACTGGAGAAATCGTTCTCAAATCGATGATTTCTACTTGATCTTTAAAGTCTTTTGATGCGCTCAAACTCCAATACACTCCGCGACCATAAGTAATCACGGTCATGGTTTCGCCTTTTTCAGTGCGGGCTTCATCAGCCGCTTGCACCACGCGCGCTTTTCCAAAAGGAATCACATAATCTTCGCTTGGTTCGGTGGTTTTAGCGCCTTCTGTTCCTTTTATTTTTGACCAATACAAGCCTTTGTGTTCTAACAATACCACAGGATTTGGGTCATAAAAAGCCGCTTTGAGCAAACCTTTCAAATCGGCTCCCGTGCTTGGATACGCCACTTTTATTCCTCTGATGTTTGCCAAAATGCTTTCGATAGAAGAGCTGTGGTATGGTCCACCGCTTCCGTAAGCGCCAATGGGCACACGAATCACGCAGCTCACTGGCCATTTACCATTGCTCAAATAGCAGCTTCGGCTCACTTCGGTAAACAATTGATTCAATCCTGGCCAGATGTAATCTGCAAACTGAACCTCAACTATTGGTTTTAAGCCAACCGCACTCATGCCCACGGTTGAGCCTATGATAAACGCTTCTTGAATGGGCGTATTAAATACTCTGTCTTTGCCAAAGGTTTGCGCAAGTGTAGCCGCTTCTCTAAACACTCCGCCCAAGCGGTGACCCACATCTTGGCCATACAAAAGCGCTTCTGGATGCTTTTCTAATATTTCGCGCACGGCAAACAGCGCGCTGTCTACCATCACGGTTTTTTCCTTGCCTTTCGGGTCGCGCTCGCCTTTTTCTTCGGTGATGGGTGTTGGCGCAAAATGATGCGTCATCAAATCTTCTGGTCTTGGATCTTCGGCTTGCTGCGCACGCTCAAAATCGGCTTTCACCACATTATTTGCCTTCGCCACAGCGCTTTCTAATTCTACCAGCGTGAAACCCATTTCTTCTAATTGCTTGCGGAAATAGGGATGTGGATCGCGCAACTTATCGTCTTCTAAATCATCGCGATACCATTCCATGCGCACACCAGATGTGTGGTGACTCAACAATGGAACTTTTAAGTGAACCAAAAACGGTCTTCGCTCTTTTCTGATGGTATCAATCGCTCTTTTCAAGCCATTGTAGCATTCCACAAAATCATGGCCTTTTTCAATGGTAATAACCTCTAGGCCTTTAAACCCTTTGGCATATTCGGTGGCATCACCTGCGCGAATTTCGTCTGCACTTGCCGAAATATCCCACTCATTGTCTTGAATGAAATACATGATTGGCAGCTTTTTCAAAACGGCCATTTGCATGGCTTCGGCCACTTCGCCTTCGGTAATTGATGCATCGCCCAAAGAGCAAACTACCACAGGATTTTCGCCTCCAAAATCTTCAGCTAAGCCTTGTTGTTCTTTGTATTGAACGCCCATTGCAACGCCCGTAGTGGGTATGGCTTGCATGCCTGTGGCCGAACTTTGGTGCGGAATTTTTGGTTTGTCATCGTCTCGCAAAGATGGATGGCTGTAATACGTTCGTCCGCCCGAAAATGGATCGTCACGCTTGGCAAAAAGCTGCAACATCAAGTCGTATGGCGACATGCCGATGGAAAGCAAAATAGAATCGTCACGGTAATATGGCGCCACAAAATCTTGTGGTTTTAGCTGCAAGCCAAGTGCTATTTGTGCGGCTTCGTGTCCGCGACTGGTGGCATGTACATACTTACTGGTCAACTGAATGTTTTCGTTGTATGTTTCGCTCATGCGCTTTGCCGTGCACATTAATTCCCACGCCTTCAAAAGCGTTTTCTTATCTATTGCTGCAGCTGTGTTTACTGTGTTCTCCTTTGCCGTATCGCTCATATTTCTATCTGTATCGAAGAGCGGCAAATGTAGTAGGTGTGAACCGAAGTTTGGTCGTGACCCAAGCTTTTATGCGATCTATGCCAATTACAAACCTCTATAGCCAAAGAGATTCATTTTTAGGCGTGGCCACTTACACCAAAGCATTTCTTTTGCACATTTAGAGCGCTTTTTTAAAAATTTGATATGAACAACGAACAAGCCACTGCAGATCAACCACTGCAGCCCGACCCAAGCAGCCCAAGTGCTAAACCATCGCCACAGCGCTTGGTGAAAGAGTTTTTGGTGTTTTTGCGCGGCCGACTTAGCCTTGAAGAAGACAATGCAGACCCGCAAGAAACCATCGAATACATCAAAAAAGGGGTTGAATTTCAGGGAACCAACATTTGGATTTTGATTTTCGCCATCATGGTTGCTTCCATAGGTTTGAACGTGAACTCGGCAGCCGTGGTGATTGGCGCCATGCTTATTTCCCCACTCATGGGCCCGATTATGGGCATTGGTATGGGTGTGGGAATCAATGATTTTGACTTGATCAAAAAAGCGGCTAAAAACTTGGGTTTGATGGTGGGTATTTCGGTGGTTACCTCTACCCTATACTTTTTAATCAGCCCCATTAGCGATGCGCAAAGCGAACTTTTGGCTAGAACACAACCAACCATTTGGGATGTTATGATTGCGCTTTTTGGTGGTTTGGCGGGCATTGTAGCTGGTTCGAGGCGCGAAAAAAGCAACGCCATTCCTGGTGTGGCCATTGCTACTGCACTGATGCCGCCCTTGTGCACCGCTGGTTATGGCATTGCCAGTGGCAACATGGCTTACTTTGCCGGAGCTTTTTATTTGTTTACCATCAATTCGGTGTTTATCAGTCTTTCTACCTTTTTGATTGTTCGCTTTTTGCGCTATCCGCAAAAGTCTTTTATAGATCATGCAAGAGAAAGAAGGGTGAAACGAGGGATTGGATTATTGGTGCTAGTTGTAACATTGCCAAGTACATACATCGCTTTTAACTTGGTGAGCAACACCGTGTTTGAACGCGAAGCGGGCAAATTCATAGCCGAGAATTTTGTGTTTGACAATTGTCAAGTGATTTCAAAAAACATAGACATGGATGGCGACACGCGTAGTATTGAAGTGGTTTTGATTGGCGAACATGTGAGTGATGACAGAATCAACGATTTGAAAGCCAAGATGAAGAAAAACGACCGCTTGAGCGAAGCCGAGTTACTGGTGCGACAAAGCAGTGACAAAGGCCTAGACATGACCGACATAGAGCGCTTTAACAAAGAAATGAAAGCCGGCTTGATCGAAGATCTGTACAAGAAAAACGATGAAGTTTTAAAATCGAAAGAAGAGAAAATAGCTGCGCTTGAAGAAGAAATTTTCAGGTTGCGAAAAGTTCAAATTCCGGTGGCTGGTTTGAAAGATGAGATAAAGGCCATTGACGCTAACATTAAGGAATACACGCTGATGAACAACACCATCGTGAACCTTGAAACCAATAAGGCCGACACGGTGATGTTTGCCTACATCGAGTTTAAAAACAAACCGAAAAAAGACGAAACCACGCGCCTCGAAAATTGGCTAAAAGCCAGAACGGAGAGCGATAGTTTGAAGATGGTGGTGAGTTATTAGTTGAAGAATATTCAATAATGAAATTTAAATCAACCAAAACCTAATTAATAAGGATTCATTACTGTCAATCCAACTTGTACGTTTTCGAATTAACATCATTACTTAAAGGTGATAAAACTTAAAACATGCGTTTTCAAACACCCAATGTTGTGTTATTCACTAAATTCGCAAACGATTGTCAAAAACGATGGAATAGAAATTTCATTGCTTGTCAAGACTTCACTAAAAATTGATCGAAAATGAAATTTTACGTTTTATTTCTTATTCTGGTATCACCTCTTCTCGGACTTACTCAATTCGAGCATTCATATTACCCTTTAGCTCCAAATGAAGAAATTCCAAAAGAATTCATTGAAAACCCTCTAATAGAAGAAAAATTGTTAATGGCAAAAAACACGCTTTTAACTAATGAAGAAGCTCAAACCTTCTATTCAAAGTCCATATTTTTAAAATATCAGCTATTTCAAAGTGGTCAAATTTATCTTCCAAATAAGCTGAATAATTACATCGACTCCCTTAAAAATGTGCTTTTGAAGAGTCAGCCAGAATTAAATTCAAAAATTAGATTATACATAACAAGGTTCACCGAACCAAATGCGTTTTGTTTGCCAGATGGTTCCATTTTTATAAACATCGGTTTACTCGACAAAATCAATAATGATTCAGAACTAGCTTTTATTCTCGCTCATGAAATTGGGCATTACGCGGAAAAGCACAGTATCAAAGACTTCCATCGCTTATCTCAAATAGAAAGTCAAGAATCTTTCAAAAACAATGATAGATCAGCGTTTAGAAGTCTCATTTTCTCTCGAGACTCTGAGTTTGATGCAGATTCATGGGCAATTTTCCTTTTGCAACAAACCGGTTTTGACCCAAATTTAGCCATCAATGCACTTGAAGTACTTAAAGAAGGAAAAAGCTATTCTAATTCAGAATACAAATCACAAATAGAGAATGATTTTTTCAAAATTGACACTTCACTTATCAACTCACCCAACTTAAAGCAATATGAAAGGAATTCTGACAAAGTGAAGAATATTAAGATCGCAACTGGAGAGATTGAAGATATTTTCCGTTCGCATCCAGATATCGGGAAAAGAATAGAAGCGCTAAAAGAGATTATCTTGAGTATGGATGAAAGCAACGTAGTTTTAAGCGCGAACGGAGACGCATTGAGAAGTACAAAAACCACAGCTGAATTTGAAATAGTGGAAAATCAACTCAGAAACCAAGATTATCTGAATGCATTTCTAAAAGCAAGTTCACTCGCTTCAGAGTACCCTCACAATATCTACCTCATTGAAGCGATGTCAAAATCTTTGTATTGGATTAGTCATTATAAAGAAATAAATGATTTATCTTTTTTTGAAGGTTCATCGATTGAAGATTCCGTGTACATTGAATTTTACGCTCTTGTCAATGAAATGAGCTTACGCGATGCAAAAAAAATGGTCTACGCGTTTAATAAATCAAATCTTGAAAAAACTGATAATCCGCTAGAAAGCATTCTATTTTACTACGCTATTTCAACAGAAAATTATTTAGGAAAGAATGCCGCCAAACAACATTATCAAACCTACATTCAAAAGTTCCCTGAAGGTAATTACATAAACCTGGTAAAAAATAAAATAGAATGAGAAGAATAGTTTTTTTCCTATTGCTTTTGCCAATTCTTCTATCAAGTTGCAGCAGAAATTGGATCTCCATTGAGCGAAATGAACAACTTTTAAATCAAGATCGAGAAATAAAAAAAATAATATGTATTGACCCAAGATTTTACTTCGAGGAAGACGAACTAAACTTCGATTTAGAAAAAAATCAGAAGATTACTCAAACAGTTCGCAAGAATATTTTGAAATCGAGTAAGTCAAATAATTTTGATCTGTCAATATTTGACTTTAAGGAAAATACGACAACTAATTTCTACAATGATTTGCTAACTCTGAAAAAGCAAATGGTGTCTGTAAATTTTAATCAGGCAACTCCATTAAACTTTAATAAACAAACAACGGTTGGTGAAATTGAAAAAAAAATCTTCGTTTATCCTCCAAAAATATCTTTTGACTTCGTGAAACTCTCCGAGGAATATGGAACTCCATATTTTTCATACATGGGTATTTATGCTCAAAAAAGAAAGTTAATTCTATACCATCTAGTTATCGACACGGACAATTCAGAGACTGTGTATAGAGAATTTAAAGTTGTGAATTCAAGAGTGAGTAAAATCACGATTGCACAAATGATTTACGACAGCTACGCAATGCTAAAAAGTGAATTCAAATGAAAAAAACACTGATCATTTCTTGGGCTTTTCTCTCAACGATGTTGGCTGTTGCTCAAAACACTGGACATTTAGGAAAACATTTCCTGCTAAAAACAAATGCAATAAACGGCCGAGATTTAGGATTAAATTGTGTAGATATAGAGTCGGTAATATTCCGCAGATATTCTATCGAAGCTACTTTAAGTAGGTTTAGCTTTTCTCCAAAAGAAATCTCTAAAATAACAGGAGAGATAAATCCTGGAGGGAATTTAAATATTAAAGTCTTTGATGAAATTAGAACGATCAATAGCGGCCTAACATATGGTTATCTCTTCAAAATAGGCCTAAGACGATATTTTAATAAAATAATACCAGCCCCATCTGGTCTCTACATGGGATGTGACATCGGGTTCGGTCAAGCCCGATTAGAGAACTATAGAGTTATAGTCGAATATGAAAATGTCGATCCATTTGAACCTTTTACCCTTCCTGGTTATGAGATTAACAATCTCTCAGGAAATGCCTTTGTTACAGCCATTGAAGCGCCTTTCATTGGGTATCAAAAACTACTCACTTCATTTTTTACGATTGATACAAAATTCAGCTTATTAACCCAACGAATGGCATCCCCGTCAAACATAAGGAATGCTTTCCCAGACAACAACTTTATCCGGTCTAACTTGTTCAGCACATCAGGAGGGAGTTGGTCTTGTGGTCCTTCTATTTATGTTAAAATCGGCTTTTTGATTATTTAAGTCTTCATAGTTCAAAAGAGCGGTTTAGATAATCTATTTCAATTTGATTTAAAAAGAAAAACTCCAGGGTTACAAAGATTGCTTGCAGTTGTGTTTTATTCAATTCCAAAATAACCTAAACCCCTGGTTCCAAAACCCACAAACCTCACCTAAAAACATATAACTCTTGGATAAAACACATGATAACAATTAAATACATGTTCTGAGGCCGCTGACAATCTTTACTAAAGAGTAAAATGCGCCCAAAATCTGAAATAGAAAAATTAAAATCGGGGCAAATAGATCATCAAGCAGTAATGTCTATCACGGGGCTTTAATTAGTCCAACCGCATTTAAGTATACCCAATCAGATATATTCAAGTGAACATGTTGCAAGCAGCACAGCACAATATATCATCAAAAGTGAATGCATCGCGTCTTGATGCTGCGATAGAAAAATTCAACAACGGCAGCAAAAAACGTTGAATCCCTCTCCTCTCGCCACTCGCTTCCAAACCTACAAACTATACGTAAAAGCATATAATTCCTTGATAAAATCCCGAATTATATCTAATTGCATATAACGAAGCAGTTAGCGAATCTTGCCAATTATACCCAATCAGGTATATTACACCTTAAATCAATCTAAAGTATACCCGAAAAGGTATATTCCTGAGATTATGCTGCAAGCAATACAGCGCGAGTTATCATCAAAAGTGAATGCTACGCGTCTTGATGCTGCCATTGAAAAATTCAACAACGGCAGCACAAAGCATTGAACCCCTCGCTACTCGCTCCTAGTTACTCGCCCCTATTCTCCAATTCCTAGTTTTCTTACATTCACCGCTCACACAACATCTATGAGTGCATACACTTTAGTAATTGCCGCATCTGTTCTGGTAATTCTTTCTTACTTCTTCAATTTGCTTTCAAAGCGCATCAATGTGCCCAGCGTGCTCATGCTTATTGTTACGGGTGTCATCATCAAGCAAACGATGAATTATTTTGAAGTCGGACGCATTGATTGGTTTCCTTACCTCGAAATTTTGGGCATTATAGGTTTGATCATGATTGTGCTAGAAGCCGCGCTCGACCTCAAACTCGAGAAAAAGAAAATGCCGCTCATTGGCAAATCGGCACTCATTGCACTGATTGGTTTAGTGGCTTCGGCAGGCGTGGCAGCAGTGATTATTAAGACGCTGCTTCCGGGCGATTTCACTTGGCTGCAATCGATGATTTATGCCGTTCCGCTTTCTATTTTGAGCAGCGCCATTATTATTCCTTCGGTTGGTTTTTTGCCACAGCAGAAAAAAGAATTCAGCATTTACGAAAGCACTTTTAGCGACATTTTGGGCATCATGCTGTTCTACTTTTTGCTTTCGCTTGCCGGCCCGGGCAGCAGTGGCGATGCGGTTGGCGGGTTTTTCCTCAGCTTGGTCATCACCATCGTTATCAGCATTGTAGCGAGTTATGGCTTGGTGTATATTTTCCAAAACATTACCAGCCAAGTAAAGACCTTTTTATTGATTGCCGTGTTGATTTTGCTCTACGCCATTGGCAAGCAATTTCACCTTTCTAGCCTCATCATCATCCTCATTTTTGGCTTGGTCATCAGCAATTCAGAAATCTTTTTTCCAGGCTTTTTAAAACGCACGCTCAAGGCGGAAAGTGTAAAAACCTTGTTTCACGAATTACACATTGTTACAGCCGAAACCGCTTTCATTGTTCGCACATTTTTCTTCATCATCTTCGGAATCACGCTGATGCTGAGTTCACTGCTTAGCATTCAAGTCATCCTGATTTCTGCGCTGATTTTAGGTTCTATTTACGGCTTGCGTTTCGTCATTTTCCAACTCTTTTTAGGAAAAGACATCTACCCAGAAGTGTACCTCGCACCGCGTGGATTGATTACCGTTCTGCTGTTTTTCGCCATTCCACGCGAGTTCCAAATTCCAGGCTTCGACAATGGCATTCTGCTCTTTGTAATTATTGCTACTAGCCTAGTAATGACTTGGGCCATGATCAGAGCCAACAGCAAAGAAGTGGACGAAGAAGTGCTAGAAATGCTTGGCAGAAATAATGCTGAAAGTGGCGAAGACACTGGCGAAACAGAAGGCTCGAATTCAGACCAAATTGCAACAGATACATTCGCTGCAGAAGATGGCCCAGAACCACAGCATTAATCCATTCTAAACATTTTCAATCTCATTCTCCTTTATGGGTTTTAGAATAATTAAATAATACATGTAGATACATTTAATGTATTTGTATACATTTGAACTATGGAAATAAAAATCCCACAAACAGAAAACCCAGTGCACTCATTTATCACTAAAAGATGGAGTGCGAGATCTTTTGCTGAAAAGCCGATCATAGAAAGCGAACTAAATACATTAATAGAAGCCGCAAGCTGGGCCGCCAGCAGCATGAACGAGCAGCCTTGGCATTTCCTCATCGCTAAAAAAGGCAGCGCATCATTTCAAAAAATGGTGGATTGCCTCATGGGTGGCAACCAGCCTTGGGCTAAAAACGCATCAGTGCTTTTATTGTCGCTTGCGCGGAAAAACTTTACCAGCAACGGAAAGCCAAACCGACATGCCATGCATGATGTAGGCGCGGCAAACACTACACTACTACTTCAAGCGGCCAGCATGGAAATTTATGGCCACATGATGGGCGGCTATCACCATGATGCCACCATAGAGGAATTTGAAATAGATGAAAATGAATTTGAAATTTCATGCTTTATTGCTTTGGGATACCTAGATGCACCCGAAGCGTTGGAAGAGCCTTATAAAACCAGAGAACAAACAGCCCGAAGCAGAAAGGCTGTCAATGAAATTTCCGCTGTTTTATCATAAAAAAACAACGAATTATGGAAGCTACGTTTGAGCATAATGAGGAAAACGCCAAAGGCATGTTTATCATGAATTTGGGCGGTGAGGCGGCTGCGAATATGACCTATTCGCGTATTGACGCCAATAACATTATTGTTGACCATACGGCCGTTGCGCCCAGCATGAAAGGCAAAGGTGTGGGTAAGCAAATAGTGCAACACATGGTAGATTGGGCTCGTGAAAACAATCAGAAAGTGCTTCCGCTTTGTCCTTTTGCCAAATCGGTGATCGAGCGAAACCCAGAAATGCAAGATATTTTAAGAAAATGAAAAATCTGATTTTAAATTCGAAACCAATACACAAAGACGCTGGCCTCTTAGTACTGCGTGTTTTTGTTGGCGTGACCATGCTTGCAAGCCATGGTTGGGGTAAAATGCTGAAACTACTGGCTGGCGACACCAGTTTTGCAGATGTGCTGGGCATGGGCGAAACAGCATCATTAGTGCTGGCAGTGTTTTCAGAAGTTATTTGTTCAGCATTTCTCGCTCTTGGACTTTTTACAAGAGCATCATTGATTCCGCTCATCATAACGATGCTGGTGGCCGTATTCATAGTGCACGCTGATGATCCTTTCGGGAAAAAGGAGTTTGGTTTGCTTTATCTGATTCCATACATCACGTTACTGCTTACGGGGCCAGGAAAATTTTCTTTAGACAAATTAATCTCAAAGGCATGAAACGAACCGATTTTTTAAAAAAATCTGCGCTCGGGCTGGTTGGGGCCATTGCTGCTACCAAATTGAGTGCGAAAGATTTAGAAACTACAAAAACGATCACAACCCCGGAAGATGAGTTGGATCGCGTTGGATATAATCATCTTCCAAACGAAAAATCAAACATCATGAACAACATGGTTTTACACCGCGCAGAAACACGCGGCAATGCCAATCACGGTTGGCTTAATTCTAATCACACCTTCAGCTTTGCAAACTATCACAATCCAGAGCGCATGCATTTTGGCGTGTTGCGTGTGCTGAACGATGACCACGTAGAAGCAGGAATGGGCTTTGGAACCCATCCGCACAACAACATGGAGATTATTTCTATTCCGCTTGAAGGCGATCTCGAGCACAAAGACAGCATGGGAAACACAACAGTGATCAAGCAAGGCGATGTGCAGGTGATGAGCGCGGGCACAGGTGTGCAACACAGCGAATACAATAAGAACAAAGACAAGGCGGTTAAATTCCTTCAAATCTGGGTTTTCCCAAGAGAAAAAGGAGTGTTGCCACGCTATGATCAAATGAATTTTCCAAAGGCAGATCGACACAACAAATTGCAGCAAGTGCTTTCGCCAAATGCCCATGACGAAGGCGTTTGGATTCATCAAGACGCTTGGTTTCACCTAGGCGATTTTGACAAAGGATTCAAAACCAACTACCGTTTGAAAAAAGCTGGAAATGGGGTGTATGCTTTTGTACTGAAAGGTGCAATCAACATTAATGGTCAAGACCTAAAAACACGTGACGGCTTAGGAGTTTGGGATGTTAGCGAACTGAATATAGAAGCCAGCACAGATGCAGAATTGCTGTTGATGGAAGTACCGATGAATATTTAGTAAGTGAAAGCATTTTGAATAAATAAAAAAGCCTCAGCAAATTGCCGAGGCTTTTTTGTGGGTTAAAACCTTAGAACCTGACATCAGTATTCGGCAAGGCTTTCAGTATTCTCTCCTTTTCTTTATCAGAAAATTGATTATCCGTTAAAATCAAGGTTTTGAGTTGTTTCAATTTTTTAATCTTATTTGGTAAAACCGATAGCTGGTTTTGGCTTAAAATCAAGAGCTCTAAATCCTTCAGCTTTACTAACTCATTTGGCACTTGACTGAGCTGGTTACCTGCCAACGACAACGCCTTTAGGTTTTTTAAATTTTTAATTTTTGGTGATAAAGTTTGAATCTTATTGCGCTCTAAATTCAAGTCCAGCAGAGCGGATACATCAAACAAACTTTCGGGCAATTCTACTATTTGATTCTTTGCCAGATTGAGTGTTTTCAACGCACTATTTTGACCTATGGATGAAGGAATTGCGCTGATTCTATTGTCATCCGCTTCTAAAATCTGCAGCGATTTCATGTCGCCTATGTTAGCAGGTAAATCTTCAAGCTTATTGTTTGAAAGGTATAAGAACCTCAAATTTGAAAGCGTTGCAAACTCTTTTGGAAGATGAACAAGCTTGTTTTTTTCTAAGCGCAATTCGCTCAAATTAGTAAGCTGATCAAACTCTTCGGGCACTTCATTTATCCCAATTTGTCTCAAATTCAAAATTCTTAATTCTTGGAGTAAAAACAGCTCTTGACTCAATTCAGGAATCTTGTTTTTCATGAGGTTTAGCTCCACCAATCGAGTGTATTTCGAAATTCCCTTTGGCACTTCTGTTAAACTGGTTTGCCTCAAATTCAAACGAAAAACATCATTTGCATTTTTCTTTTCAGCATCGTAAAAAAAATAGAGAATCTCTTTTTCTGAAAGGGATGCCAGCACAGAATCTTGACTAAAACATTGAATACTAACACAAAAAATGACGCTAAATAAGATAGATTTTTTCATAGTTTCTTATACTAGAAAAGTCCGACCTGTGGGTACAGGTCGGACTTGTAATGATTAAAAAAAGCCGATTATTTTACTACGATTTGCTGTGTTTTGATGTCGCCAGTTTCAAGCACCATTTGCAAAAAGTACACCCCAGCAGTTAAGGTTGATGCATCAAATGTTGCAGTGTTTGCTTGTGGAACAAAAGATATTGCTACTGGGCGACCGTTTACATCCATCATAGAGATTTCTTGAGCCATACCATCTTCAAAATCAATGGTTGTGATTCCGATTGTTGGATTTGGATAAACCCTGTAAATCACTTTACCATTCAACTCATTAATAGACGTAAGCGTGTCAGAAACTTCCACTGTAAAGGTTTGATCGGTTGCACCACAACCTTGATCAGTAGTGGCCATTACATCTACATCTTGATTTCCAATTGACATCCACTCTACTGTAATGCTTGCCGTAGATTGACCTGAAAGAATATTTCCTCCAGTCACATTCCAATCATAATCATAACCAGAAGTAGCAGTTACTGTGTACAATTCTGTAGCACCAATCAAAGCGCTATCAGCACCAGAAATGGGTTGACTAAGCGCTGCGTCAAACTCAAAAGAAGCAGATGCAGGCGAAGTAGTGTTGTAGAATGTAGAACCAAACTGCTCTGCATACTCTACTACTGCAAAATGATATTCAGTTGAATTATCAATGCCAGTAACTTGAACCGAGTTTCCTGTGCCGTCATAGATCACAAAGTTGCCATTGCCAAGATCGTCTCCATTACCAAATGTTGCGTTAGCAGAGTACATCATACCATCTAATGGCATGGCATCAACAGGAGCGCCAGCCTTTGCAATTACCAGTCTTCTAGATCCGTTTCCTGCCGTCCAATCAACTTCTACTTGCTCACAATTTGCGGGATTTTGAGTTTGCAAATTGCTTGATTGACTTTGTGGAGCGTATTGACCCAAGTATTCTTTTCTAGCCACTACAATAGTGGTGCTCTTGTCAAAAGCAAACGTATTACCGCTAGCGTCTTGAAATGAACCGTTGCTGCCGCTAGGATGCTGAATAGAAAGGAACATGAATTTAAAATCGGGCGTAAAAGTGGCACCAGTAGACTCACTGCCATTTGGTGTTGATGCAAACAACTCAACTTTAGGGTTTGCTTGACTGTGATCTGGACGCACCATCCAGATATAGTTTTGGCTACCATCTTGATTTACCCAAAGGTTACCAAGGTCATCAAACACCAAGTTGTCATTTCCACCACCCCAATCTACATTTATGATCTGAGAACCAATGTTTATTGGATATGAAGTACCACCTACAAACGTTTCAAAATTTGAAATGGAAGTTCCATTATCCGTAAATCTGAACGTTCTGTTTAGACCCTTAGCAGTGAAATAAATTTGACCCGTAATCGGATGTATTTCACAATCTTCTACACCATTAAAATTGGTTGCGCCAAGTGCCTGAGCTAAAGAGCGTGTGTTGTTTCGATCTGATTGCGTAGTGTTTGGAACCAAAACCCACTGACCTGTGGTGCCAGTAGGCTCGCCACCAGATAATGGTTGATCTAATACTAGTGTATACAAATCACCCGATGACAAATCGCCAGGTGTGTTTGCAATGAACTTGAACACAGCACTTGAACCACCAT
>Ga0100380_10004363_pt1 | contig 14821 bp, 10 predicted proteins | sample CryGeymeta201504_FD_80417 | JGI IMG/M metagenome (GOLD analysis project Ga0100380, IMG submission 80417) | Groundwater microbial communities from Crystal Geyser aquifers in Utah, USA - Crystal Geyser metaG 2015-04 | ecosystem: Environmental > Aquatic > Deep subsurface > Groundwater | place... | reverse complement strand
CATCTGCTCGTCGGCCGCGCGTCAGCCCCTCGATCGGGACAAGCGCGATTCTCTGATCGCCGACCTCGGCATGGGCATCGGTCTGGCCGCGGCCGTCACCGGGCTCGTGCTGCTCCTGCGCGGTCGACACACCGAGGCTCCGCCGCCCGCCGCCGTGGTGCCGGAGGCCGTCGTCACCGCCCATGGCGTCGAGTTGAGGTTCCATGCGCGCTTCTGAAGCCCTCCTCGCGCGCGCTCTCTTGCTCTCGAGCGCGACGTTCCTGGCGAGCTGCTCCCTGGGCACGCTCGATCACCAGGCCTGCACCAGCAGCGTGGATTGCCGCGCCTTCGGCGTCGGATCCATGTGCGGCACCGACGGATTCTGCGGCGAGCCCCAACCCGAGCCGCGCTGCCAGACGACCTACCCGTCGGACCTCTTCACGCGTCCGGAGAACTACCCGAACGTCTTCCTCATCGGCACCGTCTACGACGGCAGCCTCGCGACCCACATCGCGCGCGCCCAGTCCGTGCAACTCGCGGTGATCCAGGCCAACGAAGACGGTGGCGTGGGCGGGCGACCCGTGGGCCTGGTCTTCTGCACCGTGGCCGAGGACCTGACCTTCGACGGACTCAGCCGTCAGGACGCGGCCCTCACCACGTCGCGCTATCTGGCCGACGCGCTCGGCGTGCAAGCCATCGTCGGGCCGCCGTCCTCGGGCGAGACCCAGTCCGTCTTCGAAGCCCTCGACGCGACCAGCCCTCGCGTGCTGCTGATCTCGCCCTCGGCCACGAGCCCGCTCTTGACCGGGCTCGAGTCGCCGCCCTCGGACACCTCGCCCGGCGTGCTCTGGCGTACGGCGCCGCCGGATTCGCTCCAGGGTCGCGTGATCGCGCACGACATGATCGATCGCAGCGTCCTACGCGTGGCCTTGGTCACCGAGAGCGGCGCCTACGGCGAAGGGCTCGGCACCATCGTCAGTGCCTCCTTCCAGACGCTGGGCGGCACGGTGGTGGCCATGCCCTACGCCAACGCCGCCGGGCTCAACAGCTCCGTGCTGGCCGCCAAGGCCGCCGACGTCGACGCCATGCTCTTCGTCTCGTCCCAGACCGACGACGTGGTCGCCGCCATCATCACGGCGAACGTGGCCGGATGGCCCATGGATCGCGGCATCTTCGTCACCGACAGCGCGGCCAACACCGACTTCTTGACCGGCACCACGGACGCGACGGCGCTCTACCCGCTGATCCGGGGCACTCGTCCGGCGCCCGCTTCCGGTCCCGTCTTCGACGCCTTCACCACGCGCTATGCCTCGGTCTTCACCGGCCAGGACGCGCGCAGCGCCTCGTTCACGGCCCAGAGCTGGGACGCCGCGTGGATGATCTTCGCCGGCGCCACCTGGGCCAAGAACGCCGACCTGCCCTTCGAGACCGTGCCCATCGCGCGTGGGCTGCGCAGGCTCTCGTCGGGCACGTCCGTGGACTTCGGCAGCGGCGCCCTCGGCGTGCTCGCGACGGCCTTCGCCACGGGCGGCGACGTCAACGTGCGCGGGGCCTCCGGGGACCTCGACTACGACCCGATCACGGAAGAGACCGTGGCGCCGATTCAGCTGTGGACCGTGGCGGGCGACGCCAGCGCCGGCTTCCGCATCGAGCCCGGCGCGATTGTTGAGCCCTGATAGCGCAGTTCAGCCCTGATAGCGCTGTTCAGTTCTGAAGCGGCTCACCAGTGGGCGTCATGGTCTTCCACCACGCCGAAGACGTCGCGCAGCTGCTCGCCGGCGACGCGACCGTTGAACAGCCCGTAGGGTTGCACAAAGCGGCTGCTCACGAGGCGGTAGTCGATGTCTGCGTGACGCGCGCCCAGTGGCTGGAAGCTCAGATCCACCGAGTCGTCCGCCGGGCTGAACAGGCGCCAGTCCTCGCAGCACGGCTCCGTCGGCATCTCGAAGCGCACCTCGCCGAGGGTCTGGACCTTGCCGTCGATCCAGGCCGCGTTCTCGCGCGAGACGCCCTCCGCGTCGTCGTAGACGTCGGCCGAGAGGTTGAGGCCGACCTCGCGCCCGCTCAGCGCGCGACCCGCGAGGGACGCCCACCTCCAGGTCGTGTGGCGGTTCGCCATGGAGCGCGTCCAGTCCAGGGTGGCGAGCGCGTCCTTCAAGTCGATGCGGTGATCCCGGAAGCTGAGCGTGCCGTGGCAACGCATGCCGGCGGCCTTGTGCGTGTAGGCCGGGCGCTCGGGCGAGAGCGGATGGAGCAGGGCCAGGGAGTCGCCCAGCGTGAAGCCGCCGAGGATCTTCAGTCGGCCCGGCCCCGGTCCGCCGTCGAGGCCCACGTCGAGGCGCATGCGGTAGCCGTCCTCGTAGGCGATCTCGATGCGATCGTCCTTGTGGTGGAAGCGGGTCTTGCCGTCGATGGAGCTCTTGGCCATGGACAGCCCGACCCCGAGGGGCGCGAGGCGTTCGTACAGCGCGGGTGGGTCCGGGTGCTCGCGATCCACGAGGTAGACGAAGATGTTGGCGATGTAGCGGAGCTGCACCATGCCGAAGGCGACGAAGAAGCGATCCGTGGCGATCGAGGTGTAGTGCCACTCCTTCTTGCGCAGGCTTCGCAGCCGGCTGATGGGAAAGACGGGCTCCGCGATGGGCGTGCGGTAGCGACCGAAGTGGTAGCCCTCCGTGGTCCACGCCTCCGCGGGTGCCTCGGGCAAGCCTTCCGCTTCCGCGCTCACGCTTCGCCTCCGCTCGCAGCCAGCTTCTGTTCCAGCCGCCGCGCCCGCTCGGAGCCGAGCACCGCCTCGAGCTCCGCCGCGCTCTTCAGCGGCTGGGGCGGACAGGAGCGACGCAGCGCCAGGGATCGATGGGCCGCGTCCTCGAGCCGCGCCGCGAAGGCCGCGTCATGGGTCGCGTGATCCGCCAGCGCCTGCCGCGCCTCGAAGAGTCCGTCCACGTCCGAGCACACGAGCAGCACGTCCGCGCCCGCTTCGATGGCGAGGCGCGACGACTCGGCCAAGGACCAGCGTCGGCTCACGGCCTTCATCTCGAGATCGTCGCTGATGATGACGCCCGAGAAGCCCAGCTCCTCGCGCAGCAGGTCGGTCAGCACGCGGCGGGAGAGCGTGGCCGGGCGCTCGGCGTCGAGGGCCGGGAAGAGGACGTGGGCGGTCATGAACGCGGGCAAGCGCGCCCCCGCTCGAAAGGGCAGGAGCTCGACCCGGCGCAGGCGCTCGAGGTCGTGCGGGAGGCTCGGCAGGTCGAAGTGGCTGTCCTGATCGGTGTCGCCGTGGCCGGGGAAGTGCTTGCCGCAGGAGAGGCATCCGCCCTTCCTCAGCCCCTCGGCGAAGGCCATGCCGTGCCGCGCCACCTGTTCCGGGTCTCGGCTGAAGGAGCGATCGCCGATCACCGGGTTGTCCGGGTTGGTGTCGACGTCGAGCACGGGCGCGAAGTCCATGGTCACGCCCACCGCACGGAGCTGCTCGCCCAGCACGCGCCCCGCCTCCTCCGTGAGCTCGACGTCATCGCGCTCGCCCAGCTCGCGCATGGGGGGCAGCTTCAGGAAGGGCGGGTGCAGTCGGGCCACGCGGCCGCCCTCCTGATCGATGGCGAAGAGAGGCGGCGCGTCCGCTCGGCAGCGTGCGCTCAGCTCGAGCAAGGTGCGCCGCACCTGCTCCGGCGACTTGAGGTTGCGGCGGAAGAGGGTCACGCCCCCCAACGTGCCCTCGGCCAGGGCCTGGGCGACGCGCGGTTCGGGATCCAAGCCTGGGTAGCCGCCCACGAGCACGGAGCCGGCCATCTCGAGCGGAGTCACCTGGAGCTTGTATCCGCTCGCCGGGCCGCCGTCGAGGTCAGCGCGGCGTTGCTTCGAGGCTCTGGGGTTGCTAAACAGCCACAGCTTTGGGGAAGGCGCGGTCCATCGATCCGTGGAGCCAGCCGAGAGGACGGCGTAAGCCGCCGAAGTATGGACTCAACCGAGGAACTCAAACCCTCTACTGCTCATGAACGCGATGGCCATAGCCGTGGCCGCGACGACGTCGAGCGCGAGGGGCCTCCGCCCGCGATTTACGACCGGCCCATCGCCGAGGCACGGGTGGATCCCGACGCCGCGAAGGTGCTGCGGCGCCTGACGCGCTACGGCCACACCGCCTACCTCGTGGGCGGCGGCGTCCGCGATCTGTTGCTCGATCGCACGCCCAAGGACTTCGACGTGGCGACGAGCGCGCTGCCCCAGGAGGTGCGCCGGCTCTTCCGCAACTGCCGCGTCATCGGGCGTCGCTTCCGCCTGGCCCACATCCTGTTCTCCGACGGCAAGATCATCGAGACGGCGACCTTCCGCCGCGACCCGGCCCAGCGCATCGAGTCCCTGCCCGGCGTGATCGCCCCGGGCATCCCGCTGGTGCGTGGACCCAAGCCCGTGAAGCTCGTGCCCATCACCGACGGCTCCGCGGACGAGGATCTGCTGATCCGCAACGACAACGTCTTCGGCGCGCCCTACGAGGACGCCGTCCGACGCGACTTCACCATCAACGGGCTCTTCTACGATCTCGAGCGCGGTCAGGTCATCGACTACGTGGGCGGCATGCCCGACCTGCTCCATGGCGTCGTGCGATCCGTCGGCGATCCCGCCGTGCGCCTGCGCGAGGATCCCATCCGCATCCTGCGCGCCATCAAGTTCAGCGCGCGCCTCGACATGGGCATCGACCCCGATCTCTACGACGCCATCGTGCGTCACAAGTCGGACCTCGGACGCGCCGCCAAGCCGCGCCTGCTCGAGGAGCTGCTGCGTTTCATGCGCGGAGGCGCCGGTCACCGCTCGTATTTCCTGAGCTGGGACACGGGCGTGCTGGCCGAGCTCCTGCCCGAGCTGGCGGCCTTCCTCGACGACGACGCACCCGAAGCGGGGCTGACCTGGGCACGCCTGGCCCTGATCGACGCCATGCACGCGCAGGGCGAGCTTCCGTCCGACGCGGTGCTGCTCTCGGCGCTCCTGCTCGGTCCGCTCGAGGAAGCCATCGAGGGCGTGCGCGATCCGTCGCGAGCCTTCGAGGACTTCATGTTCGAGCTGACGCAGCGCCTGACCTTGCCTCGTCGCTTGAAGGATCGCGTGCGCGCTCTGCTCGCGTCGCAGCGTCGCCTGCGCTCGGGCAAGCTCGGCACCTTGCCGCGTCGCGACTACTTCCCCGATGCGCTGGCGCTCTTCATGATCGACCATCAGGCCCGCGGCGAGAAGGTGCCCGATTGGGCCTTTCAGGAGAGCGACGTCGAGGCAGCGCCCTCCCGTCGTCGCCGCCGCAGGCGGACGCCCCGCTGAGCATGAGGTCCCGAGCCTCGGCTCGACCGCTCTTCCGTCTGTTGCTGGCCTCATGCGCCTGCGCCTGGTCGGGCCCGACGGCACGTGCGGAGCCCTCGGCGCCCACGAGCTTGCGCGCGGCCTTGCCCACGCCGGAGGCGAGCTGGCCTCGTGCGTGTCTGATGGAAGCGGGGGCCGAGCTCGTGGGCTTGCCTGCGGCGCGCGTGGAGACGGGCCTGCGCGGGGAGGGCGCGACCGTCTGTCTGGTCGACACGGGCGTGGACTCGACGCTGCCGGATCTTCGTGACGCGAGCGATGGCACGCGTGTGCGCTGGCTGCTCGATCTCGACGCGCCGCCGCGCGGTGTGCACCCGGAGCTCGAAGCCGAATTCGGCGCCGCAGTCTACGACGCCGACGATCTCGACGCGCTCGGCCCCGCCGCGCCTGGCGATTGGCATGGGCACGGCACGGCCCTGGCGGCCATCGCCGTCGGTGACGACGCGGACGTCGGACAGGACGAACCGGGTCCACGCGCCGGCGCGGCGCCCTCGGCCTCGCTCGTCGTCGTGCGCGCGCTGCGGCGCGGCGTGCCCGGGTTTCGCGACGAGGATCTGGAGCTCGGTGCGCGCTTCTGCTTCGCGGTCGCGGGTGTCGGCAGCGCCCCGACGGACGCCTCGCGCACGGTCGTGCTCTTGGGCTCCGGCGGTCACGATGGCGCCCACGACGGAACGAGCGCCCTCGAGCAGGCCCTCGAGGCCGAGGTCGCCTCGGGTCACGCCGTCGTCGTCGCGGCGGGCAACGACGGCGGACGACACGTCCACGCCGCGGCCGACGTCGCCGACGCGTCGCGCGCCGGCGTGCCCTTCTTCGTCCCCGCACCCGTGGGTGCGCCCGGCGCACGCAGCGTGGCCTTGGCGGTCTTCGTGGCGCCCGGCTCGGACGCCCGCGTTTCGCTGATCGCACCCGACGGAACGCATAGCCCGGAGGTCGCCATCGGTCAGGAGCACTGCGTCGATCACTCGGGCGGGCGGCTGTGTGTGGACGCGCGCGCGCCGGCCGTGGACGGATCCCGACGCGTGCACGCTCTCGTCCTCGGCGGTGGTGACGTCGCGACCGAGCTCGCGGGGGGTCGCTACGTGCTGGAGGTCGTGGGGGGAGGGCGCTTCGACGCCTGGTTGGCGGGCGTCGATCTGGGCGTCGCTCTGGGTCGCGCCGAGTTCCTGGGCGAGCTCGCGGACGGGGGAAGCAGCGTGGCGATCCCGGCCACGGCCGCGGGCGTCCTCGCCGTGGGCGCCGCGACCTCGCGACCGCCGCGCTCGGGCCACGACCTCGACGCGACCTGCCTCGGATGCGCGCTGCCGAGCAGCTCCCGCGGTCCCAATCGCCTCGGCCAGCCCAAGCCGGATCTGATCGCGCCGGGCGGCTACGTGCTCGTGCCCCGCTCGTCGCAGGTGCGCGTCGGCGACGCCGAGAACTTCTTCGCCGGGCTCTCGCCCAGCCGCGTGACCTTCGTGGACGTGGACGGACGCGTGGCGCTCACGGGCTCGAGCTTCGCGGCACCCTGGGTCGCGGGCGCGCTCGCGCTGGCCTACTCCGAGAGCCCCGCCGACGTGTCGCGCGACGCGGATCTGCTGCGCGCCACCGCCCGACCCTCGGACGGCTGGGCCTACACGCCCGCCGCGGGCGCCGGTCTGCTCGACGCAGGGACCTTCCTCCTGGCGCGCGCGCGCGTACAAGGCGCGGCGAGCGTGGGCCTGTCGTCCTTCGCCCGCACCGACAGCGACGGCCTCTGGGTCGTGCGCTTGCTCGACGACCAGGGCTGGCCCGGGCGAGGAAGCGTCTCGCTCACGACGGCTGACGGAGAGAGCACGAGCGTCGAGGTCCACGCGGGCTGGGCCGTGCTGACGCCGCCCTCGGGGCAAACCTCCGATCTCTCGCTGGATGGTCGCCGCTGGGCGAGCGTGGGCGGATCGTCGGGCTGCAGCGTGGGCTTCGGCGTCGCGCGCGCGCCCGTCTCCTTCAGGGCGTCGGGGCTGTGGGCGCTGCTGGGGCTGGCGCTTCTGGGCTCGGCGCTTCGGCGTCGACGATCAGCTGGAAGGTGCGGATGTTCTCGTCCATGTAGTCCGCGTCGGGCAGCCGCCCCGAGAGGCTGAGCGCCACGATCACCACGCTGGCCGTGCCCTCGTCGAGCTGCACCGGCAGGTAGCAACGCGGCGTGTCGCCTCGCGGTGGCGCGCGCATGCGACCGCGCTCGTGGCCCTCCGCGTCCAGGCGCATGGTGCCCATGCTCCACTCGACGCCGTACTCGCCGCGCAGCCACACCCTGAGCACCGCGTTGGGCGGCGCGCCGCGCACGTCCACGACCGCGTAGCTCGAGCCGTAGGGCTCCATCTCCGGTTCCATGGTCGGCGAGTGGGCGGGCAAGTCGCTCCATCGCGTGCGCCAGAAGAGCGGCACCTCGGCGCCCATGTCGGCCGCGAACAAGCCGCGATTCGTGGCCCCGACCCGTCGCTCCTCGCTGCCCAGGAAATAGCGGTCCTCGGCCAGCCTCAGCAGCACGTAGGGCAGCTTGTCGCTCGAGTGCTCCGTCACGGCGTGGATGGTCTCCCAGAGATCCGGGCTCGCGCGCAGATCCTCGCCTTGCCAGGTGCGCTGCCTCGCGAACTGCACCACGTCGCGCACGAAGGCGCCCGATCCGCCGTCGCGCGGCAGGGAGAGCGCCTCGAGCAAGAGCGCGCCGCCGGCCCCGTCCTCGGCGCCGTCGTTCACGTAGGAGCGCCACGGCTCCTCTTGCTGTGCGGCGACTGGATCCTGACAGCCGAAGCTCCCGGTCTGGGCGAAGGCGAGCCAGGCGCCGTAGGCATATCGCCACTGACGCGCCTCGGCCGGGTCCTGGCTCAGGAAGCTGGCCTCGGCCAGGGCCTGCGCGACGCAGCTCTCGAGCCGGCTCTCGTCCACCTTCGGGTCGACGGTGGCGTAGCTCGAGACGCCGTCGAGGAAGGCGAAGCCGAGGGGCGCGTCCGCGTAGGCGTCGGCACCGCGCGCGGTGGGGCTGAGGTAGAGGTCGAAGCCGCCCGTGTCCCCGCGTCCTCCGTCGGGCCAGGGCAGGCCGAAGCCGGCCGCGTCGGAGAGCAGGTAGGCGTGTTCGAGCGCGCGCAGCACGGCGTCCACCCGGGTCGCGGGTACGGAGGCGTCGGCGTGCACCGCCAGCGGCAAGAAGAGCGACCGACGTGCCAGCGGCCGATCGGGCCGCGGCACCTCGTCCGGGTGGGGCACGCGCGCGCCCGTCCAGCGCGGCTCCATCATCGTGACCAGACTGTCGGCTACGTCGTCGAAGACCTGCCCGCTCGCGGCTTGATCGGTCGCGGCCTGATCGGTCGCCGGCTGCTCCTGCGCCAGCGCCGCCGAGCACAGCAGCCAGACCCCCACACCCATGCATCGCACGATCGTTTTCACGGACGGTCCTGAGTCACCAACAAACGGGAAGCTCGAGCCATGGCCCCACGCGGAGCACACCCTGGCCGGATCCTGCCACGAACCAGGGGCCTCGCCGACGCGCTGCCCGCGTGCCGGATGAATTGACACATGCGGTCCTGAACATCTACACCCGTCCGGGAGGTTCACGAATGGCGATCCCCCCCTTCGATCTTGGTGATTTCTTTCGCATCGACCTGGCACAGGGCTCGATGAGCACGCGTGGTGGTCAACGCGTGCTCGTGCTCTCGGACACCGTCGTGGCGCCGTTGGTTTCTGCCGCCGTGCAGAATGGCGACCTCACCGCCCTGCGCGAGCTCGGCCGGGTCGTGGGCTCGCACGTGGAGGCCTCTCTGGGAACCAACGCCCGTGAAGCGAGCCCCGAGGACGTCCTCGGCCACGCACGCTCCGCCCTCGCGCTCTTCGGGTGGGGCCGGCTGAGCTTCGAGCGCTGGGGCCAAGCCCTGGTCACCAGGGTCACGCATCTGCCCGCGCTCGACGAGGATCAGCTCGGAGTCGCCGCCTTGCTCGGAGGTCTGGTCTCGGCCTTGGCCGACGCCGAGGTGGCCTGCGTGCCCGTCGGCCAGAGTCGCTTCCTGGTGGTCGATCCGAGCGTCGCCGAACAGATTTGGACTTGGTCCCGCGAGGGCGCCGACCTGCCCACCTTGGTCGCCCACCTCGCCGCCCCGGAGGCCGCATGAACCCCCGCGTCCAGAAGCTAGAGGCCCTGCGCGACCGCATCGCGAGCAACCGTCGACCGCTCGACGGCCAAGCCGCCGCCGAGCCCGCGGCCAGAGCCGAGCCCGCGCACGAGCCCATGCTGGAGATCGTGCCCGAGGAGGAGATCGCCCTCGCCGCACCCGTGGCCGCCGCACCCGTGGCCGCCGCACCCGTGGCCGCCGCCCCTGTGGCCGCCGCCCCTGTGGCCGCCGCACCCGTGGCCGCCGCTCCTGCGGCCGCCGCTCCTGTGGCCGCCGCACCCGTGGCCGCCGCACCCGTGGCGCCGATGGCTGCTGCGAGCGAGCCCGAAGCCCAGGCCGCGCCTCCCCCACGCAAGCGGCCGTCCTCGCCCCTCGAGCTCGCCGTCGCGGAGCACTCGGGCACGCCGACTCCAGCACCGCGCTCTCCTGCGCCCACGCCGACCCCCGCTCCGGCGGCTGCGGTCCCGGCTCCTCCCGCTCCGCCGGCCGCGCCGGCTGCCCCGAAGCCGCCCGCTGCGGCTGCGGTCGCTGCGGCTGCGGTCGCTGCCGCTCCTCCTGCTCCTCCCGCGGCCGCCAAGGCACCCGCCGCGCCCCCGCCTCCACCCCCGGCTGCGCCCGTTCAGGCTGCGCCGCCCCAAGCCGGCGCGTTCGAGCAAGACGAGGGCGCCACGACTCAGGAGCGTCCCGTCGTGGAGCCCGCCCCCAAGGCCGCGCCCGCCAAGGCCGCGCCGATCGAGGTGCAGGCCGCATCGGGCGCGCCCCCGTCCGCGCCCATCGTGCGCGTCGACCTCACGCCAGACCCCGCCGATACCTTCGGCAAGATGTTGGATCGCGCGCTGGCGCTTCGACCCCGCTGACTCTCCCGACCCGTTCGTCGGAGAGCCGCGACACAAGGTGGATTTCGATGCTGCTCGCGATTGATGTCGGCAACACCCACACGGTGCTCGGCTTCTATGATGGCACGCGACTGGTTCACGACTTCCGAGTCGAGACCTCTCGTGGCCGCACGACGGACGAGTACCTCGTCCTGCTGCTCGCGTTGCTCGATCTGGCCGGGCTGAAGCCTCAGGATGTGACCGCGAGCATCCTCGCGTCGGTCGTGCCGCAGCTCGACGGCGTCCTGGTGGAGGCCATCGACCGCGGCTTCGATCACGACGTGCTCGTGGTCGGTCCCGGCATCCGCACAGGCGTGCCCATCCTGTACGACAACCCGCGTGAGGTCGGCGCCGATCGCATCGTCAACGCTGTGGCGGCCTACGCGCGCATCGGCGACGCCGTGATCGTCGTGGACTTCGGCACCGCCACCACCTTCGACTGCATTTCGGCCAAGGGCGAGTACCTCGGCGGCGCCATCGCGCCCGGCATGCAGATCAGCGCCTCCGCGCTCTTCGACAACGCGGCCAAGCTGCCCCGGACCGAGCTCATCATGCCGCCGCACGCCATCGGACGCACGACCGTGCAATCGATGCAGGCGGGCATCGTCTACGGCTACGTCGGCCTGGTCGACGGATTGGTAGAGCGCCTACGTCGCGAGATGGGCGGCGACGTCGCCGTGATCGCCACCGGCGGCCTGTCCCACATGATCGCGAGCGAAAGCCAGACCATCCAGGAGGTCGACGACTTCCTCACCCTCGAGGGCCTGCGCCTGATCTACGAGCGCAACGTCCGCTAGCAGCCGCCCTCATCTGGGACGCTGGCGGCGGGGGACAAGCCCCCGCCCTACCGAGAACGGGTCGCGACAGGAGCGACAGCGCCCGCGTACGGAGCGACGCCTGGACGTCCACGGCACGCACCGCGTCCAGGTCGAGCCTCGGCCCATGCAGTGGGGGACAAGCCCCCGCCGAGCCGGCGTCTTTGGAGGTCGTGTCCGACGGAGGTCCACGCGACAGCGCCCACATGCGAAGAGCAAGCGGGCGCTGAGGACGGGACGAAAGTCTGTGGGTTCAGACGGGGTCGAAGAGCGAGCGCCCCCGGCGCGGCCGACCGAGCGGTACCTCCGTACCCCGACCGAGGTCGCGAGTCCGCAAGCCGCTCAGCGGCCCGGCTTCAGTCGGGACCGGAGGGGAGGGCAATCTCGGGCGGCACCAAGAAGAAGATGTCGCGCGAGTCGAGCTCGGTGAATCCGTCGCCGAGCACGTGCAGCGTGGCGCGGAAGATCTGCGGCATGCCCGTGGGCATGACCGTGTCGTTCTGCTTCACGACGATGTCGAAGCAGATGGGTGAGCCCGGGGTGACGCCTCGGAAGGTGTCCGAGAAGCCGTCGCCGTCCGTGTCCTCGCCTGCGCGAGGTGCGCAGCCGCGCGCCGCATCACCCGCCTCGTTGGCTTCGATGTGGTCGACGAAGGCCGCGAAGCTGTCCACCGAGTCGCCCAGATCGTCCTCGTAGACGATGGAGATGTCGATGGGCGTCTGGTTCGCCAAGGTGGCGATCTGGGTGATCAGGTTCGCGCTCACCGCGGAGCTGGACGCCGTGGTCACGAGCGGGGCGCCCGCGCCATCGACGGCGCCGGTGGCCGTCGCCATGGCGGAGAGATCCGGCGTCGCGCGCGTGCTGTTGACGGCCACACCGATCACGCGGATGCGAGCGGCGACCAGCGCCGCCATGCTCTCGTCGAAGGTCGGGGCGTGGGCGCCGATGGTACCGTCGCTGTAGGCGTTGGAGCCGCCGGGCCCGTTGTGCTGATAGATGTCCGTGATGATGACCACGATGGGCACGGCGCCGTTGCGGAAGCAGGGCCAGCCGATGGAGGCGTCAGCCGGGCAAGCCGCGAAGCCGCCAGCGCCGGAGGAGCGGTCGCCCGTCCACCCGCTCGCGCCGGCCAGGCCGTTGCCGGTGGCGATCGCCCACAGCGCGGCCACGCCGCTCTCGGGGCCGTCCGCGCCGTAGTGGAGTGAGAGCCTGTTCACGCCCGCCTGAGCGGTCGCGATGTCTCCGGTCGGGTCCTGCAGATGGTAGTAGGCGCGGTCGCCGCTTGCCGCGCTGCCGTAGCCGCCGACCGGGTAGTCGTCGAAGCCGCCCGCGCCGAACCAGACGTCGGGGATCTCGGCGCGCACGCCCGGGATGATGGTGCTGGCGATGTTGTTCTTCAGGTTGGTGACCGCGCCGCCCATGGAGCCCGTCGTGTCCATCAGGAAGTAGACGTCCGCGATCTTGAGGTCCGTCGAGAAGACCAGGGTGTCGCGGGGCGGGCTTGGCGCCGCCATGTAGGGTTCGAGGAAGACGAAGTCGCCGCGGGTGCGCGGGCTACCGGTCGGATCGGTGGCGTCTCCCGCGCAGGAGGGGTCGCCTCCGCAGGCTGCCGTCTCGATCAGATCCGTCACGCCGTCGCCGTCCGTGTCGGCCAGGCGCGGGTCGGTCCCGGCCAGGCGCTCGGCCTGATCGGAGAGGCCGTCGTTGTCGCTGTCGGGATCGCGGAAGTCGGGCGTCAGGTCGCCGTCCGTGTCCACGGGGGCCGTGGTGGGGTCACCGTCGCCGGACTCCTCCGCGTCGGAGTAGCCGTCGCCGTCGGTGTCGAGGTCGTGGCGGTCGGGCGTGCCGTCGCTGTCCGTGTCCTCGGGCAAGGCCTCGTAGCGGTCGCCGACGGTGTCGTCGTCCGAGTCGATGTCGAGGTAGTCGGGCAGGCCGTCTCCGTCGAAGTCCACGGGCGCCGCCGGATCGCCGCCGATCTCGTTGATGTCGCCCACGCCGTCGCCGTCGTTGTCGAGGTCGGCGTAGTCGCCCACGCCGTCGCCGTCGCTGTCCGAGGCTCCCTCGGTCGCGTCGAGGATGCCGTTTCCGTCGGAGTCGAGGTCACGGAAGTCCGGGGTCCCATCGCTGTCCGCGTCGCGCGGAGGGATGTCGGCGCCGCCGGTCCCGCCCTCATCCGAGTCGGGGATGCCGTCGTCGTCGCTGTCCGTGTCCAGGTAGTCGGGCGTGCCGTCACCATCGGTGTCGCCCGCTCCGCCCGGGTCGTCGCGGCCTTCGTAGAAGTCCGAGATTCCGTCACCGTCCGCGTCGCGCGCGGGGGGCACGATGCCGCTGTCGGTTCCGCCCCCATCCGGCGTCGGGTTCGACGTGGAGGCGCTGCAACCCAAGGCCAACGCTCCCATCAAGCAAAACAATCCTAGTCTACGCATCGAATCCTCCAAGAACTACCGGGGAACCCGCAGGATAGCGGAAGTGCTTGCGCGCTGACAACGCCCCTCCGCGAGCGCGACGCGGACGATACCTCGCCTTCAGATTCGAATTCGCCCTCGGCCGGACGGCTCGTCGACTCGGCTCAGCCGCCGCCGCGCGCGAACACCTGGTAGAAGTAGTCTCCCGAGCCTGCCGCGGCCTGGATCGTCAGCGTGTAGCGACCGGCTCGAGTCGTGCAGTAGCGCACCGCCGGGAACGCCGTGCGCGTCTGGTCCGCTGCGACCTGTTGGCCCCCGAGGGAGAGGGAAGCGTCGAGGTCGGTCATGCCTTCCCCACCCACAGCCAGCATGGCGAAGCAGGCGTTGGCGGGCAGGTTCAGCGTCTGGGTCGCCGTGCGTCCCTGGCGCGCCAGGTGGCCACGATCGGGCATGAAGTCCGAGCTGGGTTCGTAGCCCTCGACGCCGAGCAAGGAGGTGACCTCCGCCAGGCGCACATACATCAGGCCCATGAGGTTGAAGGGTCCACGAATGCCACGCGGCCAGCGATAGGGGGCGTAGACGAAGGAGCCCTGGCCGTTCGCCATGCTCACGCGGATCGCGTAGTCGCCGCTGGTCTGGGGGCAGACGCGCACGATGGGACGCGCGTCTTGCTCGACGTCGCGGTCGATCTCGCGGCCTTGGGGATCGAGCAGCAGCAGATCGAGGTCGCGCACGCCCGAGTCACCAACGGCCAGCACGGCGTAGCATTTGCCGCCTTCGAGGGAGATGGGGAAGTCGCGCGTATCACTCGCGCCCAGCTCTCCGGTGGAGGGTTCTCCGTAGCTCTCGTAGCCGCGGGCGCGCATGTCGGCGTCCAAGAGGCGCGCGTTCTCTAAAAGCCCGGCGCCTGCCGTCGACTGAGTCGCGATCACCGCGCCGCCGAAGACCGCGCTCAGATCGACCTGCCGACCCGCGGGACCGGCGTACAGCGCGTAATAGTAGCTGCCCGTGCCGCGAGCCATCTGCAGACGCGCGATGTGTCGACCGCCCTGGGCGGCGCAGAAGCTGATCCACGGGTGCGCGTCCGTGCGCACGTCGTGGGCGACGGTCGCGCCCGACGGGTCGAGCATCACCATGTCGAGGTCGGTGTTGTCGGAGCCCAGCGCGACGGCCGCGTAGCAAGCGCCCATCGTGGTGTCGATGGCGTAGGCGACCATGCCGTTCTCGGGCATGTTGTTGTTGCGCACGGCGGGTCCCACGCGCGTGAAGCGCTGCTGGGTGAGGACCTG
>Ga0100380_10004361_pt1 | contig 14823 bp, 10 predicted proteins | sample CryGeymeta201504_FD_80417 | JGI IMG/M metagenome (GOLD analysis project Ga0100380, IMG submission 80417) | Groundwater microbial communities from Crystal Geyser aquifers in Utah, USA - Crystal Geyser metaG 2015-04 | ecosystem: Environmental > Aquatic > Deep subsurface > Groundwater | place... | reverse complement strand
TATATATACCTACTAGTTCCGCAAATTGGGTCCTTTCCCGATCGAGGGGGCTATTAAAAGGAGTTACAATTTTTTCAATTATTTTTGGCCAAAATATCCCCCCCCCCCCCCCCCCCGTAACACAACATTTTTCTGGAAGATGCGAAAACCACCCAGGCTATCATTTAAAATCAAACATCACCATAAGAAGTCGGTCAGGCGCCCCTAGCGTCTTTTTTAAGGGTATTCATGGATTTAATGAATGGAGACTTAAACCCGTCTCCAAGCGATTTCATGATAACTGGAACTGTACAAATGAACAAGCCACGGCAAATCAAGAAAGTCAAAACACAACATTAAGAATTAAAAAAAAAACTCCACCGTCCACCGCTGCATCCAGGCTAGGCTCACTTTGTTATATATTATTGTAGAAGATTGGATACATTCTCTTTTGTTGTTAATCTATCTGCTTCCAGCAAGATAGCCAGCCTGCATCCTCGTCAAACCGCACCAACAAACGGAGCTTTCCCCTCAACAAACAACATGATGCACCAGTCATCCTCTACAGCCACAGACGCTCGCACCACCCAACGTGGCAGTGCCCTGGAACGTCTTTGGAATAAAAAAGTCCGCCATCCTTGGGAAGAGAATGATGCCAGTGGTGGAGATGATGATGATGATTTGTTGGAATTAGATGAACCAACACTAACACCGACACCGTCCCAATCCACACCAAAGGCGACTCCCATATCCTTCCGTCGGTCGTTGAATTCGTCGTCTTCCATGGTCCTGTCGCCTCCATTATCCAGCGGAAGCAGCAAAAAGAAGAAGAAGAAATCTAAAAAGAGTCCCAAGAATGGCGAGGAGTTGTCATCATCGAAAAAGAAGAGCAAGAAGAACAAAAGGAAGGAGAAGAAACAGAATTGCAAAACTTTGCCCAACGCCTTACCTTTTGAAAATGACAATGATATCGATGATCCCGTGCTATCAACTGAAAATGCATTGCCGCCGTTGCAAGCATATCCTACTGGAACTAATGTACTGGTTACTGACGATGCTGGTGCGACGCCAGCACCAGCAACAACTTCGCCACCAACCCAACAAGATGCCGAAGCGGCCGCTTCTGATATGCAGCTCCTGTCCATTGACTTTGAACGCGATGGTCCTGCTTTGCGTACCGCCTTGGCGGAAGAAGTTTTGGCCATGTGGGATGCTCAAGGCTTGTACATGGACCTGCCGGAACTACGACCGGCTATTCTACAAGGTGTGGTAGCTCAAAAATTCCAAGCCTTGGTCGACGAACAGCGAACCGTCCAAGCCAAGTATCAATCACAAGATTCACTGGAGGCACTTAGTTCATTGGCCAATGGAAGAGTAACAGGCAAACCAATTTGCGACATGTCTATTATCGCTGAAGGAACAGATGAAGAAGATAGCATTGATGATGACGACGATGACGACGATATTGATGACGAGCATCATAATCACCACCACAAAAAGAAGGACAGCTCTGCTCGACAATATCAACAGTCAGTACAAGAAATGCCAACACTTGCAGAAGAAGGTTCTCTCATGTCCGATCCTTCCAAGCAAACCGGCACGGAAAGGACACAAGAAGAGACACCAGACGATAGTGAACAACCGACACAAGATGAGGAAGAAGAAAACGAGAGTGGCGACAAGAAGTTGAATGCTGCTTCGTTGGTCATGCAAGAACTTTCTGAACGGTTGCTATCCATTGATACGAAGGAGTATGAGTGTGTTGAAGCCGTTGCCGGTGATAATGCGTCGAACGAGGTTCCCATTCAAGATCAAAATGCTTTCACAAAATTCCGGCTCCGTCATGCTGTCGAACAGCGAGTATCGCAAGTCTTTACGGGCGACTTCCATGTGGTCGAAGCCAGCAAGGAAGAAAAGGACAGGGAGATGAATTCCAGTAGCAAATCTCTGCCAGACCAACAACAATCCAGTAATATTCAGTCTCCTAATAGTGGAAGCTCCAAAAAGGATCTTAAACATCGATTGTCACAATCCTTTTCTCATTTTGACTCGTATTTGAGGAATCATCAGCAACCACGCCCTCTTAATCAAGAAGAGGACGAATGGACAGAATACACAATTGAAAAGGAATTGCGTAAAAGCATTCCTGGAAGCTCTGCTAGTGAATCGGATCCATTGTCGTCAAAACAAGTGAACAACAGGACGATGCCACGAAGCAACAGCAAAAGCAACGAAACATTATACGAGGAATACACAATTGTGGAGGAAACTGCGAAAGAAGAGGAAGATTCTGTTGTTGATGTGGATGCTTTGAGTGAGCAAAGATCCAAACAACGAAAAGACGTCAGTATCGCTTCACCTAATGCGGACGATGATAACGATGACCAAAAGCAAGAACAGGAATCATATCTTGAATACACCATAAAAGAGGCGACACCTTCCAAGCCAGAAAGACTCGCAACTTCGCAGCTATTGAAGGATGCCGTAGCCAAGGTAATTACTCCTGCAACAGCGGCATCTGGTTCTCCGCCTCATCGACGACCATCCGTCATGGACGACCTGGGCGGAGATGGAGTTCCCGTTGTCACGACGCATGGCAATACGTTCGACGACGATGAAATGACTCAGATCACCTTTGATTATACCATGGATGGTATGAACAGCGTTACTCAAGACCATGAACGAGCCAATGCATATTTGGACAAAAGCAACAAGCGCTTCAGTATACCCTCGCCGCCTCGAAAACAGTCAGCGGTCGACTCACAAGACACGCAGCCGACCCGTGCTTCCACCTTGCCTCAAAATACACAAGAAGGTATGGACAATAGTATGAACAACCGTTCAACAGCGTCTTCTGCCGATCTATCATCCCAAGCCGCTCAAGCTTTGGCAAAGTCGGTCGCCAAGATTCTTCGCGTGGATATTTGGAGCCCAAAAGTCACTGTTGCACAAACGGCTTTGGAAAAGCTGTCGAAAGCTGCCTGCTCTGGTTCGTACCAACGCTCCAACATTGTGCGATTGGGTGGCATAATTGCTATTTTACGAGCCATGCAAATGCATCCGTTGAATGTTGCTATTCAGAAAGAGGCACTGTCGACATTCGAATGCTTGTCCGCGGACCACGAAGCGAGCCTAGCGATGGGAGACGTCGGGGCAATTTCAGCCATTGCTACATGCCTGCAGAGCCACATGGACCAAGAAGATATCCAAGTGAGCGGATGCAAGGTCATGGCGGCCATGACCAAAATTCGATCCCCAGAAGAATCTCACGACGCGGACGGCGATGATGTGCCGGTGGATGGTGCTGTACCAGCCTTGGTTGCATCCATGACGAGATACGCGAAGAATTCCGATATTCAAGCTCACGCTTTCTGTGCTTGTGCCAATCTCTGCATGGACAATCGTGAACGGTTACAAGAGTTGTCGGAAGTCGGTGGTCTCACTTCCATGACGATGGCACTCCAAAAGCCCTGGAAGAGCAAGATGGACCAGCACGAAGCCATTTCAACACTTTCCATTTTGTTAAGATCGTTGGCCGAGGTTGGCGCAAATTCGACTGAATGCTAGTGGAAAATATTTCCGGTGGAGAAAAGCATCACGCGAGTAGATTAATAAATATTTATAATTAGAGTGCGTACTGTGTTGAGAATTGCAGCTAGCAATGTCTATCTGTGCAGCAACTACAGCTAGCGTCTACTAGTAGTAGCTACTAGTATTCTGAAAAGAGTAGCTATGGCAAGATAGTTCTTTAGGCCATGCGAATGGATGGCTAAAATATCCCAAACCGGGGGGGGGGGGGGGGATTCTTACCCCGGATTTTGAAAAATTATCCCGGGGTGGTAAAAAAATCCCGGGTTTGCCCAGTCTATGGCATTTGTTGGGCATATGTTTTATGACAGTTATTTTTAACTGCATTTTATTAAATAACACTAATTGTCTATTATTTTATTAATTATTGCTAGCACCTTAGTTGTAATCCTGGAAAAATAGTGAATACAGCTCCGGGGTCATTCCTACCCTAGGAATGGTGACGCTAACACATCATAATATCCCGGGTTTGCCCAGTCTATGGCATTTGTTGGGCTTATGTTTTATGACAGTTATTTTTAACTGCATTTTATTAAATAACACTTATTGTCTATTATTTTATTAATTATTGCTAGTACCTTAGTTGTAATCCCGGAAAATAATGAATACAACTTAGGGGTCATTCCTACCCCCGGAATGGTGATAACACATCATAATAATTGGGCACGAAGAACTGACTTGGACGCTCACTTGCGAAGCTGTGCATCTTGAAAAATTCACGAGCCCAAAGCCAACAAGCCAACAACGCTAATTCATCACTCTTTTGTCTTTTGTTCAGCCTTCAAAGCAACATGACGCGAAAGAAGCGACTGCTTTTGGTTCTTTCCTTCACCAGCCTTTCATCTTTACGCGCATTCATTAGTAGGCGCGTTCCCTTTTCAGCAGGGAAATCCAGATCCCATGATGATGGTCCGTGTCAACTGCATACATCTTCTACGAATGCAGCTGATGCCAACAACAGTGGCAAGGATACCATAATACAGCATTTGGGAATTTCCATGACAGGTTTCTTTGAAGATATGGTCGATACTGAAAACACAAGATTTTACGCCCTCTGCTTTCCTTCAAGAGGAGAACGACATCACCAGCAAAATCCTATTCGAGATTTGGCTGCAGCTTGGGATGCCAGCAAAGCTTTAGTTTGTTTGAAAGAAAAGACCACTAACGAATCCACACAAAAAGAGAAGGACCTTCGTAGTACCATATTAAATACCGTCTTGTTCTACCAGTCAGCTTTAATACTAACACCAGGCCACAAGATGAATGCTACTATGTTGGATTCCAAGGCACTAAACGAACCATCGAATATTGCGCACTCGGCCTTAATGATCCTTGCTTCCATGGGTGCAAGTGAACTATCGCTGTTTCCAGAATATTCACCTCCAATTTGGATTGACGGTCTTGTACAAGGAATCTTGGCCATGCAGCGACCGGATGGTGCTTTCTGTGTCACATTCGGAAACAACGGACCAGTTGATAGCAATGTGTACCCGGGGATTGAATTTTACCCTGGAGAAGCAATGGTAGCATTGATGGAAGCCTACAAAGAAGTGCCTCCTTTCAAGTTGGCAGATTCAACACGAAATCAAATTGTGCCGGCCATGGAACGAGCATTTGTGTTCTATTCCGACTTGTATCAACAAGGCAATGCTGCCATCAATTACAATATTTGGCAAATTCAGGCCTTCTCTAGGCTGTTCCATGTACTATTACACCATGACAATTTCAAAAAGGCCGAACCTATTGCTAGCTATGTCTTGAACTTGTGCGAGGGCGTGATCACCTCCAAGGCTTGGAAGTATGAATTAGCAAGGGGGCAGAGCTTTTATCCTAACCTGGATACAGTTGAGATAGCTTGTGGTCTCGATGCACTTGCTGATGGCATTGGTGTTGCCAAAGCATTGTACGATTCGAGACTGGAAAGCTTCAGGATCCGAGCAAAGGATGCTGTCTACTTTTTAGAATGGTCTCACGACCAGGTTCCGACTGATGTATCTGTTGGTCGAGGTGGGCTGGGATACGGCGGAGTGCTCGTGCTAGAGCAAAGATTGGATGTTACAGGACACGCATTAAGTGCCCTGTCCAAATTACAGTAATCAAGTCTGATCTACACGACTTGTCCATCTTGCAGCACAAAAGATGAATATCTGAGAACAAGGCGGTGAACGATTGTTTGGTAGAAAAGTGCGAGCGAAACATTGATGGATGGAAAGCATATTATAATTAGGGTTACAGCTATTGAACAAACATTCGCGTAAAAAGCTAGTAGTAGTGTGGAGACTATTAGATATTAGAGTAAATAAATAATAATAGATACTCCGGAGTAGAAAGCAGGCAGGTAGTAGTACGACCTAGTTGTGTATGACCTAACTCTCAAGTCCCATGTATTCCAGTGATATCGCCTAAAGTGGAAACAAGGTAAACTGCCATAGTCCACCTGGGCTTATTTTGTTCGAAACATTATTCTGGTTAGGTTTGGTAGACTACTTGGTACTTGGTACCTGGTACCGCGCACCTCCAACACCAGATCTACTTGTACCAGATTACCAGACCTGAAGAAACAAACGTACCGTACATCTGCGAAAACAAAACAAAATGCAACAGCACACCAACACACGATGGCGCGGAGACAGAATAGCAGCAGAGTTTCAATATACCTGGCAGCATGTGCACTAGGCTTGATAGTTTTCACCGCCTCTTTGGCTCCCTCTCGAGAACGAATGCGTAATATGAGCATTTCCAAGAAAAAGGATTACGCAAGCCCTTCTTATCAACAAACAGACGAAGACGAACCATCGGATATGCCATCTCTCTTGACCTTTCTAAATACTTCCTCGCATTCAGCGCTCCACGAGGATAAAAAGGAAAGCAACACAGCTTCTGACGAATATGTTCAGCTCAAGGATCTCGAGTCACTTCTGAATCCTGCCGATCTTGTACCTACCAAATTGACAGAGAATGGATGCATTGACTGGTCTTACTATAACCACATGATGCTGTATCATACGCGAAAAGCTGGAGGATCCAGTCTTTACGTCTGGGCAAAGCAAGTGGCTAAAAAACACAATTTGACAATACATCAACAGGAAGGTACCACCTATGATCCGCATGATGCTATGGGAAGAAAAACGTTTGTCTTCACATCGTTACGACCACCCGTAGAGCGCGCGGTTTCGAGTTATGAGTACGATTGGCTGCAAACGTCTCATCACCGAAATGAAAAAGGACAAAACAATACCATAGATAGTAATGAAAGCAACACGACAACAAGTACGACGCTACGCGAATTTTTTGATCATGCCAACAATGTAAATAATGGTGTTAATGGTACGAGAAATCAGCGAAACGTACGACGGAAGAGCATTATGGGGATACAAAAGAGAAATAATAGAAAGAGAGGCGGCGATGCTAATAAATTGACAAGAGGCTGGATCTGGGCCTGCGCTACGAACTGCTACAGCAAATGGTTTGGAGGCTGGCCCAAGCCTTTGAATGTACCTGACACCAAAGCGGCTGTGCAACATTTGGATGGATTAGAAATTGTTTGGATGAGTAACTATCAAAATCTAGATTACATGAAATGGTTCTTGCATCGCTGGGATGCAGAAGACATTCCTATGGTCCACAAAAGAAAAACGGCGAATCGTGTCAAACAGAATTTCACAGAAGCGGAAATGAATCTACTTCTCACGTCCAACCGAAATGATCGGCTGCTGTACGAGGCATTGCGTAAAAAATGGAGTCGCGTAACAAATATTAGCTTGATGTAGTAATACATCAACATTTGTTTTACTTGAAAAACCGTTTGGCTGTGTTGCAAGCTTAGTGCTTTTTTTTCTTTTGAAAAAGGTGTTGACTCCTTCGTCAAGTTGCAATGTTGACATGGGTCACACTTGTACAATTCTCCGAAAACAGAAATTTGATGTTGGAACGATAACAGAACGTGTGGACAAAGATTGTTCCCAGCAGTGCGCTACGGTACGTAGATAGAAGAAGCACAACAAAAATTCTCCATGATAGTATCGGACCGTACGTCCAGCGGCTTAAAAAAAAACAACTGTTGATGAGAACGATTCATTATTTGAGTTACTGTAGCACAGGTTGATAAGTGCACCTCTACTGTACCAAATAATACCAAACGACAGTTCGCAGTGCCCAACGTCAGTTCGAAGTTTCAAACGTCAGATTTAAGTTTCAAACGTCAGTTTGAAGTTCCGAACGCCAGTTTGAAGTTCCGAACGTCAGTTTGAAGTTCCGAACGTCAGTTTGAAGTGCAATCTGACGTTCATTGGCCGTTTGTAGTGCAAAATGAAGTTTGCTGCACCTCTGCCTAGAGTAGAGAAACGCTTCAAACGGCCGTTTGCTGTACCTCACAGGCATCTGGCAAAATAGTAAAAGTGGTTCTTGATTTCAACGAAAATCCACGGTGTAGACCGAACGTTGTCAGCTATCATGTCAAGGAATAGATTCACCTACTACGGTACTACAGCTACTACCAACTACAAAGTATTGTTTTATAAACCGTCTACGTTTAACTACTCCTACCGTTGCTATTATCAATTAATATACCAAGTAAGGTTAGTGATAAACTCACAAAACAACTTTTTACAAAAATAAGTTAATTTGTTATTTAAATGCCCTTCATTTTTTTTGTAGATCGCCCAGCCCTCTCTTTTCTGTGTTCTGTTGCATTGTTGGACGAAATGTACCTATAAAATTCACACAATGAGATCGGAAATTGTATCCATTGTTCTTTTACAGGTTTTCATTTCTACTTGGAGCTTTTCCCTTGTACTGTTACCAGTCAGCCACCACAACTCCTTGCTACAGCCGTCCTCATTCACTACTGGTACCATCAATAGCCGTCGTTGTTATGGAGGTGTTGTTAAGAGGGTTCCCTCGTGGCTTCATAGTTCCAGCGATTCAGACGAAAATACTTCACTGGATGTCGAAGCAGATGAAGTATCAGATGATACAAACATTGAGGAGAGTGGTAGCGAGTCTGATAATGATGACAGCAATGCTGAAGCTAGAAGTAACGGCGATTCGTCGTCTACACCAGGAATGTCCAAGGCAAAATGGAAGAAAAAAAGGTACCTGATGATTCAAGATATTATAACATTAACTAAGAAACGAGATAAGCACGCGCCAAGAAAAGGAGAGGAGGCGGTAACTAGAATGAAAAAGCTGAGTTACTATCATAACGATGAAGAGCTTTGGCCGGATGTGCAGGTATACAACGTACGTGCATCCCATCACCTCGATCGATGTGTCATGGATGAAGTGACTAATAAAAGCGCATACCGTATGGTGATGCATTTTTTTCCATCTGACATGCCCCTTTCCTTTTGTGTTTCCTTTATAAAAATAGCACTGGATCAATGCAATCAGCAAATGTTCGCAACATTCGGCAGCAGGTAAAGAAGCGGAAGAGGTTTTAACTCAAATGAGAAGAGATGGTGTCGAACCGAACATTGTAAGCTATACGAGTGTAATGGATGCCTACGCAAGTTCTTCGACTCGACACAACAAAGCAGCTCAAGATGCAGAGAGGGTGTTATTTGATCTGCTGGAAGAGCAACAAACAAGGAATTGTAACAATCGCCAGCGTTTGAAAGTGACTTCGATTACGTGTGATGTAGTCCTGAAAGCATGGGCCAATCAAGGAGACATGAAAGGGGCTGAACGTGCCGAAGAGATTCTAACTCGTTTAGAACAAATGCAGAACGATGATATTCGACCAACAATCATTTCCTACGGAACGGTAGTACATGCTTGGGCATCGTGCAATGGTGGTGTTCCCGCAGCCGAAACTGCCGAAGCTATTTTGACACGGATGCTTTTCCCGTCATCTCCTGTGAAGCCTGATACAGTTATATTCAATAGTGTGATTAATGCGTGGGCCAATTCCAGAAGCCCACAAATGGCGCAAAAAGCCTCGGAGCTGCTCAAGCAGATGCAAAAGCTGCACAATCCGAGAAAGGGGTATCAAACAGCACCCGACCAGAGAACCTACAACGCAGTGCTTGCAGCATGGAGCCGCAGTGATGAATCTAATGCAGCTGTAGAAACAGAGAGAATTCTTAAAGAAATGCAGGACGCATACAAAAAGGCTCCGAAAGAAGCGCCGGCTCCCAACACTGTTAGTTTCAACAGCGTTCTACACGCATGGAGTAGAAGTAACTTGCCAGGAGCTCTTAATCGGGCACAAGCTGTGTTGGAATTCATGATCAAATCTAACAAACCTGATATTGCTCCCGATGTGATATCGTTCACATCCGTTTTGAATGCACTGGCCAAATCCAAAGAACCTGACAAGGCACCAAGGGCTCGAAAGTTACTAGATACAATGATTAAAATGCATCAAATATCCAAGCGACCTACCCTGGAACCATCACAAATTCCGTTCAACGCCGTTTTGAATGCGTGCGCTTTCTCTGCTTTAGACACGACTGACGAAGAAAAACAGGTAGCTCTCAAGGTGGCAGTATCTACTTTTTCCGAACTGTGTATTCGGGCTTGTCCAGATACTGTCAGCTACGGAAATCTCATGAAAACCTATCGCACCCTCATGAAGCCTGGGAAGAAACGAAATGAAGTTGCTCTTCAATTATTTGATCGCTGCTGTAAGGAAGGTCTCGTCGGCGAGCTCGTTTGGACCGAGACATGCCGAACGGTCAAAGCCAAAGATCTGCAGATGCAGTTGGGATTAGAAAAGGGACCCGGTCAGATACTTTTGAAGGATTTGCCAAAACCTTGGACCAATAATGTCCGAGGAGACAAATTGGCAGCACGTCGACGCACCCAGACCGAAGCAAAACGACGAGATCAGCAAAAACGAGAACAAACAACCGTAAAAAAGAAACAAGTTCCCGCCATACGATTCCGAAACATTTTGGAACCCAGTTATCAATCCGGAAAGGATTTGTAACTGTGGATTATTTTGAAAATCAAGTTATATATATCTTAGATAGCAGTCTTCAAAGAATCGTTCGTAGACAGACACAATGAGTGTGTATATGTGTTTGTGTTTGAACGTGTTTATGTGCGCGTCTAGGTTTTTCCCAGCAACGCAGATTGTTGTATCTCGTGTCATGCGTCATTCGTTGTCTGCATGTCACCAGTTACTGTTGTTCCAATCCAAAGCATCACATCAATTATTCCACCTGCAACATGTGTGTATTTAAATTCCATATTTCAGTTTGAGCGTCAGCAGTCCTTGTTGTCCTAACAAAATTTCGTGAATAAAGGTAAAAATAGCCAACCAAAAAATGGGAGTAATATCTACCCCAAAAGCGGGTGGGATCAAGTCTCGAACGGCGCGCAACAAGCCTTGCGTCGGAACTGCCACTAACAGATATGGCATTTCATTTAATTTAATTTCTGGATACCACGAAAAGACTACGCGACAGAGCTACAGCAGATGAATGCAAAAATTCGATGCAAGAAAAAAATAATGAAAGAGCGATATGAGAGTGCATTATTTTTGCTTTGAAGATGAGTGCAATGTGACTTGATGAAGCGAGTAAGAAACCCCAAACAAAAACGCCCCGTGCCAACACACACAGACACACACACCACAAACCATTTACAAGTAAATGATGTTCACAAACACTTTACACTCAGTATTAAGTATTAATTTCATTTCAAAACCCTTCCCTACAAAAATCGTACCATGAAAAAGGACATGATATTCAAAAATGGATCCAAAAAAGTGATCGCTGGTTGTACCCAGGCTTCTGTTTCTGCTAGCATCATTCCCGAAGAGGTTATCGAAGAAGATAGATCCGAAATACTACTAATACTACTAGTCGCAGGATCCATCATCACCATTCTTTGTAATGTTGTGGTTGGAGAACGAGTGGCAACCAGAGGAAATTTTTGTGCGATAAAGGCAGTGGCGGCACTGCACAAGAGAAGTAACCGCGAACAGTGGAGTAGTAGCTTGGTCATCTTCGTTGTAATTAATAATAGAACACTCGGAGTAATGTGTTGTGATACGGTAGGTGTAACTGAATTTATTATGGTGGGATATAAGATTGTTGCTCTCTTCTTTGTTGCCAACACACGGAGTTGATAATACAGTAATAATTTAAAGATACTAAGGTAAAGACGTCATCGAGCGACTGATCAGTCCGTGAATGAAATTGAAATACAGCATTCTACGCGACAGTACTCCCGAACGCGCGAAGATGGATGCGAGTATGCGAGTGCGAGATCGAGCAAAATCGATCGAACGATCACACTTCTTGATGACTGCCTCCAAGCGTTGAACTCACAAATTCCCTGGTACCATCCTGCCGTCTTCAATACTGTAATACATTACTAACATCCTTCGTCCAAGCTAAACTTATCTCCCGCCATTCAGGAACAGAAGTTATCAAACATATGTTTTCCTGTGATTGGACGTGGATTAATATCCTTGATCCTTGATGAATATAACAAATAACAACACACAACATAATATGCTAAAGCTTGCGAGGAAAGATAGTTTTTGGCCTTGAAAAGAAGCCGATTAAAGAAACCTTCTGATACACAATGTCAACCCAGCTGACAGCAAATCCGTTCTTGACTTTTCCAAGCAGAAGTCTGACTTCCTCTATCAATTTAACCAAGGACAAGAAATTGGATGTGCTTGATTCTTTGAATCTTCGTTCTTATTCCAATATTCCTCGTCTTGCAGAAAAGATTAGGTCATTATCTTCACAACATGAAACCACCATTCGTATTTCTACCCCTCAGTCTGGCTCATCCAACAAAGCACTGCAAGCAACAACCTCACGTCTAGTTGTGATGTGTCCAGGATGTGAACCAGATTGGAACTCTACAGAAATCCAATCCTTATTTGATTCCATCGGTCGTCTCCCACATTTGCACGAACTTCAACTAAAGTGTTTGGGACACGTGGATGTTGCCTTGCCACTGCGGTTGCTCACTCTCCTTTTGCGCAAAAGTCTCCGATTGCAAAGTTTGGATTTGGACGACGTGGCCTTGAGCATCTCTAGTGTTGAGGAAGTAGAAGACTTTGAAAAAACCATAAAGCAACGTCAGGCGTCGCAACATCAAATCTCCTTGAGCAAGTTTCGTTTGTTCGGATGCTGGTCAGATCATACAGAGGAATTGATGCAATCATCTCCATTTTCTTCATTGAATCCCTTTTGGTCGGCTCTTTCCATGATAGAGCGAGTGGAAGTAGATGCCATAGAAGTTGGATTGTTAGGGTCCATTTCGGCCCTTACTCTGCAACATCTGATAACTTCTCCATCATTGAAAGCACTCTGTTTGAAAAGAGTAGCACTGAACTGCCACTGTGTCGAAATCATGGCGTCTCCTTTACGGACAAATACTACCCTACGGGACTTATCCGTCGACGTGCACACGGACAAGGATGCCGTCCATGCCTTGGCAGACGCACTGCGTGACAATAACCATTTGGAAAAGCTAAATCTCAACATGTCCCCTATTCGAAATCACGACAGTGGTTTATTACAAGTACTTGCACAAGCACTTTCTTGTAAAGACTGTACCTTGAAATGCTTAACGATTCAAGCAGCAGCAATTCCCATATTAGATGAGACTGCCCATGCTTTTGTCAAAATGATGGAATCCAATTTCGAGTTGCAACATTTACAGCTTTCTAGCTACCAAGGCAAATGGAAACCTATTTATCAATATTACGCTACACTCAATCAACATGGACGGGGTTATTTTCATAGGCATTATAGCTCACTTTCAAAGAGAAAATTGGTGGAAAAAGCACTGGTGCCAGCAGTCGACAGTGCTAGCTTACTGTACTACTTTTTGCACATGAATCCCACTCTGTGGGCTTGTCCACGCTCGACAAGCGCACAAAGGGCTAAAGTACTTTCCTAACATGATCAAGTCTAAGTCATGCTTTCACACGAAGTCAATTCTGTACATTATTTATTTTTAGCTCAGAAGTGATTTTTATGGTAGATATATTGTTGCTAGTAGTATGATCTTCATTATAATTTAGTCTTCGAAGACTTCTTCGAATCCTTGTCCAGATTGTAGTCCATAAAAAGCTTTCAGCTGTCCCAATGGTCCATTTTGAGATGGCATAGAATCGGCACTCATTATACCTTGTCCCATGACACCCAATTTGGCTCGTTGCCGGATGGAATCCAGTTCCTTCCGAATCGCACCAAAATCTCCTACGGACGGCTCACCTTCTTGCTGTGCACGAAAAAAGACCACTTTATCGACTGGATTGACAAGAAATTCAAGATTGTCAACAAAGATACTTCGCGTTGCCTTGGCCTTGATGTAGAAAGGATTTTCGCTCTCGGTCGAAGTTAATTCCAAATAAGGATCGGCTGCCACCACGCCCTTAATCCGGGCAATCACTTCATCAGGACTTGTCTCGAATGTCCATGGAGCTGCATATAAGTCCAGTTGTCGAACATTCTTTGTGGAAATGCAGTTTATACTGCCCCCATCAGGATTCTTTTTGCAGGCTTCAATGGTTACAACCTGGTCTGTAGTTGTTGTAGTAGTAGCAGCAGCAGGCAGCGATGGTGTTGCTGATGTCTCCTCCGCCACGACAGAGGTTGGATCAAAGCTAAACACAAACGTCGCCAGTGCAATTCCAAAACAAACGTTGGTCAAAGATCTTTGTATCGTTGCAACAACCATGTTGTCGGATATAATGTCATCGTTTGGTAATGCCAGTAGTTGTATACTCTGAGTTGTGGATGATCGGTACATGGAGCTGGTTGTAGGTGCGGTAAAACAAAGGGATGATGTTGGTAACAGAACTGCCAGCAAGGCAACTCTGCTGCTGCTACGTTTCATGTTTTTTGAGTTCTTTCTCCTGATTGCAGGATTGTGCTGGGATGAGCTTTATTTGGAATACACAGTATTAGTCTTAATCAGCGTACTCTACACTATTAGCAGGTATGGCGAGCTGCATGTATGGGGGATTCCTACCGTATCTTGCAGTGTTTTTAATAATAATAAGCTGTCTCCCTTCTTTGTCCTCTATCGTATGACGTACACCTGTGACGAGTTCTTCGTGACTGATTTTATCCGTTTTTCCAATGCTGCCCTGAAGAGACGAAAAATGCAAATGAATCCAGTGAGAGCAAGACGAGCGGTGATGAGAGTTGTTTAAATAATAATAGCAAATTAAGCCCAGGTGGACTGTCATAGGACTCAGGAGTTAGGTCTTACTCTATTAGGTCGTGTGCCTATGCCTGCTTCCTATCCACACTATAGACTCTAGTCATAATATTT
>Ga0100380_10004357_pt1 | contig 14825 bp, 10 predicted proteins | sample CryGeymeta201504_FD_80417 | JGI IMG/M metagenome (GOLD analysis project Ga0100380, IMG submission 80417) | Groundwater microbial communities from Crystal Geyser aquifers in Utah, USA - Crystal Geyser metaG 2015-04 | ecosystem: Environmental > Aquatic > Deep subsurface > Groundwater | place... | reverse complement strand
ATTTTGTAATCCTTGCGTAAAAGTTCTTTCAGGACAAAGCTTAAAGCGAAGAAAGAAGTGCACATTGCCAAGACACCAAACACTCCGCCAATCAACAAAACTTTTTCTCCTAAAAAATTTGATAAACCAATAATCCCCTCTTCCGAAGTTCCTCGTCCGGAAACCCCCAAAACAGTAAAACCAAAAAGAGTGTAAATAATCACCGGGATGATAAAACCAATAATCACTGCTTTTTTAAGAAAGGCATTTTCCTCTTTCAAAATTTTTTTCATAGTTGGAATAGCCGAAGCGCCGCCCAAAGCAAATAAAATAATGCCGAAAGGATAAAACAAATTTTTGAAATTAAAGACAAAATCGTGGGCAACAAGATTTTCTATTTTTAAATAAGGAAGAGAAAGAATAAAAATAAAAATGGCAACAACGATTAGGGCCGCGGACATAAAAAGTTCAAAGCGGCTCATTAGGTTGATGCCGAAGAAACATATAAGAGAACCAAAAAACCAAAAAATCAAGCCCCAAAAAATTAAATTGCCGCCGAGAAACGGAGCAAAGAAAGCTTGAAGATAGGTGCCGACTCCGATAATATAAGCAGCCAAGGCAGCATAAATTCCCAAGATTAAAGAAAGAGCAATAAGAATCTCGCCCGTTCTTCCCAAATAAGTCTTCACATAGCCAGCCATTTCTTTTTTTTCCTTGGTTCTTAAAATAATTTCCGCATAACAAATCTCAATAGTCAAAACCGCCGAACCTAAAACGATCAAATAAACCAAACCTATTAAAAACCCAACTTTGGAAAAAGCATAGGGCAAGGCAAAAATTCCGGCGCCAACCGTGGTGCCAATTAATACCGCGATCGCTCTTGATTTTTTTGAATCAAACATGCCAAAATTATTAAAAATTTTAAGATGTAATCGCAAAAATTTTTACTATAATTTTGAGCACCGAGCACATAGTTCGAGTTTTCGTTGTCCACCATCAATGAAGAAACGCTAACTTATTTTGACTGCACATTTTTATAAACAAGCTATGTGCTTGGTAAAGGTTTTCTAGTAAAAATTTCTGCGCCTGCGGCTTGAAATTTTTAAGAAAGCCCTTTATTTCAACAACTTAATTTGGTCAACTTTGCTGTTTAATTTAAAATATTCATTATTTAATCGATCAAGGGAATTTTTAGCATCGTTAATATGTTTAGTGACCACAGACAAAGTTTCGCCCAATTTTTCTGTATCATGAGAAACCGCTCTTAAAATTTCTAAAACCTGTTGATATTCTTCTTTTATCTGTTCTCCCTTCATTCCCAACATTACAGTTCTTAAAAATCCTAAAAAAGTATTTGGAGAAACAGTAAAAACTTTCTTACTTCTTGCGTAATCAAAAAGATTATTTTTGCTTGTTAAAATCTCATAATAAATTGTTTCCGAAGGTATATACATCACTGCATAATCAACTGTTCCCTCTTGAGGTAAAATATAATTTTTAGCAATTTTATCAATTTCCCGCTTAACATCAACATTAAACATCTTCTCTGCCATTTCTCTTTCTTTTTCTGTAACTGCTCGGGCTAATTTTGAATAATTATCAAGAGGAAATTTAGCATCAATCGGGATAATCTGATTTTTAAATTTAATAATCGCATCTACTATCTGGCCATCTTTAAAACGATACTGTAGTTTAAAATGCTCTTGAGTCAAATTCTCGCTTAAAAGATTTTCTAAAACTTGTTCACCGATATTGCCTCGCAACTTTGGCGACCTAAAAAAATCCTGGAAGCCTTGGATTTGGCGGCTTAGTTCTTCAACCGTGCCCAATCCTTTGGAATATAAAGTGAGAGCTTGAGCTGCTTTATCCAGTCTCTCATGCATGCCTTGCAAGCTCTGATTAAGCAAGAGAAAAGATTGGTCCTTGCTTTTATCCTCTTCAAATTTCTTTATCCTCTGATTCAAAAGATAAAAAAGCCCTACAACCAGGAGACTAAAAACAATAATAATAGTAATTAATGGGGTCATATTTTGACTTACTGCTATTTAAAAGCTTAAAGTATAATCACTTAAAGTTGGCGTATTTGAACCATCCCCGGTAAACGTTGTTTTAATCTGCCAATATCTATAGCCCGCTAAAAGAGTGCCATTATTTGCTATTGTAGCATATGCCGAAGCATCTGATAAATTTGACTGATTCCCGTGTCTTTCCTGAAATGTAATTGTATGATTAGCGTCTGGCTCTGTTTTTGAAACTGTGAGGGTTCCAGCAAAAGATGGGGTTATGCCTAAATCTAAAACTTGAGAAGTATGAGTGCCTGAAGTGTTATAACCAGAACTATATATTATATTATCTAAATAAGTAGTGATGCCATTATTAACAACAGTCCAGTAAAGATAGCTCCCGTAACAATCAAAAGAATTGGCGTCATTATTAACGAAAGACGCGCCTGTTTTCTTTTGTGAATTGTCAATCCAAATATCAAGTGTATGAGCAGTAAAGTTTATGTTTTGAAATTCCATAAAAATCCAAGTATTATTAGTATAGGTAGCTATATTTTCGTAACTTCCTGTTCCTGTGTTCCAATAGCTTATATTTACACCTTCTAAATGTAGTTTCATAATGTATTTATCTATACTTTTTCCGCCATCATTACTTTTTCCGATATAGACTTCATCCCAATCGTTATCAGAAGCTCTTTGAAGATAGAGGGAAATATAATTTGGTGTAACCGGAGAACCAATGGCTTTATGGGCGATAACATATCCATCAGTCCCAACGGAGATCTTGGCACTATAAGTTCCTTGTTCTACAGGAGAAGTAACAGCACTCATCTCGCGTCCATAACCACAAGCACCAGGATGTCCATAACCTCCTGAACAATAATACATCCACCAATCGCTAACGCTGCCATCTTCAAAATCATCAAAAGTGTCTATTGGATATTCAAGTTTCACATCTCCGAGACTTGTTGCTCCTTCTGTATTTGAATATGTGCCTAGGTTCCAATCTGCTTGCGAAGAAAGTGCCAGTGTTTTATTCCAAGAAAGAGCAACCCCCTTAAACCCAGTATCTGAAATCTCAAACCACTGGCTATTTGTTCCTCCATCATTTTCTGCTCTTTGGCTGTCTTTTTCCATCTTGGCCGCCGCTTTGTAGGCTTGAGCCGTGCTGGTGGTATCGGTGTCAGTAATATAGAAATAACAAGGGGAAGAAGTGTCTGACCATCTAAATTGAGGGTCTTTTGGTAAACGAGCTAAATATGGGCTTGATCAAATCGCAAAACTTGTTTGAAGGACAAGAGCCATCCTCATTTAAGCTTCTTTCTAGACAAAAACCATCTTGGGAATTAGAACCAATCTCGCCTGAAGGATAAGCATTATGATCAGAGTAATAAATCTCTAAGGCGTTTTGCAAAGCACGCAAATCTTCAGTTCTTTTTGCATCACGAGCCTTGGCCCTGGCTTGAGTTAAGTTAGGGATAACTAAAGCGGCCAAGACGCCAATGATGGCAATCACTACGAGGAGTTCAATAAGGGTGAAGGATTTTTTCATGGAATTTTCCATAGATTCAAATAATTATTCTTGCGTCAACAACTATAGCTCTCGCGTCATTAACGATGACTGGATTAAGGTCAATTTCTTTTATTTCTTGATGTTCTAATGATAAACGCGACAAAGATAAAATAATTTTTTCTAAAGCCTCAAAATTAACCGACCTCTCTCCCCTTGCTCCTTTTAAAATTTCTAATCCCTTGATCTCCCCTAACATTTCACGAGCGTCTTTTTTTGTCAAAGGAGCAATAGCCATAGAAACATCTTTTAAAATTTCGGTAAAAATTCCGCCTAAGCCAAAAATAATCACGGGTCCAAAAATTGGATCTCTTTTTAAGCCGACAATCACCTCTTTCCCTTTAATCATTGGCTGGATAATCATTCCGAGAATTTCTGCCTTTATTTTCTCCGACGCTTTCGGTCGGAGCCCCGACGCCAAAGGGTCGGGGTTTATCTTTTCAACTATCTTTTCCCATGCCTCTTCTGTTTCTTTGGCCGTTCTAATATTCAATTTGACTCCGCCGAAATCCGTCTTATGAATTATTTGTGGAGAAACTACTTTTATTGCTATTGGAAAATTAATTCTTGGGATGATTTTCCTTAATTCGTTTTTTTGTTTAGCAAAAAAAGAAGGAACAGCTTCTATCTTATATTTTTTGAGTAAAGAGAAAGTCTTATTAAAATCAAGAACTGAGACTCGAACCTTTTCTTTTTCTCCTTTTAAAATTTTTTTCTTCCTCAAAATCGAGGAAACAGCAAAATCTTCTAAAACTTCTTTTATATCCTCTGGGTATTCAAAATTACCTACCTTATTCCTTTTTAAAATTTCTTCTCCTTTCGCGGTTGTTTGTTCGCCGATAAAAATAGGGATAACGGGCTTCTTTTTATGATATTTAATTAAAACTTTGGCCGTCTCTTTAATTTCCGTCATTTTTTGCGGTGTGACAATAACAATCAGACCATCAATATTTTTATCTTCAATTAAAACTTTTAGAGTTTTTTCATATCTTGAAGATAAGGCATCGCCTAAAATATCAACCGGGTTGTTAATTGAAGCCGCTGAAGGCAAAAATTTTTTTAATTTATTTTTGGTTTCTTTATTCAATTTAGCTAATAGAAGTTTAGGCGACATTTCAATCAAGTCAGATATCAGAACAGACGGCCCGCCGCCATTAGTGACAACGGCCAAACGAGAAAGCGGCTTTAAAATACCAGCATTAAAAATTTTAGTAAAATTAAAAAGTTCTCTTAAAGAATCCACGTTAACGATTTTATTTTGCCGACAGACAGCTTTAAAAATTTCGTCCGAGGGCGTGAGTGATCCTGTATGTGAAGCTATCGCCATCTTGCCCTTTTCTGTCCTGCCAGCTTTAAGGATAACCAAAGGTTTAATTCTAGTAATTTTTTTTGCTATTTTTACAAATCTTTTGCCGTCAGTAATTCCTTCAAGATACATTAAAATCGCTTTTGTTTTTTTGTCGCCCTTTAAATATTCAAGAAAATCATTTTCTGTCAAAACAGATTCATTACCTAAACTAACAAATTTTGAAAAACCGATATTTTCTTTTTTCGCCCAGTCAAGCATTGAAGAACAGATAGCGCCTGATTGGGAAAGGAATGATATATCTCCTCTAAGAATCATTTCGCTAGCGAAAGAAGCGTTTAAGTTGCTTAGAGAATCAAGCAGCCCTAAACAATTCGGCCCCAAAATTCCAATTTCATATCTTTGGCTAATTATTTTTATTTCTTCTTCGAGTCTCTTCCCCTTCTCGCCGGTCTCCTTGAAACCAGCAGAAATAATAATGGCAAAAGGTATTTTTTTTCTTCCGCATTCTTCTAAAACTCCCGGGACGACCTCTGCTTTAACCGCAATTAAAGCTAAGTCAATTTTTCCTTTTATCTTTAGAACGGAATTGAAACACTTATAACCTAAAATTCTTTTATGATGCGGATTAACCGGATAAATTATTCTCTTTTTGTTTTGTAAAAGGTTATAAAGCAAACTATAGCCTAATTTTTCCTTTTGGCTTGAAGCGCCAATAACAGCTATTTTATGCGGATCAAAAAGCTTCTTAAGTTTCATAAGAAGATTATAGCAATAATTTACCATTAAAACAATACTAAAGAAAATTATTGATATATCGATTGCTACAATAATAATATTAAGAAGAAGCAACCGCTATAACAAAAAAAAGGCAAAGGTCAATCAGATTTAGAACTAGTAAAAAAAGCTAAAAGACCAGTAATGAAAATAATTTTTAAGAAAAAATCAAAATCAAGCCAGAGGGTGACAAAACCAGGCTCAAAATCTTCAAGAGCTAAAAGCAAAAATAAAACAATGAGACTAAAAAGAAATAACTCGCGGAAAAAATAATAAACAAACTTCATATTTTCATTGGTTATTCATCTTTTCTTATTTTTCTAACAAAATATTCTTTTACTTTCTGCCAAAAATTCGACGCGCTTAAAGCAGGTCCGGCCAATTCTATCTCTATCTTTTCTACACTTATTTCATAGCGATCATCTTCAATCCCTGGAGCAGAAATCATAAACTCCAAGGCGCCTTGATTAATAAAATCTTGACCAACTAAAAATTCCACTTCGCTCTCCACCTTATCGCCTTTTTTTAGGGGCTGGGCGTAGCTAGCTATAATATAATCTACATATTTAAGGGGTGTATCTTTATTCCATTTAATCACCTTTGTCTTATCTCCTATCGCCTCCGGCACGATTTCATAGAAGAAAGCGGCTGTTTTTTGGTCCATGGGCAGATTATTAAGAAATTGATGGATTGAATTAAATCTTTTTTTCTTCTGCCACAAAATCACTCCTTCTTCTTCAATTTTATACCAGTCTAAACTATCAAAAATTTTGTTCTCTATTAATTTTAATTGGAAATCCCAATCAGTTGTTTGATGTTTTGTTCTCAAAACTCCAAATTGAACTACGTTCTGCCGCGCGTTGCGATAAACAAGTTTCACCTTGGCTTGGGTGAAAACTCTCGGCACCTTTACCTTGAAATAAACTGGCTGATTAAAAAACGTTTGATAACATTTATCACCATTTTTTTCCACGGGCTTAGCTCGTTCTTCCGGATAAAGATCGGAAATAAATTTTGACTCAAGACAAAAATCTTTGACCAGAAACATCCTGCCCTCAGGCGCGAGGTTCTTATGAAATAGTAAAATAAAAAAAAGAATCACCAGAATAATTAATAAAAGACGATAATAAATTAAAAATCTTTTCATAATTTATTTGTAAGTTCTTTTATATTCTTATTATTTATTTGGCTCATAAGTCCAAATTAAAACTTCGCCAATAGCTTTTGGCTCTCCTAAAATTTTCTTTATCCCGCCAATCACCTTTCCCTGGTCTTTAAAAATAATAAATCTTTCTTCGGTCACAAAAAAGCATTTTGAACTGCCAGTAATTTTTATCGCCCTTTCTAAATAACGAATAGTAGGCGTTTTGTTCATATTTTCAAAAAGATAAACTCTTTCCGGCTGAGCATATTCATAATAAACAGGAAACCCGCCAGCCACAATTCTTCGATCAGAAACCATCTCAAGGGCTAAAAGAGGCCAAGTGTTGGCTAAGACACAAGGGTTATTTTCTTCTTTTATCCTGTCCCATAAATAATAAGAGGAAGAAAGTTCATCGCCTGTCACGACTTGTGATTTAGGGCCAGAGGCGTAGACAGTGGCTGAGACTAAAGAAAGAATCAGAACGAGGGTAAAAATTATGGCTTGTTGAGAAAAAAGTCGCGAAACCTTATTATTAACAATAAGAGAATAAACTCCCCAACTGACAAAAATGGCAAAAAGAAAAGAAATAAAGCAAACACTCCGCTTGGTAAAAATATGGTTGCCATCCATAAGATAAGAAGCCGTAAATTGGTTTAAAAGCAAAATAAGAAGTGTCAAAAAAAGAACCAGACCGATAAGAGGCGTGTCCATTTTTTTGGAACTCGCCATGCCAAAAATAGCTAAGCTCAGGATGATTGGCGTCAAGAGAAGAGACCACGGTAAAATCTTTAATAAAATACTTCTTGACAATTCTGACTGCGTAGTCGCATAAAGCCAATTGTCCTGTTCCATTTCAAAAACACGAGGGAAAATAGGCTGAGAAGTTAGGAGTCGCGTCCCAAAATCTTTAAGTGATTGGCCGACCGCTCCTAGATTAATTTTTGACCAGTCAAAACTGGAGTAATCTTCTGCCGCATCCAAAAAAACAAAGAAAAAAGATAAACTCAAAATTACAAACAAAAGACCAATTAAGAATAACGTCTTATTGAATCCTTTTGCCTCAATTGTTTTTTTAACGAAAAATGACAAAGAAAAAAGAGCGAAAAATAAAGTTAAATAAAGAATGTAATTGAAATAAAGAAAGGGAACAAGAAAAAGAAAAGAAAGAAGAAGCCAGCTCAGATTCTTCTCTCCTTTAAGATAACGGAAGAGGAAAATTAGAGAAAAAAGGAAGGGAAGAAGAGCAAAAGAAACAGGCACGGTGATGCCTCCATAAATAAAGAAAGGCGAAAAAAGCAGGGGGGAAAAGGAAAACAAATAAAGAAAATCCTTTTTTCGCGAGATAAAAGTTCCGAGTTTAAGCATTAAAAAAGGTAAAAAAATCGAAAAAAGAAGAGGGCATAAAATAAGATCGAGGGAGAAAAAATCAATACCAGTTAGAGAAGAAAAAGCAATGGTCGCTCCCCAGAAGTTAGAATAAGATGTTTTATTGCCAACAAGAAAAACCTCGGGAATTTTTAGAGGTCCAATTTGACGATATTCAATTTTTTCTCCGAAAAGAGACGGGCTATAAATGTTTCCTTCGGCTAACCATTTTTCTGCTCCTAAATGGCGCCATTTATCTCCGCCAAAACCTGCCTTATAAGGGATGGCTAAAAATAAATGAGAAACGAAAAAAATAAAAATCAAAAGAATCAGAAATTTTTTAAAGCTTAACTTTTTGAAAATCATCAAGCCAAAAACAAAAATCAAAAGCAACCAGGACTCAAAATAAAGAGGGTGGATACTTGTCCAGGGAGTACGGATGTAACCGCCAGTTCTAGCTCTTAGAAGAAGAGTAAAACAAAAAAAAGAAGCAAGAATAATTATAAAATAAAACATTAGAGGAACTTTTTTGCCATTTTCTTCTTTTTCAAAAAGCCTGCGTTGTTTTTCTTCCTTCCTGAAATAGGGGGTGAAAGAAAGTAGAAAAGAGACGATTGGTAAAAGAAAAAGAACAATAAACAAATACTCGTGAGATAAGCGGTATAAAACAATTGGAATGGCCAAGAGAAATGCCAAAAGATATACAAGAAAGAACAAGCCAAAAATAAACTCAAATTCTTTTTCTAAATTCAAAATTTTACCTAAAATTTTTCCGAGAAAGAAAGAATTAAGATAAAAATAAACAATTAAAAATAAAAAATTCAGACTCGTGATGTGCCAAAAAGAAAAATTGAAATACCAAAAAATAGCAACGAGACAAGAAACAGAGGTGGACAGGAGATAAAAATTTTTTCTTAGACTATTTAACATTGATAATTTTCTTATAAATATTTTCTAACTCCTTTATAATTACTGACCAATTATATTTCTCCTCCACTATTTTTCTTGATTCTTCTCCCATTTCTTTGATTTTGGAGTTTTCAAGAACTAGTTTAATTTTTTCAGCTAAATCGTCAACATCGGCCGGTTTGACTAAAAACCCATTCACCCCTTCTTTAACTAAAGTTCTTGGGCCAGGCAGGTCAGAAACAATAATTGGTTTAGCGCAAGCCATCGCTTCAAGAGAAACCAAGCCAAAAGCCTCTGAAGAGGAGATGGAAGGCAGAACGAAAACATCAGCTAGGTTGTAAAACTTTATTAATTCGCTTGATATGGCGCTTCCGACGAAAATTACTCTTTCTTTCATTTTTAAATCATCCGTCCGACTTTGGTATTTTTTCTTTAAATCGCCTTCTCCGATGACCACTAGTTTCACATTTTCTTCTAATTTTGCTAGAGCAGAAAGTAGAATATTCAAACCTTTGAAATAATGAGCTCGGTCAAGACCGCCGACAAACAAAACTATCTTGTCATTTTGGTTTAATTTCAATCTATTTTTTAAATTTTGATCTTTAGACTGAGAGAAAAAAAATTCAAGATCGATGCCCAAAGGCAATTCAATAAATTTCTCTCTGAATCCGGAGTAAAATTTATTAACTCTTGAATGAAATAGATAATCAAAGGAAGAAACCGAGATCTTGTCTGCTGCTTCCATCATCTTTTTTAAAAAGATTGACTGGTATAAATTAAAAACTATCCCCCGCCACCCGGTGTCTATAAGATCCATGTGATATTGAACCATCAAAGGCGGCAATTTTTTCCTTTGTGAAAGAATTTTTTCTGCTCCGCCAATAAATGGCCAATGCAAATGCACAACATCAAAACCTTTTAAAAAAGACGAGATCTGCGGGACAAAAGCAGCATTGCCAATTTTGAAAAAAGGTTTTAAATAAACAACCTTAACATCTGATGTCTGGTGTGTGTTTTTATAAAAAGCGGAGCCCCGTAGTGAACTCTGTTCTACTACTGGGGGCGTGAAAACAGTAATCTTATGGCCAAGCTTGGCCAATCCTTCCGCCTCTTTAAAACAGACGTTCCCCATTCCTCCTCTATATGGCGGGTAAGTAGAAACTAGATGGGCTATCTTCATAACTTATATTTTACCAAAAAATAATCCCTCTTAACGCCTTCCAACATGAACCCAGAATTGGATTAATAACAAAAAATAATGGGAAATGAAAACCAACAAATTTAAATTCCCCATCAAAGCAAGAAACTAATTCTTTATCCTTTATTTTTCTTATCTTTTGGATTTCTTTTCTTTTTTTAAGAAACTTTGGTAATAAAGAAAAAATTTCAAAATAACCTTTTATCTTTGGATTGATGGCCCGGATAGAAATACTAAAAATTAAAGAACCAATTTCTGCCGCAAACCAATAAGGAAAAATTAAGAACAAAGTTGGTAATTTATAAAATTTTAAAAGCATCAGGTGCCTATTTCGTTCTGAATAAGACCATTTGAGCGGAGTAATGCCTGACTTATATTTATGGTAAACAAAAGCTTGAGGAACAAGAAGAATTTTCTTTTTTAAAATTCTTGCCCGCAGACACAAATCCATATCCTCGTGATAAAGAAAATAATCTTCGTCAAAAAAACCGACTTCTCTCAAAGCGTCGGACACAATAAACATTGCGGCTCCAGAAGCGTAAGGGATTTCTTCTCTTCTTTTTATTTTCTTTTTGAAATCTTCAAGTCTGACAAGATAATCACCTAAATAACCAAAGCCTAAAAAATGGATTCGATCGCCAGCTGTTTGAACAACGTCTTTCCTGTCAGCAAACAAAATTAAAGGCTGAAGGCAAAAAAGATCTTTCTCACGGTCAGCTGCTTCTAAAAGCTTTCCCAGGGTGTCTTTTTCCATTTCCGTATCCTGATTAAGCAGAAAGATATAATCCATCTTTTCTTCTAAAGCTTTTTTCATGCCTAAATTGTTGCCGCCGGTAAAACCTAAGTTTTCTTTACTAAAATAAATTCCAGATTTAATTCAGTTTTTAAAGAATATTCTTTTAAAAATTCAACTGAACCGTCTTTTGAATTGTTATCAATCACAATCACCTTCTCAGGCGCTAGAGTTTGCTCTTCTAAACAACGCAAACAATCGCCTAAATAAGATTTTCCATTAAAACTAACAATAATAACGGCAATCTTACTTTTTTCCATTTTTCAGCTCTTTTAAAGTTAAAAGTCCGTTTTGCGCGCCAAATTTTTTAATCACTGAAGCGCTATTTTTTATCCCCCAAAAAAACGCTCTTTTTAAATCATTCGGCTTATAATATAAACTTGAAACAAAAGCAGAAGCAAAGGCATCGCCAGCGCCAGTCGTATTAGCTGGCTTGACTCTAAATGGCTTTCTGAAAAAATAATTTCCGTTGCCTAAAACGCCTGCTCCCTTCTTCCCGGCGGTGATCACCGTAATTTTTGGTCCCCAAGAGGATATTATTTTTGCTAAACTTTTTAAGTTTGTTTCGGTTTTTTTATTAGCGCTAAAAACTAATTCTCTTGCTTCATCTTGATTTAAAATCAAAACATCTATTTTGGGCAAAAAACTTTTTAAACAAGAAAAACCGCTTTCTATTTGCACCTGTCCTGGATTAAAAGCAATTTTTACGTTTTTGATTTTAAGAACTTCCTTTAAAATTTTCTGCCAGATTGGAGTAGCAAGGGAAGAAAGGTAAAACCATTTTGTTTTTATTTTCTTAAAATCAGGCATTTTTAATTTCTCGTCTGCCCCCCGAAAGGAAAAAATAGTCAAATCTCCGCTTTCTAAACTATTAATCAAGGAGAATCCGGTCAAAGCTTTGTTTGTTTTTTGAATAAATCTTGTTTCTATCTTGTTCTTTTGTAGAGAATCAATAAGAACTTTGCCGTAAACATCATTGCCAAGACAAGAAATCACGGCTGTTTTAAGACCTAAACGGGAAAAAGAAGCAGCGGCATTTCCAGCTCCGCCACCAGGGCCTCTAAAGGCCTTTTTAATATAAATTTTTGCTCCGCACTTAAAACAAAGCATTTCTTTTAAAGAATCAGGCTTTGTTTTTAGAACCTTTCCCTTGTCAATCAGAAAAATAATGTCATAAATAAGTCCGCCAATTGTGATGATATCGTACATAAAAATATAAAATTTAAAAATTGGGGCTGTCCCCACGAAAAATCTAGAAGGTTCTCAATTGCGCTTTAAATTCTTTTTCCATTATTTCAATAATTCTCTTTTGTATTTTTTCTACTTCTTCCGAGGTTAATGTTTCTTCCTGCGACTGATAAATAATATGAAAAGCTAAGTTTCTTTTGTCGCCAAATTTTTTGCTTTCGAAAACATCAAAAAGTTCTAATTTAACAATTAGAGGATCAATTTCTCTAATCCGCCGATAAATATCAAGCCATTTTATACTTTTATCGATTAAAAAAGCTAGGTCCCGATTTACTGGTGGATAAGCGGAGATTGGTTTGAATATTTTTTCTCTACTAGCTGCGAGCAAATTAAATATTTTTTCTAAATCAAATTCAAAAATACCAACCTTATCCTCCAACAATCCTAAAATACCGATTGTTTCCCTGCCAAGCGAAACCGCTGTTTCCTGTTTGTAGGAAGGATTCAAAACCAATTGATAATTTATCTCTTCCTTGTCTAAGCCAATTTTTTCGAAGAGGAGTTCAATCACGCCTTTTACTGACCAATATTGCTCCTTCCCCCCGGTAGTAGAACCAAGTTCACTACGGGGCTTCGCCCCAGTATAGCTCTCTGAGATTATACGGGGCTTCGCCTTTTGATAAATCAAACCAGCTAAACGATCTTCCTGTTTAATTTCTTGATCAAAAGAGAATGCTTTGCCAATTTCGAAGATTTTAAAGTCATCAAAAAGCGGACTGTTTTTTTCATAATTTCTAATTAGCCTCTCTAAAAGATTCTTTCTTAGATATCTTTGTTCTGGGCTCATGGGATTAACCAATTCAAGTGAACCGCGCGAAGCAGAGAAAGGATAATTATAAACCTCGTCAAAACCTAGACCAACCAAGATGTTTCTCAATTCTTTTTTCAATAAAAACTTCTTCTCTGGACTGGCGGGCAGAGAAACGCCTATTATTGGACGAGGAGAAATCTTCTCAATACCGTACAGGCGGACTATTTCCTCTATTAAATCCTCTTGCCGCTCGATGTCTTGTCTAAAATTGGGAACCGTCACCACTAAACCAATTTTGTCTTTGATGATTCTTTTGGCAGCCACAAAATCTTTATTCAGAAATAATTTTAAATTCTCAATGACAACTTTCTTTTTATCGCCTGAGGCATGGATCACTTTATTTTTTTCTAAAACAAACCCCACGTGTCCAACACCCTGAGGAAAATCTTTTGGAAAATCCGATTTTCTATTTTTATTAAAAATCAAATTGTCGGATTTTCTTTTCTTAAAAATTAAATCACCGGGTTTTAAATCCTCTTTTTCAACCCTCTCCCCATAACTTGCTTGTTCAATAGAAAGACGGGGAAGTTCAGCGCCAATTTGACGATATAGCCAAAGAACCAAACTTGAACAGTCAAAAACATTTGGCGCTTCAATAAAAGTTGAGGCCCCGTATTTATAAGGTTTGCCTATCTGGTCTTTAGCCAGCTTGGTCAATTCTTTAACTAAATCAATTTCTTTAATTTCAAATCCTAAAGATTTCAAAATTTCTAATATTTCTTTATCGCTGATTTCTTCACCGACTATCTCTTTAATCTTTCTCAAGTTGATTAAAATTTTTCTTTTTTTTGTCAAACGCGCTTGAGCTAAAGGAGTAGTCAAGTCATAAATCTTGCTTACTAACCTGCCCCCGGTTAATTTTACCATCAACTCAATCGCTCTTTCTATCCCTGCTTCAGCAAAGTAAACCGGCAAACCTTTCTCAAACCTTAAGGAAGACTCGGTTGATAAATTCAATCTTTTGAAGGTTTTTCTGATGGTTATGGGCTCAAAATTTGCCGATTCAATGACTATGGTTTTAGTTTTTTCATCTATCCCGGATTCTTCTCCTCCCATAATTCCCGCCAAGGCAATCGGCCTTGTCGCGTCAGCAATCACTAAATCATTTTCATTTAATCCATATTCTTTGCCATCTAAGGCTAAAATTTTTTCGCCCGGCTTTGCTTTTCTGATAATGATGTTTTTCCCTCCTAACTTCTCATAATCAAAAGCATGCAGGGGTTGTCCTATCTCAAGTAATATATAATTAGTGATATCAACCACGTTGTTGATTGGTCTTAGACCCAAGTTTTTTAATCTATTCTGCATCCATAAAGGAGAAGGACCAATTTTTACCCCGTCAAGGATCACGGCCATATATCGCAAGCAGGCATTTTTATCTTCAAGTTTTACCTCAACCATCTTGTCAGGTTTGGTTTCCCTCTTTTTGAATTTTTGGTCTTCGCCCCTTGGCTTGTTTAAACAAGCTCTAATTTCCCTGGCCATCCCTTGATGAGAAAACAAATCTGGCCTTTGCGTTAAAGCAACGTTTTCAATTTCAAAAATCGTGTCATCTAATTCAAAAACTTTTTCAAGTGGCTCGCCTGCTTTAGCGCTACATTCTAGAATTAAAATTCCCGTGTGGTCCTTCCCTAAACCAAGCTCATCTTCAGCGCAAAGCATGCCTTCTGATTCTGTCCCTCTAATTATTGTCTTTTTTATTTCTAAGCCAGTTGACAGTTT
>Ga0100380_10004356_pt1 | contig 14826 bp, 11 predicted proteins | sample CryGeymeta201504_FD_80417 | JGI IMG/M metagenome (GOLD analysis project Ga0100380, IMG submission 80417) | Groundwater microbial communities from Crystal Geyser aquifers in Utah, USA - Crystal Geyser metaG 2015-04 | ecosystem: Environmental > Aquatic > Deep subsurface > Groundwater | place... | reverse complement strand
ATTCCGACATGATTTTTAACAGACGTTCAAACACTTCTTCTTCTGACCAATGACTGGAGGCCAAGTTTTGTTCCCACTCAAAAGTAGAAACCGTAACTCCACCAGCGTTAGCCAGAATATCTGGAACAACCGCTATTCCACTTCCAAAAAGAATATCATCTGCTTCGGGAGTGGTTGGACCGTTGGCTAGTTCAAAAATAACGCAAGCCTTCACCTCTCCGGCATTCTGTTCTGTAATTTGATTCTCAAGTGCTGCAGGAATCAACACATCACAATCAAGAAGTAGCAATTCTTCGTTGGATACATTTGTCGCTTTCGGATAATTCACTACCGATCCTGTCGCTTCTTTATATTTCTTAACCTCAGAAATATTTAGACCTTTCTCAGAATAAATACCGCCTTTTGAGTCAGAAACAGCCAAAATCTTATGACCATCTTCTCCCCACAAAATAGCAGCTTCTTCTCCAGCATTACCAAATCCTTGAACAACAACTCGACACACCTCTGGCAAACCAAGTCTTTCACGAAGTACTCGAAAGACCATTCTGCCTCCCAAAGCGGTAGCGATTCCTCGGCCTTCAGAACCACCTTGTTCAATTGGCTTACCGGTTATAACGGCGCCACTTGTGTCTCCGGTTATTTTACTGTATTCGTTTTCCATCCACGCCATGATTTCTGGAGTGGTATTAACGTCTGGTGCCGGAACGTCTTTTTGCGGCCCAACAACATCGGCCATGATTTTCATCCAACCACGACTCAAACGCTCTAATTCACTTTTTGACAAGGTTTTAGGGTCAATTGTCGCTCCTCCTTTACCTCCCCCCATAGCAATTCCAACCACAGCACACTTTAAAGCCATCCAAAAAGCCAAAGCTCTAACCTCAAAAATATCCGCATTTGGATGAAAACGAATTCCGCCTTTATATGGCCCGCGTGCCGAATTGTATTGCACCCTGTAAACATCGATCATTTTAACCTCACCCGTATCCATAACCAAAGGAACATGAGCCAAAACCTCACGTTCGCTGTTTTTAAGCCTCTGCTCTGCAAGTGGTGAAATTGGTTTGATCGACAAAGCACGATCTAACTGAAACATGGCATGATCAAAAGGAGTTTTCATATAGATCACCTTTAACCTGTTTTTTATTCGAACGCAGCCAAATACCTTTCTGCATCTAAGGCAGCCATACAACCGGTACCAGCCGCTGTAATAGCTTGGCGATAAACATGGTCAGCAACATCTCCTGCCGCAAAAACACCATCAACACTAGTTTTACTTGAACCTGGTTTGATAACCAAGTAATTACCTTTATCAACTTCTAAAAGGTCCTTGAAAGGTGCTGTGTTTGGTTCATGTCCGATTGCGATAAACAAACCATCTCCAACATGTTCTGTTATTTCCCCTGTTTGAGTATCTTTTAGTTTAAGACCGGTCATTTTTGTTTCATTTCCCAAAATCTGAGCGGCTTCTGAATTCCAGATGATAGTGATTTTTGGATTTTTAAGCGTGCGCTCCTGCATGATTTTAGAAGCTTTCAAAGCATCTCGACGCACCAAAACAACAACTTCTTTGGCAAACTTGGTTAAAAAGTTGGCTTCTTCCATAGCAGAATCTCCACCACCTACAACAAAAACTTTCTTTTCCTTAAAGAAAAAGCCATCACAAGTAGCGCAAGCGGAAACTCCGCGTCCTTTGTATTCGTTTTCGCCTTCTATTCCAAGCCAACGAGCAGAAGCACCGGTCGCCACAATTACAGCGTCAGCAACAATCTCTTCTTCACCCAAAAAGACAGATAGTTTTTTATCTGCTTTTTGTTTTAAGTCGGTAACGTTACCTGTTTGAAAACGAGTCCCAAAACGTTCTGCTTGTTCTCTAAAGAGCATCATCATTTCTGGCCCCATCATTCCCTTAGGGTAACCTGGCCAGTTTTCTACTTCTGTTGTTTGTGTAAGTTGACCACCCACTTGAGGACCTTCTATAACGAGCGGGTTGAGTTCAGCTCGAGCAGCATAAATAGCCGCTGTATACCCTGCGGGACCAGTACCAATAATAACCAAACGCTCTTCGCGCATACTGATTTTGGTTACAGATTATTAGGAAAGATGTGTTTTGATTTTGTCCATGAGAGAGTCTTTGGACATGGCACCAGAAAATTGCTGAGCAACTTGTCCGCCTTTAAACAAAATAAAGGTTGGAATTGATAAAATTCCGTAACGTTGTGCCAAATCTGCTTCTTCGTCTACGTTTACTTTTGTAACAGAAACTTCTGCCATTTCTGCGGCTACTTCTTCTAAAACAGGGCCCATCATTCGACATGGTCCACACCAAGGAGCCCAAAAATCTACTAGTACAAGTCCATCTGCTTGCAAAACGTGTTCGTCAAAATTTGCTGCCGTCAAGTTTAATTCAGCCATACAAATAAAATAATAAATTATCAATTAACGACGAGAAACTCCCGCGATCTTTAGCGTACGATGTTTTTCTTCTTTTGTATATGCTTCTAGCATGTCCCCTATTTCTAGTTTGATACGTCCTTTGAATTTTATTCCACATTCCTGACCGGCACGCATGATTTTTACATCAGACCTGCCGGAACGAAGCAAGGTAAGTTCACCTTCTCCAACGTATTCTTCTCCACGTTTTACACGAAGTTGTGCACCGGGAATCAATTTACCATCTGTAACACGACCTCCAACAATTGATCCGTCATCTGTTTTGCGGAAGTTAGCCATAACTTCAAAACGCCCCAATTCTGTGTATGTCGTTTCGCTTGGTAGAAGTTTTTGAAGATCACTTAAAATATCATCAAAAAGCTTGTAAATAACTTTGTACCTGCGAATGTCTACATTCTTATCACGAGATAATTCTTCTGCAGACACAGTTGGTTCAACGTTAAAACCAATAACAATAGCATGTGCTGCTTCGGCATCCAAAATATCTTTATCGGTTAAATTACCCAAACCACGGCTTACTACTTTTACACCAACTTCTTCGTGGACAACGGTGTCGAGCATACCCAAAATGGCTTCCAAAGACCCAAGAACGTCGGCACGAATAACTACATTGAGCATTTTTGCTGCTTCGGTTCCGGGTGAATCTTTGCGCAAAACATGCTTAAGTGAAGCCATCTCCTGAGTTGCTTGGCGAGAAACATCGTTTAGCTTGAGGCGTTCTAATGTTTTACCATCAACAGGTACTTCCATAACATCTCCAACAGCTGGAGCTAATTTCCAACCTAAAATACGTACTGGAGTTGAAGGTGGCGCAGAATCAACAAGTTCACCTTTCCAATCTCGCATAGCACGCACACGTCCGTAGTTTGAACCACGAACCCCCAATGTATCTCCGGCCTTTAAGGTACCGGCCTGCACAAGTACAGTGGCCACAGCACCAGCACCAGAATCTACGCGCGATTCAATTACAGTTCCAATAGCTGGACGATTTGGATCAGCGACAATGCGATCTTTTTCCAAATCAGTAACCAAAAGCAACATGTCTAGGAGTTGATCAATGTTTGTGCCTTCTTTGGCAGAAACAGGAACCATGATTGTTTTTCCTCCCCATTCTTCCGGAACGAGTCCAGCTTCTGAAAGCTGTGTTTTTACTTTATCTAAATTGGCACCTTCACGGTCAATTTTGTTGAGAGCAACAACAAAAGGCAAGTGAGCCGATTGAATAATGTTGATTGCTTCTTTGGTTTGTGGTTGAACACCATCGTCGGCGGCAACAACCAAAATAGCAATATCAGCCACTTTGGCACCACGAGACCTCATAACAGTAAAGGCTTCGTGACCTGGAGTGTCGATAAAGGTAATTGGACGATCGTTGCGTATAACCTGATAAGCACCAATATGCTGAGTAATTCCACCAGACTCAGTTGCCATAACGTTGGTGGTACGAATTGCATCAAGGATTTTTGTTTTTCCATGATCAACGTGACCCATAACCACAATAACCGGAGCGCGAGTCACCAAATTTTCTTTAACTTGATTTTCGAGTGATGTTTTTAGTTGCTCTTCGCCTTGAGAATCAGTCTCCTTGGTAGATGTTACTTCGGACTTTGTAGGAGCAAAACCTAAATCTTCTGCAATAATGGCAGCGGTATCATAATCGAGGCGCTCGTTAATCGAGGCCAAAATACCGTTACGCATGAGCTCCTGCATAAGGCGAGGCACTGGAGTTGCAAGCGACTCTGCCAAATCTCGAACCGTCATAACTGGCGGCAAAGAGACAGGTATTCTATCGGTTGCATCAGCAGATTTCGCTCTGCGTTCCGCTAATTCCTTCTGCGATTGAATTTTTTCTGTCAAACGTTCCCTGCGACGCATTTCTCCCCATGCTTCTTGGATTTGTTGAGCAACACGATTATCGATTTTAATAGCTTTTCGGCCAATACTAAACCCTAACTCAGGGAGCTTGGCACGCAATTCTTCGGGGGCAACGCGCATGCGGCGCGCGAGTTCGGTAATGTTCATGTAAAAATGGCCAAAAATTAGGGCTTGTTGAGTAAGAGTATAGGTAATTATAGCCCTTTAGTCAAACAAAAATCCCCCGAACGTGTTTCGTGCAGGGGATTGTTTTTGTATAATTTAACGCTTTACCTCAATGGTAGCAGCTCTTTCCGGATCACAGGAACCAATCACATAACGACCGCTGGTAGTCTTGTTAATGTAGTAATCGGTTTCAGCGGCTGTTCCTGTACTTGGGTCGTAAGGAATAGAAGCCAAGTATGTATCTACTAACCCGGTTGATAGGTCGACACAGGCCGCCTCTGTGACTTGAGCGGTACATCCGGTATCACAACCAGTGGCTGCTGTACCAATTTGCTCGTAGGTTGCATTGTCGGCGTCTATACCCAAAACAGCATCGTCTCCATCGTTATCAACAACATATTGTTGAATAGCTTCCAAGGTATCGCGAACATCTTGGCGACGAACGGCATCTCTAGATTGCTCCAATCGTTTTGCAGGGTCTACGGCCACCAAAACGACAGCAAATAGAATAACAATAATACCGATAACAACCAGCAACTCAACAAGTGTAAAGCCGCGTTGTTTTTTCAATTGAGCGATTTCTTTTTGAATAGACATAAACAATTTTTAATATAAGCAATTATAGCACATTTTTTTATGGAGTATTAGAAACGCGAATGCGTGCTGTATTTTTATCTTCACTAATTAGTTCTACTTGAATATTTGCGATATTATTACTCAACATAATCGTTTCGTTTGGCGGTAATGTTGTTGTGTTTGGAACAAGAGTGTTTATTTTTACCTTTGCCAAAATAACAGAATCACTCAAGAACACTTCTCCATCTTTTGGTGGATTTGTTATTTCTGTTACTTCATAACTCGAAAGAAGTGGAACAAACAAGTCACCCTCAATCAACAAGTCTTGAATATTTTGAACGCCATTTGCTATGGCCTTCTCGATAATTTGTCCTTCAACTAATTGGCGTGTTTCACTAGACCAAACAATTTGCTCGACTGTGCCTTCGGTCATAGCTTCCGCACTCTCGGCATAAATAACCGTTTGCAAATCAGCAGACAAACCGGGGACAGTGAACTTGGTTGGGGCTATTTCTCCCCCAATACCAGCCACATCAGCATAAACTTCTGCTTCTGCCTGCCCTTTAGAAGGAATTGTGGTGGCATTTTTTAATCTAAACAAAATACCCTCTGCGGAAAGCAAACGTGTAGTTGCAACAAATGTTTGAGTTGTATCTGTTTCGTTGGTCAAAGTTACTTTACCTATTGCAGGCTGATCAACTTTTACACCTGGAATTTGTGGCAAAATCTCCACATCAAAGGTTGATTCAATTATTCTTCCGGGCAAATCAGCTTCACTCGGACTAGTGTTGATTGTAAAAGTTTTTGTTGTAAATTCCTCAACGACCGGTACAGGTTCTTCTGATACGTTTGTATTTTCGATATTAGAAACAGTATTCTGCTCTAAGACTGCATCTGATGACACATCTTTTTGATTATTTTTTTGCCACAGAAAAAACCCAAGAATCAACAAAAGAGCAGTGAAGATAATTCCCAATACATACAATTGAGTATGTTTATCTGTAGTTGTTGCAAATGTCTGCTGATCTTTTGTAGAAAGTGATAATAATCCCGGCAATGGTTGCAAACGCAAACGTGCAGCACCAAGAGCAGCTGCCCAAGGACTTACGTCTGGTGCTGGTTTGCTTAATTCCTTAAGCGAAAACCTCTCTGCCCCACTTACAAAACGGATTCTCAAATCTGGCAATAGAGCCGTTGTTTGTTCAACAAGTGATTCTTGCCAAGCTTTAGGAAAAGAAGTTGATAAAAGCACAATTTCGATTGGGGATGTTTCGGCTTGATCTTTGTACCATCCAACACCACGAACAACATGTTTGGCTAATTCTTTAATCATTTGATCAAAAAAACCTGCCTCAACTTTGGTAATCCCTTTTCCTGTGCGTAATTTTTTTAAAAGAGCATCCGCCTTTTGTGGAGCCAAACCTTCTTCTTTGGTTAACCTGCTATACAAACTCCCCCATCCGACATTTTCAAAAAGACTCCCTCTAAGCCCGAATCCGTCCCAAAAAAAGGCAATTGCATCTACGTCTGCATAAAGTGCGGCGTAAGCCTTGCCTTTAGGAATAGACTCGAAAAAAACACTCGCCAAGGCTTGTGCCGGCAACAGGCATCCCTTTGCTTTAATACCCATGCGTTGCAACATGTTTTCATAGGCAGAAATATCTTCGTAGCGAGCAGCTGCACAAGAAACAATAGTGGACTTTTCGGTTCTGCGAATTACTTCATGAGCAAACACAAGCTCAGATGCAGCGTATGGAAAAACCTCCTCGCTTTGAATTTGTAGAGCCTGTGCAATTTCGTTATCACCAAGCAAGGCTGGAAAAATAAACAAATGAAAAAACACCAACGACTCCGGCAAAACACACCAAACATCTTTTCCTTTCCAACCCTTACCACGAATAAAAAGTTTATCCTTAACAAACAAGGATAATTTGTCGATATCCAAAATATGGCCTCCTTCCATAAGACCAGATTCTAGCTCGAGTTCCTCAAGTCTAACAATCGACAATGTACCATCTTTAAGCCGACGAATTTCGGCAGCTCGAAAGACACCGTTTTGCACACTGACTCCAATTCCTGTAGATGATTGAAATAACATAATACTCACTTAACATTATAGCGGAAAAATTGATCGTAAACTAATGCAAAATTAGTCCCCTCTGATAATGTTAGATATTTCAACCCACTTACCTTTTCCACTTCCGTTGGTAAGAATAGTTAGTGTACCTGTAATTGTAACGTTGGCGTTTTGATGCACTCCATCTGACACCGCCGTGCGAGTCGCTCCTGCACCGCTTAACGCAACGGCGCAAGAGGTTTCTGTATCAATAGTGAGTGACGTGCCTGTAAAAGTACTATCGCGTTTTAAACGATACATTGCTTCTTCTAAACACGTATCTGCTGCGGCTGTTGCTCTTTGCTCCAGTCGGCGATCAAAAGAAATTTGTAAATCACTTATTCCAATCAAACCAACAGTCAACGCAAGCGACAAACTGACTGTGCTGATAACAATTACGGAAATCATGGCCACTGCTCCTTTTTGTAATTTTAGCTTTCTCATAATTGTTTTTGACGAAGAGAAAATGATTCTACAGTCGTTAGATCAGCAAAAAACTGAGAAAGATTGCTTGGATTTTTGTGTTCTACCAACAAAGTAATGCGTACATCATTCACTTTTGAACCACGACTCAAATTTTCAACCTGAAAAGTTGGAACGTCTACATGACCAGTGGTAATTGGAATAGCAGCACCTGCCCCACGAGTAACCGTTAATTGTCCTGTCGTTAATTCGAAGGTCGTAGGACTCTCTAGTGGATCATCCATGATTAAAACCAAAACACTAGAAGCATTATCAAAAGTAGATGCTCCAGAATCAATACTTTGAGCTCGGCGAATTGTGTGCGACAAAACATCTTGAGCAAACTGTGTAGAATAATTCACCTCGTGCCGAGCCAAAGCTTTTACTCTTGTATTGGCAGCACTTAAAGCAGACAAAACACTTGCCCCCAATAAAATAACTAAAATACCCACGTATAAAATAAGTTCCACGAGCGTAAAACCTGCTTTTGGCGATTTTGTGTTGTGAAAAATATTATTCATACGTGATTGTAATTTCATCGAGTGACGGTGTGGTTGGTGAAACTGTTGTGTCCAAAGAAACTCGATATTGTAAATATCGACTGTCTGGAACAGTAATTGCTTCTCCACTACTTGTGGTAAGTGGAACATAAGCGGACCAACTACCATCTGGTACAGCAGTGTCCCCAGAACGAAGCTCAACAGTAAGTGTTGTTCCAACCGGTACAGTTTCAATCCAAGAAACTGTCTCCCAAACAGCTGGTGTTAGTTCTGAATCAAAAATAGCCGATTCATAAGATCCGGAGGTTGCCGGCACACTTCCCCCACCTGAGCCATGCCAACGAATAAAAGTGCCATTTCCACCAACAATCCAACCATCTGATTCATCTATCATGTCAATGTAATACAGTATCTGCGAAGTTAAACTTTCGGTTTGTTCCCAACCATAACCATTGTAATGCAAAATCACACCACTATCTCCAACCGCCCAACCATCGGTTGCGGAGGTAAAAGAGACTGATCTCAAAGTTGTAGTTACTGGCGAATAAACACTAGACCAAGATGCACCGTCCCAATGAATTATGGTTCCACTTGCACCAACCGCCCAAACGTCATTAGTAGCCACACTGTCTACTCCATAAAGAGTACTACCTGTTCCAGAAGCCACAGAAAGCCAAGAACCACCAGATAAGTGAAGAGACACTCCGGAAGAACCAACAATCCAACCATCAGAAGCAGACACCAGCGAAACCCCATACAAAGTGGCGGCCGTCGGACTTGCTGAAGTTGTCCAACTTGTTCCATTGTAAGAAATAATGCTTCCACCGGAACCGGCAGCTATACCAAATGAAGAATCGTACATATCCAAACCATTCATTGTCGATGCAGTCGGCGATGCTGCATTGGCCCAGCTTGCACCATTCCACCTTTCAACTATCCCCAAAGAACCAACAGACCAGGCATCACTACCGGATAAAGAGTTAACTGCGTGCCAAGTAGAAGTATTTGGAGTGGTTGCTATTGTCCATTTTGTTCCATCAAAAGAAGTTGCGGTACCATTTGTACCAACAGCCCATCCACTACCAGATGAATCAAGTGAGACACCTCGTAAATCCTGCGTAGTAGGATTTCCGTAAGAGATATCTATTCTGTCTAAGCTTGGTGTTGTGCGAATATTGTTAGTAGAAAGTGTGATTCTGTACTGCAAATAGCGACCATTTGAAGAAGTGATCGATGATCCTAGTTCGGTGGTCAATTCTGAAGAAAAACCTGTCCAACCACCATCTGGCGATGCTGTGTTTCCGGTTCTGGTGGCAATGGTTACGTTAGAATTGGCAGAACTAATATCTTCAATCCAAGAAACAAGGTTCCAAGTAGTAGAAGCTGATGCGTCAATGACTGGGGAAAGATAAGTACCTGAAGAGTCATAAAAAGTACTTCTATTCAAAATTGTTCCGTTCTCTCCTGTTGTCCAAATGTTTGTGACGGAAGTTCCATCAATACTGTTTATATCATCTCCTGTTAATGAAGCTTCGGCTGTCCAACTTGTTCCATTCCAAACATACATTGAACCATTTTTTCCAACAATCCAACCTTCTGTGGCAGAAAACATTTTTATGTCATACCAAGTTTGACTACCCAAATCGACGTATTGACTCCAGCTGGTGCCGTTCCAACGGGCTATACGCCCCGAATTTCCTGACATCCAACAATCAGATGTTGAGGTACAATCTACGCCATACCAAGTTTGACCACCCAAGTCAGTGTACTGACTCCAACTTGTTCCGTTCCAACGGGCTATGCGCCCCGAATCGCCCGCCGCCCAGCAATTGGTGGTTGAAGTACAATAAATACCGCGCCAAGTTTGACTACCCAAATCGACCGTTTGATTCCAACTTGTACCATCCCAATGAAAAAATTTACCGGAACTCCCGGAAGCCCAGGCGTTTGTTGGAGAAATAATATAAACTCCATATAAATTGGTTGTATCAGGAAAGGACACGGTAATCCAATCATCTCCATTATAATGACGCACTACACCGGAGTCACCAACAGAAACACCAAAGGTGGTACTATAAAAATTAATATCATTCATATCTTCCGAGTCGGAAGGGGCAAAAACTGCTTCCCACGTTGATCCGGATAATTCCAATACAACACCATCATCGGCTCCGCTTGTTGTTCCACCACCAATCACAGCCAAAGTTCCATCTATATCCACTGTATAAAGTGGTCTGTTGGTTGGGTTATTAACAGTTGTCCAAGAAACACCGTCATAATAAATTATTTCGGTATCATCTAAAGATTCTCCGGCCACAGCCCAAGCTTCACTGGCGGAAACAAATTGAATATCTCGTAAATCCAAACCGGTAGGAGAAGAAAAATTAGACCAACTTGTTCCATTCCATTTTCTGATTGTGCCATTTTCTCCAACCGCCCAAGCTTCTGTTGGACTAACAATAGCTACTCCATACAAATCACGAGACGTGCCGGTAGAAGAAGACGACCAGCTTGTTCCGTTAAATTCATAAGCCACGCCATTATTACCAACAGCAAAGGCCAAAGTATCACTATATACAGCCACAGCATTCAAAGACTGCGTTGTTAAAGAACTTCCAAAGGTTTGCCAATTGGCTCCATTATAGCGAAGAACTGTTCCACCAGCTCCAACCGCCCAACCATCTGTTTCTGATAAAAGTGAAACGCCAAACAATCCGGTTGTTGTTGGTGAAGTAACAGAAAACCATTTATTGCCATTAAAACGCAAAATTGTTCCACTGTTTCCAACAGCCCAAGCATCATTACTTGATAAACTATCGATCGCCCAAAGTGTATTAGCTGTTGGTGAATCAGCATTAAACCAAAGACCATTTTGACGATGAATAATTCCACCCAAATATCCAACACCCCAACCCTCTCCAGTTGATTCGTCTACAGTTATTCCGTAAATTTCACTAACGTCATTGGCGGTTGAATTAAACTCTGTCCATCTATCAGAAGTGGCTAATTGTATTTTTGCAGCGGTTCCAGTTCCAGAAATAGCTGTAGACGAAAAAGTTCCAGAACTAAAGTCAATATCTGTATCGTGTACAACATGAGTACCGCCTCCCAATATCCATTTATTCCACCCGTCTCCCCCGCCACCTGTTGTGGTTCCTAGTTCCAAATGAGCTCCATCGCCAGTATCAATCACATCAACATCAGAAAAAGTTCCACCGGCAAAATCAGTGTCACTTTTTTCTGTCCACTCACGAATACTCCAGTCTGTAATGTATTGAGTAGCCGATACTTGCCTGGTGGTAGATCCCTCTGCCCAGCTCACCACTATAGAAATTTGTTTGGTGCGTCCACTAATTGTACCGACATCTGATAAATCGTAGGTAGCAGAATCGCGATTCAAAGAAGTTATTTCTATGGTTCTAGTATATGTTCCACCATCGAGAGAATCTGGAGCACCTGTTAACTCCCAATATCCGTTGGTGTTGGTTAGCCCGTGTGTTCCATCTGTTATATCTAAAAACTGCCAATCTCTAATGCTTAGCACAGCGTCTACTCCCTCGTGAGTGTAAGAAAGTGCACGTTGTTCAAAACTGGTACGACTTGTTGTGCGCAGTGCCCCAACAAGCATGTAAGCCATGGCCACTGAGGCAATAGCAAAAATAGCGATTGCCAACATGGCGTCGACTAGCGAAATACCTTTTTGGTTTCTCTTCCAATTTTTAAACATACTTTTAAGGTGCAATTTCTACAAGCCCTAATTCATTAATAGAAACCGTTTTACTTCCCCCACTTTGATAGGAAACAACAACCGTGCCGCCTTGATTTGTTTCCCCTGTGTTTCGATCAAAAATTATATCAGCTCCCCCACCATTTAAAGTGATTGCCGATAAACTCATTGTACCAGGCAAAGTGGCGACTTCATTTTCCGGATCGACCACAAACGTGGTTCCAGAAAAAAGCACAAAATTATCTGCTTCAACATGAACTCCATAAGCTGTACCGTTAAGACCTGCAACTGATTGCGCCCTGGCTCTTCGTAAAGCGTCCTGTAAACTAAGAGTCCAGTTATCTATTGATCTTTTTCCTAAATAAGTTTGCAAAGCAGGGCCGGAGGCGGCTAATAAAATAACAGTTACAGAAACCACAAGAAGTATTTCGACTACTGTAAAACCTTTTTGTGATTTGATTGGTAACATACAAAATAACCAGGTTAACCAATTACATCTACAAAGTTGTAAACTGGTGTGATTACTGCCAAAGCAAAGAAAGCAACAACTAATCCAATAAAAATCAACAACACAGGCTCAATTAAAACCGATATGTTTTTGAGTGATTGATCGAGTTCGTTTTCATAAAAATCTGACAAATATGCGAGAACACTTTCTAATTGCCCCGATTCTTCTCCAATTGCAATCATGCGAGTCACAAAAGGCGGAAAAACACTGGGGTGTTCTTCGAGTACCACAGACAAAGGTTCTCCGGCACTTATTTTAGGTACACTATCTACTAATATTTTATGAAAAACTTTATTTCCAAGTACGTCTGAAGTGATTTTAATGGACTCTCGAATTGGAATTCCACTCGACAACAAAGAACCTAACACCAACGAAAAACGCGTTAAGTTTAATTCTTTGACAACACGTTTTACAATTGGCAAATGCAAGTAAACACGGTGCACAAAAGGTGCGGCAAATTTTGCTTTTGAAAGCCAAATTACACCAACAAACAATACCGACATTCCAAGCACAAATTCAATACCGTAATCCGATAAAAATATCGAGATTGCAAAAAGTATTCGTGTCGCAAGTGGAAGCTGAAAATCAAAAGAAGAAAAAAGTGTCGTTAGTCGAGGTAAAACAAATAAAGCAATTAACACACCCAAACCACCGGTTAAAGACATTACAATTGCAGGGTAAAGCATGGCGCTTTGGGCTTTTTGTTTTAAATCGTAGTCTTTTCTGTAACGATCCGCTAATTGTTCTAAGTGTTCTGGTAATTTTCCTGATTCTTCTCCGGCTCGTACCATGTTGATGTAATACAAACCGAACATTTTTCCGTGTTCACCTAGGGCATCAGCCAGAGTTTTTCCACCGGTCACACTTTTGCGCACCTGAGACACCACTCCCCTAATTCGTCCGTGAGTTTGAACTTCCAAAATCTGCAAAGCATCAAACAAAACAATTCCAGCATGCAACATAATAGCCAAATGTCGCGTAAAGGTTATTTTTTCGACAATAGAGACATGTCCAAACAAAGGAACTTTTTCGTTCTTCATTTCTAGCAGAGATGTCACTGTTAAACCCTTGCGTTTAAGGGTTAACATGGCGTTTTGCCTAGAAGAAGAATCTAGCTCTCCTTGCTCTCTTTTTCCTTGTTTTGTAAGTGAAGTGTAATACCATTTCATAATCCTCCTAATACTCTTTTAATTATAGCAAAAAACAGAACATTTAGTATTTTGCTACACGCAAAACTTCTGAAATTGTTGTTACACCCTCTTGTGCTTTTTTGAGACCATCTTCGAGCATGGTGGTCATTCCCTCTTTAATAGCCTGATCCATAAGCACGCTGGCATTATCTCTTTTCATGATCATTTCTCGAAGCGTGTTGCTCATTTCAAACAACTCAAAAATACCGACACGTCCTTCAAAACCAGAATGTCCACACGAAACACAACCCTTACCAACAAACAAGCGGTCTTTCTTTTTTACACCGAATATTTTTTTGAAAATTCCCGGGTCAATATTCTTTTTAAGAACGTCTAAATCTTCAGTTTTACTGGTAATACAATGAGAACAAATACGTCGCACCAAACGCTGGGCAATAACAAGATTTACCGAAGAAGCCACCAAAAAAGGTTCAGCACCCATTTCTAAAAGTCTTGGAATAGAAGTCGCAGCATCGTTGGTGTGAAGGGTAGACAATACCAAGTGACCAGTCATGGCGGCATTAACGGCAATACTAGCTGTTTCAGAGTCACGAATTTCTCCCACCAAAATAATATCCGGATCTTGACGCACAATAGAACGTAAACCCTTAGCAAAGGTTAAATCTGTTTTATTGTTTACCTGAATTTGATTGACTCCCGGAATATCGTACTCCACCGGATCTTCGATTGTTTGCACATTAACCTCACGAGAATTCAAACGTTTCAAAACAGAATACATACTACTGGTTTTTCCGGAACCGGTTGGACCTGTCGCCAAAATCATTCCGTATGGTTTTTTCATGGCCCTCTCTAACCGTTCTTGATCTGCTTCAGTAAAACCAATGTTCTCCAAAGTCAAAACCCTTCCATGTTCTGCCAAAATACGTAAAACAGCTTTTTCTCCACCAACAACAGGCACAATAGACACACGAACATCTACTTGTCTGCCATCTGTTGAAATTTAAGTTTTCCGTCTTGTGCTACAAAATGTTCATCTGTACGCAAGTTGGACATGATTTTTATGCGTGCCACAATCGGATCATGAAGTTCTTTTGGTAAATCTATAACATCATGCAAAATACCGTCTACCCGATAACGAATAACTACTTTTTTTTCTTGGGGCTCAATATGAATATCAGAAGAACGATTGGCATATGCATTTTGCAAACAAGCTTCAACCAACTGAATAACCAAAGTGTCATCTGTTTCTGATTTTCTGCTTTCAGTTCTTCTTTTTGTTTGAGCTACAAATT
>Ga0100380_10004353_pt1 | contig 14836 bp, 12 predicted proteins | sample CryGeymeta201504_FD_80417 | JGI IMG/M metagenome (GOLD analysis project Ga0100380, IMG submission 80417) | Groundwater microbial communities from Crystal Geyser aquifers in Utah, USA - Crystal Geyser metaG 2015-04 | ecosystem: Environmental > Aquatic > Deep subsurface > Groundwater | place... | reverse complement strand
TTTTCGAGAGCGAATCAGAATAAATGGCGAAATGATTTCAGAGCAATCTGTCATCGAGTTTACTCAAACCTACAAAGACACTTTTGCCAACCAAGGACTTTCATTTTTTGAATGGACAGTTGGCCTTGCCTTTGATCATTTCACGAAAGAACAAGTTGATATCGCCATTGTAGAGGTTGGCTTAGGCGGAAGGCTTGATAGCACAAATGTGATTATACCCGAACTAAGCATCATTACCAATATTGGCTATGACCATGTTCAGTTTTTGGGAAACACCTTAGACAAAATCGCAACAGAAAAAGCCGGTATCATTAAAGAAAACATTCCTGTAATCATCGGAAAAACGCAAGATGAAACTGCTCCAGTTTTTCAATCTATTGCTAATGATAAAAAGGCCGAAATCATATTTGCAGATCAACAAGAGTTTGACGTAATTCCTTGGTCTCCACTTCTAGGAAACTACCAAGAAGAGAACTTTAAAACGGTGCTAATTGCGTGCAAGAAATTGCAGCAAATAGGTTTTCAAATATCTGCATCTAACATTGAAAACGGATTCGAAAATGTATTGAAAAACACACAATTGAAAGGCAGATGGGATATTGTACAAACAGAGCCAAGAATAATTTGCGATGTTGGTCATAACAAAGAAGGTCTAATTCAGAATATAAATCAGCTCCAAAAAACAACTAAAGGTGATTTGCACTTCTTGCTCGGCTTTGTAAACGATAAAGAAATTGGGGAAATCATTGATTTATTTCCTGAAAACGCATTTTATCATCTCACACAAGCATCAGTACCAAGGGCATTATCTATAAAAGAGCTTGAAAAATATTTTTTTAAGAAAAAAGCATCGTTCAAAAAATATGCGAACTTGGCTGAAGCACTAGCAAATTCAGTACATCTGCTAACGAATAGCGATACACTTTACGTAGGCGGAAGCACATTTATTGTTGCAGATTTTTATAACGCTTTGCTACAGAAATAAATTATTCTACATTTGGAGTAACAGTAACATACTGTTAGGGCAAATTTTTTAATTAATCGCAATATTTTATTTTATGGGACTAAAAAAGTATTGGGATGAAAAGTGGGAAACAGTAGACCTTAGCCACTTAAATCTCAGAAAGAAATACTCCATATCTAACTATGGACGTATTATCAGCTACAAAGAAAAAATGGAAGATGGTAAAATTCTAAAAGCGACCGACATCAATGGTTACGCTGCATTTAGATACCGTCAATTCGTAAAAACTGATGAAGGAACTAAACCAAAGAGTTCTCAAATCTATATTCACCGTTTAGTAGGTGAATATCACCTTGGGCCAAAACCAACTGAAGATCACATATACATTCTTCACTTGGATTACAACAAGTTGAACAACCACATTTCTAACCTTCGTTGGGCAACGAAACGCGAAATGGAAATTCACCAACAAAGCAGTCCACTCGTAATTGCTGCAAGAAAAAGAAGAATTGAGCTTCACATTCAAGGTTACAGAAAGTTAAACGAAGCACAAGTAATCAGACTTAAGAAGAAACTTCTTGATCCAAATAGAAAAACAAGATTGAAAATTCTTGCTAAGCAATTTGGCGTTTCAGAAATGCAACTTCACAGAATCAAAACTGGCCAAAACTGGGGTCACATCAAGGTAGACCTTGATACTCCAGATCCAGAAGATGATGCTGAAGCATAAATAATTAAAATCCCCGACCTGACCGGCCGGGGATTTTTTTTGCTAGCGCTTTGCAACATCGCTTGCACTCATGGCCTGCGCGTTTTTCATCAATTGTACACACTCTCTACGATAGCCTTCACTATCACTACCTACAGCTGTTTGGGCCAACGAAATCGTTGACTCATATGTTGTATTGCCCTTATACTCTGAATTTCTGAGAAGCATTCCGAATTGCGCCATTGAAGCGCTCCACTTCAAATTATCAGATTGCATTTCCTTTTTTCTATCACTAACTTTTATTGTTTGAGTCATTAAGCTGCTCACCTCAGCTTCAGGAAGTTTATACCTTAATTTTAGGGTTGCTACTTCATCAGAAAAAGCAATTGGCTTCACCTCTAGAGTTTGAGTCTGGTATTTTAATGAATCAATCTTTCCTTTAAGCTCAACACCTACAGGTACAATTTCATAAAGTGCTGTAACTACGTGCCCAGCGCCCATTTCGCCAGCATCCTTTTTATCGTCATTAAAATCTTCGTTGTTTAACTTTCTGTTTTCGTAGCCAATCAATCTATAGGCAGAAACATTAGCTGGATTAAACTCAACTTGAATTTTAACATCTTTAGCCACGGTAAACAATGTGCTTCCAAACTCGCTCACCAAGGTTTTTCTAGCTTCAGAAATATTGTCGATGTAAGCATAATTCCCATTTCCCTTATCGGCCAAAATTTCCATTTTCGAGTCTTTGTAATTTCCCATTCCAAATCCTAAAACAGTAAGAAAAACGCCTTCCTTTCTTTTTTGGGTGATAAGTTCCTCCATAGATTGATCGCTTGACGCTCCCACATTAAAATCGCCATCTGTAGCCAAGATCACGCGATTATTTCCGTCTTTTTGAAAATACTTGGCCGCAGTGCTGTACGCTAAATTAATGCCTGCACCACCCGCAGTTGAGCCACCCGCGCTCAAGCGATCAAGTGCGGCAATTATTTTATCCTTTTCATCGCCAGGTGTACTTTCTAATACTATCCCAGCAGCACCAGCATACACAACTATTGCAACTTTATCTTGCTTTCGCAATTGTTGCACAAGCATTTTCAATCCACTTTTAAGTAATGGCAATTTATTTGGCGCACTCATAGAACCTGATACATCCAATAAAAAAACCAAGTTTGATGGAGGTAAATTGTCTTTATCAATGTCTCTTGCTTTTATACCAACATGCAAAAGCTGATGCTCTTTATTCCAAGGAGCTGGGGCCATTTCTGTGAAAATTTTAACCGGATCATTTCCTTTAGGGCTTTCGTAATCATAATCGAAATAATTGATCATTTCTTCTATGCGCACTGCATCAACTGGCGGCAATGAACCATTATTAATAAATCGTCTGAAGTTTGAATATGAAGCCCGATCAACGTCAATTGAAAAGGTATTTAAAGGTTCGTCAACAGCCCATTTAAAGCCATTTTCAACAATAGAGCTATATGACTCTGTTGAAGTTTGTGTCACTACGTCTTGATTTCCTGTCCAATTAAAAGAAACGTTTCCGGCATTGATTGGAGATACAATCGATTCATATGAATAACTCATATCCCTTGTTATTTCTTCGGCTTTTACAACTGTCTTATCCTTATATCTGACTTCCATTGCTGGTTTCAAACTGTCTGCTCGTACCGAATTTAGGACCAAGCTCACTTCTACAAATGTTTTCCCATTCACTATCAATTTCTGATTTTCATAACCTTGCCGAATTACCTCAATTTGAACTACTTGAGCTGAGGATGATAGCCTAAATAAACCATCAAGATCAGTAATTGATTTTTCTGACGTATTACTAACATTAACTACAAGCGCGTTTGCCAAAGGCTTACCTTCAAAGTCGCCAACAGCACCTTTTAATATGTAGGGTTTGCTCTGTGCGAAGGCCTGACCAACAATGATTAGACCCAATAAAAACATTTGAATTACTTTAAACATGACTTTTAAATTTTATGGTTCATAGATATCGATTGGAAAGTGTGCGTCATTTTTCTAGATTTTTTCTCTGACCAATCGTTAGACTTTTATTTTTGGAATCCATCAGCAGGATGCCAAGTCAAAAGATTTTCCATAAACACCAAAAAAAATTTTGATCCAAACCAAAATCATTGATATCGTAAACGCACCTACACAAAGTGATGAAGTACTGTATGCGTCTTATGTGGCCGAGCGAGATCGAGAAGTTCTAGGAAGTCTGTTTAAAAAATACATGGCGCTAGTTTTTGGAGTTAGTCTAAAATATCTTTCAGACAAGGCAGCAGCTCAAGACGCCACTATGGAAGTGTTCGAAAAGCTTATTGAATACACTCCGACCAGCGAAATCAAAAATTTTAAGGCTTACCTATACGTAATGGCCCGAAATCATAGCTTAATGAAACAGCGCGGTGAAAAAGTATATACCGTAGAAATTTCTGATCGAGATATGGAAATGGCTTCTGAAACGCATCCAATAGACGATGTGGAAGAAAAACACTCATTGCTGGATAAATGCATTCAACTATTAAAAGATCATCAAAAGCAATGCGTTGAAGCTTTTTATTTAAAAAAGAAAAGCTATTCTGAAATAAGTGCTGAGTTGAACATGGCAATAACAGCCGTTAAAAGCCATATTCAGAACGGAAAGCGAAATTTAAAAATCTGTATCGAAGGCAAATAATGAAACACGAAAGCGAAATAATAAAGCAAATAAAGAACTACTTCATGCGAAGGAAAAACGCTGCTGAAGCGTATGACTTTGAGCGTGAAATAGAGCGCGATGCTTTTTTATACGAAGCGGTAGAAGGTTTCGAAAATTTGCATGTATCTGAAATACAACAAGCGCTTGATGAGCTTGAAGTGAAAATAAACGCTAAGGCGAAACCGAGCATTTTTGAAGGCATTAATTGGCGTGTGGCTGCCACCGTTTTAGCGGTTATAGTAGGCGGAGCCACACTCATCACCATTGGCTTAAAACAGTATGGTGAGCCAAGAATGGCAAAAAGTGAAGAAGGCAACAACTCCTACCAGCCGCGCACAAAAGAAATGGAATATTCGGCAATTCCTGACAGCATGAATATTATCAATTTTGACATTGTAGCTGATACGGTTGAAACTGCATTGGCAGCACAAGAAACTGAAATTCAAGAAGAGCCGGTAGTTGCAGTGGTAGAAGAAAAAAGAGACGAGAATCGCTTAAAAAGTGAATTAGAAAAAGATAAAAAATCAGCTCAAAAACCAGCTGCTACGGCAGATTCATATGCTTTTGAAGATACCGCTGAAGGAAATGCAAAGCTTAAAGAGGCCATAAGCCCTGAGTTTGTTATTGTAGAAGAAGCTCAGCAAAATGTTCAATATACAAGTCCGCAAACAATCTCAGCTGACGAAGTAAGTCGCATGCCCAGTAGCAACTACAAAAGCGTAGAAAAGTCGGCTGGTAAAAACTTAGATGTTACGCCAAAACCAGCAGCGCCCTCAGTAGGAAATAGCGCTTACAAAACCTATGTTGCAACCAATCTTCAGAAAACAGAAGAAATGGTTTCTGGTAGCGTAACGGTTTCGTTTGAGTTTGACAAAAATGGACAACCGAAAAAAGCAACAGTGGTAAAATCACTTTGCGAAGCTTGTGATCAAGAAGCAATTCGCTTAATAGAAAATGGTCCAGCTTGGAATGTAGAAGACCGCAAAGAGCGCGTGACTTACACCATCACTATTCCTTAAATAAAAAGGCATTATTTTTTGAGTTTTACCCTGAAAATTTGAATTTAAATTTCAAATTTTCAGGGTAAAAGAACTTCGAATAAATGCATGCAAAGTCTAAAAGCCCCATTTCAATCGGGCAAAAATACCGGTTCCATAATTTCTAAAACTGCTACCATTATCTAAGAAGGTGGTTTGACCAAACACAGAAAAATCCCAGTTTGAAGCAATGCTAACACTAACCGAAGGCATAGCAAAAAGTAGATTTACTCCAGGAGCATAAATAGCAACCATTGATGCCGAAACCAAAGGCGTAATTGGATGCGAAATACTTAATAAAGCATTATATCGAGTAGGCATCAGGTTTTTAGCGCTTGGTAATGTGGCTGCAGAAAATGATGAATTTGAAAGTTGATTTATATCCAGTGATTTCCCAATTCCACTAGAACCATACATAAAACCCAGCATGGCATAAGTATTTCCTCTAAACATGTAATCAAAAGAAATAGAAGCCGTTACATCACCTGCAGAATCTTGCCAATTGCTTTGAGGATGAAAGTAAGTGACCTCTCCTTTAAATCCAGCCGTTTTTAGATTTCCGGCCCAACCAGCACCAAGTGCCAAGTCTTGGTTCCACCAACCGGTTAAAATTTGAAAGTCATAAGTGGCTTTGTTAAACTTATACATCGCAGCGCCAATCCAAGTACTATCACCTCTTGAAGGAGCAATGGCAACATCAATGGATGAGTAATTTTTAAAGAATCGTTGAATACGAATGGCATCTGTTCCCGGTCGTTCTTCATAGTCGAAGTCAACCAAATTGAAGGTATTGAACAAATCATTTGAGTTCCAAAAAGCGTTCACACCCCAATTGATTCGTTGCCGACCCAGCGTGATATCCCATTTTGCATTGTTCCATTTTATCCAAACCCTATCTAATTGTGACAATCCCACAATACCAAGCTCATCCAACCAAGCATAGCTTAAGTCAACTAAACCGCGATCAATATCAACTGTAGAAGCATATTCGGGATTAAAATTGACGGCATCACCAGTAAAAACTCTGTTCCGTAATTCTACTCCAACCGAAATATCCTTGTTAGGGTAGACCCTTAAATTAAGCCTATTATGGATTAAATTACCATGTAATACGTAGTTTAAATCTGCCATTTGGAAGGTTTGCATATTCTTCACGTAACCTTTCAATCGAACTATCTCTTTCCATTTACGCTTATTGGTATCAGCTTCTACATCTTGAGCCTGTAACTTAACACCAAAACATAACAAGGCGCCTAGAACGTAACCTAGTTTAGCGTTTTTCATCGCTCACAATCTTACCGTCAACAAGAGTAACAATTCGCTTTGCACGATCTATTACACGTTGGTCATGCGTAGAAAAAACAAAGGTTGTACCTTCCTCTTCATTCAACCTTGCCATAATATCTAGAAGGTTTTCGGTGCTTTTTGAATCTAAGTCAGCTGTGCGTTCGTCCGCTAAAATAAAATCAGGTTTTGATGCCAAAGCCCGGGCCACTGCCACGCGTTGTTGCTGACCACCGCTCAATTGTGAAGGCCTGCTATTCATTTTTTCGCCAAGCCCAACCTCTGTCAAAAGCTTCTCAACACGAGCATCACGAGTAGCTTTATCAATTTTCTGCATCAGCATGATAAACTCCGTGTTTTCTTTCGCTGTTAGCACAGGAATCAGATTATAGCTTTGGAATACAAATCCGATATGCTTTAATCGAAAATCAATCAGCTCATTTTCAGACATACCTGCTAGTTCGTGCCCATTCACTTTAATGCTTCCGCTGGTTGGTCTATCTAGGCCGCCAATCATGTTTAGCAAAGTAGTTTTACCCGAACCTGAAGGGCCAACTATCGCAGTAAACTCACCATTTTCTATTTGAAGATCAACTGCATTTACAGCTTTTACAGGCACTACGCCTTCGTAAATTTTCGAAACATTACTTGTTTCAATTACTAGATTTTTCATGCTTTAAATTTTTCGAATTGCTTCAGATGGATTCAATTTCAATGCTTTACGCGCTGGATAAATAGCTGCGATCAGGGCCATCCCAAACACCATCATGGTGATTGAAAAATAGCTCTCCATACTTAATACAGGATACACTACTGCTGCAAAACCAAGATCACTGTAAGTTTCACCAATGGCTCCTAGGTCAATTCCATTTTTTCCGGTAATATGAATAAAGGCTCCTGCAATCAATAGGCCCAACGGACCACCAATCATGGTTAAAAACACTGTTTCAAGCATGATCATTAAGAATACCTTGGTTTTGTTTAAACCTACCGCCATCAACATTCCTATTTCTCTTGTGCGCTCCATTACAGCCATCAACATGGTGTTTATGACGCTAAAAAGCAGCGCGACTAAGATGATAGAAACTATTACATAGGCAAAAGTGCCCGAAGCCTCAACCATATATCGCATGCCTGTAGCTAAGTCTAGCCAAGGTTTCACTTCTAAATCTGGATATTGCTTTTGATAATGTGCCGCAATAGACTCTGCTAAATCATTTTGATCTAACAAAACAGCAATTTCATGATAATTTGATGTTTGCAATCCCAAAATTTGCTGCAAATCATCTCTTCGCACATAGGCATTCATTGCGTCAAGCATTCCATTGTTTGATTTGAAAATCCCCACCACTTTAAAAGAAACCGCTATTATTTCACCATTTACATCTTGAAGTTGAATTACCGGTTTCGAACCCAGCTTGAGTTTGTACTCTTCGGCCATTTTCTGACTAATAAAAATTGGATTGCGTTTAACGCCTATGAAGTATTCACCTTCTTCCAATTTTTGTGATAATTCAGTGACTCTGTCTTCCTCTTCTGGATCAATACCCAAAAGTTTGATCGCGCCACTTTTGGTAGCACTTTGCATCATAGCGGTGCTTATAGTTCTACCCGTTGTGGCTATAACGTGTTCATTTTTTTGGATTTCATTTTCAATGCTCAAACCATCGTTAATGAAATAGCGCACTTGCAATTCTTCTCTAAAATTGGTGTCATGCACCTGAAAGTGAGACATTTCAGAAGCAATTACATCATCAATTTTCTGAATCATCATTCCTTCATAAAAAGCAGAAGTGAATGTTCCGGCCCACATACCCATGGCAATAGCCGTGATTACAACAAGGCTTCTGACCTTATTTCTCCAAATATTTCTCCAAGCAATTTTTACTAACATAGTTTAGCTCCTCATAGCGTTTATTGCTCTTAGGTTGAGCACATTAATAAAAGGGTAAATCGCAATTAAGCAAGAAACGACCGCCACTATAGCGGCTTGACTTAAAAAAATAGATGGATCGATAGACGATTGAATAATGGGTTGCATGCCGTAATCTTCCATCATTTTGCCAGCTTCTTCGCCTCCTATTTCTATAGGAAATAAGTAGAAATAAGAAATTACGGGTATGGCACCTAAAATACCTGAGAGCGCTCCCAACACAGAAATAGTCACAACTTCTACCAAAAGAACTATGGCAAGCTTTGACCTTTTCATGCCGATTGCCACCAGTACTCCAAACTCATGTTTTCGCTCAGCCATCATCATCAGCACTGTGCCAAAAATGCCGAAGGAAATAACCATGTAAAGAATAAACATGAATATGTAACCCTCTACCCTATCGGCTTCTATCATGCTTACCAAATCAGGCACCAGCTCGGGCCAGGCCATTACTTCATACTTCTCACTAAGTGCCTGACCAAGATTTTCAGCCACTTTATTGGCGTCTGATGCATCGTTTATTAGAATCACCAAATTGGTGATGTTTCCTTCGGTGCCGTACATAAGTTTTGCTTCTTCAATTGGCATAACAACCAACTGCTTACTCAAATCTGGCGAACCAAACTTCACTATTCCTTTTATAGGATATTTCCCTGCTGCGCTAGAACCATGATAACCTTGGCCAAGCAAAACAAGTGTATCACCCACTCCTACTTTGTGGTACTCCGCTAGTCCAGCACCAATTAAGATGGCTTGATCGTTTGGCTCTAAGTATTCACCTTCAATCACACGCTCATCCATATGCGTCATCTGCTTTTCGGCTATAGGATCAGTACCTACTACCATCGCTCCCTTGGTAGTTTCTCTTGTTGCGCTTAGCGCGAAACTTTCAATACGTGCTACAGAGCCAGAAATACGTTTATCATTTGCAAGGGCGTTTTTGATGGAATCGGTCAAAACAAAACTTTCGTCTAGCGATTTATCTTCCCAATATCCATTGGCATGCACCTGCACAAAACCGGTGTAAGAAGCCACCATTGCGTTGGTCATGTTGGTGTAAGAACCTTCTTTTATACTCATCATGAGTGTGGCCAAAATCACCGCAAAAAACACCGATGCCATGGTTATGAACGTTCTGCGTTTATTGCGCCATAGATTGCGCCATGCCAGTTTTAGAAGTAGATTCATTTTTGGTGGTTGGTTGACAGTTCGCTTTTGGCATTTGGCCTTTAGCGTGTACTTGATTTTATTTTTTGGATAAGTGAATTTATTCCTGCTTGATTACGATGAATGTTTTCGATTAACAGTTGGATTGATTCACTATCCGCCAATTGAAGGTCCACACACAGTAATAATTGGGTTTCGAGTTCAAACGAAGAACCTAGTGCGATTTCAAGAAAACGTTTAAACTCAACATCTGAGTTACGAGCGCAGCCCTCAGCAATATTTGAAGGTACTGAAACCGCAGAGCGACTCATTTGACTCGCCAACCCAAATTTTTCTTGACTTGGCAATTGGTTCACCACTTGATATACTTCTTTCACCAATCCAAAGGATTCCTGCCAAATCGAATATTTTCTAAAGTCTCTCATTTTTTATTTTTTATTCCGTTGTTCACCTTTATGACTAATCGTGAAAAGCAAACAGCCAAAAGCGAATGGCTAATTACGAACAGCCAGCTCTTATCTGATCATCTTCATATTTTGAACAGTGAAAAAAGAATCTTCATAAGGCTCGTTAAACTTTATTTTTTCTATCGTCATAATGGTTTTATTGCCTTGCTTATCCATTGGAATTAGCTCAATATGCGTGGCCATCATAATGTTATCCATCATTTTTATGTCAGAGGAAAGCATTTCATTCACCAGCTCACCATCTTCATCAAATTGCTCCGCTTTTAGTTGGATATAATCTTTCTGATCAATATACACGATCACTTTGCCCCACACTACGGGCGCATCGGGTAAAGGAGTCATTTCTATAATCCAGCATTTTCTAACTTCAAGTACAGTTTCACCTATTATTTTATGACTGTAATCCGTCACGTTAGAAGATTCTCTTACCAGATCGTCATTACTCATATCTGTACCCATCCAACTTTGACTCATCATGCTTGGTGGCATTTTTATAGAACGTTCAATGCTTGGCATCCAATTCCACACTTCCTTTTGTCTTTTCAGAAATGCGGTACCAGCATCTTTGGCAGGAGCCGTGAGCACCATCAGCGAATAATCATTGCCTTTTCCCCAGCTTTTCAAACTCATTTCTCGTGTATACTTTGGCCTCACCGTTGTGATGGTCATTTCCATGTAAGACGAAGTAGTTCCGCGGGTCTTTTCCTCGGCTTTTCTGATAATGTCTTTAGCATCTTGACCATAACTTATGGCCGAAATCAAGAATGCAAAGATGAGTGTGGTGGTTTTCATTTTATACAAATTGTTTAATGAGAAATTCTTTAGCTTTTTCAACTGGAAAGTTGTCTGGATCTAGCAAGCAATGCATTTGAATACCGTCCAAAACTGCTGAAAAGATGCGCATCGCAGCGATTGGATCTTGGTAGCCCTTAGTTTGAAAATATTGACTCATCAATTGCATGTATCCACCTAATCGTGGAACCATTTCTTGCATCAAAATCTCGGTTACTTCCGTTTGAAAAACCAAGGACATATAAAGTTTCCATCGCTTTGGCTCGTCAAGCGGAATGTCTATACTCAACGAAATAATTTCTTTCATCCTTTCATCTGTAATTTCTTCAAAAGATGAAATCTTCAACTTAGCCATAGCATAGTCAAACAAATCTCGGATAAGTGTAGTGAGCACTTCTTCTTTACTATGAAAGTAATTATACATCAAGCCTTTAGAAACACCAGCATACTTTGCAATCTTGCTTACTGAAGCAGAGTGATATCCTTCTTCAGCAAACACGTGAAGTGCGGCATCTAAAAGTTGATCTTTTCGATCACTTCTTATTTCTTCGAATTGTTGTTTTGTCCTTGGCGACATAAACTATTTTTAATTGAACGACTGGTCAAAATTAAATCTATTTTATAAATGACCAAACGTTTAGTCAAAAATGCGCGAAAAAAAATCCCGAATCGCTCGATTCGGGTTTTCACTTAAGTTCTGAATTTTTAAAGCTTTAAAATTCTGGCAATTTTATTTCCACTTTTTACAATGAAGAGTCCGCTAGGTAAGTTGGTAATGTCAACTTTTCCATTATCAGAAATAGTTTCGGACACTTTAGTGCCATTCAAAGCAAAAATCTCAATAGAACTTCTGCTTGAAATTCCGTCAACTATAATTACATCTCGTGCTGGATTTGGAAAAACAGACAGCTTTTCGAAGGCCATTTCAAAAATTCCATCTGGCTCGTCTCCAGCAGCTTCTTGAAAAGTAACATCGGTCAACACCGCGTTGTCGCCATTAGTAGCGTTATTTCCATTTATAGCATTCGCACCAAAGTAAAACGTAACCGCACCGCTTGCAGCGGCTGGCGCTGTCCATTCGCAAGTAAACTCGTTTGTAGCGCTTGCATTATTATGCTCAAAGTATTTTCTACCAGACAATGTCATGATCTGCGCATTAGCACTCGGGTTACTAAAATCGCCCGCATTGTTATTGTCAGAATCTTTTAGCGCAACTGCCTGCAAGCCAAAGCCAGCAGGGGTTCCACTTGCGTTGTTTACACGCACATTCAGCGTATATGTAGCGCCAGGTGTATATTCAGTTACAGCAATTCCGCTGTCTGAAATCATTGAAAAATCAACGGTCACGGCACCAAAACTTCCACCACCATGACATGAAGTACACTTGTTAGCACTGCTGCCCGGTGCATTGGTTGCTTGAGTGTTGTTTTCGGCTGGTCCGTTTTTATAAGACTGTAATGTTGTGAGCGCGACAACTGAAAGTGCGGACAACGTTAAAAGTAAGGGTCTTTTCATAGCATTTATTTACGCGAATTAAGCGAAAACAGATGTAGGTACATTTAGTTTTTTGTGAAGAAATAGGATTGCTATTCAACCACCACCAATTTCAGGGTTTTTGAATAATGTTCACTGATCACGTAAATCAAATATGTTCCTTGCGCAAATTGGTTCGTAGTGATTAAAGTTTCATCTTCCGTTACAGCTGATTGAAACAGTGTTTCTCCTGTTAGAGATTGAATAATCAACGTGGAGTTAATTGCTCCTTTCAGCACAAAACTTTCTCTGGTTGGGTTTGGGAAAACACTGATTTTGGATCCTGTCAACTCTTCTACCCCAACTACGGTAATACTTACGCATTCAGAAAAATCAGAACAACCATTCTTTGACGTTTCCAAAGCAAAACTTCCTGAATTAGAAGCCGTGAATTGAGCAAAAGTTTCACCTACTATTGGTTGATTTGTTGAACAATCAATCCATTGGTAAGTATCATTAAAAGGATTTGCCGAAATAGTATAGCCAGAAGTTTGGAGACTTATATCCACACTTTGAACATTCAATGTGGTTTCATAAATCAATGAATCACAACCGTTTGAACCCGAAAAAACATCTATGTAGACACCAGCAGCTGTTTGGTATTCATTTCCAATCAACAAGCTATCGCCTTCACAAATCTGATGTGTAAAGTATTTAGTAATTGGCTTTAGCACTTGTAAAGCTATAGCCACCATGCTATCACAGCCATTCGCATTTTGGTATTGCTCGTAATACAAACCTGTTTGAGTTTCGTAGGTTCCATTGATTAAAGTTGAATCGCCTTGACACAATTGTATCGAATAACTCGAAAAGGCAGGAGGCAAGACATGTAATTGCACCGTACTTAAACTATCACAACCAAGAGCAGAAGTGTAAACCAAAGTCGAAAACCCAGAATTCGTAAGGTTTTGACCACCAAAAACATATTCATCACCTTGGCAAATCGTTACATTAAACGTATCTGCTATCGGCTGCAGCACAGTCACATAAACTTCACTCCAAGCGTAGCAGCCATTCGTGTCAACTCCTTTTACTTGAAACACCTTGCTCGATTCTGGTACGTAAGCACCAACTGAGTCAAGCGCAACATTCCAATAATACGAATCAGCACCCGAAGCACTTAAGCTCACGGCATTGCCTTCACAAATAGTATCAGTTGAAATAGCTGCAGACACCGTATTGGGTGGAGTGCAAATTGAATAGTATGAATTAAAATTACCGTCAATTACTTGGGCGTTGGCTGTAGGATCAATATCAAGCGTATCGCCACCATGACCCATTGCGAACAAGCCGCCTATTTTGTCTGAGCATAAGTCAATTAAATAGTCATCTTGTGGACCAGCATATTGAAAAATATCTAAAAAGCTTCCATCTACTGCATCATATACCGCCAAAAAAGCATCATGAGTGTTGTTCACACAATTGTCATTATAAAATGTTAATCCATTTTCAACCTGAGGATCTGGATTAAAATCAAGCGATTTTGAAAATTTTCCGCCTATGAAGACCTTACCATAATCAACTTCCAGATCATGTGCGTAATAATAATTCAGCACGCAACTGTTGCCAATTGTATTGGTGTAATCAGCAATTTTATGCGACCAAATATGGTTTCCATTCAAATCATATTTAGAAACAAACGAAGCGTGTTTTCCGCTGTACCCACCACCTGAAGTATTGTGATACAAAACAAATTGCGAATTATTTGGATCAGGTCTCATTTCATAGGTCAAATCACTAATAATGTACATACTTCCGTCATCATCTATCTCCACTTCTTCTACTGTATGATTCACCGGACTTGAACCATCAAAACTAGACCATATGGCAGAATTAGTAGAAAGTTCAATATTCCAAAGTAAGGATCCGCTGCTATTGCGCTTTTCAATTTTATATCGCATCATGCTCGAAGTACTACTGCATCCATAGTAAGACAAATAAATATTATCGAATCTATCCGTTTTTATAGTTGGCGGATGCACGTTTGCACAAACACCAAAAGCACTTTGTTCTTGCTTCAAAAGCAAATTATTACTCGCATCATACTTGAGTAATAAAAACTTTGGACCCGCAGCCAATGCAGCATTTACCGGATTGATATTCGTAATTTGATCGCTCATATTACTTGATGCCATTACAGTATCAAATGATGAAATGATAGCACAAGAAAGTATTACTTCAAGATTAGAACCAAGTGCGATATCCCAAACAGCTTCATCTAAATTACCGGGTAT
>Ga0100380_10004345_pt1 | contig 14846 bp, 19 predicted proteins | sample CryGeymeta201504_FD_80417 | JGI IMG/M metagenome (GOLD analysis project Ga0100380, IMG submission 80417) | Groundwater microbial communities from Crystal Geyser aquifers in Utah, USA - Crystal Geyser metaG 2015-04 | ecosystem: Environmental > Aquatic > Deep subsurface > Groundwater | place... | reverse complement strand
TTCCTCTCAGAAGACTTCTATACCTATCAACTCCTATTACAAAAAGTTTTATTTGAATTAGAACTACACACAAAGTCAACAAAAAAGATCAAAACACTATTCTGTTTAAAAGATTTAGACGATAGTCAATACTACATAAACGAATTCTTCTTTGTTAACTATATAGTTTTTAATTCTTATAACGCTGATAGGATTTATAATGTTAAGTTTTTACTTAAAACTTTGAATATTGATAAGAAAATTAATCATGCTCTTTATGTAGATTACAAAATTATTTTTTATTTAAGTAATTTGGATTGTAAAAGAAAATTAGAATTTCTAAAGAAGTTTATAAAGATGTTAATGATTGAGCCTGATTTTTTGATAAAAGTAACAAGTAGGTTTCAGAGAGATTTTAAAATTAGTGAACAAAGTTATTTATTTGTTAAAAACTTTGAAATTACAAGCATGAAAAAAGGTTTAAGCAAAGACAAACAGCAAAAGATAGAAAAGATGTTTGCGAACATTATTAGTTATTTTAAATAAATATTATAACTTATTATTACTTATAATATATAATTAAAGACAATAAACATTTACATAATATTATTTACTATATTTAGTAAACCGTAAACTAATTAAAATAAATATAATTTCTTAATACTTATTATTTACTTATTATAAACATATTATTATTTTTATTTTAATTAAAATACAACAAGAAGCTATAAATGGGTATATATTCATTTATAATCATAATTAATCCTTATTTAATATAGAACTTGAAGATAACCCCAAAAAAATGAAAATTTTAAGTGAAAATCTTCAAACTATTTTTTCGAAAGAAATAGAAAAAGTATTATAGTAATCTAAATTCAATAGCTGACTAAAGTATTAGAAAAAATAACAAATGAAATTAAAGAAGATGAGGATATGTTAACACTATCAATAAAAAAGTTAGAGGGTTCATTACAACAATTTAGTAAATAAATATATAAAAATTAGTGATTGCAACAAAAGAAAGTGAATCTGTGACTGAACAAGTAAAGTTAAGTATTAAAAACCTCACTGACAAGTCTGATAAAACTCTAAATGAAATAATAAAAATAAAAAATCCTAATGAGACTATTTTTAATCTGATTAAAATATTTCTCATGATTGTTCATAATAAAATTGATTATCAAAAAGTACAGAAATGGACTGAATTCCAAACAGAATTACGAAATACAACTCAAATCAAAAATTTATTACGGGAACTCCTTAATACTGAAATTAATAAAGAAATAATAGAAGAAAGTAAAAAATGCATTACTAATTACAATGAAATCAAAACTTTCTTATCAAAACTAAATAAAAATCTTTTAACTCTTTTCGAATTTATAAAACAATACATTGAATACAACATCAGAAGGAGTATATGTAAATCAATACATGAGGAAAATTTAATAAAGAATTCAAAATTAAAGAAATTAAAAGAAGATTTAGAAGAAAAGGAAATAATAGCTGAGGATGGTGCCATAGCATTGAAAGAGATGCATAAGGATTTTAAACTAATTTTAAAAAATTCAAATAGGATACATCAATATATAATAATAAAGTATAACTTTCTGACGAAGTATGAAATACAGGTAGAAGAACAGAATTTTAGTGGTAGTAATAATATTTTTAGTAATATGAATGGAGAGAGGAGTAGTAGGAAATCTGAAAAGCCAGTTAAGTCTGTTAATATACGACTAAAGGGGAAATATAAAAATAATATTGCATTTGTGAAATCAATAATAAATAAGGAAAATATTGAATTAGACAGTTTTATGACTACAACTTCTGGGTTTAACCTAGGTACCTTAATAACTCCCAAAAGTCTAGAAGGAAAAAGTATAAACACAAACAACAAAATAAAAGAAATAAAAGGCTTTAAATCACTCTTCGCATCAGCAGATAATAAGAATTCATGCAATACATATATAAACGACAACGCAAATACTGATAGAACTAGCTCGACAAAATATAATCTTAATAGCAGTGATAAGAATGAACAGATGAAACAAATGATAAATCTTAAGAATAATTTAATTGCAACAAATACATTAAATTCATTAAATCCAGTACCAGTACCTTTATTTACAACCGAGAGTCCAAATCCCCAATCGCAGGTTCATAATCAAGCGTTACTTTTTCAAAATATTAAGAGTAGAAATAATAAGACATTCCTCCAGAATCCGAAAAGCTTTAAATGTATAACATAATATTTTAATTATTATAATAGCGTTAAATGCTTTAAATAGCGCATTGAAGGATACTGATGACAAAGATACAAAAGAATTTACCAAAGAGTTAATCAGCTCATTAAATAGAAAAACTGTATTTTCTGGATCGAGTAACTATTATTTTAACTCGAATTCACAAATACAAGCAAATATTCAAAAGAGTAGTGGTAGTTCGTTTTATCCTAAAGAAGTTAAGGAAGTTCCGGTGCAAGGGGAGGTGTCAGTTAATGGACAGGTTCAAGGGCAGGTGCAGGTTAATGGACAGGTCTTAGTACTTGGACAGGCTCAAGGGGATTCAAATAAAAATCAAGCAACTTGCAATAACAATAATGTTAATAAATCTTTTACAAGCAATATAAGTAATTACTCTCGTAATATTACTGAAACAAAAGCAAACGAGAAATTAAGAAATAAAATACCTGTATCAATAGTTTCTTCAGCTTCAACTTTTAATAAGTCTTCAGCAAAGACTAAAGTGATAAAAAGGCCTGCGAATAAAATAATAACAAAGTAATTAATAACTATTACATAAATTAATTATTATTTATTTAGGATTGAATCGAGTAAAGTTTTAATTTGCAATAGAATTGATGTAAAATATTTTTGCTGTTGATTATTCATATGAATTTGATCTGATTCATATGTATCAAAGTTACATAATTGCATAGATAATTAATTGGAACTATCAGCATTTTAATATAGACTTTTATAAATATTTTTTTCTTAATTCAATTTTTACTTATAATTTTTACTTATGATTTATTTTATGCTTAATATTATGCTTAATATTATATTTTCATATTATAAATTAATTTAATTGATTAATAATTATTTATTCATTATAATGACTTAAATAATTTACATATTTATTCAAGTCATATTTAATTTATTATGTATTTATCAAAAAAAATAATCAATATAAATAAATATACTTATTTCTTTTGATTCTTTTCATTCTCTCTTAGCTTTTTATCATTTCTTTGTATATTTTCAGTTTTTTCTTTATTTTTCTGAGCAGATTCAAAGTCACCTCTTTCTATATCATGTAAATCAACTCTTTTAGTACTATCAGAAGGAAGTACTAAAGACATATTGTCTTGATTCCAAGGTTCGAAATTATCTTCGAAGCTCCAGTATCTATTTGTTAATTTAAGTAAATATATATGCATCTATATATTTACTTTTTATCATCGATTACAATTTCTCCTAGCCATGAACCGTAACCATCACTTATTAACTCTTTCTTTTTAGTTGTTTTATTAAGTTTTGTAATTTGAATAATAAAATTATCAAGTGGTTCAGTTTCTTGTTTAGATGCAAATAGTTTAGTAATTGAATTTGCTATTGCTTCAACGTTTCCTACATCCTAATAATAAATAATATTAAGACTGAAAATGTTATATAATAAATTAAAATTCATTAGGTAAACCTTATCCTTATCATAACATTATATAAATCATAAAAGTCTTTTACCTTAAATGGAAACGTAATCGTACTTTCAATTTTATTCTGATAATCTTTAATAACATACTGACCAGCAAAATTTATCATACGATCTCCTAACAACACTCCAGTAATAATCATTTCAGGGCACAACCAAGTCATTAATGTTCCATCTTTAAATTTTATAATACTTTTTCCTTCTCTATAACCTTTTATTGAGTTTAATCCTGTCATTTTGGCGACAGTTTCTGCAAAACCTATTATTTCAAAGCATTTCTCTGGTCCTAGCATTAAGAAATTCGATGTAGGTGGATGATGTGAAGTCTGTTCTAAAAATATAGAACAACCGTCTTTTTTATGGGCTTGATAGGTCTCTCCAAGGACAGGGTTAAGTGGTGCTTTCGATTTACAAATTTTGGGCATAACATGTAGCCCTCCTAATATAAAAGACGATACTAATTTCATTCTTTCCAATGGATCTGTTTCTCTTGCTGCTCTTACCATTAAATCTGTATATTGGAGATCACTTTTATTAATGAATTAATGATGAATAAATGTAAAATTAATGTAAATTTATGTAATTTTTATATTATTTTAATATATTTATTATGTTGAGGTATATTACTTTGCATATCCAATCAAATGAGTAGTTGGTGAAGTTAGTCTAGCTGGACGAGATATTTTGAGAAGATCAACCATGTTACCTTCCATTATCTATATTTGTTTTATTTAGATTTAGATTAAGTTTTATATTTAATATTTGAAGTGGTTTTATGTTAAATGGTATTACCTTTGTTGCTAATTGCTTTAGAATATCACTAGCGATTGAAGTAAATTTTCCATCATCATTAATATTAAGACCACCTAGATATTTATAATAAATAAACATTTAGTAATAAATATAATATACCTTTTTTTAGTGAACCTTCAAGTTTCTTCATGTTTTTTGTCTTTTCGTTTTTCTCTTTGTCCATTTTATAAATAAGTTTAAATAATAAAATAATAAATAGTAATTAAATAATAAAAATAATTTATATTTTGTAGTAATAGTTATAAAGTTACTTATATATTAATCTATAAGGAATAAATTATATGAAAGAACATTAAAAAATGAATTTGGAGAAATTAAATATAATATATTATATCAAGTTATTAATATCGAATTTTATTTATTATCTACAAATACTTACATAACATACTAAGAAAAATTAATTATAATACAAGAACAAGTTGACAATAATCAACAAACAAAAATAAGCAAATACAAGCTAATACTTTAATTACTTGAATCAAATTGTATATTGTATTATCTGTTCTCTTTCAATTTTTTATTTTCTTCCACGAGATTGTTTATTATTATTGTCTAGTAGTAAATAATATTAATATTTTTTATATAATTATAGTTTATTACCTTCTTAGCTAATTCGTTTTGTAAATGTATTATCATAAAATGGAATTTTTTAACCATATTTGTAGTTTCTTCGTCGTTCTTTTCGGCTGCTTTCTTAGAGACTTTGTTTCCAGCAAGTATTTTTTCGACTATTAATGTTATTATTTGTTATTAATTGTTATTATTTGTTATTAATTATATTGTTAAGTGATATTTATAGTTATTGTTAAGTTATTGTTTTATCGTTAAGTGAAAGTAATTAGGCTTGATTAATTTATGTGAAGAGGTTGTTAAATAAATATAGAGAAAGTAATAAAAGTATGAACGATATGAATTTAATTAGTTTATAATATTAAATCATCCACTTACTTATTTTCTGATCATCGATCTTCCTATCAGTTTTTCTTCCTTGAACTGTATACACATCTTCTTTATCAGTATCTAAAATAAATTATTAGCTTTATTTACTTACCTCCAATGTTTAAATTTAAAGGATTCAATGAATCAGTACTTTTTAACTTCTCTTTTAATTGTTTAACATCAATCTTTTCGAATATATGGGGATCAACTTTAATTCTAATAGCTCTGGAGGCGAATTGCATTGTGGTAATAGTCTCTTCAAAATTCATTAAGTAAGGAGATACACAAGCTATTATAGCAGTTTTAGAATTCCCTCCTAAACACTCAGTTAATATCCTTGTTAATTTCGAATCTCTAAAAGGAACATGCTGAAATGATGAATTATTCGCTAAAGAATTTATACAGTTTCCTAACGACGATATTGATTTATTAATTTTTTTGGCTTCTTCGAGTCGATCACCGCCAGAGCCCGACTTTGATATACGTTCACTTCCCGCAAGATCAACTATAGTAAGTAAAGACTTTTTATAATGTCTTGTTTTAATCTTCTTTTCTGGTTTTTCGTTTTCAACCCATTTTTGTTCAATTAAAATTTGGAGAATAGCATGTGAACGAGAAGAAGTTAGATTCTAAATAAAGAATTAATTTAAAATTATTAAAATTTATTAATATTACCATTGACGTAGAACCAGTTATTCTGCTTTTTGTGCCGTGTTTTATTAAGTTTAGAAGTTCTTGTTCTGATGTAACATACTAAATAAGAAATAAGATTAGTTTGTTATATTGTTTATATTGATTAGATTTGTTATATTGTTATATTTACTATTTGTTTTAGGCCTTCGACGTAAATACCTGACTCTGGGTCTTCTCTTATTTTGAGACTTTGTCGTTTTAAATTATTTGATGATAAAGTTGTTTGTCCTGTGGGATCAACAATCAAATCAGAAATTGTCTCATTATACACCTGCATAAATATTGCTCTTATCTTTATTGCCTTTTTCTCATTCTATAATTATAAATCATCATTAAAAAACAAAATAATCATTCATAATAAACATACAAATAAACATAATCACAATCTAATACTTACTTCTTTTATATGATCAAAAACCTGTCGTATAACTCTTGGTACAATACCCATATCTGACAATATCTCTTCACTATAGTCTATTGATTTCTTAGTCCCAAATATAGTATAAGTCTTTCCAGATCCTGTCTGGCCGTATGCCATTATCGTTCCATTATAACCTTCTAGAACATCGTCAACTATTTTCTGTCCTAATATATTATAAGTTTCAGCTTGAGAGGAAGTTCCCTGAATAACCCTATCAAATTCGAATATACGTTTTTCAATATTTGGCCTTTCTAATTCGATTTCTCTTTCGTTTAGTTTTGTAACACAAGGAAATAAATCTTCTTCTGTTATTAAATCTTTTTTTTCTTCGTTTTTTAGTTTGAGCTGAGGTCTTATCCTAACAACAACATTGAAGCGATTTGTATTAATTGTATTTATATTTGATGATTGGTTGTTATTTTTTAATTCCATTGTTAATATTGTTAAATTATTATAAAGTTTATAATTAAGTTATTATATTTAATTTATTGTTAGGTTGTTGTTATAAATTATTAAAATTATATGTTATCTAAAGAGAAATAATTATTATTTAATATAAATATATTAAAATAATACAACTGGAAATTGGGGATTGGGGATTGGGGATTGGGGATTGGGGATTGGGCCCAATCCCCAATCCCCAATCCCCAATCCCCATTTATTACTTTTTAAATATCAATAACAATAACAATAATAGTTAATTAACAATAAAATAAATAAGTAAACTAGTAAAGTAATATATTAATAATAGATTAATTATTAAATAAATAAGTATAATAGTAAAAAAATTAAGATAAAACTATCAAGCTAAATTAGGCTAATTTATGATTATTGAACTTCATTATCATCTAATACCTTCTAATAATCTTTCAACTTTAAAACTTTCTTATTGAATTTCTCGGCATACTATTCCTGTCAAACTTGCCACCTTCATTCTTACCTTGAATTACCTTCAAATCTGCTTTTTGAACTTGTATATACAAAGAAACGGAGAGTAGTATTTTACATATAAAATTACAAAAAGAGAAGAAATAGACTAATTTTTGAAGCCATGTTCCGTTTCCTCTAAAGTGTCCCTAGAATAAAATGATTAAATAAGATGATTAAATATGAAAATAATATATAGTAATTAAGATGAGTCTAATAAGTATTAGTATAATGTTAAAAGTGTTCTTACATTATAATGAGATAATAACCACAGAAAATCGTAGCCCGCTATGATAATCGCAGCTCTTTCAAATAAATACAATTTCTTTGCATACTTTTCCATTAAATTTTGTCGTAAAAAGATAATAACAATACAAGTCGAAACTAAAAGCTATAATAACATTAATATAAGTATTAATATTAAAAAAAATATAAAAATTTATATATACTTATTTTATATTAATTCTAATATCCTTACATTAACGAAGTCAGATCTCTCCAACAAAATTAAACTAGTTAACGCAACAATACACATCATATTATACTTCATATAATTTGTCCATTTCATCTCAGTAGTACCTAAAGAATTACTTAATTTTACATACCTAAAGCAGTTTTAAAGAAATTTTCTCCCATTGCAGCAATAGTAAATCTAATACTCTTTCTTGAATTATTATTAGGTGAGATAAATATAGACTTTCTAATAGGATTAATTTCTGACATGTCAATTGCACGTTCATGTGGTCTTTCATCAAGGATTTTATTAATTTTTTCTACGTTTCCACAATATAATATTCCGAAATTCTTGTCTAAAAGATTATAAAACTCTTCTAAAATTTCTCTTGATTCGTTATTCTTTTTAATTTCATTTTCGTAATAGTTGAAACCTTCAGTAAAGAATTGAAATCTTGACCATAGAAAATGGAGCTTAAGTCGAATGGCCCCAGAGTGAGCTGAGCCGTCTTTCTTTAATAAGTCGTACCATTCTTCGATTTTTTGTTGATGGGCTAAGTCTTGTAAAGGAATTTCTAAATATCCTTCGAGTTGTTCTGGGTGTGATTTATCGTAGAGTTCGATACGTAGAGTTTGATCTTTGGATGTTATACCACTAAATAATTTTAAATAATAAAATGTTAACTAATGTTAATTGGTATTAATGTTAAATGAGTAATCATATAGAATGATATAATAATATTATGTATCAATTTATCTTATCTTACAATGAATAGTCTTCATTCCAAACAGGATCAAGCGTATCTGGTTTATAATTACTTGTTATTTTCTCCGTGTCTACACGCATCATAATATAAGGATCAAATTTCCCTAAGAAATCATCAGGTTTTAAGTCTCTTCCTTCAAATAATGTTACACTCAATAATGCATTATTTGCTATTCCATATTTATTTACAATTTCATTTCTATTCTCAGCCATTCCTTTTTGTTGCTTTTCTTTTAACGAAGTAAGGTCTTCATCTATTTTTTTTAATTTAATTCTTTGAATCTTGAGTTTCTCTTCTAGTTGTATATATGAAATTACAAACTCTTCACTATTAACATAAAAATTTCTATATAATTTCTTACACAGTTAATACTTTATTATGATCAAGATCAATCATTTCAAATAGTTTTTCTCCATATTCTCTTGAAAACTTCTGTCCAGTCTTATGAAAGTATTAAGATAAGTATATTACCAATTGATTATTATTATTTAAAAATTCAATTAACTCTGTAATGGTTATTCCATCAGTAGGATCTTTATTTATTTTTTTAAATTCAAACTGCAATTGTCTGTATTTATCTAATAATAGTTTTTGGTATTCTTTTCCCATATTTATTTGTAAACTAGTTCCGAACCTTGTTTGTAAATTTTCATCCATAAGTCCACTAGCAATATCTGATACAAAATCATCAGTATTTCTACGTTTTAATGGTTGTTGACTTATACTCATAGTATTATTTAAATTTAATATTTAATTTAATTAATATAATTATTAATATTTAACTCTTATTTGATTTTATGTAAATATGTGACAAATAATGCAACATATATCATAAATATATTAAGATTTATGATTAATAGTTAAAGATAATTATAAACATTAAAATCTATTCATATAGGTTAATAGTAAAATAATTGCTAACAAATTAAGTTATCTTTTGCTAATTACTCTGACTTTTTTCTTCCTCCGTGTTTTTTACCTCCTTTTTTCTTTTCTTCTACCTCTTCTTCCTCTTCTTCTTCCTCGAATTCGTCGTCCATATCGTCACCACCTACTACATCTAGGTAGTATTCAATTGCGTAGGGAATAATTTCATCTCTAAATTGGTTTCCTAGATCAAGTTCGTCATTAATAATGTCTTCTGCTTCACCTTCGGCCTATAATAGTTATATTAATATAAGAATAATCATCATATAATTAATAAACCATATAAACCATATTTTATCTATATTTTAAAATACCTCTTCACCTTCATCATCATCTTCTTTTCCTTCTTTTTTCTCATCTTTTTTTTGTAATTCTTTTAAGTCATAACTTTTGAAGAAAGTGAAAAAACATGGAACTTCAGTAACTTTAGTAATAACTTTTGTTTCTTTTCCTTTCTTGATTTTTTTCTTTTTCTTTTCAATTCCTGGATTAACATCGTCATTTTTCCATTCAATATTTGTTGATACAATTTTCTCTACTGCTGCTTTTTTGTTGTCGAATGTAAATGTTCTTGATAATACTGGGTGATCAAAGAATTCATTTTGTGAGAAATAGAAGCTAAGAGTAAAGTCCTATAAGAGTATTAGTTATACATGAGTAAGATTATATTACAAATCCTTGTTGTTGTTCTACTTTAATGTTTGTTAATTTCTTTAGTACTTTTCTATCTTTATCGTTGACTAATTTTGAGAAAGAGGAGTTGTGTAAAATACAGTTTAACCAAAAGTCTTCAATTCCTCTGGGTTTTCCTTCTTCATTGTTTGAAGTAGAATTTTTAACTTCCCATGTTTTGTTTGTTTCGTCATATGTTGGTTCAATATCTCCAGTAACTGTTTTTAATCTCTAATAAAATAAATATTAAAAATTTAAAACTCTTTAACATACACTTTCATATATTGGTTTATATAAATCCTCATATTTAGTTTGTAAATTAGCTGCTTGGAGCTTGAATTCATTTTCTAACGCTAATCTTTGTACAACCATATTTTTAATTGCTACTAGTTTTGCTTTAAGAGAGACTGATTTAACTGTTTCTTTTAATTCTTCTGTGAATTGAGTTTCCTAATAATTAAAAAAATTATTTACTAAGTCGTATTCCATATTTATTAATGATAAAAAATATGTTAGGATATATTATATACTAATAAACTAATAATTAAATTTTAAATAATATTTCTTTATAACTATGTTAAATTTGAGGCGAATTCATACAATTATTAGTTATAAATAAGTTAACACTTTTAATATTTATTAATGAATTTATCAACAACCAAATAATTTTTAAAATATCTTATCTAACCAACCTCTTCTAATTATAACTAAATAAACAAATCTATATACTATTTACTTAATAATCTTTTTTAATTATAGCATAGCTTACTATAACACATAATACATACAAATGTTAATAACAAATAAAGTATTATTTTATATAATCAATTTTATTCAATTATATTTCTAATATATTTATATTATCAATCAAGTTTTATTCTTCACTTAATTAACAATCTTTTTATTTTTATCTAATAAATATGCTGAAAAGAACTCAACAGGGTCTCTTGGTCTTATTTTTTCTAATTCAATTAGTGCCTCATAAACAGTAGGAAGAATATATTTCTTTAAATAAAGAGTCGAAGGAAGAGCGTTAGGACTAAAATAAGGTTTGTATTCTAATGCTAGTTTTTCAACAACTTGACTCTAAAGAGTAAAAAAGTTTAATAATTTAATATATAATATATTTATTTAATTGATATTACCTCTTCCAAATCATCATTATAACATTCAGGATCAATATATTTTTTATTATCTGTATTGAGAACATCATCATTTTGTGTTATGTTATTTTCTTGAGAATTGTGATTTGAAACTCCGTCCATTTAAATTAATATTATATAAATTTGATTATAAGTAAAATATTAAAATTAAATTTAATATAATTGTAAATAAACATATATCTATGGAGTATTATAATGGGTATTTCCTTGCTAAGTTTTACATTATTATAAAAGATATTTTTAACGAGTCAAATATGAATAATCCAATAGACAAACTAAATGTTCTAGAAAAGGAAATTCAAATAAAAATAATGTATAAAACTTACAAAACAAACAAAAATCTTGTTAATTTATCTCGAATTTTAAGAATAAAGAGTGAGAACGGAAATCAGTTTGAATTAGATTTACAACTAGAAATTAAGAAAATAGCTTTATATGATAAGTTTATGGAGTTATTTATAAAAGAAAATTTAGATAAAGAAAAGGTAATTTTAATAGAAAAGGATGAGCTTATCAAGTTTTCTGATTTAGTTTTTAAATTTGACTTGGTTTTACCAATTAAAAAATACATTATAGACACTTTAATAGAATACTACACATTATTTTCAATTCGGGAACTCGAATGTATAGCAAACACTTATCAAATTAAAGTATTGAAAGATTTCATAACTGAACTAAACGTAAATTTTAACTATCTTGCATTAAAGGCTTTATCTTTACCTAAGAATGAATCTAAAACTACTAACTTAAAAATGTAAATTAACATAACTTAACTTAATTACATAATAAATATAGAAACGAGCAGATATATCGAAACTTCTTCAGAAGTATTTATCTATCTTGCTTACTTCAGAAGAAAAAGTATCCATATGTTAAGTCAATAATAGGCTCTAGTAACAAGAATATATTCTTTAAAACTGGAAATAAGTTAAATAGTGGTTTGCAACAAATATTACTAATTAAAAACTCAGGCTTTTTGAATATAAATAAGTTTATTGCAGAGAAGCTTAATTTAAATTTAATAAATAAGAAGAAGAAAACTTCGGGAAGTTTAAAAGGTAAATAAATAAGTTAATAATTATGTTAATTATGTTAATAATGTTAATAATGATTATTAGGTGATATTAATATGCTTAATCAACTGAATCTAAATCTAAATAGTTTGAGTAATATAAGTATTGGTATTTGTAACAGTAACAGTAATAACAATCCTAATAAGAATGTTCTAAATAATTTCACAAATGTTAATAAAAGTAATAATGCTTTTATTTCTTATGACAATATTAATAATTCAAATACAAGAAGGAAAATGTGTAAAAACAACAAATTATTCAAAATTAAAACAATCAAAGCAATATTTCTACAAAAGTATATACGGCGATTACTTGCTATTTCTAAATTTCAACTTTTTAATCTATACAAATTTAAACCGTTATTTCTTTATCATATTGTAAAAATACAATCGAAATTCAGACAAAGAACTCAATTTAGATACTTAAAAAAGAAATTTTTACTAAACAAAATTGTATTAGAAAGATATACTAAAGCGAATAAAATAGAAATGCTCTTTAAACGTAAATATATAAATACAACTTTACTTATAACTTTACGTACAACTTAACTTATAACTTACATTTAATTCCTTTTAGAATTCCTCTTCATTAATAGGCTAAAACGCTTAGTCTTAATCCGGAAAATCATAAAATATAGACTTGATTCCTGCAATTTAATTCAATCTCAATACAAAGCCTATAAATTCCGTAATAAAATATTAAAAATATTACACAAAGAAAAAAACGCCGTTAAATTCACATACCCATTCAAAGCAAAAGAAGTCAAACTCCTTTTATATTTAGTTCCTGAAAAGAGTTTTGACTATTTAGTGATAAAAAAATTCAAATTTGAGTTTTGCGATATACAAAGTATGCTAGTTCTTTATTTAAATTCGTCACAATTATCACAAGGAAAGTATAAAGCTCAGTTAGAAGTGGATGGATTTAGAACATGTGATGGTCGATACCCTCATTTCGAGGCTAAGGATGGTTATTATTATAATGTTATAGATATAAATAACAATATATCAAAGAATAACATGGTACCAGTCTATCAAAATGAGTTTATAGATATTGAAGAGAATGAGTTATATACTAAGCAAGTAAACACAAGTAAAGGAAAAGATAAAGGAAAAGATAAAGGAAAAGGGAAGGATAGTAATTCAAAAGTTGTAAATAATGAAGGTAAAGAAGGCAAAGAAGGCAAAAATGGTAAAAATGGTAAAATTAGTAAGGGTAAAGGATCGGCTTCTCCAATTAGGCTCTCGATTTATGATGTAAGCGAGATTGATAAATCAGAAAATCAAAATTTAAATGATAATAAAAGAAATAATATTCAGATTATAGATATTGATTCATCCTTTGACAGCAAATCAAGTAATAAAGTTGTAAATCAGAAGAATTCATCAAAATCTTTAGTAATGGATAATAATAGAGTCTTTAGCTTTGAACAAAATGAAGATAAGAATTTAATTGATAACAATGCTAATATGATTTCAAGTGATAATATTAATACTTATAAAAATTTGTCTTTCTCTTCAAGAACTGCTCAAAAAAACTTAGGGAAATTAGAAGGATTAAAATTTCAACAACCCTTTGACTTTATGAAGGAAATTACTTTTGATTTTGACGATTATCAAGATTAATATCAAAAATAGAATAACTTCCACGTATTTTTATTTTAGATATATTAAGTTAATTAGTATAATTCGTAAATTATTTAATTAGTTAATTATAATATATTTATAGTATTATAGTATTATTATATTAAAGTATTTAAGTTGTTTATATTTACATATATTTATTAATAAAGTTTTAATATTTTTAAATTATATTAGGAATATTAAATAATCGTATAATAATTATGTAAAGCTTATTGTAACAAATAAATGAAGTCCTTACCAAATTTACTGGTAAGTAATTATATTACTTTTATTATAAGTATTCTAACACTCGATACATTTATAGTTAAATCATATTGTTATAACTTAAAAACTCAAAATAATATTGGTGTACTGTCGAGAAAAATGAATCTGGCTTTGTTGAATGCTAATGATGAATTAAATAATTATAGAAATGATATGTTTAAAGAAATAGATCATAGGCAAAAGAATCAATCAGATCTACTAAAAGACTTTATATCTAACCAAACAATTCCTATTCTTAATAACAATTACCCAAATATCATAACTAAACAAACCAACTTAACTAATCACACTATTACTACTAATCATTCTATTACCACTAACCATACTGTAATAACTACAATAAATCCAATTTCATATGTTAAACATACACCTGAAACTGAATACACAATAGCAAAACGAGATAT
>Ga0100380_10004343_pt1 | contig 14849 bp, 14 predicted proteins | sample CryGeymeta201504_FD_80417 | JGI IMG/M metagenome (GOLD analysis project Ga0100380, IMG submission 80417) | Groundwater microbial communities from Crystal Geyser aquifers in Utah, USA - Crystal Geyser metaG 2015-04 | ecosystem: Environmental > Aquatic > Deep subsurface > Groundwater | place... | reverse complement strand
GGGTTGAACTTTAATAGTCTTGCCTAGCCACGAGTAGATAGTGGCCGGGCTGATACCATGCTCTTCGGCTACTTTAGCTACTGGCAGACCTTATTCTTTAACCAGTTTGAGGATTTGATCCTTCATCTCACTTGAGATTTTAAATGCTTTTTTCATATGTTTCTAGTTTAGTAACACATGGAGAAAGTGTCTAGTGTTTGGGGTACCTTCCAATCTGTCAAATATTTTATTGCTATAATTGCAAATAAAATCATAAGGTGCTAATATTTTTTAGTATTACGGTCATAATTTTATTTTTAAGCGAATATTTTTTATTATTTTATGTTTAAATTATTTTTTAAAATATTTAAAACAAAAAAAAATTTAGTATATTTAAATAATGATGAAAAATCAGATATTTTTTTAGTTGGTCAAGAAATAAAAGTAAAAGTTAAAAAATTATTTAAAGGATCTTTGGCTATTAGACAAATTGATGCGGGATCAGATAATGCTTGTGAGCAAGAATTAATGGCTCTGTCTAATAGTTTTTATGACATTGAACGTTTTGGTATTCATTTTGTAGCTTCACCAAGGCACGCTGATATGCTTTTGATAACTGGTCCAGTAACCAGAAATATGGCTAAAGCTGTTAAAGATGCTTATGACGCGACTCCTAATCCAAAAATTGTCGTTGCAGTTGGTGATGATGCTATTTCTGGTGGTTTATTTGCTGGGTCGTATGCTGTTTCTGGTGGAGTAGACTCAGTTTTACCAGTTAATTACTGTATTCCTGGCGACCCCCCAACACCTAAAGAAATTATTATAGGTCTACTTAAGATTATAAATGAAGTAGACATTAAAAAATCAGAACTATAAATATGTTAGAAATTATTACTCCATCAGTAAGTTTTTTTGTTTTACTTTCAATTTTTTTTATTGGAGCAATTAGCTCATTGATTTATCAAAAAAATGATAGTATAGCAAATTTTTTGAGCTCTTTTTTTTCAATTATCGGCTCATTGTGTGGTTTATTTTTTTCTGTTTCAATGATTATTTATGGTAAAAACTTATCTTTTATCATTAATTATCCATATTCTTCTTTTTTTAAAATATCTTTTCATATTGATTTACTGTCAGCCTTTTTCATTTTTATTATATCTTTAATTTCTTTATTTTGTTCTATTTATGGGGTTGGATATTTAAAACATTTTTACAAAAAATATAGCATTGGTGTTTTTGGTTTTTTTTACAATTTATTAATTGGTAGTTTACTTCTGGTAGTTACTGCCTCAAATGGAATATTTTTTCTGATTGCTTGGGAAATAATGTCTATTAGTTCTTACTTTTTAGTAGTTTATGACCGTTATGATACTGATAATATTAAAGCTGGATTTTTATATCTTATAATGACTTATGTCGGAACGGTCTTTATTATCTTATCTTTTTTGTTTATATATAAATACATTGGTTCTTTTGAATTTATTGATATAAAATCTGGAATAAGTCTTATTCCTTTATCTATCAAAAATAATATTTTTATATTTACTATAATTGGATTTGGTACTAAGGCTGGGATTATCCCTTTTCATATTTGGTTGCCGGCAGCTCATCCGGCGGCTCCATCTCACGTATCGGCCCTGATGTCTGGTGTTATGATTAAAACTGGAGTCTATATGATGATTAGGCTTTTTGTTGATATACTTCAACCAATTCCTGTTTGGTGGGGTATTTTAATCCTAATAATTGGATCTATATCATCTTTACTGGGTGTTTTATATGCATTAACAGAACATGATATTAAAAGGCTTTTAGCTTTTCATAGTATTGAAAATATTGGTATTATTTTGCTTGGACTAGGTAGTGCTTTGATATTTTATTCTTTAAATATGCCTGAATTGGCACTTTTGGGTCTTATGGCATCTCTTTTTCATACTTTAAATCACGCTATTTTTAAATCTTTACTTTTTTTAAGCGCTGGTTCGGTTATTAACGAAATGCATACCCGAAATATTGAAGAATATGGTGGCATTATTAAATATATGCCGCAAACAGCAATGTTTTTTTTGATTGGATCAATGGCTATTTCCGCGTTACCACCATTTAATGGATTTTTTAGTGAATGGTTGACTTATCAAGCTCTTTTTCAAGGAGTGGCACAACTCAATCTTTCTTTCCAAGGAATTTTCATAATAGCTGCTAGTTCATTGGCGTTTACTGGAGGATTAGCACTTACTTGTTTTGTAAAGGCTTTTGGTATTATTTTTTTAGCTCGACCAAGGAGCACTAAAGTGTCCAGTATTAAAGAATCTCCTTTATCAATGAGAATTGGGATGGGTTTTTTAGCGCTAATGTCTATTCTGTTTGGTTTATTTTCTGGTTACACATCTAGATTATTAGAAAAAATAGGAAAAGATTTGAGTATTTTTAAAGATACTAATTATTTCACTTCTGCGTCGTTTTATCAAGGAATAGATATTAAAAATAGTTTTGCGTCAGTTTCTGCTCCGATAATTTTTGTAGTTTTAATCATAATAATTTTTGCGGTTATTTTTATATTTACTTTTGTGATTAATAAAAATCAAAAGATTAAAATTGAAAATACTTGGGGGTGTGGGTTAAATTTAAATAAACGAGCGGAAATAACTGCCACTGGCTTTGCGCGATCGATTATTCTTGTATTTAAAGGAATTTTGAAACCAAGTATTCAAAATGAGGTTGAGTATCACGATGCTGATAGTCGATATTTACCAAAATCAAGGGTTATTACTATACATGTTAAAAATATCTACAATTATTATTTTTATCAACCACTACGAAATATAATAAATATTATATCTTTAAAAACTAAAAATATTCAAAGCGGAAATATTAATGCTTATATTTCTTATATTTTTATTTCTTTAATAATTGCTTTATTATCAGTATTATAAAATATGACAATTTTAATTTGGATAATTCAATTATTTTTTGTGCCAGTAATATCGCCACTTATTATTGGTGTCATAAAAAAAATCAAAGCTAAATTTCAAAATCGTCAAGGTTCAAGTATTTTTCAGTTTTATAAAGATTTATGGAAACTTATGTATAAAGATGAGGTTGTCAGTAAAGATGCGTCTTGGATATTTCTTTATGCACCATTTATAATATTTACCGTAACTATTGCAGTTGGTGCGAGTATTCCTCTTTTCGCTTCTTTTTTAAACGGACCAACCAGCGATTTGTTGGTTATTGTTTATATTATGGCAATTAGTACTTTCTTTTTATCACTAGCGGGCATGGACACTGGTAGTGCTTTTGGTGGATTTGGTTCTAGTAGGGAAATGACTATTTCGGCTTTAGCTGAAGGGGGGCTCATCTTTTCACTCTTAACTGTCGCATTAGTAAGTAGCTCTACAAATGTATTCATTATTTCTGGTATCAATATCTTAAATCATAGTCAACATTTATTATCTATTATGCTTGCTTTTATTGGTTTTTTTATTATTTTATTAGCTGAAACAACTAGATTTCCTTTCGATAATCCGTCTACACATTTGGAATTAACTATGATTCATGAAGCAATGATATTAGAATATTCAGGGAAGAGATTGGCGCTGATGGAATGGGCCTCGGCTAATAAACTCATCATTTTTATCGCCCTTGGTTCAAATTTATTTTTTCCCTTAGGAATAGCGCAAAATATTAGTTGGCTAGCTTTAGTAATTGGTATCATAGTTTTTCTTTTAAAGATATTATTTTTTTCTACTATAATTGCTATTTTAGAGTCTAGTGTGGCTAAATTTAGATTTTTCAGGTTACCTGATCTTTTAATTACTTCATTCATTCTCAATGTAATAGCTATAGTTCTTATTAATTAATTATGAATATTTTATTTTTAAAATTTTTATTTGGTGTAATGTTCTTGACTTTAGTTTTTTTGCATCTTACAAAAAAAAACTTTTTAGCAACAGTTGCTTATAGTATACAATCGCTTGTAATAACAATAGTTTTGTTTAATTCTTTTTTAGAAACTAATAATTTTTATCTTTTATTAGTTGTTTTTCTTAGTCTAGTTATCAAGGTTATTATAGCACCAATATTTTTTACTAATTTAATAAAAAAGCATGCATTAGCCTTTTCTGTGAGTACATATTTTAGCACGCCATTAATATTAATTATTATTTCAATATTAACGTTTATTGCTTATTCAGATAAATTTCTACCATTAACTAGTATTATACCTAACAACCAAGCCTTATTATCAATAGCTCTTTCAGTAATTTTTATGTCTCTATTTTTAATAATTAATCGAAAAGGGGCTTTATCACAAATTATTGGTATTCTTTCTCTGGAAAATAGTATTTTAGCTTTTATTATTTTTGCTGGGCTTGAGCAATCACCAGGTTTACAAATTGGTGTGATATTTAATATGTTTATCTGGATTATTATCGCAAGCGTGTTTATCTCTATGATTTACAAACACTTTGGGACTCTTAATGTTACATCTATGAAAAATTTAAAGGATTAAAATATGGAATTACTATTTATTATTGCGTCATTTATTGGAACAGCCTTAATTATTATTCTAATTAAAAATAGACTTGTTATTGAATTGCTTTCTATAGGAGCTTCTTTTGTGGCATTTATTAGCTCTGTTTTTATAGCTTTAAAAGTTTCTGTTTTTGGAATATATACTCCATTAGTATTTTTATCAGTTGATTCTCTGGGGTCGATTATCATGTTAATTATTGGGTTAATTTGTTTAGCTACGACTATTTATTCAGTTGAATATCTTCGGCAAGAAACCAGTAAAAATATTATTGGATTTACTAGGGTAAAACAATATTTTATCTTATTAAATCTTTTTTTGATGTCCATGTTTTTAGCTGCGTCTGCTAATAACCCTATATTTGCTTGGATTTTTATTGAAGCAACAACACTTTCAACTGCTTTTTTAATTAGCTTTTATAATAAACCATCATCTTTAGAAGCGGCTTGGAAATATTTAATTATTAATTCTATCGGTTTACTTTTGGGTTTTTTGGGAACACTCTTATATTTTACAACAACAACTAATTTAGGCGGTAATGATTTTGTTAGTTGGCAGTTTCTTCAAGATAACGCTCATAATTTTGATCCAATGGTTGCTAAAATAGCTTTTATTTTTGTATTGATTGGTTATGGAACTAAAGTTGGATTAGTCCCAATGCATACTTGGAAACCAGATGCTTACAGTAAGGCACCTGCTCCGATTGGCGCCTTATTGTCAGGAGCGCTGTTGCCGGTGGCCTTTGCTGTTATCTTAAAACTTAAAGTTATAACAGATATAGCCGTGGGGCCTTTGTTTAGTCATAATTTACTTATTTTTTTTGGAGTATTATCTATTGCAGTAGCGGCTTTAATAATGTTTAATGCCAAAAACTATAAGAGATTATTAGCTTATTCCAGTATTGAAAATGCCGGTGTTATGGCTTTTGGCTTTGGTTTGGGTGGGTTAGGTGTTTTTGCCGCTACCCTACATATGATTTATCACTCTTTTGTAAAAGTTGTTCTTTTCCTGTCATCGGGTAATTTATTACTTAGGTATAATTCTGACAAGATTAAAAATGTAAAAGGAGCGCTAAGCGTTGTTCCAGTGACCAGTGTTCTTTTTATCTCTGGTTTTTTAATTGTTACGGGCACGCCGCCTTTTGGTATTTTTCTTACTAAAATGCAAATTTTGTCAGTTGGAATTAACACTCACCCTGTAGCCAGTATTATTGCTTTATTTTTTATGGCGATTGTTTTTATTGGTTTTCTTAAACATGTCACGTCTATGTTTTTTGAGGAAAAACAAGTAGATATAGAAATTAGCGATAAACATATCTGGTTAATTATTCCACCATTAATATTTTTAGTTTTAGTTTTTGGTTTAAGCTTTTATATTCCACCATTTTTGTATACATTAATAAGCGACGTTGCTGTAAAATACTAATATGACAAAAGAAAAAATAAAAAATTATATTCCAAAAAATGCTAAAGTTGAATTTTTCGGTAATACGGCTATTTTTGAAATATCTAGTTTTGATTTAAAAAATGAAATACTTAATTTACATAAAAATAAAAAGCTTTTATTAAAACTTGTAACTGCTACTGATGAAAGAAAAGAAAATGGTTGTTTTAAAATTTGGTACATTTTTGGATCGCCGAAAGAAAATATATTTATTATTCCATTTATTAAAGTAAAAGAAAGTGAAGAATTTCCATCGATATCGCTTATTATTCATAAAGCTTGGAATTATGAAAATAAAATAAGTTCCTTTTTCGGTCTTAAACCAATAGGGCACCCTGACAACAGAACTATTATTCTTCATGAAAATTGGCCAACAAATATTTTTCCTTTAAGAAAAGATTTTAATTGGCAAAAAAAACCAGCGGAAGCTTCTGGGAAGTTTAATTTTCAAAAAATTAAAGGGGAGGTAATTTATGAAATACCGGTTGGTCCTATCCATGCTGGTATTATTGAACCCGGTCATTTTCGTTTTAGTGTTGCTGGAGAAAATATTGTGTTTTTGGAACCACGGTTGGGTTATACACATAAGGGGAGCGAAAAATTATTTGAAATACTACCCCTGGACGATAAAATTAAATTATCAGAAAAAATATCTGGAGATAGTTCTTTTAGTCATTCCTTGGCTTTTTGTCAGGCACTAGAGCAATTAAGTGATAGTAAAGTACCAAAAAGAGCTAGTTATCTAAGAGTTATTTATGCTGAATTAGAACGACTAGCTAATCATTTTGGCGACATTGGCTCTATTATGATGGATACTGGTTTTAGTTTTGGCGGAGCGCAAGGCGCTAGATTACGGGAAATGATAATGCAAATTAATGAAAAAATAACTGGTAGTAGGTTCTTGCGTGGTGTTAATGTTATTGGAGGTGTAACGAAGAATATAAATAATGATGTAAAAATAAAATTAGCCAATGAACTCCAAAACATCCTTGATGATTTTATTCAAATTATTCAAATAGCAGAAAATAGTTCTACGCTTTTAAATCGTCTCCAAGAAACTGGAAAAATTTCTTCTGAAATAGCTAATGATTTTGGTGCTGTGGGGATTATCGCAAAATCAGTTGGATTTGCTTTTGATGCCAGGTTAGATTATTCATACGCCGCTTATGATGAATCTATTAAAATTGATATTCCAACTGAACAAGCTGGTGATGTCTATGCGCGATTTCGTATTCGTGTCAGTGAGGTGTATTCATCAATTGAAATAATTAAAACTGTATTAGATAAGCTGCCAAAAGAAGATATTATATTGTCTAATCAAGTAACTATTTTTAAAAAAAGATCTATCGCTATTGGTGTTGTTGAAGGATGGAGAGGAGAAATAATATATTTTATTACAACAGATTCTAATGGCAATATTAGTCGAGTTTTTCCACATGATCCATCTATCGCAAATTGGCCTATGATTGGCTTTGCTGGACTAAATAATATAATTCCAGATTTTCCTCTTATTAATAAAAGTTTTAATATGTCATATTCCGGAAATGATCTTTAATATATTTTTAAATGGTAATTCCATTTCAACTATAGCCCAGTCTCCTAGTAAATAGACAAAATAATTTACCGGTTCTAACCGTTTTTCTACTGGGTATCTTAAGCTCAATTAGCCCTTGTTCATTAGCAATTAATATTACAGCCGTTGCCTTTATTTCTAAAGACATTAAATCTCCGAAGCACACGATTTTGTCTGGTCTTTTTTATACACTCGGTTGAGGCATTAGTTATACCTTGCTGGCCGCACTAATACATTTCGGTCTGTTGTCTTTTAAAGTCTCCAGTATTTTTGAGGGTGAGGGTGATAAAGCTCTTGGTACAATACTGATTAATAATTATTAGGTTGATAATGCTTGATATAATTAAGATTAATTTTAAAACAAGCGAAAGTACAGGAAAAATAAAATTATGGTTATAGAATAAAGGTTATTTTTAGTCATTAGCTCTCGGCCTGCTATTTGTTTTTGCTTTTTGTCCTTATAGTTGAGTCTTATTTTTTGGCGTTCTTATTCCTTTGATTCTTAAATCAGCCAGTGGATTATTCCTACCATCTATTTTTGCTTTAGGTGCTGGTTTTCCAGTGATAATATTTTCGTTTCATATTTCTTATAGCATGAATGCTGTGAGTAAAGCTTTTAAAATTGTAGAAGGTTGATAAATGGCTGCGATATGGAGTTGCCGCTATATTTATTATAGTAGGACTCTACTATACTCAGTTTTTAATAAAATTATTTTTTAATTTCTAGAATTTGATCAAGAATCTTCGCTATAATTAGCTACCCAAGTCCGAAAACCGTCCTTCCAAGCGAGCCAACACAAAAACAGGTTTTATAGGCCTGTTTTTGTTTTAATATTAGATACATTTTAAGTTCTAAAGTGGCTCTGGACTTTTTATAATATTCCTAATCTACTCTAATAATTACGAAAAACCTTGATTTAATTTGTTAATATTGGCTTGAGCCTTTATAGATTAGTGGCTTAAATTATGCTATTATTTAAGCGTTATGATAAAAATAAATAAAAAAAGAATATCTATTTGTCTGATAGCCTTGGTAATGGTTCTTACCCTGGCCTTCTTACTGTATAAACCGGTAATTTTTCAGGAAGGGAATCCAGCGCCTTTGTTAAAAGGGATAATACAATTAAATTTTTCTCGGGATAAAATTGTTAAATTAGATATGGATGGAAACAGATATTTAACCAAGGGCAAAAATGGTCAAGAAGTTTTAGTTAATTTATTAAATAATCAAGGCTACGAATTTATTGATCAGATGGGGTCGGGTTATTTTTTTAAAGATAACAATGATAACGCCTTACTTGCCGAGCATCGTCAATATTCTCGCTTCTACTCTATCTGGAGTCTGAGCATACCAAAAAATGCTAAGGAAAAAATAGATGATAAATTATTTACTATTTCGGGGGAATTTGTTTGCTTGCCTCTAAAAGACGAGAATATACCTCATAATGATTTATGTATATTTGGTATTAAGAATAGTAATAGCGACTATTATCGCCTGCAAGCGCCTAGTGATGATAAAAATAATGTAGTTAATAAGATACGAAAGGGGCAAAAAATAGAAATTAGCGGGGAACTGACAAACGAAGAAAGTGATATTTATAAAACATTAGGAACAATTAAAGTCAGTGGGATTAAATCTTTATATACAGAAGAGAAAGACCTAGAATCAAATTTACCAGATAGCTTTAAGGCTAATTATATTTCATTTCAGAATTATAGTTCGAACATAATTAAAGCCGAAGAATATCCCAAATTAGAGTCTTGGGTAGAAAATAGTCAAATAGAGTGTAATGAGACCCCCCTAGAATCCAGCTTGCCACTTAGAATAAGTAAAAAGGAAATAAACGGCAATAAATATTGTATAGGCGCTTCTAGCGAAGGAGCGGCGGGATCTGTCTATACACAATATGCCTATATAACAGTAATAGGAGATAACGTTTATTCAGTACAATTTGTCGCCCGTTATCCAAATTGTGATAACTACTCGGAAGAGGAAAGTATTAAGTGTCAAACAGAAAGAGAAAGTTTTGATTTAGATATTTTAGTAGATTCAGAAATTGAAAAAATAAGAAGCTAATATTATGGCTTTTCTAAAACTAACAAAAAACAAAACTAGGCTATTTTTATCAATGATTATCTCGTCTTTTATAGCAGGTGTTTTGTTTATTTTGATAAACCGTTTTTTAATAGTGAATTATTACCAAGGGTGGCACCAGTCAATTCAATTTTTTATTGATATTTTTCAGTGTGTTGTTATCGCCTATCTAACAATCGCTTTTTACAAAAAGAAGATTTCACCTCAAGGGGAATATTATACTATCTTTAAAATCACCATACTTTTAATTATTTTCAGTTTTTTATATCAATTATTTTTGAGTTATATCGGGCGGCAAACACCGAATATGTTTCTTTCCAATTGGGTAAACGCGGGGTTCGTGGTCATTAATTTGACTTGGTATTATGTGCTGGCTTGCGTAATTTATGACTTTGATAAATTAGGTCTTAGGAAATCGTCATTTGTTCAGAAGGGTAATAATTGAAGATTTTTAAGTCTTCAGTTATTACCTTCCAGTCCAAAGTTCTAAACGCGTTCAAGATAGGGGGCAAAGTGGACAAAAATATATCATTATGCTATATTTTTTTGTTATTTAGATTTAATAAGAGACAGATTTTGATTTAGCCCAGCTCCTGGAATGCATATTGACAAAAAGGATATCTTGTGATATGTTTTTTGATAATAAAAAATTTGTTCTTCAAAAACAGGGGTTGAAATGAAAACATTTAAAAAGTATTTAATTGGATTATCATTTTTCTTCATTGAATTTTTATCCGTGTTCGCATTAGGTGTAGTGGCATATGTTATTCTTATTTATATAGGGATAGATATGAAAAAATATTTTACCATTGGCCAGCAAGTCGCAATAATAGTTACTTGGGCTGCCTTTGGTTCGATGTCAAAAAGTTTATTAATTTTAATTTTTGACTGGAAAAAAAGTAACAAATTAAAGAAAGAGCCTTCATAAATTGAGGGCTTTTATTTTATATATAAGAAAGCGCCCATTTAACTCTTCAAATATCTAAATTAATTATAACAATTTACTCCCCGTCTGTGTAACATAGTCCAGGCAGTGGTGACGCCTTTGTTGGTAATTAATTGTATAGCAAAAATCTTTCTATAAAAGGATAAAAGTGAAAATTAAATTTAAGTTTTATCAGGGAGTCTTTGTGTTTATGAATTTCTATATTCTCGCTATCAAGGCATATGAAAAAAAGGTATATATCAAGCGAATAATATTAGTTTTTTGTTAAGTATATAATTACTTGTTTGATTGTTTAAAAAGTAAGTTCTAACATCTTCAATCTTCGAAGCAAGTATTTACAAAAAAATACCTTTATGGTATTGTTTTTTGTTACCTTATAATATATAACATTCTTTCTAAGGATTAACAAACGTTCATTCACATCACATAAGGAGTGCGAAAATGTTCAAATTAACAGGCATTTTGCTATTTTATCTGCTTTCAACTACAGTTACTTTTTCCGCGGACAGCACAGTCTCCCGCACTTTAGAAGTAAGTACCTATCACTGCTCAGGTTACATCGCTGACCAGGCAGGATCAGGATTATACACTTATTCCGAACTCGGTTTGAAAAGCTTATCAAAGGAGGATTTATATGGTGGGTTTATCGGGGTTGCCAATGTCGACTGTATTTTCGGTGGCTACAAATATACGGATTTAGAATTTTTTATCGGTCTAAATTACAGTGGCTGGGGCAAGGTTTCCGACTACAGTTATGCCTATTCTGTTAGTCCTTCTCTCAAGCATTTCTCCGATTACGGACAGGACAGAGCCGGCACAGGCGACGAGGTCTGGCAGAAAGATTGGGGTTCACAGCTTAATGCTTGGGTGTATATTGCAGATGAGCAAAATCGGCCGTTTCGTAATCTTAAAATGAATATTCAGTATCAAACTGCTTTTTGGTCAAAGCGTGAAGGTACGCAGATCCAGGAAGAGTTCGTTACCGACAAAGTCAATTTTAAGGCCGTGAACCGGACTTACTTTAAGGTGCAGGTGGAAAATTCTGCGCAGGTTATTCCGCTGGGCGCCATCTCAAAGCTTGAACCAAAAATTGTTCTTGGTTACCTGCGAGATGTAGGCAACAAGAAAAACATGTTTGAGGCTGGGCTTGGCTTTGGCATTTCTTTCACCAAAGAGGGCCGGTACTATGAGGCTTTGAATGTCCAATATCGCGCTCGATTTGGAGAAGAATTTATTAATAATAGTCGATTAGATGTCATTGAGATCGGGCTTGATCCCAAAAATCTTATTGCTTTGCTATTTTAACAGAGTCAAGAGCTGCATGTATTTCATGCAGCTTTTTTTATTGTAGAACATGGTAGAACAAATTTCCTTAGCTATTTCCATCTATAGTGTTTTGAACGCTGTATTCTTGATAGTAATAGTGCTATAATATAATTATAACTGAATAATCGTTTTATAAAGAGCGCAGCGAGGGAACTAGCCCTATGACCTGCCAGCAACCCTGAAATAATCCATTCAGAAGGTGCTAAATCTAGCCCTAGACGGGAAAGATAAAGGTCGATTTTTTATTTTCATAAATAAAAACTCTTTCTCAATCTAGGGGAAGAGGTTTTTTATTATTAATCAATAAATTTATGGGAAACGAAATTTATAAAGGTTTAATTAAGTGCAAAGTTTGCGGGGAATATAATGGAAAAATAATGAAAAAATATTTAAATTGGGGTAAAGATTTTTTCAATAACAGTCCAGAAGAAGGCGAAAAACCAATTTCAGTTACCTGTCTTTGTAATGGTATTCTATGTCCAAAATGTAAAAAGAATAAAATTCATAGACCAGTATCAAATTCTTATATTGAATCTAGTAATAGCATTGAACATTGGCCATGGTTTGTCGGCATGGCGGGGTGCGATGTCTGTAGAAAAAAGAAGTGATAAAGTATAAAAATGACGGACTGTCCGTCATTAAAGCCGACCAATAGTTTAGTAGTTCTACTAATATGAAGTATAACTGGTCTGGTAATAGAAAGATCGGCCCCGACACTCTAGGGATTGGTAAATTAAAAAGCCTCTAGACGATGCATACTGATGCATGCTGTTTAGAGGCTTGGTAAATTTGTTAGCTACTTTAAGAGTATCATTTTTTTGGTTTCACGGAAAAATCCGGTTTGCATGGTGTAGTAGTACACTCCACTGCAGAGTTTTTCTGCATTAAATTTTGCTTCGTGGTTGCCAGCCGGTAGTTCTTCGCCGTTAACTAGAGTCGCAATTTTTTCTCCTAATGAATTAAAGACAAAAAGCGATACTTGACTCTCAGTGGTGAGGCTAAATTTAATAATTGTGGAAGCATTGAAGGGGTTGGGGAAGTTTTGTGAGAGGGAATAGGTTATTTGTTTTGGATCGGAAACATCGGAAATATCAGACAACTCGTTAATCACAATGTATCCTGTATCGCCTACTGCAATCAGGTAGTCATTGGATGTGTGCAGGATAGATTTAAGGATTGACTTGTGGATTGTTCGGTTCGCGTAATCTAAGCCCTGTAATATTATTCCTCGACCTCCAATATATTTGTCTTGAAATTTCCAATCATCTGCCTCAACTCCGACGGACCAATATTCATTCCTTTTTTTATCAAGTATGAGAGCATGAAACTGACCAGTTTGATCATTTACATATACGACTCGTTCAGTTATACCGTTTTTGTGTCGTAGCAAGATGGGGCGAGGGACATGTATAAGGCTTCCACCAAAAATGTATTCCTCATTCTCATTATTATAGAGACAGAAGCCCCTACTTTCATCTGTTTGGAGATTAAGGCTGAAACTATCCCCAATGATATTGACTCCTCCATAGGGACCATCAGTCTCATGATACAGACCTCTGAGCTCTCCATCTTGCATGAAAGCGTATGTAAATTGCCCAACAACGAAGCAATGAGCTGGAGAACAATAATACATCTGCCTATGCAGACTCCACTCGAAATCTTGGCTTAAACGAAGTACCGCATACCTGGTGAACAAATACATACTGGAACCCCTCACTAAGATCCCAACACTAATTGTATCGTCACTTCTTAAGAATGTTGTATTTTCTGGATTAGATATTTCTATCCATTTTACGCCATCGGCTGAAAAATATCCGTATCGATGGGAAAATGCATATATTCCCCAGTCTGCGGCTACAGAAAATTTGATATCATGCTTGCTACCTATATCTACCTGTTGCCAATTTCTCAGGTTGTTCAGGTTTGATTTTGCGGCAAAGCCTTTTTCTCCAAAGATGAAAACTTCAGAAGTTTTAGAGAGTTCAGTAATTGTCTTTAGGTTACTAACACCAAAATTATAATCCTGCCATTGAGCGTACATAAAATTACTCAAGCACAAGACAAAAAATAGTACTACCTTCTTCATTTCTCACCCCTATTGTTAATGAACTGATGTGAGACATATTACCATAATTTGAGAAAAATAGCAAGTGTGTTATATATTAGTTCAGTAAGTAAAACACCTTCATAGTTAAAGGTGGGGGGGTAAACTGCTACTTACTCCTCAAACAGGTTCTAATAAGTTACAGTTTATGGAGCTAGTAAAAACAGGCTGACATAAGCCTGTTTTTATTTTCAAATTAGATACGTTTTAAGTTCCAACGAGGTTCGAAAATTTTTGGGATATTTATGTTATAATAAATTTATGGAAATTTTTTATATTATAGTAATTTTTATATTATCAGGCCTTGCTTTAGAATTGACCGGTTTTGGCGTCGCAACAGTGTCAATGTCTTTATTGCTACTCTTTATAGATCCTTTACTAGCCATCCCCTTGGTGGCAATAGCGGCTTTAGTAGCAACCGGTTTTTTGGCTTGGCGCATCGAAGAAAAGAAAACATGGAAAAGAATAAAACCTTTATTTGTTGGAGTTATTTTTGGCGTGCCATTAGGGGTATTAATGTTAAGTTACATTAACCACGACTTGTTAAAGTTATCTATTGCAATATTCTTTGTTATATATTCGATTTATGGTTTATTTTTTTCTAAATTTAAAACTACATTATTTAATAAGAATAAAATTACCTCAGCAATTATTGGTTTCTTGGCTGGTTTTTTTAACTCTACGGTTAATATTGATGGCCTATTAGTAGCACTTTACGAATCATATGATATTAAAAAAATACTAATGGATATAAGGATGCAATTGCTACCTATATGTTTTTTACTGGCATATTAACAGTTTCCGGTCATTTATTAGCGGGCAGAATAACAAAAGAATTAATCTTTCTTTTACCCT
>Ga0100380_10004324_pt1 | contig 14878 bp, 17 predicted proteins | sample CryGeymeta201504_FD_80417 | JGI IMG/M metagenome (GOLD analysis project Ga0100380, IMG submission 80417) | Groundwater microbial communities from Crystal Geyser aquifers in Utah, USA - Crystal Geyser metaG 2015-04 | ecosystem: Environmental > Aquatic > Deep subsurface > Groundwater | place... | reverse complement strand
CCTATTGGGTCGCACCGACACTTGGACCCGCGTCAAATAGTTAAAGGTGAACTAAGCCTTTTTTCAAAGCATAGATCACCATGCCAATTCGTGATTTTACACCCATTTTATCAAAAAGGGCAGTACGGTAGCCATCGACTGTTTTTGCACTGAGATTCATTTTTTCGGCGATTTCTTTATAGGTGAGTTCCGAGCATGATAGTTCGAGGAATTGTCTTTCTTTTTCATTCAGAAGTTCGTCATACTTTTGATCATGACCGACTTGAATGCTATTAAGCATTTGAGCTGTCGCAGCATCTGAAAAATAGTAGCCACCCTTGTGTATGATTTCGAGACCTTCTTCTAGTTCATGCGGCCGAATATCTTTGGATATAAATCCGCGAACTCCCTGCCGAAGGAGGTATAATATTCCTGCTTCATCCTCCATCATTGAGAGCACCAATATTTTAATATGGGGAAATTCATTTTTTAATATGGAGGCGGTTTCTGCTCCATTCATTATTGGCATTTGTGCATCGAGAATGAGCAAGTCGGGAGTGAGTCCGAGCCGAATATAGTGCAGTGCATCTTCTCCATTTTCCGCCTCCCACATGATGGATGTGCTTAGGTTAAAATCCTCAATAAGCTGACGCAGGCCCTTTCGGAAAAGTTGATGGTCATCGCATAATGCTAATTTCATAATTCCCCTATTTAAATCGGCAATTTAACCAAAAACGTTGCTCCGCCCCCTTTTTTGCTTTCTATATTTAATTGGGCCCCAATAAGTTCACAGCGGTCTTTGAGGTTCATTAAGCCACTTCCTTCATGAAGCTCCGCCGAGTCAAAGCCCTTTCCGTCGTCCATTACATTTAGATTAATGGCGTCATGCACAAGGCCTATACTGACCTGAATTTCGTCGGCACCACTATGTTTTAAAGAATTATTCATGATCTCTTGGAAGACACGATAGATAAAGATTGATACTTCAGCATCCAGCTCCTGAGGTAAAAAACCTTCTTGGTAAATGATTTTCGGTCCTTCTAATCGGTTAAAGCGGTCTATTTCCAAACGAAGCATCTCAGGTAATCCAAATCGCGCCAAATTATTACTATTTAAACCTCTTGAAAGTCCGCGTATCTGATCAATCAGGTTCTGACTTTGTTCTCGAATTTCTTCAAGTGGGGAAGCCTGTTCCTCGGGTAGTTTTCGGAGGTAAAGTTCCACTTGCATTTTTAGATAGCTCGCAAGCTGACCAATATTATCGTGCAGCTCTCGTGCTACATAATTCAAACTTTGATTTCTAATTTCCGCCTGGATTTCTAACATTTCTTGCTGGAAGATTAATTCTCGTTCTTTACGTTGTTTTTCATTCAGTAATTGGCGTCTTCTATACTGCAGTACAAAACCAATGATGAAAAAGCTCATCATAACGAACAATAATGTGCCCGTTATCCAAAGGGTAAAAACCTCAGAGTTCGTAGCTGTCATGATTCTGTTTTTTTATATGATAAGACTCCCAAATCACCTAACATTCCAATGATTATGCAGATGATCCAGATAATATTCGGGTAGCGAATCACGTGCAACAAATAGATCGGGTATTGCCCAATTTTCTGTAAAAAACTCTCGAAAAAGAAATAGAGGAAGCTCGAGGAATAGAAGATTAATATTCCGGTATTGAACCAAAATTGAGCTTGCACAAATATGGATTCTTCAATTGGATGGTCGAGCATGTACTTGAAGGACATCAATACAAAAAAGAGTATCAATACACAAGAGAACATGATGGTATTGCTTGGGAAAATAGATGGTGGTTGGAAGTACAGGAGGTTGACTAGCCAAATAAGAAAATAGCCAATCATCCCCCACCAAAAAACCGACCTCATATAGGGTAGGTTTTTTAATTGAGGGTAGTAGTAAGATAGAATAAATGCGGTCCCAACTAAGGAGTACGCATGGAATATTGGGCTGTTGTTTTTGAAGATGATTGCGGTGAATAGCGCTAGGATGTCGCTTAAGCTCCATACCAGTAAAAAAGGCACAATTCTGTTGCAGGATTTACTTAGCCACGGAAGGAGAGTTAACCCCATCAAACTGGCACCAAATAAAAGGTAATGAAGGCCAGTAAGATGAGCAAGAAATACATCTAATATATAGGACAGTTTGAAGGGCATTTTTCTGCATAGTCATAAATCACCTGCTTTTGCAATTGATTGGCTTCGTCTATTCCGGCTATAATTGCGGTGAAACATTGGTCGTCAGTAGGTTTAGGGAGATCATCCGGACAAACACCAAAAAATATAAATAATTCCGTGCTTGGATTTTGAACTGGATTTCCAGAAGGATCGAGTCCATCTATAATTTTTTGAATCGCATCGACGCTCACACGGAGGCCTTTTAACGTAGTATAACCACCTTCTCCGTCAGGAGTTCTAAGCGCAGTAGGGTTGGCTAAATAGGCGTTTTGCATGGTTTCAGCTTCGGTCCAAGTGATTGGTGTAGAGGTGTTATCAGACATAGTATTAATCGTTTTTCCAAATCTAGGGAATCATAGGCATTTGGATGGATTTTTTTATCAGGAAAAACCCCTGAAAAAAAAGGGGGTTTTTCCTGAGGGTTGAGCAAATGGAATCCTTCATCTTTGTGGTGTGGGATTGGAATAGCGAGTTTCAAAAACTTAGTACGATCCCATATTTCCAATCGACATTTGAACCATGTTGAATTGGAATTGCCTCTTCCCCCTTTGGCAATAAATAAAAAAAGAGCGATGATTTTTCACCGCTCTTTTTTTTATGAAATTTTAAATCGCTTATTTCTTTGCCTTGATACCGCATCCAACGGCCTTAGTAAAGGATACTTCTGGTTTTTTGCCTTTCAATAACGCATCGACAGCATCTTCAACATACTTGTTATTTGCTTTGCTGCCATCTTTGGTATTATCATCAATTGCTCCAATATATTCGACATAGAAATCATCGCCGCGTTTTGATATCACAAAAGAGTGCGGGGTACGGGTGGCGCCAAAAACTGGGTAAACATCTTGTGCCGCATCAAATAAATAGGGGAATTCATAGCCTTTTTGATGAGAGCGTTTTACCATTTCTTCAAAACTATCTTCTGGCTCTTGCACAGGGTCGTTCGCATTGATCGCGATAACTGGATACCCCAATGCGGCATATTTGGTATTTAAATCCATGATGCGCTGTTCGTAAAGTTTGGCATAGGGGCAATGGTTGCAGGTAAATACAACGATCGCTCCTTTTTGATCGGCGATATTGGCCAAAGAATACATGTTGCCATCGGTGTTTTTTAATGAGAAGTCGGCAACTTTGTCGCCTACTTGATATCCTCCTTCAGCAGTAAAAGCGAAGTTTATTGCACCGAACAATATTACGGCGAGGAATAAAGTGAATTTGAGTGTTTTCATTATAGCTTGTTTAAATGTGATCTAACTAATTTATTGATTTCTTCTTTTGTAAATTCTTTTTCGTAAAAGCTTCTTCCCTTCTTAGAATAAATGACGGTGGCAGGTATTGTTCCTGACCAAGATGGATCTACTTTTTCTAACCATTCCGTAGAATTGGCATCATCCATAACCATTACTTCACTTCGAATGTTCTTTTTTAAAAGAAATGGCTTCACTTGAGTTTCGATGTTTTCTTCAAAATCCAAACTTACCAGAATTACCTTAATTTTTTCGCCCTTGAACTGAGTTTCTAGTTGATCAAAGTAAGCCAATTCTTTAACACATGGTTTGCACCAGGTAGCCCAGAAATTAATTACATACAGCGAGTCTGAATCACGGTGCAATACAGGCTCGAATTCGTCGAAATCATACACGGGAATATCCTGTTGAACAGCTGTAGAACTGGTGAAAATGAGCATGCAAATACTTAGTAGGTGTAGTAACATCTGTTTTTGTATTTCAGAAATCATGCCAGCTGATGATTGCTAGCTGAAGATTCTGTCAAATGGCTACCTTTGCGGCGCAATGATTGATTTGGTAAATTTTAGTTTTGAATTTGGAGGACGCTACTTATTCAAAGATGCCGGATGGCAAATAAAACCGGGTGAGCGTATCGGACTGATAGGTCAAAATGGAACGGGTAAGTCGACCTTACTTCGTGTGATTAATGGGGAATACACGCTATCAGGCGGAAGTATCTCTAAAGCCAAAGATGTGACCATTGGATTTTTAAATCAAGATTTGCTCTCTTATGAAAGTGATGATAGCATTTTTCAAGTAGCCTTAGGTGCTTTCGATCGGGTTCTTCAGCTTGAAGAGGAGATGGCGACTATCTATGAAAAAATGGCAACGGATGATTCTGAGGCCTTGATGGATAAGCTGACAAATGTTCAAACGGAATTTGACGCACTTGACGGGTACAATATTCATCATAAAACAGAAAAAGTTTTGGAAGGACTGGGCTTCACCACCGAAGGACTACAGCGCCCATTACGCGAATTTTCTGGAGGTTGGCGCATGCGGGTGATGCTGGCCAAATTGCTTTTGCAAAATCCTAGTGTGTTGCTCTTGGATGAGCCTACCAATCACTTGGACCTTCCATCCATACAGTGGTTAGAAGAGTATATTTCCGCCTATCCAGGAACCGTAATTGTTGTTTCGCATGACCGTTATTTCTTGGATAAGATGGTAACCAAGATTGTTCATGTAACGGGTCAGAAATTGATTCATTACCCAGGGAACTACGAAGACTTTATGGATGCGAAAGCGGAACGCGAAGAGATTCAAGGTAAGGCTTTCGAAAATCAGCAAGCGTATATCCGTCAGCAAGAACGTTTTATCGAACGATTTAAAGCCAAGGCCAGCAAGGCGACTCAGGCTAGAAGTAAAGCGAAGCAGCTGGATAAGTTGGAACGAATTGATGCAGTACAAGACGATACGGTAGAGATTAATCTTCGTTTTGAAGTAAAGCAGGCGTCTGGAAAAGTGGTGGCTCGGCTAGAAGATGTGAGTAAAAGCTATGGTCCTGAATTGCCAATTTTAATCCATAGCACTGCGGATATTGTGCGCGGAGATAAAATTGCACTGATAGGAGCAAATGGAAAAGGAAAGTCGACGGTTTTGCGCATCGTTGCCGGCACAGAAGAAATACAAGGAGGTAAAATATCCAATGGTCATGCGGTGAATCCATCGTTTTATGCCCAACATCAGCTTGAATCACTCAACGTAAAGCAGGCTATCTTGGATGAATTGCGCCAGCATGCACCCACTAAGACCGATCAGGAGCTGCGTACGATTTTAGGCTGTTTCTTATTTACTGGTGAGGACGTATTTAAAAAAATCCGCGTGCTATCAGGTGGAGAAAAGGCACGGGTGGCCTTGGCGAAAACTTTGCTTACTCAAGCAAATTTTCTCTTACTTGATGAGCCTACCAACCACTTGGACATGCAGAGTATCAATATTCTCATTCAAGCACTCCAATATTATGAGGGTACATTTATTGTCGTTTCTCACGACCGGTATTTTGTCTCGAATATTGCTAATAAAATTTGGTGGATTGAAGATCATGAAATCCGTGAATACCCAGGGAGCTATGATGAGTTTACGACATGGAAAATAGAACGCGATAAGGAGCAAGCGAAAACTCCAGCAGTAAAAAAGCAGGTAAAGGAAGCACCCAAGCCGGTAGCTCCTGAACCTATGAGCCAAGGTAAGAACCAGGAAAAAACGGATCTTCAGAAAAAGTCAGATCAACTGGAAAAAGACCTAGAAAAGGCCAAAGCAGAATGCCGAAACTTAGAAGAGGAAATGGCCAAGCCTGAAATATCCTCCAATGCTGAAGAACTCGGAAAGTTGAATAAATTATACGAAAAGGCTCAATTGGTCTGTTCTCAATTAAACGAAGAATTCGAGGAAGTATTTGAAAAACTCCTAAGTTTGGAAGACTAAGATGAAAAAAGGTTCTCTATTCCTGCTCTTATTGCTGAGCATATTTCAAGTGACGGCTCAAAAAGAGTTGCAGTATACCAATTATATCTATGAACCGCAGATTCATACGGTATTGTTGTATAAACAAGGGACAAATGTTCCGGTACCTGTTCTTAATTTGAATAGCTCAGATCGACTGCAATTGAGTTTCGATGAACTAGCTTCCGACAACGATTATTATCAATTCACCCTCATCCATTGTGATGCTCAATGGAAGCCAAGCGACCTACAGCCAATGCAATATATCGAGGGTAACTTATTTGATTTTATCAATGATTTTCGCTTTTCGAATAATACTTACCAGAAATATGTTCATTACTCGGTGAGCTTTCCATCTCAAGACATGAAGCCGAAAATTTCGGGCAACTATATCCTGAAAGTCTACCGGAATTATGATGAGGAGGATGTGGTTATTACCCGTCGATTCTTTGTGCTCGACTCAAAAACCACCTATGAGTTTGATATTCACCCGGCAACCATCGGGCAATATCGCTTTTCGAAACAAGAGGTAGACTTCAAAGCTACGATTACCGATTATCAGGTCTATAATCCATATCAAGATTTAAAAATGGTGCTTACCCAGAATAACCGTTGGGATAATGCCATCTATAATTTGCGTCCTCTGTTTATCGTGGGAAATGAATATACCTTCAATTACGAAGAAGAAAATCTCTTCGATGGCACCAATGAATACAGATTCTATGATTCAAGAAGTCTGCGTTTTTTGAGCCAGAATGTTGCAAGAAAAACTTTTGATACACTCAATCATTTGACCTTGATGCCCGCTCAGAGAAGAGGGAGTGGATCCTATGTTGAGTTTGTGGATTTTAATGGAAAACGCGTTATCGCCAATAAAGACGGACAAAATGATGGCTCCTTTGATGGGGATTATACATGGGTTTATTTTTCATTCGATAGTCCGAATAAGCTACGCAGTGGGGACGTCTATGTTTTTGGTGAACTTTCCGATTGGCGTGCCAACGAACGTTTCAAGCTCGAATACAATGAAGCGGAACATAAGTATGAGGGCAGGGTATTGCTCAAACAAGGTTATTATAGCTACTTGTTTACCACATTAAATGAGGAAACGGGGCAGATGGAGACTTTCGAAACCGAGGGGAATTATATGAATACGGAGAACCAGTATTATATCTTCACCTATTGCAAGAATCAGGTTTTCGGCTATGACGAGCTCATTGGCTTCATTGCTGAATCGAGCAATACAAATAATCGGTAGGCCACTTTCTATTCACGATTGAATGACCTACCGATTCCTGGCTAAAACCTAATGAACCACAGAAAGGCGGGCGGTATATGTTTTCATGCCGGACTGAATGTGTAGGATATATATTCCTTCTTCGAGTAGGCCAGTTTTGATGTATGACATGTTTTCTTGCTTCATCCTACTTTTTCCCTGGAGATCAAATACTTCGACCGTATAGTCGGTTTCAGGCACAGAGAATTGCACAAAATCATGAGCAGGATTTGGATAGAGCTTCAGCACCTCGATAGGATTCCGCTCCACTGATAGGGCATTGTAATAGAAACGTTCTTCAGCTCCGGGAATCCATGCTTTGTCGGCTTGCGAGTAATAGCTGATGGTGCGTTTTTGAATTTCATCATAGGATCCATAAGCAATGCTATCGCGATCTCCAGTATACGCGGTCCAAGTATTGGATTGGTATAAGTAGGTGAGGGCTTGCATCTGGCGGCCTGTCTTATCATAGAGGAATTCGGTTCTTGAGGATGAATCAAGTTGGCTGCCGTTCACGTTAAAAAGATAGCTGGTTTGAATTTTCCCATCTTTTACTTCGGAGGTATCATAGGAGATTACCATCCAATCGTTATTCTGCCATAAAGAACCAAGGTATGCGCTGGGGTTGAAGTCAATCAAGTCAAAGCCACCCTTCCAACTAATATTCTCCAGTTTGACATAATTGTTGAACCCTCCAGAATACGATTGAACTACCAGCGTTTGTGGGTAATCGTCTGTCCCGAAATCACTCCATACGAGTTTCTGAACCGGTATTACGTTCGCGCCACTTAACTGATTTATAAAAAGCTCCGTTACATGATCCTGACCGTCATAAATATAAACCATTGAATCCCCTTCATCCACAACCCATTGGCTGTTAACAAAGGATTCTTTTTTATATGAAGTTCTATGTCCTCTTCCATCGTAATTCGTCCTGAAACGGTTGAACGGTTGCAAATTCCCGCCAAAGTTCGCTTCCATGAGAATTTCAATCTCTTGATCTTTCGAATTGTAGGTATAGGTGTATTTATGTTCGAATGCTCCTGTATTGGCATCATATTCCATCATTGTAGAGACCCTGTTCAAGGCATCATACGTATAGACTTTGCGCAACTTTGCGTCCCATTTCGTGATATTCCAATCGTAGGTAGTTGAGGAATCCGCATTTGTACCCCACATGCGACTAGCCATATTGGCCATAGGGTCGGGAATGGAGAGCTGAGAATTGATATTTTGAAACTGTGCAGTTGCCGCGAAGCCAATAGCCACTAAGCCGAGGAATAAGTAAAATCTTTTCATACGCTCACAAATTACAAAAGTGGAATTAGGTTAACGAATTTGACACGAGGATTTAGATAAACGGAATCGAGGTTTCGTTACTATCGTTACTGGAAGAGAGGATTTAATACGTCTATACTTTCAGACTATCAATCCTTTAGTTGTTGCAAACACATCGTTGGCTTCTGATTCGTGACCTTGTCTTCTAATTATTTTTTCAAGCCAATTTCTCTCAACCTTTCATCCAGATATTCGCCAGCGCTAATTGGGCTGTATGCGACTGGGTGATTTTCATCGATACATTGTTCAAGGCAATCGAGGCGCATGTCGCTGCGGGGGTGGAGGAAGAACGGGATGCTATAACGGGATTCTCCCCATTTTTCTTTGGGCGGATTGACCACGCGGTGGGTGGTGGAGCGTAATTGGTTATTGGTGAGGCGCTGGAGCATATCGCCCACATTCACCACGATTTGGTCGGGGAGGGCCGTAACTGCTACCCACTTATCTTGCTTGTTTAATATTTCAAGTCCATCAGCACTGGCACCCATTAATAGCGTGATGAGATTGATGTCTTCGTGCTCTCCGGCACGCACTGCGGATTTCGGTTCATCCTCAATCGGGCCATAGTGAATCGGACGAAGAATGCTATTTCCGTTATGAATTTTGCTATCGAAGTAAAATTCATCCAAGCCTAAAAACAGTGCAATCGCACGGAGCATGTGGCGCCCTGCAGTTTCCAATGTCTGATAGGCTTCTATCCCTGACTTATTAAAGTCTGGCAATTCATCTACAAACACATTATCTGGGTACTGACTGGCAATTGGGTCGCCATCTTCAACGATTTGTCCAAAATGCCAGAATTCTTTTAAGTCGCCTACGCTTCTTCCCTTGGCATGTTCTTTCCCAAAAGACGTATATCCACGTTGTCCTGCCATGCCTTCAATCTCGTATTTGAGCTTTGTTTCTAGCGGCAGCTGGAAGAAAGCCTGAACACTATCATACAGCCGTTTTTCGAGTGATGGGCTCAAACCATGATTTTTAAGTGCCACAAAACCAATCTTTTCGTAAGCATGACCTAGATCCTGTACAAATTTGGATTTACGGCCAGGGTCGGTAGAAAGAAAATCAGCGAGGTCAATCGAAGGAATGGAGAGAGAAGTCATAAAGCAATATTATTTTCGTTGCAAATATACCGGAATGGCACAAACGACACAGAGCCATTACATTTGCACGCCATGAAATACGTTTTATTTTTCCTTTTTTCTTTGTTTTCTCTGGGATTATTTGCCCAAGACACCCCAATTCCTGCACATCGCAATAATGATATCATGCAAAAAATGGGCTTTATCGATCCTGCCTCAGGAAAATTTATTATTCCCCCGGTTTATGATTTCTGCAGACCTTTTGGTCCGAATGGCACGGCGGTAGTCTTCGAAAATGGAAAAGCGGGATTTGTAGATTTGAAAGGTAACTTGATCATTAAGCCTCAGTTTGATGATGCACAAAATTTCAATGAAGATGGAATTGCGATAGTTCGGAAAGTTGGGCGAAGTGATAATTATGATGGACATAACCCCACCAATGACCGGTTTGCTGCGATCGATAATACAGGGAAACTAATTCTTCCCTATGTTTTTCGTGCTTTGAATGATAAGTCTTTTCCTGGCACCCTCATTGGTCGACAAGAGGCCAAATGGGGAATCGTATCGAGCAAGGGAAAGGTGATACTTCCTTTTGAATTCAATATGATCAATGTTCATGGCAGTCGGGAGGTCGCAATTTTACGTCAGGATTCACTCTTGGGGGTTATCAATAAGGACCTCACCATGGTGGTGCCTATGGGCGATAATATGGCGCGTTTTGCAGGAAGTGGACGCATTTCTCTCAGGAAGGATGGACTCTTTGGTTACTGTGATTTTAATGGACAAATGGTTATTCCATATCAATTTCGGCAATTCAATATTTTTCGAGAAGGACTCTGTGTGGTGAAAAAGGCCAATAATGTATTTGGCTATATCGATACCATGGGTAATACTGTTATTCCCTTTATTTATGATGGAGGAGAACCTTTTGTGAATGATACTGCCATTGTATTTAAAGGGGGCAAAGTGGGCATGATCAATACAAAAAATGAAATTCTAGTTGAATTCGTTTACGACTATATATCGCGTTTCTATTTTCCAAAACCGCCTGGTGGATTCTTACTCGTTAAGCGCGAAGAATGGTACTATATCGACCCAGTTACTCACGAAATCAGGGCTTGGGATGAGATGGATATGGATGACCCCAATCTTAACACACCCAGTGAAGAGGATCTCCGTAAAGAGGAAGAGAAACGACTGAAAAAAGAAAAGGAAGACGCGAAGAAAAAGAAAGTAGGGGAGGTTAAGGAAGAGATTGAAGAAGAGGATTAGATCAAGCTTGAAGTCGATTTTGAGGAGACCGCATTAAACGTTTATTCACAAGTACATCTATTCCTCTCGAAGTATTTTATTCATCTTTTTGCCTTTGGCGAGTTCGTCTACCAATTTGTCTAAATAGCGGACTTGCTGTGTTAGCGGGTTCTCAATGTCCTCGATTCGATAGCCACATATTACTCCTTTAATTAGGGGTGCATTGGGATGAAGTGTGGCTTGCTCAAAGAAGGTTTTGAAAGTGACTTTTTGCTCAATGAGTGCTTGTAGTTTGTGCTTATCAAAGCCTGTCAGCCAGTGAATTACTTGAAATAATTCATCTTGACTTCGGCCTTTTTTCTCGACTTTGGTCACATAATGCGGGAAGACAGAAGAGAAGGTCATGTTAGCGATGCGCTCATTGTGTTCAGTAGTAACTTTCATCGGAACTAATTTAGTGACTTTTTCTTTTTGCTGTTCCTAAAGAAATGGTATTCTCCAGATAGCTTTTTTGCGGAAAAGGTTGGCTCAATATTGTAAACGAATAAAAGTTGCCGGTTTATTGGTTTCTATTTTTACAGGTTAGCAATGCTTTGATGGATACCTATTGATTTTTCAACTATTGATTCCCGCCCAAATTCCAATCCCCGCGGACCACACTTTTTACTGATAAGTTCATGTTTATTTCAGAAATGCTTAATTTTAGTATACAGGAAGTTCGCTGAGCCTGACTAATTCTTGAAAACAGGTGAATTCGATGATAAGTTGACTTAGAGCTTTTCTGGCATTGCAGATTCTTTTAAGCTGCACTCACACTTGCGGCTAACAAATTGAATGTATTTTTTCCTGAAGTGCCTGAATTACGTGTTCCTTAAACCACTTGTTTTTCTTTTGCCAAATATTGTTCCGTGGAGATGGGTGAGGTAATGGAAAGAATTTGGGCAGGTATTCTTTATAGTCTCGTACGGTTTCAGTTAATGTTTGTTTACGACTATTTTCTAGGTAGTAGTTCTGTGCAAATTGGCCAATCAACACCACTAACCTAACGTCGGTCATTTCACTTAAGGTCTTTTGATGCCATAAGGAAGCGCACTCTGGTCTTGGTGGTAAGTCTCCCGATTTTCCAGTTCCGGGAAAACAGAAGCCCATTGGAACAAGAGCGAAAACCTTCTCATCATAAAATGTCTGTTTATCAATATTTAGCCACTTTCGAAGATTATCACCGCTGGCATCATCCCAAGGAATACCGCTCTCCTGTACTTTTTGACCTGGAGCTTGGCCAATGATAACAATTTTTGATGATTTGCTAGCCTGAATAATTGGTTTTGGAGCATTAGGTAGAAATTCTTGGCAAACGCGACAGGCCCTTATTTCAGCAAGTAAATCCTCCATATAGTTTAAATTTAGCTTATGATTTTATTGTTATAGTCAATTCTGCCGCTATGCGGATGTTCGTTAGTTCGAAGCGATCAGTTTCAAGATTAGATAAAAAATTGGCTTCTTCATTTTGCCTCAAGGACTTTTCGACTGTCTGCGTCCTATCATAATCCTGAAAATCGGGCGCTTAACTTCACAGAGCACACACATTATATTCTAGGGCGATGTGAATCTTTCTGATAATTCCTATGGCATTGTTGAGTGGGGGGCGCGAAGTGCAAATACAATTCGCGGTAGCGCCTTTTTTAGGAAGTCAATTTTTCGCTGGCATGACTTCTTTGATTTTCTTTTCATTCGAGCTATTGTAGAGCAGCTCGGCTATTACACGTGGGGCTTTCGAAGCGCTTTCGTATACAACCGTGACAACTAAGCTACGAAGAACTTTGCTAGCTTTCAGTTCGTGTCGCCCCGTGTTTTAATAACCATTGTTGGCAAACGTTTTTTAGTCTTCTATTTCATTCGAGTATGCGCTATAAATCTTAATCCATCCTTCATCCGTAAATATTTCTCCGTGAAGTCCATCGCTTTCTTCAGCAATATTTATCTCGTCAACGTTAATTGAAATATCATTCTCTAAATCATTTCTCTCTTGTAATGCAAATAGAAAGTCGTGCATAGCGGTTGTCATTACTTCAAAGACAACTTTTCTCATGAGTGCAAGCTGTTCCTCATTTAATTCTTTAATGTCATTTCGGAGTTGTTTAGTTAATGGTGATTTCAATTGGTTTTCTGAAAGTTGCGTGTAACATTCTATTCCTTTGTCGAAAAGGTTGTGAATTATAAATTCACCAAACTTTTGTAATTCGTTATGTTTCATCTTTTTAATGTTTACCATGGTTTCCCGCGCGTCTGGTGCGGAGTTGAACCACAAACTCCAGATTGAAAACAGAGGTTCAAGGTAATTAATTCACGTCATTTTGAAAAAGGATTCGAGCATTCGGCTAGCAAGGTGTTGGGGTGTCGTTATTTAGTGAGCACTTTCCAAATGAGCACTCCAATAATTAAAACGCCAATAATAATCCCGACATACATTGTTGCGCTATATTTATGTCCAGGTGATTCCAAATTCATATGGTTGTCTATCACATTTTTGGATTCGACAAATGTGGATTGCACTTCAAATGGAACAGAAATAAACTCTTCTGTTTGTGAATCGAATCCAGTGAAGCCATTTGATAAGAGGATATTCGTTATTTGTTCGATTTCGCTATTTATATTTTTGTTTTCATTTTCATCCCAATATGGTAAAGAAATAGCAATTTCACTGTTAAACATTGAGACTTGGTAGCTAGGAAAATTCAATTCGTAATAATCACGATTTTTACCTTCAAAAATTTCAAAATCAAGGCCTAGCGATTTGATTTCTGAAATAATTTTATTCATCAATCCTTTGTCAATGAATATTTCATTTTCAGGATCTGGTTCGGTTGTTTCTAACAAGTCATAGACATTGTCGAAATTCAGATTTTTGGTTTTTATAAATGCTAAGTCATAACTCATTCGGATACCTAGTTAATTCACCCCGCCGTTTCCCTTACTGGCCCAGGCTTGTCCAAACAATGCGTAGCATTCGTCTGGAGCGCTACATTTAGTACTCAGGTCAGTTTGAAAGCGGATGTTCAAGGTAAGTATTTCACTTCAGTTTGAAAACGAATCTTAGCATTGGGCTAGCGCGGTGTTATAAGCCGTTTTTTTTTATTTTTCATTCCCTGTCAATGTGTTCGTTTAATATTAATTTTTGTTGGATATAAATCTGGCTGGTTAGATGAACTTAAATATCCGATATAACCATCTTCGCTGATCTCTAATATTTTAATTCTTAAGACAACTGAGTCTTTATTGGTTGAAGTCAAAATATATTCGCAATTGTTCACCCATTTAACCACGAACTCATTTATTTCTCCCGTTTTCTTATTCTTCTGTACTTGGGTATTCTCTGCTCTTTTGATAAACAAATATTCAGTTTCAAATGTCCCACTATGTATGTCAGAGCAATCCAAATTTCTAGGAATTTGAATATCATCATAATTTCTAAGTGGATGAAGTTCCTTTCCGACTACTTTCTTGAGATAAAGGTTGAACCCTAAAAATGAATTTATTCCAATTAAGAATATGGCAAAAACTACCGGAATTGAACTTTGAAACTTTTCCGAATACCTCTTCTCTTTGTTAGGGACGATAGCAATTAATAAACTCATTGCTAATGCGGTTATCAATAACATTATTATTATGCCGATCGTATCCATGAAAATTCCGAAGACAGATGTTTCAAGTGAAGAATATTGGATAACAATCAAAATCAACAAAAGCAAAATGATTATTGTCCTGAGTTTTTTCTTCATTATCGACGAGTTTCAGAAATGGCTTATAACGTTCTTCGAGCTGCCCCAGTGCGGAGTTGAACTACGAGCGCCAGTTTGAAAACGGATCGTCAAGTTAAGTATTTCACTTCAGTTTGAAAACGAAAACCTAGCATTGGGCTAGCGCGGTGTTGGGGCCAGTTATTAATAATTCTGAATCAATACTTCGGTTGGAATATGTAAGGTTTGATTAATTTTTCTAATCATTTCCAAAGTCAGTTTT
>Ga0100380_10004319_pt1 | contig 14883 bp, 6 predicted proteins | sample CryGeymeta201504_FD_80417 | JGI IMG/M metagenome (GOLD analysis project Ga0100380, IMG submission 80417) | Groundwater microbial communities from Crystal Geyser aquifers in Utah, USA - Crystal Geyser metaG 2015-04 | ecosystem: Environmental > Aquatic > Deep subsurface > Groundwater | place: USA... | reverse complement strand
TTTAGCCGACTGCAAAATTAGCCAAACTCAAGGTGCAGTCGGATAAATCCGAACTGCAATGGATGTGCTTTTAACACGTTCATCGTAAATGAATAAAACCGAATAGAATCAATCCATTGCAGTCTGGCTTTAGCCGACTGCAAAATTAGCCAAACTCAAGGTGCAGTCGGATAAATCCGAACTGCAATGGATGTGCTTTTAACACGTTCATCGTAAATGAATAAAACTGAATAGAATCAATTCATTGCAGTCTGGCTTTAGCCGACTGCAAAATTAGCCAAACTCAAGGTGCAGTCGGATAAATCCAGACTGCAATGGATGTGCTTTTAACATGTTCATCGTAAATGAATAAAACTGAATAGATTCAATCCATTGCAGTCTGGCTTTAGCCGACTGCAAAATTAGCTAAACTCAAGATTGCAGTCTGGCTTTAGCCGACTGCAAAAAAAACCCTTCTGTTTAAGTTCTGATCTTCAAGAACAACGCAATTTCAACAAAACAGCTATTGTAAGATTCTCACTTCGACTTTAAATATTTTGTCAGTTCGCCATATAAAATTTCCTTATTTATTGGTTTGGAAATAATACTATCACAACCTGCCGCAAATGCTTTTGATTTATCTTTAGAAAGCGCATAAGCTGTAACCGCGATAACAGGTATATCAGGATGTTTTAATTTAATAATTCGCGTTGCCTCATAACCATCCATGACAGGCATGAATAAATCCATCAGGATGACATCGGGAGGTTCAATCATCTTCTCAATAGCTTCCTTCCCATTGTTTGCTTCAACCACTGTAGCTTGGGTATTCATTACAAATGTTTTAATTAAGTCCATGCTTACCGCATCATCTTCAGCAATTAAAATAACCTTACCTGCAAATACAGGAAAGGCAGGTTGTGATAAAATTTCGGCGTTCTGAGCTTTTAATGTATCAATTTTTACAGGTAAAGTGATATAAAATGTAGTTCCTTTGCCTGGTTCCGATTCAAAATCTAACGAGCCATCCATCACATCGATAATCTTCTTTGAAATGGCGAGGCCAATACCAATACCCTCGTATATTCTTGTGTGTGAATCATCGCCCTGGCGGAAAAAATCAAATATCAACGCGTGTTGATTCTTTGGAATTCCAATGCCTGTGTCACGAACAAAAAATGTAATCGATCCGGGTGTATTTTGATGAAACCCAAATTCAATGGTACCGCTTTGAGTGAATTTGACGGCATTACTAAAGAGATTTGTCAATACCTGGGTAATCTTATTCTTGTCGGCAATAATTTGACTGTTAATAAGTTCATTATCAGGTCTAAAAACAAGTTCAATTTGATCCTTTTTTCCGGAAGCATCCCTAATTTCAGTAAGTGTAGATCGACTAATTAAAAAAAGATCGAGTATCTTAAAAGTTTCATTTCTTAGTTTTATTCCTGAAGATTCAGTAATGGCCAATTCAAAGATATCTTCAATCATATTGAGCAGGTGATGCCCGCTTTTATTAATTATGCCGGCAAACTCAACTGTATTCTCCAAATCGATGCCCGATTGCATCAAATCGCTGAACCCCATTATATGATTTAAGGGTGTGCGCAGTTCATGGCTCATGGTGGCTAAGAAGGCTGATTTTAACCGATCGCTCTCTTCGGCTTTTACTTTGGCTTTTATCAACTCTATCTCTGTTTGTTTGCGGGCCGTGATATCTTCTTTCACTGCCAGATAATGCGTAATTGCACCATCTGTGTCAAATATTGGTGAAATAGAGGCAAGTTCCCAAAATAGTTCTCCGTTTTTTTTCTTGTTATGGAATTCACCATACCACTCCTTCCCCGAGGTGATGGTCTTCCAAAACTTTTCATAATATTGAGTACCTTGCTCGTTTGATTTTAAAATCCTGGGGTTCTGCCCGAGTACTTCTTCCGTTGAATATCCTGTTACAGAGGTGAATTTGGGGTTGACATATTCTATTAGTCCTTCGGTATTGGTGATAATGATGGATGCAGGGCTTTGTTCCACAGCGCGTGAAAGTATTCTCAGTTTATCTTCGGTCAGTTTCCGCTTAGTAATATCTCTTGTAAGAGTTAGTATTCCGGTTGGCTTGAGGTTGACATCTCTTATAAAGGACACTGCAATCTCAACCCAGATGATAGAGCCATCCTTACAATACTCCTCAAGTTCAAGTGTCTCTGTTCTCGATGGATCGGCTTTTCCTGTTGCTTCCAATGCCATGTGCTTGGCAAACGTTTCATTGATTTTTTGCATGGAAGCCGGAGTAAATATCTGATCCAGAGACAATGCCATTGACTCCTCGACTGAGAATCCGCGTAGTTTTTGTACCGATGGGCTGACATATTTAAATTTAAGGTCAAAATCCAATACTGTTATTGTGTCAGCCGTATTCTCTGCTATCAGGCGGAATCGTTCTTCACTTTCGCGAAGAGCTTTTTCTGCTATTTCCCTGTTTGTACGGATATGCAACGCGGAGATACCAAAGGCCAGATCATCTCCCATTTCTTTTAGCAGTTCAACTTCCTTGCCTTCGAAGGCGTCAGAATCAGTTGAATAGATGGCCATCACGCCATGCGTTTGGTCATCACTAATCAAAGGTAAAGCAATGAATGATTGATAACCCTGTTTGATGGCTGATTCAAACCAGATGGAAAAGTCGGGTTCTTCCAAAACATTACGCACGACAAATGGTTGTCCTGTGCGGATTGCCGTACCACACGGCTCCCGGCCACGGTCAGCATCTGCCCAGGTTAATTTAAGCGCATCAATATAACCTGAGTCGAATCCTGCCCGGGCCACCGGCACAATGGTTCTTTCCTCATCGTGCTCTGCAAACCCTACCCAGGCCATGCGATAACCACCATCTTTAACAGCAATCCGGCATACTTCGTTCAGCAGAGTTTTTTCATCGGTTATGTGAATTAATGCCTGATTGACTTCGCTGAGCATTCGCAGGCTGCGATTCATCAGGGCTATTTCATTTTCTGCCATTCTACCTTCGGTGATGTCGCGTCCAAAGGACAATGCACCGATAATGTTACAATCATTGTCGTATTCGGCAATCATGCGAATTTGATGTATACGCCATTCTCCTTTGGTATCAGGAACTACAATATCGAATTCTTCGGGTTGGCCTGTTTGAATTACTTGTTGCAGTTTTGCCTGATAGTCAACTGTACCCGGAAAATCATTACTTTCCATCGGTGTTTGGCCGATCATAGAAGCAACCTCAGATCCTACAGTCAAAATCATGTTGCGATTGATATACACTGCCTTGCACTCTTTATCATAACGGATGATATTGTCAGGGGAGCATTCAGCTAAGGACCGGTATTTTTGTTCACTTTCGATGAGTTGTTGCTCCGCCTGTTTGCGTTCGGTGATATTACGCACAAATACCAAAACTTCATCTTTCGAAAAGGCAATCATTCGTCCCTCAAAATATTGGTATTGATCTTTTGATGTAAGATTATATTCAAATGTTACAACCTCATCCGTTTTAAGTGCTTTTTCGATTGCCGGGTAGGTAGCGTCTGAAACATTAACAGGCAACACCTCACCAATCGACCGGCCAAGGAATTGGTCTGATTCAACATACAGGTTCATGTGCTCTGGTTTTCGGAAATCTGTTATGATGCCATCCCGATTGACCCGAAACAGAAGATCTGGTACCGCATCAACAATCGCACGGTTCTCAGCTTCGCTTTTACGTAAATCACGGTGAATCAACATGCCGGTAAGTGCATCGCTCAAGCGTCTTCCCGTCTCCTGAAGCAACAGCTTTTCTTCGTTTTTCCATACTCTTTTGTGCGAACATTGGTGCATGCCAAGCAGCCAGGGTTTGCCCGTCTTTGGATACAGGACGACCATCATCATTGATTTAACGCCAAATTGCTTCGCACTGACTTTATTAATAGGTTTTTCGGAACCTACCATATAAGTCACAGGATCTGAAGATTCGAGTGCTTCACGTAAATTCTGTGCCATGTCCTTGGGCATGGGTACTTCCTTATTTAATATTCCGGCACCCGGATATTCAGGTTTGGTAATTTCCATGGGGACAATAAACGAGGTTGCTTCAGGGTCGCATGGATAAAAGAGCCAGGAACGATCGCAATCAAATACCAACATCATGGTTTCAAGCACATCCCTCATCAACTGTTCCAGGTCGTTAGTTCCCAGAATGGTTTGGTTTATCTTATCCATGCTTTCAAAATACCGCATATTGGATAGTCGCTCAACCTCCAATTGTTTTTGTTTTTGTTTAAGCCGCCTTCTTTCTGCCCGACTTTCCCAGTCACGCAACTCTCTTTCAATAGCGGGTAATAACCGCATCAGATTATCCTTCATGAGATAATCATTGGCCCCGGCTTTCATCATGTTAACAGCCACTTCTTCGCCAATGGTGCCTGATACCACAATAAACGGAATATCAAGGCCGGTCTCTGTTAAGCATGTTAACGCTCGCAATCCATTGAAATGAGGCATTGCATAATCAGAAATAATGAGGTCCCACTTCTTTTCCAGAAGTGCAGCTTTTAATTGCATTAAAGTTTGTATAAGCTCATAATCAACACTATATCCACCCTTCTTTATTTGATGCAACAGTAATAAAGCGTCATCTTCCGAATCTTCAATAAACAATATACGCAGTATTTTTTTCATTTTATAATTCTCCATTCTTTATTGGCGGCAACTCGTTAAGCAGCAACCATTATAAACCAAGCGGCTGACAGCCTCGGCAAATTGATTGAAATCGACCGGTTTTCGCACATAGCTGTTCACGCCTAAACTATACCCGGTAACAATATCATTTTCTTCCTTTGATGAGGTTAGAATAACCACAGGAAGTAATTTCGTCAGGTCGTTTGCCCGGATGCGGCGTAATACTTCGAGTCCGTCGACTTTCGGAAGTTTTAGGTCGAGTAAAATAATAGTAGGCATTGATTTGAGATCGCGCCCTGAATATTTTCCAGTACCGAAAAGAAAATCCAATGCCTCAACTCCATCGACTGCCACCATTATTTCATTTTTAATGTTGTTCTTTTTTAAAGCGCGAAGCGTTAATTCGACATCATCGGGATTGTCTTCTACCAATAAAATAGTTTTACTACCCATAATATTTAGTATTTAAGGGTATTGTAAAATAGAATGTTGATCCACCTGCTTTTCCATGCCTGTCCTGCCTACCCTGCCTATCGGCAGGCAGGCGCGCCAGGCAGGCGGCAGGTAAACCGGCAGGCAGGTTTTTTTCTTCGCTTTCCACCCACAATTTTCCACCATGTTTTTCTATAAATTCTTTACAAAGCAATAAGCCAAGACCTGTGCTGGGCTCTCCTTCAGTCCCTTTCCTGTTGGTTTGAACATCGAGCCGGAATAAATTATCCATCATTTCTTTGTCCATTCCAATACCCGTGTCGCTGATTGATATTTCAACGGTTTTGTCGCTGCCGGTTTTAGCCGAAATATGTATCTTTCCCCCTATAGGGGTAAATTTAATGGCATTTGAAATGAGGTTTCTGATTACTGTTTGCAGTAGGTCACTGTCAGCAAAGACCGAAATATCAGCTGGAAAATCGGTAATTATTTCAATATCTTTGATTTTGGCGGATTCCAACTGCATTTCAATGCTTTCATTTGCGACCGGAAGCAATTTAAGTACCTTTGGATTAAAAGGAATTAATCCTTGCTGCATTCTCGCCCAGTGGAGCAGGTTTTCGAGCAAACGGAAAAGATTGGTAGCTGAATCGCGCATACTAAGTGAAATCTTTTGTATCTCAACTTTTGTTAAATCATTGGTATATTCTGCCAATAATTGTGTAAGGCCCAGAAAACCATTGAAAGGGCCACGAAGATCATGGGCAATGAGTGAAAAAAATTTATCCTTTTCGGTATTTAGTTTTATCAATTTCTCGTTTATTCGTTTTATTTCGGCTTCTGCCTTTTTACGCTCAGTAACATCGCGTACAATGACAATGACTTCATCAGGCCTGCTACAGACCATTCTGGCCTCGTATTCGCAAACCCCTTTTTGTGGCAATGGCAATTGATATTCAAACACCTGCATTTGTCGGGTTTGGAGGGTAAGTTTTATTTTTTCATCAATCAGATCGGCAAAATCAGGTGGCATCATATCACGGTTCCTTTTACCTATAATCGATTCTGCCTGGTATGCAAGGTCTTCTTTGGCAGCTTTATAATCAATGTAAACCCCCTGTTTATTTAGTCTGAAGATCAAATCAGGAATAGCGTCAATAATTGCACGGGCACGGTTTTCGCTGTCGATCAAAGCTTCTTCTGTTTGTTTACGTTCGGTGATGTCTTCTACAAGCGCCTGGATTCGGGGCTGATTATCAAAATAGATTAATGAAAGTGACAATAAAGTGTCGTAAGAAGAGCCATCTTTGCGTTTAAATTTTATAGGATGCTGATTAACAAATCCTTTCTCATTCATTAAAGAAATCACGGCTTCCCGGTCCGACAAATTGTAATAAAGATTTTGTAAGCTTCCGAGTCTGATAATATCATCACGGGAATAGCCTCCCGGTTTAAGCATTGCATCATTAAAAGCTATTATTTTACCGGTCATATCCGAAACGCCAATTCCAATATGAATATGCTCAAACAAGGTACGATATTGCTCCTCGCTTGATTTCAACAATTCTTCTGCATGAATGCGTTCTGTTATATCGATATCAACTCCACGGTAACCAATCAGGGTATTCTCTTTATCAAGAATTGGAACACCGGAGGTAGAAAGAATAACTTTTCTGCCATCTTTATGAATGTTACAATTAATAAAATTTCTGAAGCATTCTTTGCGGGCAAACGCACCAATAGCTCTCTGTTTCATCACTTCTTTGCTTTCCGGTTCAAATAAATCATAAAAATATTTATGACCTATGATTTCTTCAGCTTCATAACCTAACAACTCTTTTATAACCGGACTTATGTACGTGTATAAACCATTACTATCAACTTCCCAAATTGATTCTTGTGCGTTTTCCGATATTTGTTCAAATCGTAATTCACTCTTTTTCAACGCTTCCTCTGCCCGTTTGTGCTCGGTGATGTCTCTTACCACGTCCATCATGTAAACCGGATCGCCGTTTGCATTTTTAATTATTGTTGCTGAATATTCCCCGATAAACTCAGAACCATCTTTTTTTAATGATCTAACTTCACAATTTGCAATAACACCTGTGGTAATAAACTCTTTAAAATAAAGATCCATTTTTGGTTTATCTTCAGGATGAATTAGACCGAACCCGTTCAGGCCTATAAATTCGGAAGCCTGGTTGTAACCAAATAGCTTAACTACTTGTTTGTTCGCAAAAATTATTTTACCGTTTAAATCTAATAATGATATTCCATACAGAGAAGTTTCAAACAGGGCACGGTATTTTTCTTCGCTTTCTATCAGCGCTTCCTCGGCTTGCTTGCGCTTTGTTATGTCTTCCACCGTCCCGTCATAATACAACGTATTTCCGTTTGCATCGCGGATAGCGCGGGCACTCTCGTGCACATAAACAGGTGTGCGATCCTGTCGGATCCAGGTTGTTTCAAAGTTTTCTATCTCTCCGGTTTGTTCTACTTTATCTAAAAATACTTTTCGTTGGTACGGTGTTTCAAAACCACCATGTTCAACATTTATTTTAGCTAGTTCATCGAATGATGGATATCCGAGCATTTTAACCAAGGCTCTGTTTGCCAAGACGATGGTTCCATCGGGAGTAGTCCGATAAAGACCTATTTTGGCATTCTCATAGAGTATTCGATAACGCTCTTCGCTGCTTTCGAGCCGCTCTTGTTCTACACGATTGTGCTCTGTAATATCAACCAATGATATAAGGCATTGTTTCCCGCTTTCGGTAACGACACCGGAAAGTTGAACATATATGGGAGGTTCATCATGCATTGACAGGGTAACCTCGCATGTTTCTTTGGTTTTGCCGTTAAATACTTGTCTCAGAAAGAGATTGAATATGGGTTTGGTGTTGCCGGAAACAAAAAAACCAAACATATTGTTTGTTAACTGAGCACGTTTTTTGCCAAGCATTTTTGCTCCGCTGAGGTTTAATCCAAGTATTTCACCATTTTTTGAAAGCGTAAAATAACCTGTTGGAGCAAAATCGTATAATTCAGTAAATTTTAGGGTTGCATTTTCTGCTCTTATATTGGCCAGTATAAGTTCTTCATTCTGCAATTCCAGCTCAATTTGGTGTACCTGAAGCTCATGAATGAGTTTCTGGGTATCGGCTTCAGGAAGTTGCGGAGCAGTTGCCAACGATTTCTCTTTCAGCAAAGATTCTGCCTTTTGGCGAATATTTGTTGATTGAGTGGTCGGTTTTGCATTCGGTGACTTAATTTTCATGTCCTAATGAATAAGGGACTAAAGTTAGTCATTTTTTGATATAAAAAACCGCACTCAACTTAGTTAAAGTGTATGTGTATAAAATAAGAACCCTTTTCCAATAGATGGTTATTTATGCGATGGTGAAATAGAATGTTGCGCTTCCTGCTTTGCCATGCCTACCATGCTTCCATGCCTCATGGCTTTCGGCAGGTTCACCTGCCAAGGTAGGTAAATCGGCAGGCAGGTCACATCCGCGAAAAAACGGATTTCGAAATGAACAGGTCGGTGCTTTGGGTTTTGTCATCATACTATGTGCGCCCCCGCCCTCGATGACTATCGGGGACATCGGGGTTTTCCGGGGGACTTATTACTTGAGATGAACAAGGTATTCGGAGTATCAAGAGAATATGGGTTTGATGGTTCATGTGTTTGCCAAATTGGCCTCCGCTTTTAATAAACTTGTTTTTTAACCCTTTATTCGCATTATTAATTAATTTTGCTAGAGGCGGTAATGTAAGAATAACAACTAACATGATGAATAAATTAAAGAAATCAGTACTTAATTTATTGCTTAAAGCGTTCAAATTAAACGATGTAAGCCCTAATGAACATGGGGAATTTAATCTCTGGTTCCCTAATAACATCTCTTCGTTTAATTCAGAACATTCTTTCTATGAATTGTTGGAAAATGTAAACCTGATCGCGGTCTTACTCGATATAAACGCGAAAGTGACATTTTGTAATCCATATCTTTTGTCGCTTACTGGATACACTACCAACGAAATAACCGGCTGCGACTGGTTTGCTCAAATGTTGCCCAGCTTTGATAATGAAACAAAAAAAATGTTTTTGATTGCCCTAAATAGCGGCCAAATTGAAAAGCATTTCGAGAACCCGATTGTCACAAAAAGTGGAGAACTCCGCCATATTTCGTGGAGCAACACCATCCTTCGCGACTCTTCAGGCACAATAACTGGCGTGGCAAGTATTGGCGAAGATATTACCGAACGTAGACTGACCGAAAAAAGAGAAAAAGAATATGCCCTAAACCTGTCCAACATTCTTGAAAGTGTTAGCGACGCATTTGTATCACTCGATACCAACTGGTGTTATACGTATATGAATAAAAAAGCCGGTGAATTATTTGGCCGGAATCCACAGGAAATGATCGGGAAACATATCTGGACCGAGTTCCCGGAAGGTGTCGGGCAGATGTTTTACCAAACCTATTATAAAGCTGTTGAAACGCAGGAATTCCAGTTCCTCGAAGAATATTATCCGCCTTATGACCTCTGGTTTGAAAACAGAATTTACCCATCGAAGGAGGGATTGTCAATTTTCTTTCACGACATTACCAACCGCAAACGGGCAGAACTAGCATTGTATGAAAGCGAGGAAAAATACCGCTCGATTTACGAAAACAGCAGCGTGGCAATTTTATTTTCCACAACCGATGGAGTTATTTTATCGGCCAACGACTTTGCCTGCAAAATCTTCGATGGCACCGAAGATGAAATCCGCGAGGCAGGAAGAAATGGTGTGTTGGATATTACCGATCAACGCCTTCCGGGTTTTCTTGCAGAAAGAGAGCGAACCGGCCAGGCAATTGGCGAACTGACATTACTCAAAAAAGACGGTACAAAATTTCCTGGCGAAATATCTTCAGTTATTTTTAAGGACAAGGAAGGGAACGAACGTACCAGCATTGTGATCCGCGACCTTACTGAGCAAAAGCAAGCAGAAGAAGATATCCGGCTTAAAAATAGGGAACTGCAGACCCTCAACCGGATCATTTTAAAAACGACCGAAGTTCTGAGCCTTAAAACCAGGCTTGAAAACATCCTGGATGAAGCCCTGCAAATTGTGGGGCTGGAAGGGGGAACCATTTGCCTGATCAATCCGGACGATACCTTTGAACTGGCCGTACAGCGCGAAGCATCGGACGAAACCATCAAAGACTTTACGACCAACCAGATTAAAATTGGCGACTGCCTTTGCGGAAACTGTGTCTTCGATTGTAGGCCTTTAATCCTTAACACACGTGAAGAGGTGTTGAATTATGCCACCCGCGAAGTTTTACGGGGAGAAGATATTCGGTTTCACGCAGCCATGCCCCTTCTGGTCGGGGAAAATTGTGTCGGTGTGCTATGTGTGTTTACCCGCACCGATAAAAAACCAACCGAAAATTCGTTGAAACTCCTGGAAACGGTCTGTGCCCAAGCCTCCCTTTCGATTAAAAATGCCCGGCTCTACGAAGAATTAAACGAAAGTGAAGCACTCCTTCGCCTATCAACCGAACTGGCCAATGTGGCTGCCTGGGAATTCGATTTTGCGACCAATTCGATGACACGGTCAAAAAATCACGATAATTTGTATGGCCTTGAGGTTCAGGATAAGTGGGCTTTCGAAACATTTCTGAATGCCACTCACCCCGACGACCGTGAAATGAGCAATTCTTTTATTCAAAATGCAGTCGCCCCGGGAGGCTCCGACAAATACCGGTTCGATTTCAGGGTTATTTATCCCGACCAATCTATTCATTGGCTAAATGTTACAGGCGAAGTGATTCGCAGAAATGAAAAAGGTGAAGGGGTTTTGGTGCGTGGGTTCCTCATTGATATTACTGACCGTAAAAGAGCAGAAGTAGCAGTTCGCGAAAGCGAGGAACGCTATCTTACTATAATCTCGAATATACCCGGTGGACTTATCCATATTTTTGACCGCGATATGAGATACGTTTTTAACGCAGGTGAAGAATTAGCGCGGCTCGGATTATCTAACGAGTTCCTTGTTGGGAAAAGTATTCATGAAGTTTTACCGGCGGATTTGGCTTTAATTGTTGAATCCCAATACAAGAGGGTACTTGCCGGTGAAACTGTACGGTTTGAAGGGGGATATGGTGAAAAATACTTCAGTTTAACCTCTGCTCCACTAAGGAATACCGATGGCGAAGTTGAAAATATTTTAACCCTTTCTGTCAATATCACTGAGCGCAAGAATGCTGAACTGGATCTAATACGAATGTCACGCATTATGAAAAATTCTCAGGAAATTGCTCATCTTGGGAGTTTTGAATTTATTGCTGCCGATCAAAGCACTATCTGGTCCGAAGAAGAATATCGCATTTATGATCTTGACCCCAACGGTCCGTCACCTGAGTATAATGTGATGCTGGAAAAATGTATTCATCCTGATGATGCAAATTTGCTTCATGAAACTTTTATGGCGGCAATGCAAAATCAGGAAATCTATGAGCTGGAACACCGAATAATTAGACCTGACGGAAGTGTTCGATGGGTTTATGATAAAGCACATCCCTATTTTGATGAAAATGGAAATCTTTTGCGATACGTGGGAGCCACTCTTGATACCACCGAAAGAAAACGCCTTCAGGAAGAACTGAAAATGCTGAACGCTGAACTTGAGCTTAAGGTGAAACAACGTACTGCCCAACTTGAGTCTGCCAATAAGGAACTGGAATCTTTCAGTTATTCTATTTCTCACGACCTTCGTGCACCCCTTCGTGCCATCTATGGCTTTTCACAGATACTGGCCGGAAGGCACAGGGAATATTTGAATGAGGAGGGAAAGCAGTACATGGATTATATTGTGGAATCGAGTATCCGGATGGAACAACTTATTAACGACCTTCTTAATTATTCGAGGCTTGGTAGAAAAACAGTGGAAATACGCCCTGTTTCATTAAAGAAAATTACAGATGCCATTTTTGACGATTTTAAACTACAAATAGATGAAATTGGGGGCAAATTCAAGCTTACCGATGCTCCTCCTGTAATTTCTTCTGATGAAAGCCTTTTAATCCAGATATTCAGCAACCTGGTGGGTAATGCCATCAAATACCGCCGCACCGATATAGACCTGTTAATAGATATAAGTTTTGAAACAATTCAGGATGCTGTCCTTATCAAAGTTGCCGACAATGGCATTGGCATACCCATGGAACATTGTGAAAAAATATTCAATGTTTTCCAGCGTTTACACGGTGAAGATAAATATCCCGGCACAGGTATCGGCCTTGCCAATGTAAAGAAAGCCGTCTCAATGCTTGACGGGACAATTTATGTCGAATCCACCGTTGGTAAAGGCAGTACTTTTATTATGGAGTTCCCAAACAAAAAACCAAAGAGTCATGAATAAACTACCGCAAATACTTTTAGTGGAAGATAATCCTATGGATGTAGTGCTTACATTGGATGCATTTAAAGAAGCCAAACTGAAAAACAAAGTAAATGTTGCCCGTAATGGCGAAGAAGCGCTTGATTTTCTATTCGGGCGTGGTAAATTTTCTGACCGTGATGCTTTCCATCTCCCTGCTCTAATCCTGCTTGACCTTAAAATGCCGGGTATTGATGGCTTTGAGGTATTGCGCCAGATAAAAAGAACAGACATATTGAAACGGATTCCTGTTATAATTCTTACCTCTTCAAAAGAAGAAAGTGACCGTACCCTCAGTTATGATATTGGCGCAAACAGTTACCTGATGAAACCGGTTGCATTCAACGGTTTTGTGGATGTAATTAAAAGAATTGATGATTATTGGTTCTCTTTAAACATTGGCGCACTGGATGAAAATAACCACACACTAAATTAAGTGTTATGAAAAATAAAATCCAAATCCTTCATGTTGATGATAACTCCCTTGACCGTCAACTTGTAAAAGATGCCCTTTGTAAGGAACATGATGCGTTTGAAGTAATTGAGGCAGATAGCCGCGAAAAATTTGAACAACATCTTGCAGAAAAGGATTTCGATGTCATACTGAGCGATTTTAATATACTTGGCTTCGATGGTTTACAGGTATTACAAATAGTACATGAAAAGGATCCCGAAATACCAGTGATAATTGTTACCGGTACTGGTTCAGAAGAAATTGCTATTCAGGCTATGAAAATGGGGGCATCCGATTATGTCATTAAATCGGCAAAGCATATACGTGGTTTGGCGTCTGCTATCGAGCAGGTTTTAGAAAAGAAGAGGTTCCAACATGAGAGGGACGAAGCGCTTGAAGCTCTTAAAATAAGTGAAATTAAGTTTCGCCATTTGTTCGAAAATATGCAGGATGTTTACTTCCAGATAAACGAGCAGGAAATAATAACAGAAATAAGCCCTTCCATCATCCGAATTGCCGGTTATCACCGGGATGATTTAATTGGCCAGCCTGTAACCACGTTCTACTATGACCTGAACGAATGGGAAACCATGTTAGGGGTACTTGCTCAAAAAGGGGAAGTCTGGGATTTTGAAGTCAGGTTAAAAACCAAATCAGGCGAAGTGAAATATGTTTCCCTTAATGCGCATTGGATACCCGGTGAGCTTAATAAACAGCTTGGTATCGAAGGGTCGTTACGAGATATTGATGATAGAAAACGAATAGGAGAGGACCTGCTAAAAAGCAGAAACAACCTGGAAGAGTATTTTGAAAATGATATTTCGGCCGATTACGTGGTTTCCGTTTCGGGCGAAATTTTTAGCTGCAACAAAACGTTTTTGAGTTTATTCGATTTTGAAAAAAAATCGGATACTGAAAAATTTGATATATCAGGTCTTTATAAAAATCCGGAGGACAGGAAACAAATTATCCATCTGATAAAAAAACAAGGGAAAATTGAAAACTATGAAGTCGAATTTATTTCAAAAGAAGGAAAAATTATCCATGCACTTATAAATGCCATCGGCATTTTCGGCAAGGAGAATAAACTTGAAAAAATAAGGGGATATGTTGTCGATATTTCAGAACAAAAAAATATTGAAAAGGAACTTATTAAAAGTGAAGAAAAATACCGCTTGTTATTCGCCAATAACCCAGAACCCATGTGGATTTACGACCTTGAAACACTTGCATTTTTGGAAGTGAACCAGGCAGCCGTTAACCATTACGGATATTCAAAGGAAGAATTTCTTTCCATGACACTGAAAGACATCCGTCCGGCTGAAGATATTCCAGCCCTGCTGGAGGATATTAAAAATACACGTTCCGATTTGAATTTAGCCGGAGAATGGAGGCACCTTAAAAAGAACGGTGAAATAATCGATGTGGAAATAACATCACATTCCATACTATATAACGACCGGAAAGCACGGCATATATTAATTAACGACATTACCGAACGTAAACGAGCTCAGTTCGAATATCAAACCATGATTAAAACTTCAAAAGATGGTTTCTGGATTGTTGATGCCATTACCGGAAAATTGATAGATGTAAACCAAGCTTACTGCAAAATGATTGGTTTTTCGCGCGAAGAGTTGCTTCAAATGACCATCAGGGATGTTGAAGCAGTTGAATCCCAGGAAGAAACAAGGCAACACATTGAATTAATAATAGAGAAAGGATTTGACTCGTTTGAAACGAAACACAAAACCAAATCAGGAAAAATCATTGATATTGAAGCTAGTGCTACTTACATTTCATCGGGTACCCCACAATTCTTTGTATTTTTAAAAGATATATCAGAACGTAAACGTGCAGAAAATGAAATATCAAAATTATCTCACAGCGTTGA